>Ga0255348_1000417_pt1 | contig 17967 bp, 19 predicted proteins | sample CBST25v5metaG_FD_189945 | JGI IMG/M metagenome (GOLD analysis project Ga0255348, IMG submission 189945) | Peat soil microbial communities from Stordalen Mire, Sweden - C.B.S.T-25.v5 | ecosystem: Environmental > Terrestrial > Soil > Wetlands > Peat | place: Sweden: Norrbotten County, Stordalen... | reverse complement strand
TCCTTGCGCTGATCGAAAAGATTGCGCTCAAATTCCGATTCAAACTCCATGGCTTCCTTTGCATGAACTGCGTCACGGTCAAATGTCAGTATATCGTCCGTTGCGCTGTCTGAATGACGACGAGGGCCAGTACCGGGTCAAGGCCTGGAAGCTGGCCACCTGGAAATCCAAGAAGTAGGAGCTACTTGCAAAATTGCCTTCCGTGTAAATTTACCTGCACGATTTCAGTGGGTCAAGCGCAAATCGCATACCCCCTAGGGGTAGGCGGGGGGGGGGAGGGGTGCTTTTGGTTGTTTATGCAGGCTGGAGCGCACTCCCCTCTTTGTTCATCGTGCGCTGCTGAAGGGATATGATCTGCAAACCCTTATTGAATTTTGCAAGCAGCTATTGATCCGGCAAGAAAACAGTGAGATCGCTTTCCCACCCATTTCCGCAAAAGACGCGGAAATGGATGGGGCACCCTGACAGTATTTAGTTGCCGAATCAATAGTAGTTCTATCCCTTTCGCGTGGAAGGGCGTTCATCGTGCATAATCACGATGGATGCCCTTCAACCGCGCCATTCCGGAATCTAAGCCGCGCCCGGCGAAGCCCGCGGGCGCGCTGGGCGCACTGGCGCAAGCCGAGAAGATGCTCGATGTTGCCATTCTGCTGCCTTTGGCGGCGTTTGTCGGCTGGCTGGTGGGAGCATGGCTGGACCGCCATTTGCACCAGTCGTGGATAGGTGTTGCCGGGTCTCTGTTTGGCGGCGTCTCCGCGCTGGTCTATGTGGCCAGGATGGCGATTCGGTCGATGAGCGGCGCAGGGAATGGGAAAAACTCCGGAAAGGGAAGTTCGAACAACAAGCCATGAATGAAGAAAACCAGCCTCTCGCCAGCCTTGCCGATCTGCCGATCCAGGCCATGCTCCAGCGGGCGATGCGCAACACACTGATTCTGGGCGTGATCCCGGCCATTTTGCTGTGGATTGCCAGAGGCTGGCGCGATTCGGCCATGCTCGCGACCGGCACCCTGATCTCGGCGGTCAGCATCTTCGGATGGCAACGGCTGGTCCTTTTGATCAATGCCAGGCTGGACGGACAGAAGACTTCCAGGAGCGCATTGTGGGTGATTGTGTTCTTTGTGTCCAGCCTCACAGGCTTTGCAGGGATCATTTATGGTAGCCTTAAGTGTTTCCATGGTTCGGTGGTGGCGCTTCTTTGCGGCCTTGCCCTGGCGTTTGCAACCATAGCCTGGGAGGCGCTCAAGCTGCTCAAGGACTGAGAGCGGCCCTGCCAGATCGGTTCAAGAACGGCCCAACCAGGAGACAGAAAGACTCAATTTCTCATGCCGGAAACTTTTGCGTTCGTCCATTTTCTGAACAGCCTCCTCCTGAGCGTCGAGGTCAAGGCCTTGCAGTCGGTCAATCCCGACGCGGCCAAGGCCACGGACTTTGCTCTCAAGATCAATCAGGCGCTGGCGCTGGAACTGCTGGTAGCCTGCGGCCTCATCGCGTTCTTCCTCCTTGTGCGGCTGACCCTGTCGGCGGAGAAGCCCAATGCGGCGCAGCAGATTGCCGAGATGGTACACGGTTTTACAGGCAGCCAGGCGGAACAGGTCATTGGCCACGGCTACCAGAGGTTTCAGGCGTACACCACCTGCATCCTGCTTTTCGTCCTGATCAACAATCTGCTGGGATTGATCCCGGGCGTTGTGACGCCCACCAGTTTGCCGTCTGTGCCGCTGGGGCTTGCGGCGCTCACCTTCGTTTACTACCACTACCAAGGCGTCCGCGTGAACGGCTTCGGCTATATCAAGCAGTTTATGGGGCCGATGTGGGGGATTGCATGGCTGTTGTTCCCCATTGAGATCATCTCGCACTGCGCGCGCGTCATGTCGCTTACCATCCGTCTTTACGCCAACATGTTTGCCAGCGATCTGGTGACTCTGGTCTTCTTTTCGCTGGTTCCCCTGGCCCTGCCGGCTGGCTTCCTGGCGTTTCATATCTTCGTCTCGGGTGTGCAGGCGTATATCTTCATGCTGCTGACGATGATTTACCTCTCCCAGGCAGTTGCGCACGAGCACTAAGGTCTTGGGTCACCCCTCGTTCAGAACGAGGAAGAATTTCGCCGGGGAGCGCTTCCGCTCCGGGTCAACGAACGGCCGCCAGCGTGAGGGAGCCAGCACGGTGAGCTTCAACCACCCACTGGCGGCCAATCTCAAGGAAGCAGGAGAGAAACGATGCGGAAACTTCAATATGTATTCATGACGCTGGCGGTTTTGTGTCTTGCCGTTCCGGCATTCGCGGATGGCGGCTCGGCCGTCGTGAACCTGGTGCCGATCGGCGCCGGGCTTGGCATGGCTCTGGCGGCTGGTCTCTGCGGCCTGGGTCAGGGCAAGGCGACTGCTTCGGCAACCGAGGCGCTGGCGCGCAACCCTGGAGCAAGGGGCGGAATCATGACCCTGCTGGTTCTCGGCCTGGCCTTCATGGAATCCCTGAGCCTGTTCACCATGGTGATCGTCTTCGCCGTGGTCGCCAACGCCAAGTAACTGTTTCATCGAACGCAAAACGGCCTCACCCGCGCGGGTGAGGCCGTTTTGCGTTTGGTGACCGGTTCTTTATTGGTTGCCCGGGGCGCCGCGCAGCATCTGAATGGCTTGCCGGTAGTCGATCCTGGCGGGGACGGGCGCATACTGGGTCATTTCTTCCGTAGTATCGAAGTTCTTGGTCTTGAAGACGATCCGGAGGTTCATCTTCATCTGGAAGCGGGTGATGCGCCACTGCCGTCCGCCGGTGTCAGCCTGTTCGAGGACAATCCATCCGCCCCGGTCCAGGCGGCCCAGGACGCCCCAGCCGTAGTCCGTATCCTGCTGCAAGTGGCCTTCGAGGCGCGTCACCCGCTCCTGTGCGGCGTCGATCCAGAGTTCGCCGTTCATGGCGGTCAGGGCCTTCGTCTCCAGGTCAGGCGGGTTGAAAGCGGGGTTAGGCCGGAAGCGGAACTTTTCCATCTTCCCCGAGGGGCCCTGACCGGGTCCGGCATATTCGTATGTGAATGCCTGAGGCAACAAACGCAACAGCTTCAGGACGATGGCGGTATCCTGCTGCTCGCTCTGCTTGCGATGCCGCTGGCGGCTGGGGTCACTGAAGAGCGCATCCAGCCGGGCCTTTTCCTTTTGCTCGTCGGCTTGGTTGAGCGGCTGGTCGTTGATTTTCAACAGCCGGGCCACAAAGCCGTCGCGCGTTTCAACAATCTCTTTGGTCGAGGTCAGACGCGGGCTGGACTTGCGCAGCCGGTAGCGCATGGGGTGGCTTTCATCCTGGGCGGTGAGCATCTCGGTGGCCAGCGCCCGCTTGACCAGCGCCTGAGCCTGCCCGGGCGCGAGGGGCTGGCCGTGGGATGCGGCGGCGCAGAGCAGCAGAAGAATGAAGGTTGAGAGGCTTCGCACATCTTCCAGTTTAGCTGGCATTGGCCGTCCGTTGAGCACATCTTGCACCCTTTGCCTGCTGGATATTCCTCACGGAAGGAATTGAAGCATTGAGGCAAACTTGCGTATAGTTCGTGCAGGGCCTGTTGCAAGGCGGGAAATCTCGTAGACTGAAGTAGACGGCATTCAGCCAGCGCTCCCCTGAGAGCGATGTCCATGCCGGCGAACAGGTGGTTACGTACTCTCTGTGTAAGCTTGAAGAAAGACCCTGGAAGGAATCACATCATGGCAGTTGAAAATGCTCCAGCCCGCATCGGCAAGACGATCGTGATTCGTGGCGAAGTGAAGGGCAATGAAGACTTGATTGTGGATGGGCGCGTGGAGGGGACCGTGAGCCTCTCGGAGAGCCGTCTGACCATCGGCCCCAGCGCGGATGTTGCCGCCGACCTCTCCGCCAAAGACATTTTGGTTCTGGGACGGGTTCAGGGCAACCTGCTCGCCAGTGGCCGCGTTGAGCTGCGCGCTGGTTGTGCCGTGGAAGGTGATATCTGCGCCCTTCGCCTGGCGGTGGAAGACAACGCGGCTTTCCGCGGCAAGGTGGACCTGACGCAGGCCGTCTCCAATGCAACGGATGGTCCAAACGCATTGCGGGCCGGCGGCATCTCATGACAAGAAGCTGCGCGCCGCTTCACCAGCGTGCCGCTTGCTGGATCGCAAGGGGATTTGAGGGTGTTTAGCCGTTGGTTTGACAAGAAACAGGAAAGCGCTCCTCCCGCTTCTGGCCCGGAGTTAGTCAGCCTCAGAGTGCCGCGTCACTCGGGCGGATGGGCGGAACTGCGCAAGCGGCTTCAGACTGAATCCGGCCTGCGCGTGCTCGACACGGGATCAACCTCTCCGACCAACATCAACTACCTTACCAGCCTGGGCCAGAGCGTCTTTCTGGCCGATGTGGTCGAAGATGCATGCACGGGAAACTGGCAGACCGGTACGGACGAAAACGGCGACCCGGTCTGGAACATCGAGGGCTTCCTCGAACAGTCGCTCAAGTTTTCGGGCCGCATGTTTGACGTGGTTTTGTTATGGACTACGCTCGACTATCTGCCCGAGGCCCTGGTGGCGCCCGTGGTTGAGCGCCTTTATGAGGCCACGAATCCGGGCGGACAAGTGCTGGCCTTCTTTCACACCAGAACCCAGAGCGATGAGACAATGCATTGCCGCTTCCACCTCACACCCGGCGACGAAGTCGAGGTACAGATGGCCGAGCAGTTTCCCATCCAGCGCGCCTTTACCAACCGCAGCATCAAACAGTTGTTCGCCGCCTGGTCCGATTACCGCCAGTTTCTGGCCAAGGACAGCGTCTCGGAGTTGCTGATCACGCGCTGACGGCTGGAACGCTTCGGCCAGCTTTATAAGGAGACGCCATGATCTCACTGAAGGGAACGCGCATAACCTGGCTGGGCCATGCGACCGTGCTGGTCCAAACCGCCAAGGGCACGAACATCCTGATCGACCCGTTCATTGCGCAGAATCCAGAATACCCGAAGGAATTTGTCCTTCCGGAGAAGATTCACTACATTCTCGCGACCCACGGCCACGGGGACCATATCTCCGATCTTGTGCCGGTAGCTGCCAGCCATAACTCCACGGTAGTGGCTGTGTTTGAACTGGCGAACTATCTGGCGAAGAAAGGCGTGGCACGGACCATCGGAATGGGGATGGGCGGAACCGTGCAACTGGATGACGTAGCGGTCACCCTGGTGGCCGCCGAGCACTCCTCCAGCGTGCAGGATGAACAGGGGACCCACTATGTGGGTCTTGCCGGAGGATTTGTTCTGACCATTGCGGATGGACCGGTTCTCTACCACGCCGGAGATACCAATGTCTTTGGAGATATGAGGCTGATTCACGAGCTATACCAGCCTGAGGTGGTCATGCTTCCGATTGGAGGACACTTCACCATGGGGCCAAGGGAAGCAGCGCTGGCCGTGCGCCTGCTGGAGCCGAAGGTTGTGCTTCCGCTGCACTTTGGAACCTTCCCTCCGCTGAAGGGAACGCCGGAGCAACTGGCGGCATTGGTCGATGCCAGCGTACAGGTAGTGCGCTGCCGGCCGGGAGAAACCATCTGAAGTGGATGCTGTTCTGCCGTGGCCATTGAACAGAAATGAGCTGGCTTTTCAGCCAGCTCATTTCTCAGCTTGCGGATTAAGTTACTTGTTACTTGCTTGCCGCCGCGGCCTTCTTCTGCTCTGCCCAGCGGCGTTTGACTGCCTCGGCAATGCGTTTCCGCCCCTCGGGGGTAAGATGCCTCTTCTTTTTCCCCTTACTGGCGGGTTTCCTGGCTGTGGGCGTGGCTGCGGCCTTTTGGGGAACGGCAGCGGCTGCACCGCCGGCCAGCAAGGCGCGAGCCTTTTGCAACTGAGCAATCTCGCGATCTATTTGAATCAGAATCTCTGAAACTCCCACGTTTCCTCCTATTAGATGCGTGTAAGTGGCTTCATTCCCGATGTGCATAGGGAAAAATGCACACACTAACCACTTGTCCTGAGAGACACAATACCCAACTCAAGACTCTTTGACAAATGGAAAATGCAAGTTTGTTCCCTCATATCAAACAATCTGCCGCAGAATCCCCCGCGAGAGGGAGCCTCAGGTCTAGAGATAGCGCGTGGGTTTGCGCGGCGGCAGCTCGGGCTCGGGTGAAGCGGGCGTAGAAGGAAGCCCGGAAAGATCCTGGCCGCCAAGACGTATGCTTGTGGGAGTGTCCGCGGCGCGGTAGTTGCGCAGATCGCGCAAAATCTCCTGCTTCTCGCGTGCGTACTGCCCAGCCAGATGAGTCAAGGCATAAGTGATGATGTCACTGTGATGCAAATCCTGCATGGATGGGTCACGGCGCATGTTCAGCCACAGGCGATGCACGAGTTGCACATCGTCGGGGCTCAAGGCCGGGGCGTGCGGTCCGATGAAGAAGGCCTTGGTTTCGCCGGTGTGGCTGATGACATAGAAATTGAACTGGCGCTTGGGCTCGGGCAAGGCCTCCCAGGCCTGTCCCAGGTAGAAAGCCTGATCCTCGGCGGTCATGGAACTGGAAACTCCGGAGACCACCGAATCCACCTCCAGCGAGTTAGCGCCCTGCGTCAGCGCGGCAAAGACGTCTCCGGCGGGGACCACCAGCAGCGATACTTTCTTGCCGAAGCTTTCGGCCACTGCGACCGCCTTGGTGAAGATCATCTGCTCGTGTTCGCTGAAACTCTGCTGCTCCGCGCTCAGGTATTCCGGCCCGCCGACGCCCATCATGCGCACGCTGAGGACCACCACGTCCTGGTCCTCGGTTCTGGTGTGGGCCAGGGTCCACTTCAGCGCGAGGGGATTGGCGGCGTCGCGCATGGTCACCATCACGCCGCCTGGGCGGATGGCCACTGACTCGCTGCTGATCGTGTCCTGGTGCTCCAGTTGGAACTGATCCTTCATCTGCCGCGCGGTCGCAGCGTGCTTGCGCAGGTTGCTGCGTTCGGAGACGGAAAAGATGATGAAGAAGGCCGCGGCGAAGATGACGCCGCTTACTGTTGCCACAGACTTGGTAAAAAGATTGACGATGGCGGTGGACAGAAGCACCAGAAAGACCGAGAGCAGCCCGATGGGAATCTCGTGCTCCCCGATGCGCAGATTGGGAGGTACTTTCCAGCCGCGTTCGCCATGGTACTTCCAGCGCAGGACCAGCATGGCCAGGCTGTTGAAGGTGAACGACCAGATTACGCCGAAGGCGTAAGCCTCGCCCAGCAGAATCACGTTGCCCCGGCTGACGATGATCGTGAACATCTGAAGGACGAAGACCATGTTCACGATGCGATAGCTGGTGCCGTACTTGACGTGCGGCTTGCGGAACCAGTCGGTCAGCACTCCGTCTTCCGCCACGCGCATCAGCACGCCGGTCGAGCCAATCATCGAGGTATTGATGGCGCCGGAGAGAATCAGGAAGCCGACCAGCACCACGAAGATGCGGAAGGCAATGCGCCAGAACATCGGCCCCACCATGTACATTGCCAGGCCGGCGATCAGGTTGTCCTGGTAGACGTGGGTAAGTTGCCAGTTCGGGATCAGCATGGAGGCCAGCAGCGTGGCGCCGCCGGTGAAGATCAGGCTGTAGATGGCGATAACAATGGCAGCCCGCTTCAGGTTCTTCAGCTTGGGATGCTCAATTTCGCGGTTGACCTGAGCCAGGCTCTCCTCGCCGCTCATGGCCAGGATGGAGTGCCCGAAGGCCATGAGAACGCCAAACAAGCCCATCAGAGGAAGCAGTTGCGGCGCTCCTCTCAGGAAGCCAAGGGCATCCGCGCTGAACTTGAGATGGGGAGGCGTGGGCGGAGGAGGCAGGTGAGCGCCGGGCGTCATGAATACGGAATAACTGCCCCACGCCAACAGAATCACCACCATTACCGTGGTGATTTGCATGACGCGCAGAGCCTTGCCGCTGGACTCCTCGATCCCCTTGATGTTTTGCCACCAGTAGTAGATGGTCACTGCGGCCGCAAACATTGCGGCGGTGTGATTCATGTTGAACTGGAGGGGGTTGTTTTGCGCGTCCATCAGAGCCGGAGGAAGCCAGTGGCTCTGGTTGGCTTTCATCAGCAGCTCGTTCATCAAACCGGCAATGTACTGCCCGGCAGACACGCCGGATATTGGCCCGGTCAGGATGTAATCGAACATCAGCGCTGAAACGCTGATCTTGGCGAAGGTGCCTCCGAGGGCCTCCTTCACCACGCGGTAAACGCCGCCGCGGGTGTACATCGAACAGCTTTCGACGTACACGGCGCGCACCGCGAAGCTGAAGAGCATGATGCCGAGGATGAACCACGGCGCGGCGTCGCCCACCATCTGCTGTGCGATGCCGCCGGCATAGAAGGCCGAGGAACCCAGATCGTTGAGAACAATAGCCGCCGCTCGCCAGAAGGAGATGAACGTGAGCATCACGGAGGATGCCACGATAAGCCTTACGCGGTCGGATACAGGGGCTACTGTAGTTCGGTTAGATGCCATCGCGATTGTGCCGGCGCGACGGCCTGCTCTCTCGAATTATCGAAACAAGAATCATCGCCTGCCTGGATGAGTTTATTTCTAAATCATCACTTAGTCAATAAAAATAAAGGGCGTCAGCAGATTGGGACTTCAACTGTTCGGGTGGGGCCGTTCTTCCGTTTCATTTTCGCCGAAAAGTTCCTTGCCATCTTCAATGAAACTGATGGCGACAACTACGGAAGAGCCCACCAGCCCGGTAAAGAACATTACTTCCAGCGCTCGCATTATAAAGACAGCCAATACCATAAGCAAATTGTAACCTGTTTCCAGACTGCCCACAGTGTTTTCACCGCTGAATGTCTGTCCTGATCCGCGTTGCGCGGGGATGGCTCTTCTTGCGTGCCGTCCTTCGACAGGCGGCCATGGGCTCCGCTTGCAGCGCCCATGCGCCCGATTGCGATAAACTCGGCCCTGTATGCAGCCTTCATCCTGGAAGTTGGGCGCCTGGAAGTTGTGGGCCGCGGCCGTTCTCTCTGCCGGCCTGCTCGAGTTGCCGTTTCCGCTGGCCGGGCCCTTGCCTCCCTGGCGCAACATCTTCGCCTGGTTTGGGCTGGTTCCGCTTTTGTGGGCGATTTTGTCGCCGCAGAGCTTTGACAGGCCGCGCCCGCTGCGCCGCGGCTTTATCGTCGCCTACTTTTGCGGCGTGCTGTGGTACATGGGCAACTGCTACTGGGTTCGGGATGTGATGATGCAGTACGGCGATATGCCGCCGATGGCTCCGACACTGCTGCTGCTCGGATTCAGCCTGGTGCTGGGGCTATACTTCGGCCTCTTCGGCCTGGGTGTTGTGCTGGTGCGCCGCGCCACGGGCAGCACGCGCCTGGCGTTGGCCGCCGCGCCCGTCCTTTGGACCGCTCTGGAACTGGCAGCTTCACGCATCACCAGTGTGCCCTGGGACCAGCTCGGCTACTCGCAGGTGGATAACGCACTGGTCAACCATCTCGCTCCGTGGACCGGGGTTTACGGCATCAGCTTTCTGCTGGTGGCCGCCAATGCGTTTTTGGCCTCTGGAGTGCTGCTGGAGAGCCGCGCAGGCCGTTTGCGGTGGGGGCTTGCCGGGGCATTCTTGTTTGTGGCTGGATCGGCTGGCCTGCTGCTCACGCCGCCCAAACCCGCCACCACGGCCACAGCCGTTCTGGTTCAGCCCAACCTTGACGTGGCCGGCGACAATGCCTGGGCCGGGCCGGAATGGGACCAGCACATTGCAGAATTCAAACGGCTTGCCAAGGAGCAGTGTAAAAGCTACATCGCCGGAATCCCGCAGACCGGCGCGCCGCAAGGTGAGATTCCTTGTCTGCCCAGCGCCACGCATCCCGATTTGATTGCATGGCCGGAGTCGCCCGCGCCGTTTGTCGAAGAGGAGCCCCGCTTTCAGCAGTCGCTTGTCTCTCTAGCCCGCCAGGAGAAGGCTCCGCTGGTGGTGGGCAGTATCGGCACGGATTTTTCGGCGGAAGCTCAGTCCTGGCGCGAGTACAACTCTGCGCTGGTTGTCGCCTCCGACGGCGCGCGCGTCGGGCGCTACGACAAGATTCACCTCGTTCCCTTCGGCGAGTTCGTTCCCTTCCAGCGCCTGCTCTTTTTTGCCCGCAAACTCACCGGCAAGGTGTCCAGGTTCACGCCCGGCGAAGAGCATAAGGTCTTTCGCCTCAACGGCCATCGCTACGGCGTCTTCATCTGTTATGAAGCGGTTTTTGCCGACGAGGTGCGGGAGTTTTCTGAAATGGGCGCGGAGGTGCTGGTCAACATCAGCGACGACGGCTGGTACGGCGACACCAGCGCTCCATGGCAGCACCTGAACATGGCGCGGATGCGGGCCATCGAAAACCGCCGCTGGATTCTGCGCGACACCAACAACGGCGTCACCGCGGCCATCGACCCCTACGGCCGCGTCCGCCAGTCGATTCCCCGCCACCAGGTTGACGCGCTGCCAGCGCAATTCGGTTTTCGCTCGGATGTGACCTTCTACTCCGCCCACGGCGACGTTTTTGCGTGGCTATGCGTCCTGCTGAGTCTGGTGCTGGTCTTCTGGTCGGCGAGAAAATGCTCACGCCAGCCGGTAGGGATTTGGAAGAATCGAACCGACACGGAAGATACGGAGGCCTTCATCCGCAAGCTGCGCAACGATGACCGGCGGGAGCGGCTAAAAGCTGACTGAGCGTTCCTATCAGCGCGAAAGTTTTTACGCTTGAGGCGGACGTGTCTGCCGGTAGAAACACGGCGGAGGGAGCAAGGGGGTTCAGGATTTTTTGACGGATGATATTCTAAAAGAAGTCACTCGAACGCAGTCTCACACTTCATTTCAAAGTCAGGTCATCAGAGCAAATATGTCGATTACCGATCTCGAATTCGCCTATGCTCCCGTGCGCGATCAAGTTCGCGACCTGCGGGAGTATCTTTGACCCTGCCCGCCTGCGCAGGGAACTCGCCGAAATAGAAACCAAAGTGGCCGACCCGGCCATGTGGAACAGCGCCGCCTCGAAGCCGTTGATGCGCGACCGCAAGCGCCTGGAAACGCTCATCTCAGACGATGAGGAACTGGTGCGCCGCACGGGCGACATCGACGCCTACATCGAATTGGCGAAGGAGGGCGAAGACGTGCTCGCAGATCTGGAGCGCGACATTCATGCCCTGGCCGCCTTCAACGAGGAACTGGAGGCGCGCACCATGCTCTCCGGCGAAGTCGATCCGATGAATGCCATCCTCACCATCCACCCCGGCGCCGGCGGCACGGAAAGCCAGGACTGGGCCGAGATGCTGATGCGCATGTATCTGCGCTGGGCCGAGCAGCAGGGCTTCAAAACCCAGATCAACGACTACCAGGACGGCGAAGAAGCCGGCATCAAGTCCGCCACCTTCACCATCCTCGGCGAGTACGCCTTCGGGATGCTGGCCGGCGAGAGCGGCGTTCACCGCCTGGTGCGCATTTCGCCCTTCGACTCCGCCAAGCGCCGCCACACCTCGTTCGCTTCCGTCTACGTCTCGCCGGAGATCGACGAGACCATTCATGTGGACCTGCGCATGGAGGACGTGCGCGTCGATACCTACCGCTCCGGCGGCAAGGGCGGCCAGCACGTCAACACCACCGACTCGGCCGTCCGCATGACCCATTTGCCGACCGGGATTGTCGTCTGCTGCCAGAACGAGCGCTCCCAGCACAAGAACCGCGACGTGGCCATCAAGATCCTGCGCTCGCGGCTCTATGAGTACGAACTCGACAAGAAGCGCGCCGTCACCAAGAAGCTGGAAGATTCGAAGCTGGAGATCAACTTCGGTTCCCAGATTCGCTCCTACGTCCTTCAGCCCTACCGCATGGCCAAGGATCATCGCACCAAAGTTGAAGTGGGCGACGTGGACAAGGTTCTCGATGGCTATCTGGAGCCTTTCCTGCGCGGCTATCTGCTGGCCAAGCGCCGCGGCACCGCCGTCGCCGCCGGGCCGGACGACGATCTCGACCTGTAGCGGCTGAGATTCTGACGGAGCAGAGTCCGGCACACTCTTCCGTGCCCCATTCTCACATTTTTACTGGTGAAGAGTGGGTGACCACGAACCTGCAAGGTACAGAATCACGCGGTCAAAGACCTGGCGCGCTCTGCGGAACCTCGGAGCGCAGCCACTTCAGCACCTGCGCGGCCAAAGCGGTCAAGGAGTTCCTGGGCGTGCCAGCCGGCCGCCCGGTGCGCGCTCTCCGACTCCGTTTCGTTGGCCGAATGAGCCAGCTTTTGACTGACCAACTCTGGAGTCAGCACAGGCCTCGGCCCTCGCCGCGCCCCAGATCTCCCGCTTTTGCGACCAGAGAAGCCACGAACCCCCATGCGCGAAGCACAACTGGCCCCACCCGCTGGCGGTGCGAACGGCCCCCGCATGGAGGCCGTCGCCGTTTGTCGAGTTTTCCCGCGAGTTACCTGTTCGCCTGTCTCTCGCACCAGGCGCCGATACATGGCAGTTTGAGGAGTTTGCCATTCAGCGCGCTGACTATGCACCAGATCCACAGCAGGGCAACGGCAGCAATGAACACGATCCGCACCCACTCCAGAATCAGGAGGGCCGTAAGTCCATGGAAGACGGCAAACGCTGCTAAACAACCCAGAACCCACCAGATGAAGAGCGCAAGGATGTTGAGAATCAAGGACTGCCACGCGTGGAAGCGCACATAGGACTTCCTGTTGTAAGGCGCGATAGCAAGGAAGAAAAGCGCTGGGATGATGGTGAGGTAAGCGATTGCGCCAAGAGAATTGTCTGATAGGCCAGACTCGTTTGAATTAGACATGATCCCTCCTAACGGGATGATGAAAGGGCTGCTGGATTGAGGTTCCTCACGCTTGAAGACTCCAGAAAGAACATCCGGAAATCGGCGGAGATATCCTTGTTGATTTCACGGCTAAGCCGGAATTTCCATTTGCCTTCCCGGCGACAAGAGCATATATCCGCGATTGTTAGGTCGGCAATCGTTTTCTGCGTTCTTTTTCAAGCCAAAGACTCAGGCGCATCCGAAATGTCAATTGCCTGCTTCCAGGTTCCCCCAATTTGAAACCTGTGAAGCGCCCAAACCTGGCTGCCGCGCGTGCAAGCCTCGGGCTCTTCCCAGCCGCCGTCCCGCCCATTCCGAGTACTTCAAAAGTCAGGCTGAAGGTCCGCCATTTTTACTTCTCCCTCTCAACCCGCGAGGAGGCAGTGAAGCCAGTCTCCAGACTCACCTGGTGAGTTGCGTCACAGTATACTGGTGGTTTGCACGACTATGGTGAGAGTCGAAAATGTACCTGCTTTGGCTCCGAGTTGCGGCGATCCTCTATGCGGCGGCCTCTGTCGCCGTTTTTCCGGCCGTCCTCTATGGACTGACGCGTTGGCGCAGGATTTGCGTCCACTTGGCCGGCATGGCCTTCTTCTTCCATCTTGTCTCGTGCGTTGAGATGCTCGTCCAGGCTCATCGCTGGGTGCCCGTCGGAGTTCGTGAGGTCGAGTCGCTGCTGGGTTTCGCCATTGTCGCCGTTTTTCTCCTGGTTTGGTCGCTTTACGACGCTATCTCACTTGGAATCTTTGCTTTGCCTGTTGCATTCTTCATGGTTTTTGTGCCCTCTCTGGGGCTCGACGGCTACGCGTTTCCCTCGGAAGGCGTGCGCATCGGATGGCTCGTGGCCCACATCGCGGCGCTGCTGGCGGCCTATGCAGCCCTCAGTTTCAGCCTTCTGGCTTCTGTGCTCTATCTCGTTCAGGAGCGCCGCCTGAAGAGCAAGCGCAAGCCCGGCCAAGCCTCCTCCCTGGACTGGCTGCCGCCCCTCGATACGCTGGAGCGCATCGCCCGCGCCACCCTCGAGTTCGGCTTTCTTTGCATCACCGTTGGTCTGGTCATCGGCTCGGTCCTGGCCCAGGAGACCTTCGGCGCAGCCTACTTCTCCGATCCAAAAATCATTCTTTCCTTTGTCCTTTGGGCCGTCTACGCCGCTCTGCTTCTGGTTCGCCGCACCACCAGCCTTCGCGGCCGCCGGGCGGCCTGGCTCTCCGGCACGGTCTTTCTCGTGATGTTGGGTGTGCTGGTAGCCAATGTTTTCAGCCAGGTGCACAGGTACGGTCCTCGATGAGCATTGTCCTCATTGGCGTCAACCATAAGACCGCGCCCATCGAGCTGCGCGAGCGCCTCGCCATCTCCAGCTGCGATCTGCCGGAGGCAACTCACGCTCTGGCCGCCGTTCCCGGCGTGACCGAGTGCATGATCCTGTCTACCTGCAATCGCGTCGAGATATTGGCCGCCGTCAATTCGCCCTCGACCGATCTGACGGGCTTTCTTTACCAGCACTTCGGCCTGGACCCAGCGTTGCTGGCCCCGCATCTTTACGAACACCGCGACCGGGAAGCCGTAGAGCATTTGTTCCGGGTGGCCGCCAGTCTTGACTCAATGGTGGTAGGCGAACCGCAGATTCTGGGCCAGGTCAAGGAGGCCTATGCCGTGGCCCGCGCCTCGGGTACCGTGGCCTGCCAGCTCGAGCACCTGTTGCAGAGCGCCTTTGCCGCTGGCAAAAAGGTCCGCTCCGAAACGGAGATTGGCGCCAACTCGGTTTCCATTGCTTCGGTGGCTGTGGAATTGGCCCGCAAGATCTTTGGTTCGCTCGAAGGCCGTACGGTCATGCTGGTGGGCGCCGGCAAAATGAGCGAACTGGCCGCGCGGCATCTGGTCCAGCAGGGCGCCGGCACCATCCTCGTGGCCAACCGCACTCCAGAACGCGCGCGGTGCATGGCTGAGTCCTTCGGCGGGCGTGTCATTCCGATGGAGCAGCTCTACGAGGCTGCCAGCCAGGCTGACATCGTGATCAGCTCAACCAGCGCCCCGCACGCGATCTTCAAACTGGAGCACGGGCAGGTTTTCCTGCGCCGCCGCCGCAATCAGCCCATGTTCTTTATTGATCTGGCCGTGCCCCGCGACGTGGACCCGGCGATGGGCGATTTGGAGGGCATTTTTGTCTATGACATTGATGACCTCGAGCAGATCGCCGCGGCGCATCGGTCCGAGCGCGGCCATGAGGCCGAGAATGCGGAAGCGCTCATAGCCGCCGAAGTCGAGCGTTTCCACCAGTGGCATCTCACCGTGAACGCGGCGCCGGCCATCGTGGAATTGCGGCGCCAGACCGAAGAGATTCGCCAGGCGGAGCTGAAGCGCATGCAGTCCCGTCTGGGTTCGCTCAGCGCGGAGCAGCTTGAGGCCGTTGAGACGCTGACCCACGGGCTGGTCAACAAGTTCCTTCATCCGCCGATACAAGCGCTCAAACAGGCTGCTCGCGAAAATGATGCGGCGCGCCTGGAATCGCTCTGCGAAACGTGGGCGCTGCCTGTTTGCGCCGCAGGGCAAGACGCCGCCGGCAACTCAGCCGGCCCGGTGAATCCAGAAACAGAGAAAACAGAGGGAGGGCAAGTGAACGAGACCAGCGAGGTGGGCCGCAAATGAACCTGCGCATCGGAACTCGCGGTTCGCCTTTGGCCTTGTGGCAGGCAAACCACGTCGCGGAGCTGCTTCGTGGTCAGAGCCATACTGTCGAGATTGTGATCATCAAAACCACCGGCGACCGCCTGCATGATCTTGCCTTTGCTCAAGTCGGTTCCAAAGGCATGTTCACCAAAGAGATCGAGGAGGCGCTGGCGGGCCGTCGCGTAGACCTTGCCGTGCATTCGCTCAAGGACCTGCCAACTGAATTGCCGGAGCCCTTTGTATTGGCCGCCACTCCTCAGCGTGTGGACCCCAGAGACGCGTTCGTTGCGGTGAAGTTTGAAAACCTTGCCACCTTGCCTCAGCGCGCGCGTGTGGGCACTAGCAGCCAGCGGCGCAGGGCGCAGTTGAAGGCCCTGCGGCCGGATATCGAGACGATCGAGTTTCGCGGCAACGTGGACACTCGCCTGCACAAGCTGAAAGAAGGGCAGGTGGACGCGATTCTCTTGGCGGCTGCGGGCCTGGACCGTCTGGGGAAGACAGAGTGGGTTCGCGAACGCCTCGATCCAAGGCTGTTTTGTCCTGCGGCTGGCCAGGGAGCCATGGGCATCGAAACTCGCAAGAACGACGCGGACACAATCGCTGCGGTTCAGTTGCTCGACGATGCGCCGACGCGTTTCGCCGTGACCGCCGAACGGGCAGCTCTGGCGGCGCTTGGCGGAGGCTGCCAGGTGCCCATCGGAATCTACTGCCGGACCGGCATCGAGCAGGCGGTTGGCCGTGAACCGGTCCAAGGGAATGAGATCTTCGGCGTTGTCGCTGATCCCGAGACGGGCAGGGATGTGCGCGTCCATCATCGGGAAACTCGCCATCTTTCACATAACACCAGCGCGGATGCTGTGGCACTGGGCCAACTGACGGCGCAAATGCTGCTCGAATCAGGCGCCCGTCCGCTGCTTGCGGCAGCCTCCGCGGGCGGCCCGCGATGAGCTCGCTGCCGTTGGCCGGGCGGCGGGTTCTGGTAACCCGCGCCTTGCATCAGGCAGGCTCGCTCAGCGATGGGTTGCGTGCCCTGGGCGCGGAGCCGGTCGAGGTTCCCGTCCTGGAGATTCGCCCTCCCGCCACTTTTGACGCGATGGATGCGGCCCTGCGCCGCCTTGGCAGCTACGATTGGCTGATTCTGACCAGCGCAAATACGGTGCGTGCGCTCATCGAGCGAGCAACTTTCCTGGGCCTTTCATTGCAAGCGATGGCCTTGCCGAAGTTGGCAACTGTCGGAGAAGCGACTGCTTCAGCAGCGCGGAAGGCTGGATTGCAAGTCGCCTTTGTCCCTGAAGAATATGTGGCCGAAAGCCTGGTCGAGGGGTTGCGTGCGCAAGTTGCAGGGCAGAGGATTCTGCTGGCGCGGGCTGCCGTTGCCCGGGATGTGATTCCCGACGCTCTGCAGGCGGCGGGCGCTGAGGTCGATGTGGTGGAGGCTTATCGGAACGTGTTGCCGGAGGCCGCGCCAGAGCAGTTGCGCCAGGCGCTGGCGGCTGGAATCGATGCCGCGACCTTTACCAGCAGTTCCAGCGCGACGCATCTGGCCGAAGCGGCTCGCGTGGCTGGAGTTGCGTGGCCTCTTGCAGCCGTTTCAGCGGTCTCGATCGGTCCCATCACAAGCCAGACGCTCGTAGATCTGGGCTGGAAGCCAGCCGCCGAGGCTGAGCCTTACGACATACCTGGACTGCTTGCTGCTGTTACTCGGATGTTAGCTTCGGTTGACCCGATCCATAAAGCGACCGTTGTATGATGCGGAGATGGCTTCGCAAGATATTCTGGCCGCTCGGCTCAGGCTTACTCCGGCTACTGAGGTATCGTATCGCCTGGAGTTGGACGACAAGGCTGCGTTTGCGGCTCTGCTCGGAGTGTCTCTGCCGCAGAACTGGCCCCCTGGCGAATATGACCGCGATGCGATCCAGTTCTTCCTTGAAAAGTCGATCGAGGGTGGATCGGCGGCGGTTGGCTGGTATGGCTGGTACGCGATTCTTGAAGGCAGAGAACCGCCTATCCTCGTTGGTTGCGGCGGCTACCTGGGAGCGCCCAACGAAGCGGGCAGCGTCGAAATCGGCTATTCCATCTGTGAACAATGGAGAGGTCAGGGGTTCGCCAGGGAACTCGTTCAAGCCCTCGTGGATCGCGCATGGCCCCTCGGTGCAAAGAAGGTCGTGGCTCATACCACCGAGGCAAATCCAGCCTCAATCGCGGTCTTGCGAAACTGTGGATTTCAGCAGACGCCCAGCTCAGACCCAGGCCTCTTGCAGCTTGAGATTACCCGCGCGTCGTAGCATTCGCTGTGTTCTGCGAAGTACCGCTGGGTGCCCATCCTTGGCGCGTCTTTGTTCTTGCGCCAAGGGTGGAAAACCACAAATCCAAACCCGCCTACGCCGTAGCATTTTCACTGATGGCGTAAGAACTGGAGTGACCCCCAAAACTGAGACAGTTGGGAGTGCCACACTATGCAGTAAAAGGAGCATGGAGTGGCGAACAACGGGAATCGATATAGTGAGGCATTCCGTCTAGCAGCAATCGAACGGAT
>Ga0255348_1000407_pt1 | contig 18470 bp, 12 predicted proteins | sample CBST25v5metaG_FD_189945 | JGI IMG/M metagenome (GOLD analysis project Ga0255348, IMG submission 189945) | Peat soil microbial communities from Stordalen Mire, Sweden - C.B.S.T-25.v5 | ecosystem: Environmental > Terrestrial > Soil > Wetlands > Peat | place: Sweden: Norrbotten County, Stordalen... | reverse complement strand
GGCAGAAATCGAGCGCATCGTTCTTTCATCGCACAGATTCATCTGACGTTATGGCATGTCGAGAAAGCGATTACGTCAACGAAAAGACCTGAACCTGTGGAGCAAAAGCTTCGCTACAGGACGAGATCCATGAATACAAAACAATGATAAAAGGCAGGTTACATATGATTACTAAAAATGTGTTGACACCTCTGATTTTTCTTCACTAATCTTATCGGCTGAGTGAGTTTGTTGTTTTTGGTAAACGCTCTCTGTGCTGCACCCTCAAGATGATTGATTTCCAGAAAGAGCGGCTCCGCTGCCCGCCTCCTGTTCCTGGCCAATTCCATGCGAACTCGTCTTCGCGGACCGGCCCTGGACGCGGAGCACGCGCAGATGAGTCTATGGTGAATTGATTTTGTCTTTTCCCTTCCGCCACTCAAATCCACATTCTCAAGGAGAATTGATGAAACATCTCATGGCTTGTATGGCCATTCTGGCCACTCTACCTGCGTTCGCTCATGCACAGGTCACGATGAGCACGAGCGTCGAGTACAAAATCAAGAACGTCAACAGCGGTTTGATTCTGGGCATCTCTGGTGCGAGCCAGACCGCGGGAGCCAGTGTTGTGCAGAAAGCAACGAGCACAACCACAAGCGACATTGACTGGCATTTCATTCCCATGGGCAACAACGAGTACAACATTGAGAACATGCTCACGCACCAACTGCTGGGTGTCTCCGGCGCATCCACTTCCAACGGCGCGCAAATTGTGCAGTACTCCGACAACGCCACGGCCGATCACCTGTGGGAGGTCATCCAGGCCTCCGACGGCAACTACATGATCAAGAACATCAACAGCGGCTTGTACCTGGAGGTGGCGAACGCCGGCAAGACCACCTCGGCCACAATCGATCAGTGGTCGAACACCAGCAATACCTGCCAGGAGTGGACGTTTACCAACACGGGAACCAGCCCCTATGTGAATCCCGGCTCCGTGTCGGGAACGGGCAAATATGTTCACGATCCGATGATGCTGAAGACCACGGCGGGCGTCTACTGGCTGTATGGAACTCATAACACCAGAGCCACCTCCAGCGACCGCGCAGCCTTTACGAGCACCGGCGTTGCTCTCACGCCAATTCCTTCGTGGGTGACCACCTATACCAGCAGCAGCGACCTTTGGGCGCCGAATGTCATCTACTACAACAGCAAATATTGGCAGTTCTATTCCGCATCGACCTCGGGGTCCAAGCTTTCGGCCATCGGACTGGCGACGGCGACAACGCCCAACAGCACTGCCTGGACCGACAAGGGCATCGTGGTTTCGTCCACTTCATCGAGCAGCTATAACGCCATCGATCCGTCCCCGGTCGAGGACCAAAGCGGAAATTGGTGGCTGGCTTTCGGTTCATGGTCGAACGGCATTTACATGGTCGAGCTGAATAGCTCAACGATGACGAAGTCAACGTCGAACACCACCGTCTATCACCTGGCCAAACGCAGCAGCGGCCTTGAAGGCGCGTCCATCTATTACTACAGCGGCTATTACTACCTGTTCGCATCGATCGACACATGCTGCGACGGCAGCAGCAGCACCTATCGCACGATAGTGGGCCGCTCAAGTACGATCAACGGAACTTACTACGACCGCGGCGGTGTGAGTCTGCTCAGCGGCGGCGGCACGATCCTGATGAGTACGCACTCCAATATCATTGGACCCGGCGGCGCGAGCGTGTACGCGGACTCCGATGGAGCAGTGATCGTTTACCACTACTACGACGGCAACAACAGCGGCACAGCGACTCTCGGCATCAACCTTCTGGGCTGGAGCTCGGACGGTTGGCCGTACATCAAGTAATCCCCTCAGAAGCTCTCATAACCACATGGGCGCCGCAGCCTCCGGAAAACAACCTGGAGACAGGGCGCCCAGCGTGTTTTTAGAGCGGTTCCAGAGTATCTGTAGCCTTATTGGAATCGTGGAAGGTGGCATTTTCTTGAGGAAAATGCCACTCAATGTGTATGGTTCCTGGATACAGACAACTTTGGAACCGCTGTAGATGGGATTGGCAGACCGACCACAAGCAATCTTCTTTTCTTTCATTCCCTATACCCGGCCAGGATATGTACCATCATGAAGGTACGCAGTCGGAAGGGAGCACCAACGTCATGAAGATGCGGCCGGGAACTCAAACGGGATTTCTGCTGTGCGGCAAAGAGTGGAATGAGGGCGAAGCCCTGGAGGTACACTCGCCGTGGGATCAGGGACTGGTGGGACGGGTCACGATTGCCACCCGCGCCGACGCGCGACAGGCCGTGAACCACGCCGTGGCCAGCCTGCGCCGCACGCGCGCGCTGCCGCGCTGGAAGCGCCGAGAGATTCTGGAGGACGTGGCCGCAGCGCTGATTGAGCAAAAGGAGCGGTTTGCGCAACTGATTGTCGCCGAGGCGGGCAAGCCGGTTCGCCTGGCGCGAGCTGAGGTGGATCGCACCGTGCTTACCTTCAAGACAGCGGCCGAGGAGACCTCGCGGCTGGGTGGCGAGAGCATTCCGCTGGACCTGATGGAGGGCACCGAGGGCCGATGGGGTCTGGTGCAGCGCTTCCCAATCGGACCGGTGCTGGCCATTACTTCTCTTAGTTTTCCGCTGAACCTGGTGGCACACAAAGTGGCGCCCGCACTGGCCGCCGGCTGCCCGGTGATTCTGAAGCCCGCGCCGGAAACCCCATTTACCGCGCTGGCTCTGGGCGAGGTGATTTTGAAGGCTGGCTGGCCGGAGGAAGCGCTGGCCGTGCTGCCGCTGAGCAACTCGGATACTGCCTGGCTGGCCGAAAAGGAAGACCCGATCAAGCTGGTCAGCTTCACCGGTTCGGCAAAGGTGGGCTGGGAGCTGAAGGCTCACTCAGGACGCAAGCGCGTGCTGCTGGAACTGGGCGGCAATGCCGCGCTTGTCGTTAGTGGCGACTGGTTCGACCTGGACCAAGCCGCGGCCCGCACCGCGTTTGCGGCCTTCGGGAATGGAGGCCAGTCTTGCGTGAGCGTGCAGCGAGTCTTTGTTGAACGCAACATTTTTTCGGACTTCCTGAAGAAGGTGGTCGAGGCGACGGCCAATCTGGCAACAGGCAATCCGGCGGCGGAAACCACCGATATAGGTCCGCTCATCCGGCTCGCCGACGCCGAGCGCATCGAAGCCTGGATCAAAGAAGCCGTCAAAGGCGGCGCCAAACTGGTAGCTGGCGGCGAACGCCGCGGCACCGTCGTAACACCGGCGATCCTCACCGGAACCAAGCCAGGCATGAAGATTCGCGACGAAGAGGCCTTCGGTCCTGTCGTGGCCATCGAGCCCTATGATGACTTTGAGGAGGCACTGGCCGATGTGAACCACTCGAAGTACGGCCTGCAAGCCGGCCTGCTCACCCGCGATATCGGCCGCATTCTCACCGCCTATCGCGAACTCGAAGTGGGCGCCTTGATCGTTGGAGACACTCCAAGCTGGCGCCTGGACCCCATGCCCTTCGGCGGCGTCAAGGACTCGGGCCTGGGCCGCGAGGGCATCCGCTCGGCCATCGAAGAGATGACCGAACCACGCATGCTGGTAATCGCGGAGTTTTAAGCCGGATCAGGGATGTTTAACTGTTACGCCGTACCGAGGGAGCAAAGCACGCTCCCACTCGCCACGATTGTAACTAGGCCTACTTGGCCTTCTGTGCTGCCCAACGCTTGCGCTGCGCATCGGCAATCCGCTTGCGCGCTTCAGGGCTCAACACGCGGCGCTTCTTGGCTTTCTTTGCGGCGGGTGCAGCCTTTCCGGCCTTCCCAGCCTTCTTGGTGGTGGGTTCAGTTACCTCGATGGCAACTTTACCGGTGGAGGCCAGCAGTGAGCGAACCTGCTTGAGCTTTGAAATTTCAGCATCAATTTGAGCAAGAATAGAGTTAATAGCCATTAGTCAAGCTTAACTCACATACTCAGTTTTGCACAAGATGACAGCTTACTGGACTATCTCAAGATACTGCGATTCTCAACCTTTTATTCAGACTGGCCTGCTGTTTTGTCTTTTAGAGCGGTTTCGGAATCCACACGGGCTTCTTGCAAAGTCAAGAACATGTGGTGCTGTATATTGCAATGAAATGATGGCATTCCCGCCTTGATACGGCAACAAGAGCACCTCTATAAGTTGCGCGATCCGATCCTGTATTTCGAGATGATGGCAATAGATACCGGTCTGAACGGATTGAAGGTTTAAGTACGACCTAGAGCGGTTCCAGAGTATCTGTAACCTTATTGGAATCGTGGAAGGTGGCATTTTCTTGAGAAAAATGCCACTCAATGTCTATGGTTCCTGGATACAGCAACTCTGGAACCGCTGTAGTCAAACCACACAGGATTGGAGAGTTTTATTTTCTGTCCGAGGCTTGTTGTGGTTGGATCTTGAGCAAGACGAAGACAACAACAACCGCGACCTTCAAACATCAGCGGAGAGTGAATCGTTGGTTCTTCAAGAACACCTGCGCATCGTCCGCCTGATAGAAGACCAGACGCACCTGTTCAACGACCGTTTCGGCGGCCAGCGCGGATTCGATCGTTTGCGACACGACAGGCGAAGCCAGATGGCGCGGATAGCCATAGACGCCGGTTGAAATCGCCGGAAAGGCAATTGAGCGAAAGCCCTTTTCGGCGGCCAGCGCGAGAGCGTTTCGATAACAAGCGGCAAGCAGCAGGGCGTCAGGCTCCTGACCTGCCCTTTTGATCGGTCCAACGGTGTGAATAACATGTTGCGCCAGGAGAAGGCCGCCCGTCGTCAGCACAACCTCGCCGGTAGGCAATCCATCGGGAAACCGGGTGCGGCGGATTTCACGGCACTCCTCAAGGATTTGCGGCCCACCCTTTCTATGGATGGCTCCGTCTACGCCTCCTCCGCCCAACAGGGTGCTGTTGGCGGCGTTCACAATCACATCCACGTCCTGCGTGGTGATATCTCCGACCAAAACCAGAACGCGTCCGGCGAGAAAGGTAGCGAGATTCTTTGGCTGGTCCATGATGGAAAGCTCCCTTGAAACATAAAGAGCTGTAGATATAAAGAACTGTAAATAAGAAACTGTAGTTATAGATATCCCACCTTAGGCGCAAAAAACAAAGACGCGCCGAAGGTGGGGCACCCGGTTTTGTGTACACACAGCCTTGTGTAGAACAACAAGCTACTGCGCGCGCCGCCACGCATAGAGCGGGAAGTGGTTGGCCAGTTCGAGAACCTCGCCGCGAATCCGCTGGAGGGCCGCATCGTCGTTGCGCTCGTCCAGAGCCCTGGCGATCCAGGCGCCAATCTGCTTCATTTCCGGCTCCTTCATGCCACGGGTGGTCAAAGCAGGCGTGCCGATACGAACGCCAGAAGCCTTCAGCGGCGGATTGGTGTCGTAGGGAATCGTGTTCTTGTTGACCGTGATGCCGGCCTTGCCCAGCGCCAGCTCGGCCTCGGAACCGAGAATGCCCTTTTCGAAGACATCCACCAGAATCAGGTGATTGTCCGTGCCGCCGGAGACAAGGCGGAAACCAGCCTCCTGAAGCGCCGTGGCAAGCGCCTTGGCGTTGGCCACAATCTGCGCGGAGTAGGTCTTGAACTCAGGCCGCAGAGCCTCGCCGAGAGCAACCGCCTTGGCAGCAACAATATGCACCAGCGGTCCACCCTGCTGACCAGGGAAGACCGATCGGTCAATGGCCGAGGCCAGTTCCTGCTTGCAGAGGATCAAGCCACCGCGCGGCCCACGCAGCGTCTTGTGGGTGGTCGTCGTCGTGATGTCCGCATACGGCACGGGCGAGGGATGCACGCCGGTCGCAACCAGGCCGGCAATGTGCGCCATGTCGATGATGAGCTTCGCACCGACCTTGTCGGCGATTTGCCTCATGCGGGCAAAGTCCCAGAAACGCGGATAAGCGCTGGCGCCGCCGATGATGGCCTTGGGATGCTCGCGCTCGGCGATGGCTTCCATCTCGTCGTAGTCGATCAACTCGGTGTCGCGGCGAACATGATAAAAGAAGGGCCGGTAAAGCTTGCCGGAAAAACTCAACTTGTAGCCATGGGTCAGGTGGCCGCCATGGGAAAGATCAAGGCCCAGGATCGCGTCGCCGACCTTGAGCACCGCGCCGTAGGCCGAGGCGTTGGCCTGCGAGCCGGAATGCGGCTGGACGTTGGCGTGTTCGGCACCGAAGAGCTTTGTGGCGCGATCACGCGCCAGATTCTCCACCACGTCGGCAAATTCGCAGCCGCCGTAGTAGCGCCGGCCAGGATAGCCTTCGGCGTACTTGTTGGTGAAGACGGAGCCAGCTGCCTCCAGAACTGCTTCAGAGACAAAGTTCTCGCTGGCGATCATCTCCAGCCCCTCGTGCTGGCGGAGGGTTTCGTGGTCAACGGCGGCGGCCACATCAGGGTCGGCTTGGGCAAGAGAGAGAGAGATGCGTTCAGTCATACTGAAATTTTAGACCCTGCAGCGGCGGCTTTGACACAGGATTGGGACGCCGATTCAGCTTTTGCTACAGTTCAAGGCGCTGGCCGGTTGGTTTGAACTTTGAAAAGCATAAATCCGCTGTCTTGCCCGATAATTGAGCAAGACGGTTATGAGAATGCCCTGGAAACACGTTGCTCTGACGATGACCCTCGCTGCCGCGATGCTCCCGGCAGGAGCGCAGACGACTGGAAGCGACGCGGCGCTCACGGCCAAGGCCAAAGGCGGCGATGCGGCAGCTCAGGTCTCAGTGGGCGAACATTACGCCGCGAGTGCAGCGGGATTGCACAACGCGATTCAGGCTGGCGAGGCCTACAAGACGGCCGCGGAGTGGTATCGCAAGGCTGCCGAGCAGGGGTTTCTCGCCGGTGAAATGCACCTGGCCGCTCTTTACCGCGACGGCGGCAAGGGTTTTCCCCGCGACATGGCACAAGCCGTGGTTTGGTATCGGAAAGCCGCCGAGCAGGGAGACGTAACCGCGCAAGGCACGCTCGGAGTGCTTTACTCCATCGGCCAGGGCGTCGAGCAGAATGACGTGGAGGCTTACTTCTGGCTTGATCTGGCGGCGGCGGTGAAAGGGCCGAAGCAGGAGCAATACGCCCAAAACCGGCAGATGATCGGCACCCACATCACCACCGGTGAGTTGGAAGAGGTTCAGGAGCGCGTTGCCAAATGGCTGGCTGCGCATCCTATCAAGCCCTGAACAAGGTTCATATTCATCTTTCAGGTAGACGCCAGGGCGTGTTGACGTTTATCTGGTACGAATGACGGTAGCAGCGAGATAGATCATGGCAGCAAAGCTCAAGTCTGTTTTGCAGGCTCTCATGGCGATTCCCTTGAACTTTTTGAGCTTTTGAAAGAAATTCTCGACCAGATGTCGCCACTTATATTTCTCGGCATCGTAGCTTGCCGGGTTGCGCCGCTTGGCTCTGGCCGGAATCGCCGACTTTTCCTAGGCAATAGGGTTCGATCGCCTTCCACTGAACATCCGTGAATACCATTCGATTCAGACGCATGAATCAAATCTATACGTCAACACGCCCTAGAATGAAGGCGAAGATTGACGACTATTTCATTGTTTCCTCCATTGGTTGAAATAGAAACACACTTGCAAAACATCTGGGATTAAAGCCCACCTGACAACTAACTACCAGACCATCGTCGAGGGATACTCAAGGGGCACTGACTGCAAAGACCATTGTTGCGCCTGCGAGACTGCGCCGTTCACCGAAAACCAGCGGTTGCCCGATGGACGTCGCGGCGGCCAGGACCCGCGGAACATAGTTTGTCGTTTCGAGCGGCAACATGCGCAAGCTGGTTAACCGATCGAAGTCCTGTGTGTGCGCCCTCAGAATTGCGGAACCCACGTTGGCTTCTCCCATGTTATAGGCAGCCAGCGCAAGCTTCCAATCGCCGAATTGTGCGTACAGATCGTGAAGATATCGAGCGGCTGCATCGGTTGCCTTGAAAAGATCAAGGCGGTCATCTTGTATCTCACTTACGCGCAGCCCATAGCGGCGCGCAGTATCCGGCATGAGTTGCCAAAGGCCGCGTGCGCCTTTCGGGGAGAGCGCCGTGGCGCGCCCGCCACTTTCCACCAGGATGACCGCAGCCAGGTCTGTGGGAATGCCATGACTTCTCAGAATGGGCTCGACGGCGGGACGCAACAGGTTCAGGCGTATCGCGGCGGCGCTCTGACCGCCGCCGCCTGAGAATTGCAATCGCCGGCTGTACGGCAGGTCAAGGCTGGTGCGTTGCGTCCTTCCATGGTTTGTCTGGCCGGTTGCTTGATCGGTAGCTTGCGTTGCTGAGGCAAGAAGAGTATCCGCAGTATTGGACAATGTTTCGTCGAATCCGGCGAAGGGATGGCCATAACTTGCATTTGCCTGCTGCGAGGATAAGACTGTCTGGCACCATAAGAAGGAAGGAATCACCCAAGGAGCAATTGCGAAGATCCAAACCCGCCAGACTTTCGTTGTTCTACGAATCTTGGCACTAGACATGCGGCGCCTCCGTTGCAAGCTCTGCTTCACGCTTGAGTGCAGGCTTAACTTCCCAGTTCCACTTCCATATTGCGAAGATAGGCGGGTATACGACTAACTCCATAAGGAATGAGGTGATGATGCCGCCTAACATGGGTGCGGCGATTCGCTTCATAACATCCGCTCCCGATCCTACCGACCACATGATGGGCAGCAACCCGAAGAGCATGCACGAAACGGTCATGACCTTGGGCCGGAGTCGTTTTACCGCTCCGTTGACAATCGCTTCACGTAGATCGTCCCATGAATGAATGCCGCCAGTCTTCAGCGCTTCGTGGTAGGCAAGGTCAAGATAAAGAAGCATGAAGACCGCAGTTTCGGCATCGACTCCGAGTAGCGCGATGAGGCCCACCCACACGGCAATGCTCATGTTGTAGTGCAGCAGGTACAGGAACCAGATCGCGCCGATGGCCGAGAAGGGTACGGCCAGCAGAATGATCATGGTTTTGATCGCCGAGCCGGTATTGAAGTAGAGCAGCAAAAAAACGATGAAAATGGTAATGGGAATGACAAATTTCAAGCGCTGCGCAACACGCTCCATAAACTCGTACTGACCGCTCCAAACAAGCTCGTAACCGGCGGGAACTTTGACCTTATCCGAAACCGCTTTTTTCGCATCGCGAACGTAACTGCCGATGTCGCGTCCTGAGACATCGACGTATACATAGCCACTGAGCCTGCCGTTTTCGTCGCGAATCATTCCCGGTCCGGTTTTCATGTGGATGTCCGCAATCTGCCCCAGCGGAATCTGCGCGCCGGATGGCGTTGCCACCAGCACGCGTTCAAGCGCATCGACATCGCTGCGGTAGTCGCGAAGATAACGCACATTGACTGAATATCGCTCACGACCTTCAACGGTCGTCGAAACCGGCTCGCCACCAACCGCGGACATGAGAACGCTTTCGGCGTCATCAATGGTCAATCCGTAGCGAGCTAACTCGTCGCGCTTCAAGTCAAAGTCCAGAAAGTATCCGCCACTGGTGCGCTCCGCAAACACACTGGATGTACCCGGAACATCTTTCAGCGCTGTTTCAATTTGTTCGCCGACCTGCTGAATCTGCCCAAGATCGGAGCCGAGCACCTTAATGCCAAGCGGAGTTCGAATGCCGGTGGTCAGCATGTCGGTTCGAGCTTTGATCGGCATGGTCCACGCATTCGAAATCCCCGGTATCTGCAGCGCTTCATTGAGCCCGCCTGGACCGTAGATCAATTCCTGGGTCGTGATGTGATCCGGCCAGAATCTTCGCAAGCCAGACTGTGCCCAATGTGGCGCTAACTTCGAGTACCACCGACTTACCTTCGGCCACTGATCCTGCGGCTTGAGGGTAATAGTGGTTTCCATCATCGAATACGGCGCGGGATCGGTCGAGCTCTCCGCCCGGCCAGCCTTGCCGAATACGCGCTCAACTTCCGGGAACCCGCTGATGATCTTGTCCTGCGTCTGCAAGATGCGTGTGGCCTCCGCGACCGAGATTCCAGGCAGCGTTGATGGCATATAGAGGAGCGAACCTTCATCCAGCGGTGGCATGAATTCCGATCCAAGCTTGAAATAGACTGGGATACTTATCCCCATGATTAGCACCGCAATGCCAATCGTCAGCCATTTGTGGTCGAGGACATATTCGACAACTGGATGATAGACCTTCATCATCGGCTTGCTGATAGGATGATTCTCCTCGCTGTGTATCTTCCCAACAAAGATTGCGTTGACGATCTTTGCAAGCCATGCCGGACGAAATCTGTAGCCGTCCATGCGCGAAAATAGAAAACGCATCGCCGCAGGCGCCAACGTGATCGCCAACAATGCGGCAATCGCCATGGCGAAATTCTTGGTGAACGCAAGCGGTTTGAAAAGACGGCCCTCCTGTCCTTCCAGCGTGAAGACTGGAAGAAAACCGACCGCGATCACAAGCAAGGCAAAGAAGCTTGGTCCCCCAACTTCCTTCACCGCGGCAATCACGACGGCGTGCGAAGGGCCGGGCCGGCCTTCGGCTTCCCAGTGTTCCAGCTTCTTGTGCGTCTGCTCGACCATGACCACAGAGGCATCGACCAGTGCGCCAATGGCAACGGCAATACCGCCAAGCGACATGATGTTTGCGGTCATCCCCATCCATTGCATCGGAATGAAAGCGAGAATCACGGTGACGGGGATGGTAATGATCGGAACAATGGCGCTGCGTAAATCCCACAGGAAGATCATGATTACCAGGCTCACAATGATCAGTTCTTCGATCAACGTATGCCGGAGGTTATCAATCGCGCGGTCGATCAGTTCAGACCGGTCATAGGTAGTTACCAATTTCGCACCTGGCGGCAGAGTAGACTTCAAGTCGTTCAGCTTTTCTTTGGTGCGCTCGATTACTTTCTGCGCGTTTTCTCCGTAGCGCATAATGACCACACCGCCGACGGCTTCTCCCTTGCCATCCAACTCGCCGACGCCTCTGCGCATGTCGGGGCCAAATGTCACGGTTGCCACATCGCGGACAAGAACGGGCGTTCCGGTTTGCGCATTGGTCAGGATAACTGTCTTGTTGATGTCATCGAGAGAGCGAATGTATCCGCGGCCGCGGACCATGTACTCGCGACCGGTAAACTCAACGAGTCTTCCTCCGACGTCGTTGTTGGACTTGCCGATTGCATCGCTGACAGCATTGATGGGAATCTTGTAGGCGAGCAGTTTGTTGGGATCGACGTTTACCTGATACTGCCGCACAAAGCCGCCAATTGGAGCGACCTCGGCGACGCCTGGTACGGTTTGCAAGGCGTAGCGCAGATACCAATCCTGATAAGACCGCAGTTGATCGCTACTGTACTTTCCCGTCGTATCGACAAGGGCGTACTGGTAGACCCAACCTACAGAGGTTACATCCTTCGCTAACTCGACATTTACTCCCTTGGGTAGCCGCGGAGTAACAGAGTTTAGGTATTCAAGCGTTCTGGAGCGCGCCCAGTAAATGTCCGTGCCTTCGTCAAAGATGATGTAGATGTAGGAGTAACCAAAATCGGAGAACGCGCGGATGTCCTTGACCTTGGGCAGTCCAAGTAGCGCGGATGCGATCGGGTACGAGACCTGATCTTCCATGATGTCGGGGCTGCGGTCCCACTTGGCATAGACGATCACCTGTGTATCCGACAAGTCGGGTATCGCGTCGAGCTTCGTATTCCTCATCGCGGTCCATCCCACCAGGATGGCTACAGCGACGAAGAGGAAGACCAAATATCTGTTCTTATCACTGAAATCGATTATTTTGCTGATCATGGCTTCATCTCACGCGTCGAGTTTTTAATCTTGCTTTCGGAATCGATCAGGAAGTTTCCGGAAACGACAATCGTTTCTCCAGTCTTGAGTCCTGAAAGAATCACGGCATTGCCATCGACAACAGGCCCAAGGGAGACCTTTCTAGGCTCAAATACGCCGCCCTGGTGAACCACGAAGACATGCTGTTCCGTGCCTGAGTTCAGGACGGCTTCTTGAGGCACAAGGATTTTTGTGCCGTAATCCACGCGCAATTGGGCGTCCGCGAACATCTGCGGCTTCAAGGCAAAGCCTGGATTCGGAATCTTTATACGAGCTTTGACGGTTCGCGTTTGCGGATTGACAGTTGGATCGATGTACGAGATTATCCCTGTATATGTCTTACCGGGGTAATAACTCAGAGCTAAAGTCATTCGTTGGCCAGGATGAACATAGGGAACCTCATATTCATAGATGTCAGCGTCTGCCCACACTATGGACAAATCGGAGACCGTATACAGTTCCGTGTCTGGCGTAACAGAGGCCTGAGGAAAAACCTTGCGGTCGGTCACGAAACCTGTAACTGGCGAGTAAAACGTCAGATCCTTTTTTACTTTGCCCGTCGCATCGAGTTCCTTGATCTGGTTATCCGAAATATCCCACAACTTGAGCCGTTGCCGTGCGGATTGCAAAAGGGATTGCGATCCGTCGGCTATCTCTTGAAACGGAGCATGACCGAGCGTTGCATTCCCGCGCTTTGCGATAAGATACTCCTCTTGCGTCGAAACAAGGTCGGGGCTGTAGAGCGTAAAAAGTGGCTGGCCTTTCTTGACAAGCTGACCAATAAAATCGACATAGACCTTGTCAATATAACCCGGTACCTTAACATGAACATGGGCGATCTTTGTCTCGTCCGCAACGATTTGCGCCGTGGTGCGAATGTCGCGAATCAGGGGCTTGCGCTCGACAACTGCCGTCCGCACACCTGCGAGTACCTGCTTGTCCGGCGGTATCGTCACAGTCCCCATCGGCATATTGGTTAAGCCTTGGTCGTCCGCATACTTGGGGACAAGAGTCATCCCGCAATCGGGAGCAGTCCCCGGCTTATCCGATTTGTAGGCCGGATGCATCGGGTCATACCAATAGAGGATCTTGCGCTTTCCCGGAGTTGGCGCCTTTGAAGGCATACCCGGCATGTTGGCCATGTCGGAGGAGGTCGAACTGCTTGACTGTTCTGCGTACTGCGGAACAAGATCCATTCCATCGGGAGCTTTGCCGGGCTGATTGTAATGGTGCTGCGGATTCATAGCGTCATACCAATAGCTTGGCTTGCGCTCTGCCGCTGCACTTTGAGATGCTACTACACGTTTTGCACTCTGACCGAGCCAATGGTAAGTTGCGGCGGCAGTTATCAGGCCAATCGTCAATACAATCAAAATGCCAAGAATGATTTTCTTTGGTGAGCGGTTCATAGCGATAAGCTCCTCTGTGCTCTGGTAAGAAAGCTGATTGCGTCAACATCCGGTACTACCACCGATTCTCTGCGAAGCCATGGATTGTGAATGAGTGCAAACATTTACTCTTCTCCCTTTGCGGATTGTGAATCGAAGACTGGAGATACGGAGCCGGCAGGAGCAGTCACATCCGAGCCGGTAAGACTCTCGATCCGAGCCAGAGCCGTCTGGTAGTCGGCCAATTGCCGATAATAGTCTGTCTCGTAGTTCAGCAGCGTTGTGAAATTGGCAATCAATGATAGAAAATCCACATTGCCAACTTGATACGAGGCCATTGCGGATTCAAGCGCCAGAGAGGACTGCGGTACCACGCCCTTGGAGTAGAGTGTCAGCAGGCGTTCCGACGCCCTGGCCGCAAGATATTGCTGCTTCAACTCAAACCTGACTTCGTTCAACCGGTTGTCGCGCATCTTTTCTGCGCTGATCAAGTCTTCACTGGCTTCGGCCACGCCCTGACGTTGCTTACTTCTGTAGAAGACAGGAATATTCACGCTCATGGTGAATCCATTCATGTCCGGCAATCCAGAGCGCTGCTGGTACATATAACTCACTCCAAGGTCCGGCCTATATTCCCTTTGCGCCAGGGAGACGCCTAGACGGCCGCGTTCCACCATCCTTTGGTTCCTCAAGACGGCGGTATCATCCTTTGCCGCGAGAGCATACAGTTCGTCGAGCGTGCGCGTGATCGTCGACGGTTCCACGTCGGCTGCGGGCGGGAGCGGAGACTCCGGCGAACGAACCATGAACGCGTTGAGTCTGGCCTGAGCCGTTGCCCGCTGCTGTTCAAGCACGGTGAGCTTTTCCATGAGCATGGAAATTTCCACCTGCGACCGCAACACATCCTGCTGCATGGCTTTTCCGACGCGATAACGCGCCTCTGATATCTGCGACAACTTCTCAAGAAGTTCTTTATTGCGCTGCGTTGTCTGAATGGCTTTGTCGAAGTAAAAGTAATCGTAATACGCAGCTTTGACTTCGGCTTTCACTCTCCGACGCACGGCTTCGTAATCTGCTTGCGCTGCGTCAGCTTCCTTGCTCGCGATTTCTCCGCGCAGCTTCAATTTCCCCGGATAAGGAAACTGCTCAGACACTGTAAGTCCGCGATAACTTGAGGCATCACCCTGCATTACGCTGAACGGAGTGAGATTGCCCGCCCAACCTACAGAAGCTACAGGGTCAGGTAGTGCTCTCGCCTGCGGCACGCGCCGTTTCAAGGCATTGACAGCGTGCAGCGCGCTTTGGGCTTCCGGGTTTTTACGGAGAGCTTCCTGAATAACATCGTCGAGCCGAAGCAATGGCAGGACAGTCGATTGGTCCACTGCCGAGGCTTGCGAAACAAGCGCCTGGCTTTGGACTGTGTCAGCCTCCTGAGCCCATAAGCCGCACGGGAATAACACCAGCCATCCCAGCCAGAGTTTTCTTTGATGCACGCCGAATCTATTCATTTCGATCTCCGTGTTCATGTTTCGCGGTACTGTTGGGAGATTGATTACTCGGCCACTGATCTGACTCAGCCTCATTCTGCGTGTCAACTGCATCAACCATGCGGTAGAACATGGATTGCGGCAGAGGATCCTTCAGGTCGAAGGCATACGTGTCGCGATATCCGAAGACAAGCAGGTGATACGGATCGGGGTCGGATAAGGTTTGGAGATCAGCCCATCGCCAACTTCGACTGTCGTCATGAACATCGGTCACATAATCAATGCCACTCGTCGTAAACCGCAGCGAGCCATTGGTACCGCCAGAAAGTGTCCGGTGATGAGCCAGGATGACGATACCTTGCGATGCCTGGTCGGGAACGGCATTCTGCGAAGGCCGTCCAACCTTTCTGGACAACTCGGCAGCAAGCTCCGGAGAAACTGTTTGATCCAAATCAAACCTGAATCTCTGCATCCATGGAAGATGATGTTTGCGATTCTGGTATGTTTCGAGGTCTAGCCTGTGGGGAGCGAGAAAGAAGGTTTGAACTTCCACAAAAGGCCATTCAAAAGAGCGCCCCTTCGTAGATAGAAATTCAATTTCCTTGTTATTGATTCTGAGATTACCCTTCACTGTCCCCATTGCTCTGTGCCGCCTCGCAGGCGACTCCCAGGCCATGACAGCTTGCCCAGGACCAGCTTGGTTGCGATCCTGTTCTTTCTGCGCAATGGCCTTTGGAAAGCCGCCCAAGAAACTGGCAGCTAGCACTAGAACGGGCAAAACGCACCATATCAAACGTTTTCGATTCATGACGAACCTATCTCCTGAACTCGGACTGACACACAAGCTAAGATGCTTTTGCGCTGGCTCCCGGTCCCAATCCTTTTCTGAAAAGGACAGGCGCGTACGTATCTCGGTAAGTGAACGCGCAGTCACAACATGCTCTGTGTCAGTTACATGCGGCAATGGGACTCATGAGAACGAACACGGAATCTATTGATTCTGACCTGCGCAGTCGTCTTGTCGTCTTGCGCGAGCATGGCGATACACGGCGAGAGCAACAGGATCGCGAAGATCCTTGTATGTCTCATGGGATTCCCCTAAAGCGGTTCCAGAGTATCCGTAGCCATATTGGAATCATGGAAGGTGGCATTTTCTTGAGGAAAATGCCACTCAATGTCCATGGTTCCTGGGTACAGCAACTCTGGAACCGCTGTAGCCTAAAAAATACGCACTACAGACCTGTGGGTCTGAGGGATTTTAGACAGGAAAGTGCTTTATACCAGGAAGGTGCAAAGGAGGGCATGAACAGACGAATGCTGCAACTTTGCCAATCGCGGAGAGTTGGCGCCCGAAGAGAGAATCGACGCGGGAAAATCTCCTGCGATATCGTTCGTTGCACGAAGTACTACTGCGCCGTCATTGGAAACACTCGTAAGGCTCTGGACAGGCGCTGAATTGATCGGCGCCGCCTTGCAGCAAGAGGGAGTTCCCGACTGCATCGAGGCTGCTCCGCAGTGCGAAGCTTTGGCCTGCTCATGCCCCATGCAGCAAGCATGATGCGATTTCATGGGCTGAGCGCAAAGTAGGGACGCTGGGCTCGGAACTCCTGCCAGAATCAGCAAGAGCGAAAGCAGCACGACTTTGGATATACGCCCCATAGTCAATTTGTATACCACAAATACCAATCTTCGCAAAGCACCCCGCACAAGGGGGTAGGGGGAAATTTCTGAATACCTTTGGAGCGCCCAGCTTTTTGTTTCTTTGGTACAGTTTGCCGGGCACTCCAGTTTTTACTCTCTGCAAATCGAGACAGGATCTACTTCAGAGAGTTGAGAGCGGCGTACATGCCGTCCTTTTCGATCAGGGTAAGATCGGCCACGATGACCTCGACAAAGCCGGGAATCTCGCGCAGATCCTTGCCCCACCAGCCCTTTTGCTTCAGGATGCTATCCACAACCCGGGCAATCGCCGCGTCCGAGCCGTCGAAGACTTTCCATGCCTTGGCGAAGATTTCCAGAACGACCAGGTCGTCCTTGATGAGATATTCCTTACCGTCCCGGTGGCCGATCAGCGCGCCATCCTTGATTTCCGTTCCGCGATAGAAGGCGATCAATGCCGCCAGACCAAAGGCCAGACGCGTGGGGATCGTGCCCTTTGCCGCAAAATAATCCTGTAGAGAACCGAGGACGCGCGCCTTGTATTTCGAAACCGAATTCAGCGAGATGCTCAGCACGGGGTGATGGACGAAAGGATTGCGGAAGCGCTCGAAGACCGCTTCGGCAAAGGTGCCCAACTCCTTTTTGGTAAGGGGAAGAGTCGGAAAGACTTCCTCGTAAATTGCCCGCTTCATGAAGTTATAGAGGACGGGATCCTTCATGCTGTCGCCGACGAAATCCTTGCCCGCAAGAAAGGCTGCCAGCATGGTGCTGGTATGTGCACCATTCAGAATGCGGACCTTGCGATTGCGATAGGGCGTGATGTCATCCGTGTAAACGACATTCAGTCCGGCCTTCTTCAGCGGAAGTTCTTTCTCGATGGACTCCGGGCCCTGAATAACCCAAAGGTGAAAAGCTTCGCAGGTATCAAAGAGCTCGTCCTTGTAGCCCGCCTTTTTCCACAGATTTTCAACCACGTCGCGCGGGTAGCCGGTCACGATGCGATCGACAAGGGTGCTCGTGAAGATGTTGGCTTTCTCGATCCACGCGATGAATTCCTGATCGAGCTTCCAGTTTTCCGCGGTCTCCAGCACAGCCTTCTTGAGATTGTCTCCGTTGTGCGAGATCAGCTCACATGGCAACAGAATGAAACCCTTGGTAACATCTCCGTTGAACGCCTTGTAGCGCTCCAGCAGCAAGAGCGTCAGCTTGGCAGGAAAAGACGACGGGGGCTGATCGGTCGGCTTATCCTCAGCACAATACGCAATGCCCGCTTCCGTGGTGTTGGAAACGATGAAGCGAAGATACGGATTATGCGCGCAGTCGAGGAACTGCTGAAATTCCGCATAGGGATTGATGCAGCGGCTGATGGAGTTGATAATCTGCTTATTCTCGACAACCTCGCCGTCCAGAACGCCGCGCATCAACAATGTATAGATGCCGTTCTGTTCATTGAGCTTGTCTGCCAAGCCCCGTTCAATCGGCTGTACGACAACGACGCGTCCATTGAACAACCCCTTCTTGTTCAAGGTGTCGATCATCCAGTCTACGAATCCGCGCAGGAAGTTTCCTTCTCCAAATTGCAAAACCCTTACAGGCTGCACTTGATTCTTGAGATACTCCGCATTAAGACGAGGCAATGGTTCAGCAGTGACATTCATCAAAGAGTTACTCCATCCTTCCAGATTGCAATTTCTCTGTATCCGTTGATTTCATTTCTGGCACATTTTTTTCCGGACGCAATATCCAGTACCAGACCAAACAGTTGCTCAGCGAGTTGTTCAAGTGTGGCAGTACCATCGGCGATAGAACCCGCACTAAAGTCGATCCAACTTTTCTTGTGCCCGGCCAGTTGTGAGTTAGTGGCAATCTTGATGGTGGGAACCGGAAAGCCCATCGGATTGCCGCGCCCTGTTGTGAACAGGATCATGTGTGCCCCGGAAGCACTCTCGGCGGAACCGGAGACGCCATCATTTCCGGGGCCGTTCAAAAGAGCGATTCCGCCCAAGCCCGGCGTTGCTCTTTCTCCATAGGCAAGCACCTGCCGGATGGGCGCCATGCCGCCCTTCTGCACACAGCCCAAGGATTTTTCCGCCAACGTAGTAATGCCGCCAGCCTTGTTT
>Ga0255348_1000405_pt1 | contig 18546 bp, 16 predicted proteins | sample CBST25v5metaG_FD_189945 | JGI IMG/M metagenome (GOLD analysis project Ga0255348, IMG submission 189945) | Peat soil microbial communities from Stordalen Mire, Sweden - C.B.S.T-25.v5 | ecosystem: Environmental > Terrestrial > Soil > Wetlands > Peat | place: Sweden: Norrbotten County, Stordalen... | reverse complement strand
CGCCAAACTCGAACAGTTGGTCGGGGACCTGCTTGATCGCTCCCTCGAGCCTTGCAAGAAGGCCATCGCCGACGCCGGTGTCAATATTAATGACATCGACGAAGTGGTCCTCGTTGGCGGCCAGACGCGCATGCCTAAAATTCAGGAAATCGTCAAGAAGATGTTCGGCCGCGAGCCGCATCGCGGGGTGAACCCCGACGAAGTAGTGGCCATCGGCGCGGCGGTACAGGCTGGCGTGCTGGCCGGCGAGGTCAAGGACCTGCTTCTGCTCGACGTAACCCCGCTGACCCTGTCCATCGAGACGTTGGGCGGCGTGGCGACCTCCATGATTCCGCGCAACACGACCATTCCCACCAAGAAGACTGAGACCTTCTCCACGGCTGCCGATTCGCAGACCGAGGTCGAGGTCCACGTGCTCCAGGGCGAGCGTCCCATGGCCGCGATGAACCGCACCCTGGGCAAGTTCAAGCTGGCTGGCCTTCCCCCGGCGCCGCGCGGCGTTCCGCAGATCGAAGTGACCTTTGACATCGACGCCAACGGCATCCTCAACGTCACCGCCAAGGACACCGCTACCGGCAAGGACACGCGCATCACGATTACTTCGAGTTCGGGCCTTTCCAAGGACGAAGTGGAAAAAATGGCCAAGGAAGCCGAGGCCCACTCCACCGAGGATAAGGAGAAGCGCGAGGAAATCGACGCGCGTAACTCGCTCGATAGCCTGGTCTATAACATCGACAAGATGATCAAGGACTCCGGCGACAAGATGAATGGTGCTGAAGCCGCTCCGGTCAAGGCTGATGTCGAGTCGGTGCTTGCCGAATCGAAGAAGCTGCTCGAAGGCACGCCCACCTCGAAGGAGCTGAAAGCCCAGCACGAGAAGCTGACCCACGCCAGCCACAAACTCGCCGAGATCCTCTACAAAGCCAACGCAGCAAGCGCCGCCGCCGGTGCGCCGCCCGCAGGCGACCCCGCCGCCGAACCCCACGCCGAACAGAAGAAGGACGAAGGCGTAATCGACGCCGAGTATGTGGACGCGGAAGAAAAGAAATAATCGGATCGTGTATACCCAGGTCCGGAAATCCGGACCTGGGGCACTCGGCAACGATTTCATCCTGGTCACAAGAATAAAGACGTAACAAGGACGAAGTGCCAATACCGATAATTCGGTAGATTGAAGAAAGTTCATGACTCTTGAACTCCACTCTGATTTGAGACTTCCGTCAGATGACATAATCCTGTGGCGGTATTTGGATTTTGTGAAGTTCTCTCTTCTTCTTGATAGGCAATCTCTGTGGTTTCCACGCACGGATCAATTCGAAGACCCTCTGGAAGGAACCTATACAGATGCAGAGGTGGGATATCTTTGTGCTTTGGATGCTCTCAATGTGAGCCATGATGCCCACGATGCAGCACCTGGATTTCTGGTATCGGATCGCGCTTTAAGAGGCCCGAAATATATGAGAGCATCCGCCTATGTAAGCTGCTGGCGAGCTGGCGCAGGGCAATCGATGGCAATGTGGGATCTATATGGAAAAGGCAGTGGCGCAATTGCAGTGAAATCCACTGTTGGATACCTTAAACAGGCCATCATGGAATCACCTCTTCGTATTTTCCTCGGATGGGTGAATTACGTTGATTGGAACAATTCCTCGTCGCATCCCAGTACCCTTGCAATGTGTTTTCGGAAGGACTCCAGCTATGAGCACGAAAAGGAGGTTAGGGCAGTCATTTGGGATCAAGATCAAATTTCCCGGAACATGTCGGACGCACTCGTAGCAGCACGATCTCGAAGTGATTATCCTGATTCGGGTGAAGATCCATTCATATTGCGGAAAGAAGATGGTGTACGCGGAATAGAAGTTCCATTTGCGTCAGAAAAATTTATCACGGAAGTCGTCATTGGACCGCGCGAGGTACCTGCGGTTGAAGGATTGGTCGAGAGTATTTTGAAGAGATACAACCTCAAAATCAAAATGACAGTTTCAGATCGTTTGAGACCACGCTGATATTCAGATGAATGTGGAGTTCCTTTCTTGGAGGTCTTTCAGGTCTGAAAATACCGCCAAGAACTATTCGACAGATAGCCGGGTGCCGGGTGCCCCATCCATCCGCGCTCTTTGCGGATGGGTGGGAACCACGAATCTGAATCAGCCGCTTTGTATCAGGGCACGGCTTCAGCCGTGCCGAAAATGCCGCATAAAACAACGGGCTTTAGCCCCTGAGGGAACTGATTGCGCCCCACGCCAACCGTGCCTATACTGGACCCATTGAAGGGTGCCCCAGGTCCCGCATTTGGGACCTGGAAAATCACAACTTTATCACCGCCGCACTTTGCACAAAATTATCTTCAACCGGCGCACAATCAAAGGATGAACAATGACCAGCAGCGCGGGTTGTCACTGACCACTGACCACTATCCACTGTCCACTGAAGGGTCCCCCCCCTACCCCCCTATTTATATTTTCAAAACCTTGCAGGTAATTAAACGGTCAACAGCAATCCGGAAAATGCCCAAGACCTATAACACTCGTGCTACTATTGAGAACTTAGGAGCTGGCAGACACTTATAGAGCGTTTTCGATTCACATGTTGCCATTTGAAGATCGTGCAAGGTGGCTTTTTCTTGAGGAAAAAGCCACTCAGTATCGCGGTTTCTGTATGCACCAGAATCGAAAACGCTGTAGCCCGCCGGACAAATTCCCCAATGAACCTATACCTCATGCGTCATGCCAATGCTGGACTTCACCGCGAGAATCCGCTTCTCGACGAAAAGCGCGCCCTCATTAAAGAAGGCAAGGAGCAGTGCATCCTCATGGCGCGCACCATGAATGCGCTCAAGATACAGGTGGACGTAATCGTCTCCAGTCCTTTGAAGCGCGCCCTGCAAACCGCGCAGCTTGTGGGCACGGAGATGGGCTACGATGCCAAAGTGGAAATCAGTCCTGCGCTGGGCCTCGACGCCGACTACGGCGACTTTCAGCAGATGCTGGCGAAGTATGTGCAATACGACGGCATCCTTGCCGTGGGTCACAATCCTAATCTCTTCCAATTTCTGGGCCGCCTGATTACCGGCAACGGCGGCGCGGCGATTCGTATGCGCAAAGGCTCAGTCGCGCGCATCGATCTTGATCGCCATCCGCCGCTATTGCAGTGGCTCATCGATCCGCGCTCCGCTCGCGCCATCTACGCCAGCGTGCAAAAGAGCTCGCGGCCGAATACCTCGCGGAAATAATCCGCCTCCTTGCGCAGCGACCAAAGCTCCAATTCCGCGCCGGTCTTCCCTGGCTCCAGTTCAAGATAAACGCGCTTGGGATAGACCTTCACCGCGACCCGCAGCACGTCGCTGGCGCGATCCTGGTTGAGAGCCACGGCCAGCCGCAGCATTACCACCGCGTGATGCACATGCTGGTGCTCGCTCGCGGGAATATTGCGCAGCGCGCGGTCGCCCGGCTGCGGGCGGCTCTTGCCCAGGTAGCGTGCGATGGCCGAAACCAGTGTCCGCTGCACCGGCGTGAAACCGTAAATCTCCGAACTTGAAACGACATATTGTGTGTGCCGGTGATGGCCTTGGTAATTGATGAACTTGCCGGTGTCGCGCAACATGGCGGCGGCAGCCAACCAGCTTTCGTACTCCGGCGGCAATTGGTGCAGCGCCTGCAGCTCGCGGTAAAGCTGCACGGCGTGCGCGCGCACCGGCTCGGCGTGGTGCAAATCCACTCCGTAGCGCCGCGCCGTGGCCAGCACGCTCTCCCAGCGCTGGTGCTCGAACTCGCGGTGAGCGCTGGCGCGCGCGTCCTGCTCGGCAAGCATCTGTGCGAGAATTCCATCGCGCAGCCCCAATGGCGAATAGGTGAAGCCCGGCAGCCCAAAGCTCTCCAGCAGCGCTGCAAAAACCTGCGTGCCGGCCACGATAATCTCCGCTCGCCGCGGCCCGATGCCCTCGATGGCAACGCGCTCTGCCAGCGTCATCGGAACGAGCTTCTCGGCTAGTTTGCGTACTTCGCGCGTGGAAGTAACCCCGGCCACCGGCGCGGTCAACACGGCCTGGCTCATCGCGAGCGCCTGAATCGCCTTTCCTGCTGATTTCTTCCCTGATTTGCCCTGTGCCTTGCCGCTTCCATCCCGCGACGCCGCTGCAATCGCATCGCTCAGCGCTGCAGCCGTGCCAGAGGTACCGATGACGCGCGCAATGTTTCCCGGCTGAATTGTGCTGTGAGCCAAACGCAATTCGCGGGCAATCAGCCTTTGCATCCGTGCTAATCCCTCGGCCGGAGCCGGATCAACCGGCAAAAACTCTTCGGTCAGCCGCACCGCGCCCAGCGGCATGCTTACAGTCTCCCGAATGCGCTTGCGCTCGGAGAGCGTAATCTCGCAGCTTCCGCCGCCCAGGTCCACCAGCAGCACCCGGCCCGTTGCCCCAGTCCCCGCTCTGGACTCGGCCTGCGCCTCGCCGCTACCCATCACGCCGAGATGAATCAGCCGGCCTTCTTCCAGGCCGGAGATGATCTCGAGCTCCCAGCCCGTCTCGGCCTTTACCATCGCCTGGAAGACCGGTCCGTTGCGCGCATCGCGCATGGCTGACGTGGACACCACCCGAATCTGGTCCACCCCGTGCAACTGCACCGCCCGTTGAAATCGCTTGAGCGCCTGCAGCGTCGCCGCCATCGCATCCGGCGAAACCAATCCGCACTCGAAGACGCTTGCGCCCAGCCGAGTTACCTCGCGGTCTTCGTGCAGCGTCTTCAACTGATGCGCCGCGACCTTGGCAATCTTCAATCTGCATGAGTTGGAACCAATATCGATGGCGGCAAAAGTGGGCATGATTTTCTCGTCAACTCCAACGGCCGAAATCAATCTCTGCTGCCAACATACACGACCGGACCGGGTCTCCGCAGTCAGCTCCGGCGCAGCCGGCGGGATGGAGGCGCAAGAAGAAATTCCATGCGCGCTCGGATTTTTACCCTAGCGCGTTTCAACGCTTCTGCCGATAGGCTTCTCAAGCAAAAGAATCCACCCCGTTTTCATTTACACTAGGAAAATACTGAAAAAATCAAAGTGCCCTCCGTTCCCAGAAGGAACGACAGGAAAGGACTGTCATGTCAAGCGAACTGAAGAAAATGAGTACACCTAGAGTAAGAAACTGCGCATGGGGACGCCTTGCGGGCTGCCTGCTGGCAACGACGCTGTTGAGCATTGCTGCGCGCGCAACCGAAAACGACGGAAGCGTCTATCCCGTGGGCGCGGAGACCGTCCTGCAGGGCATGATGCCTGCGCCGCACGCAACCGGCGGGGCCACTTTTACTCTCCTCTATGCGGCCAACCAGGTGGATGACGCCAACGGCAAGCCGATCAGTACGGACTTCAAGGTGAGATGCTTTGCCAATGCTGTCAAGGTCGTGCACAACTGGGGTATTCCCGTCTTGGGCGGAATGCTGGAAAGCACCGCGGCAGCTCCTTTTATCGACGAGCAGTTACACGGCGCGGGAAACTCCATCGGCCTGAGCAACTTGATTCTTGATCCCGTTGGAGTGATTTATAACAAGGGTAACTGGCACGGCTTCTATCAACTTGATTTCTACACGCCCGGCACGCCCTACTCGAAGACCGCTGCCATCAACATCGGCCAGCATAACTTCGCCCTGGCGCCGGTTGGAGCCTTCACATACCTATCCAGCAACGCAAAGTGGGAAGCCAGTTCCAAGGCGAACTACATCGTTAACTTCAAGGACAGCGACACGAATTATCGCAGCGGCAACGAGCTGACCTGGGAATATACCGCCACGCGGGCAATCTCGAAGAAGGCGGCCCTCGGCTTCAACGGCTACCTCTATCAGCAGACCACCGGCGATCAATTAAATGGCGTAGCTGTCGGCAATAAAGGCCGCGATCTGGCCGTCGGCCCGCAGCTTCGTGTCTTCTTCGGCAAACACAGCGCCTTCGCGGTAAAGTATTTTCGCGACACGCTCGTCGAAAACAAACCGCGCGGCAATGGCTTCTGGTTCGAGACCGGCTTTCCGCTCAACTTTGGGAAGAAATCGTAGAGCTTGAATCTTCTCACGATGCGGCGCAAACTAACGCGCGGCATCGTGACTCCCAAACCACCCGATCAACCGGCGCTCATACTCTTCCTGCTCTGTGCCGACCGCGCCGCAATGCCCCGCCTTCGCTGGCTCCCACAAAACTATCGCTGAGTTATGCGCCTGAATTTCTTCCGAGTTATACGCAGGAAGTTTCTCGTCTTTCTTGCCGTGAATCAGCAGAACAGGGACACGGCTGCCAACCACCGCGTTCTCCGGCGAAGCTTGTTCCAAATCAATCCCATGTCTCCAGCGCGCTTCCAGCAAGCCAGCCTCCACGGCGGGGCGCATCAGCGTGCGTCCTATCCAGGGTCCCGCGCCTGCCCACTCTCCCAGCCGGTCATAAGACGCTTCTCTGAAATCGGCAAACGGAGACTCCGCCACGACCGCGCAAAATCCCGGCGTCGTTCGCAAAGATTCAAGAATTAACGCCGCGCCCATCGAGTTACCCAGCCCGTCGATGCATCGAGATGATTCCGTCTTCTCAACCCAGTCAAACCAGCGCCTCACATCCCCGGCTTCCCTCAACCCATAAGTCGCCAGATCGCCGCCGCTTTCCCCATGCGCCCGCGCATCCGGTAACAGAACCGCATACCCGTGCCTGAGCAGCAGGTCTGCATAGCTCAACATGCCCATCCGATTGTCTGCGTGCCCATGCAGGAGGATCACCGCATCGCCATTGCCGGCCAAGGGCCTGATGCTCCAGCCGCGCAGCGTAATGCCGTCAGCGGCAGGAATGGAAACCTCACTGAGCACCGCATGATTGCGCTCTGCAATCGTCTGCGCGCGCGCCTCCGCCTCCGGTCCCAGCGCGCGCCGCCACGGATGCAGCGCCCACTCTTCCGCCACTATGCCGATAGCAACGCAGAGGACAAGCCAAACTCCAGCAATAACCGCGCACACGCGGAGGAGAATGCGTACAGGTTTCATATATTCAAGGTTACGCGGCGCGCCTTCCGCCAGTTCCCGCGCGAAGCGAATGAGGAAAACTGGAAAATGTGAGCCGCCTCAGATGGAGCTTACAGTACCGTAACACTGATCGTCGTGGACGCTTGCGCTCCGAGAATAGCCGGAGTGGTCGATTCCCAGGTGGCAGTAATCGTGTATGGATAGGTTCCCGGCGTCATCGCGAATGGATTGGCGCCACCGCATCCGCTGAACCCCGCCAGACCTGCCAGCGCGCTTACAGCTAACACTACTAAGGCAATCCGGCGCCGGCGTCCGCGCCGCAGACCCAATCCGGCCATAAGCACACCAGACAGCGTCAGGCCCGTGATAGGCAGATGGCCTGAACGGTGCGGCGTCCCTTGCAGGTTGACGGGAATTGGCGTGCCCCACGCCTGAAAGCTGACGGCCCCAGTCAGCGTCTGCCCCGCTGTGACGGGAATCAAGGCGATCGGGCCACCACCGCAAATCGGGTACTTGGCCGTCGCTGTTCCCGCGTAAGTGCAATTGACCTCGATCGTTCCGTCTCCCGGTATCCCGGTGACGGTGTATTGGCTGGAGTTGGCGCCGGTTAATGACCAAGTGAGGCTCGCGGCGGTGATGGCGAACGGCGTTGCGGCCGACGCAGAAACGCCACAGGACAAGCAACTGACGGCCAGAAATGATCCGAAGAAAACAATCAAGCAGCGACTTTGCATAGCAGCGTCCTTTGCGCCGATCATGTTACACCTTGTCGTTTATCTTTGACGATTCTCGGACCTTCAGGCTTACTTAGCTTGTCCAACAATTCATCCGGCAATCCTTGGTCCGCGAGCCTGACGCCCTCGACTCGCGCAAACGCGACATTGTCTCCGAGAAAGGTTCTCGTCGCTAGGCGGATTCCAAACTGTTATCCTTGCTTTGATCGTTCACTCAACAATGACAGACCAGACAAACACCGTTTCTCGCCTGCGCACAGCGCCCTCCGCGCTGGCCACCTGGATACTTTTCGCGGCGATCTTTGCCTCCGTGCAATTTGCCTCTTTGTTTACGCCGCCGCTGCTGGACGACGTTGACTCCTCCCATGCCCAGGCCGCGCAATACTTTGCCGAGCACAGCGACTGGATATCGGCCAAAGTCAATGGCCTCCGCTATATCGAGAAGCCGCCGCTGCCTTACTGGCTTTCCGGCGCACTTTACAAGGTCTTCGGAGAAAATGTCTTTGCCTCTCACCTGCCCAATGCGCTGGCCATGCTGGGCCTGGCCTGGCTGGCGTGGTTGTGGGCGCGCCGTGCATGGGGTGATCGCGCAGGACTCTACGCCGGGCTGGGCGTGCTCACCTCGGTCGGTCCATTTCTGTTTACCCGCTTCATCATTCCCGAGGCGCAGTTGAGCCTCTTCCTGCTCATCGCACTTTACGGCCTGCTCACGGGCTTCGAGCGGGGCCGGTCCGCGCGCTTTTACTGGATGTGGGCGGCTCTCGCGCTGGCTTTGCTCACCAAAGGCCTGATCGCCCCCACATTCTTTGTCGGCGCAGCCATACCTTACCTGCTCCTTACCGGCCTGTGGCGCCGCTGGCGGCTTTTGAAGCCTGTCACTGGCCCGCTGCTCTTCCTCGCCATCGCCGCGCCCTGGCACATCCTCTGCGGACTCGCCAACCCCGATCAGGGACACGCCATCGGCAACCATCCCACCGCCGGCAACGTCCACGGCTTCTGGTATTTCTACTTCATCAACGAGCACTACCTGCGCTTCTTTGGCCAGCGCTACCCGCACGACTACAACAAGCTGCCCGGCGCCGCCTACTGGCTGCTGCACCTGGTCTGGCTCTTTCCCTGGAGCCTCTTCCTGCCTGCCGTCGTGGCCGTTGCCTGGAAGACCCGCCACAACTGGATGCAGTACATCCGCCACGACGAAGGCCAGGCCGTGAACCTCTTCATGGACGAGACTGCCTGCGCTGACCTGGCCGGCAACATCTTCCAGCAGAAGTTCCGCGCCCACACCATCTGGCTGCTGAGCCTCTTCTCAGCCTGGACGCTGCTCTTCTTCTCCATCTCCACCAATCAGGAGTACTACACTTTCCCGGTCTGGCCTCCGCTGCTCATCCTCATCGCCGCGGTCCTGGCCGGCATTGAGCAGAACAGCAGTCTCAACCGCGATTTGGGTAGTAGGCCGCTGCTCTCCACGGCCTGGCTCAGCTATGCACAAGCGGTCTTTGCCGTCGTGGGCGTGCTGAGTGCCGCGGCCCTCGGATGGGGACTGTGGGATTCGCGCCGCCTGCCCTTTGTCTCCGATATCGGCACCGTGCTGGCGCACCGGGGCGTGGGAGATTACACGCTCTCCATGTCTCACTTCTTTGACCTCACCGGCGCATCCTTTGCCGCTCTCCGGTTGCCCGCAATTCTGGCTGCCGTTACTCTTCTCATTGGTCCGGCTGTGGGATGGGTGTTGCGCATCAAAGGCAAGCATCTGGCCGCCACCGTTAGCGTAGCTCTCACTTTGACGGTTTTCCTCATCGCCGCGCACATCGCATTTGCACGCTTCGAGCCCATGCTCAGTTCCAAGCCGCTGGCTGACACCATCATGGCAAAAGCTTCGCCCGCCGACTCCTTCATCATTTACGGCGAACAGTCCGACGCATCTTCGGTCGTCTTTTATACGCATGCCTTCTTCCAAGGCAGACCGGCGCTGATGGTGGTGCCGCGCTGCGGCCAGCATGGAGAAGGCACTACTCTGCTGTGGGGTTCCTGCTATCCCGACGCGCCCAATATCTTCCTCAGCGAAGACCAACTCTCCAAAGAGTGGGGCACAGGCAATCGCAAGTGGCTCTTCGCTCAGGACGTCAACCAGCAAAAGGTGGAAAGCCTGCTCGCCGGCCGCCTTTACCCCGTCCAATCCATCGCCGACAAGGCCCTCTGGACCGACCGTCCGCTCAAATAGAAGGATGCTTTGTGTCAGGGCACGACTTTAGTCGTGCCACAAAGGCTGCAAAATCAACGCGGGCTTTAGCTCCTGAGGGATGTTTGTCTGGCAGAATGGACTTAATCAAGGCCTTCCTAGGATAGAATTTCAGATTGGTGCACCGCTTTTTCCACGGTTCTTCTATACCTGTCCAAAGCTCCGGGGATAGTGAATCGGGTGCGAGAATTGGGCTTTGAGATCGACCACGCCGCCATGACCTTCGGACACATTTTTTCTCTCGCGCTGGGCGCGCTTGCAGTCTTTGGAGTCGTCACTTCCACCGTTTACAGCCTGATGGTTGCCGTGGGCGTGCGCCGCTTTCGCCGCTCGACGGCCGTCGCCAGAGCAAAGTTCGGTGCAAGCCCATTCCTGCCTCCCGTCAGCGTCCTCAAGCCCGTGCATGGCGACGAACCCGATCTCGAACAGAACCTCACCAGCTTCTTCCAGCAGGATTATCCCGAGTACGAGATTCTCTTCTGCGCGCGCCACAGCGATGACGCCGGCCTGGCTGCCGCTCGCCGTGTTGCCGCGCGATTCCCCAATGTGCAGGCCCGCATCCTCACCTGCGGCGAACCTCCATGGCCCAACGCACGCACCTTCTCGCTGGAAATCATGCGCCGCGACGCCCGCTATCCCATCCTCGTCACATCCGACAGCGATGTGCGCGTCGCCCCCGATTACCTGGCTTCCGTGGTCGCGCCTCTAGCTGATCCCAACGTCGGCATGGTCACCTGTCTCTATCGCGGCGTCACACGCCACGGGCTCTGGGCGCAACTCGAAGCCATGGGCATGTCCATCGAAATGACCTCCGGCGTTTTGGTGGCCGAAATGCTCGAAGGAATGCAATTCGCGCTCGGGCCTTCCATGGTCATGCGCCAAAGCACCGTCGAAAAAATCGGAGGCTTCGAAGAGGTTGCGCAGTATTACGCCGACGACTTTGTGCTGGGCAACTGGACTGCAACCAAGGCCGGCGAAACCGTCGCGCTCTCCACGTACATCGTCGAGCATCATATCCTGAACGCCGCCTTCAAAAAGAGCATCGCGCATCAGCAGGCCTGGGCCACCAGCACGCGTTTTTCGCGCCCCGCGGGCCACGTCGGCGAAGTGTTGACCTATGCCGTCCCCTTTGGCCTGTTGGGGCTGGCCGTTCTCGGCGCCGCCGGTCACCTTGCGCTCGGCCTCGCGCTGCTGGCCTTCACCATCCTCGACCGCGTGCTGCTCTGCCTGCTGGTTGCGGGCTCTGTGGTCCGCGACCGCGCCGCCCTGTGCAAGTCGTGGATCTACCCTCTGCGCGACTTCATGGGTTTCTGTTTCTGGGTCAGAAGTTACTTCGGCTCCCGCAAACTGCGCTACCGCGGCGACCCATACGAATTGCTTCCCCAGGGAAGGCTCCGCCGGCTTCCGGATTGAAGGGGCCGAAGCTGTCCTCCACCACGAAGCGGTCAACTATTGCAAAGCTGTCATCCTGCGCGGAGCGCAGCGGAGTCGAAGGACCTGCATTTACAATTCTTCCCCACCGAGTTCCTGGCTCCCCGGCCCGGCTCCAGGTCGCGCTCACCTGCATTGATGCTCTAAACTCAACACTGGAACCCTCGATGATGAAGCTTTTTGGCGGCAAAAAAGACACACCGGAACACCCCGTGCCAGAAGCCGGCCCCGCCGAGACCCCCAAATCCGGCCTCTTCAGCCGCATGAAGCAGGCCGTCTCGCGCACTCGCGAGTCGCTTTCGTCCCGCATCGAGACCGTCATCGCCCTCACCCGCACGGTCGATGAATCCACCCTGAACGACCTTGAAACCGTTCTGCTTTCGAGCGACCTCGGCGTGCAAACCACCACCGCCATCCTCGAAGCCCTGCGCGACCGCGCCCGCCGTCAGGCAATCGAAGGCGGCGACGAGCTGCGCGATCTGCTCAAGGCCCAGATCCGCGCCATCCTCGAAGCTCCCATCGCCAACCAGCCCAGCTCTTCGCCCTCAGACGGCCCTCACGTCACCTTTCTCGTTGGCGTCAACGGAGCCGGCAAAACCACCTCCGCCGGCAAACTGGCCGCCTGGTATCGCGCGCAAAACCGCACCGTTCTGCTCTGCGCCGCCGACACATTCCGCGCAGCGGCCATCGAGCAGCTTGAAGTTTGGGCCTCGCGCTCCGGCGTCGAAATGATCAAAACCCGCCACGGTGGCGACCCGGCTGCGGTTCTTTATGACGCAATCTCCTCCGCGAAAGCGCACAACATCGACGAGCTGATTGTGGATACAGCCGGACGCCTTCACACCAAGACCGGCCTCATGGACGAACTGGACAAGATGCGCCGCACGGCTGCAAAACTGATTCCCGGCGCGCCCCATGAAGTCCTGTTGGTGATGGACGCGACCACCGGCCAAAATGGATTGCAGCAGGCGCGGCAATTCACTCAATCCGCCGGCGCCACCGGCATCGTGCTCACCAAGCTTGACGGCACGGCCAAAGGCGGCATCGCCGTGGCCATCGCCCAGGAACTTAACCTGCCCGTCCGCTTCGCCGGCGTCGGAGAACAGATGGCAGACCTGCTGGAGTTTTCCCCCACAGATTTTGTCGACTCGCTGCTGGAATAGGATGAACACATTAGAACAAGATCGGCATCGGATGCAGCGAGCGCCGGAGCTGGTGCGGCGCGGCATCGCCGTTCATTGCACTTCCCCCACCTGCCTTTGCCACCGCTCCCCGTTCACGCCCGCAATCAGCAGCCACAGCATGAGGGGAATCTCTCCCACCCCGCCTGCGATGTAGTTGTACGGCGAGCACATCTTCGACAAACTCGCCGACACAAACGTCAGCCAGCCTGCGCCTGCAAGCATCAGCAGTCCACCCAGAAACCACGGCATGAACTCCGACCGAAGAACCAGTACTCCAAGCAGCGTGCAATAGAACCCGAAGAAGACGAGGCTATGCACGTGGACCGGAAAGATGTTGTACTTCCAGAGCGCCTCGTCGGCGCAGCCCAAGAAGCCGAAGGCCGCCGCCACAGCTGACATCCCGCGACTGACCGGCCGCAACAGAAGATAGAGCAGAATAACCACGGTTACATATGCCGCAGTCGCCGTCCAGTTTGTCCAGGCAAGAATCGCCCCGTCAAGCTTGCCCGAAAAAGAACTGAGCGAGGTGACCGTGTTCACCAGGTAGAAGAATCCGGCCAGCCTTGCCCACTGCTGTGGCGCCCGCGCCAGCATCCCGTCCAGACTTGCTCCTTCGCCCATACGAACTCTCCCCTCCGCCTGCCCGCACAGGCGCTAACACACGCAACCGGCCCGCCGGTATCATCTGATACGCAGCCCCGCCCGAGAAGTTCCTCGTGCCCCCTAGCTTCTCCCGTTTACACTAGAGTGTTCCTCTTCCCATGACTCTTCGCCCCGAACTCGACCGGTATTGGATGCAGCGCGCTCTCGAGTTAGCCCGCCGCGGAATCGCCGTCAGCTCACCCAACCCCGCCGTCGGCTGCGTCATTCTCGATTGCGCCGGCCAAGTTGTCGGCGAGGGCTGGCACGAGTACGACCTGCTCGACCACGCTGAAGTTGTCGCCCTCAAAGCTGCCGCTGAGCACGCCGGTGAGCGCCTGCGCGGCGGCACAACATATGTCACCCTGGAGCCTTGCAACCACACGGGCCGCACGCCGCCCTGCACCGAATCTCTCATCGCCGCCGGCCTTCGCCGCGTAGTGGCAGCCACCATCGACCCCAACCCCACCGTCGCCGGTCACGGGGTCGAGGCACTGCGCACAGCCGGAATCGAAGTCACCCTTGGAGTTTGTGAAGCCGAAGCCCGCCGCCTTAACGAAGGCTTCGCCCGCTGGAGTCAGCATCATCGCCCGCTCGTGTTGATGAAGGTGGCCATGACCCTCGACGCCCGCATCGCGCCGCCGCCCGGCGAACACACCCTGCGTGAGCCTTACTGGATCACCTCAGAAGCCGCCCGCGCCGCCGTGCAGCCACTCCGCTGGCAGGCCGACGCTGCTCTGACAGGCGTGGACACGGTTCTGGCCGACGACCCCATGCTCACCGACCGCAGCGGTCTGCGCCGCCGCCGCCCTCTGCAGCGCATAATCCTCGACTCCGCCCTGCGCATGCCCCTCGACTCCAAAATGGTGGCCACGGCCCACAACGATCTGGTCATCTTCACCGTCTCCAAAGACGAAGCGCGCGCCGCGGAACTCCGCCGGCGCGGCGTCCGCGTCGAAGTGCTGCCCGCCGAGGCTGGACGCGTCCCACTGGGCAAGGTCCTCGACATCCTGGGCGACGAGGGAATCCTGACTTTGCTCACCGAGACCGGAACCATGCTGAACACAGCGCTGCTGGTTGGCGGCCTCGTGGACCGCATCCATCTCTTCGTTGCCCCGCAGATCATGGGCTCCGACGCCGTCCCCGCCTTCAAAGGCATGGCCCACGCCATCCACATGGCCGAAGTTGAAGTCGAGCGCTATGGCAACGACCTCGGCCTCTGCTCGCTGCTGAGAGACCCGTGGGCAGAAATCAGTGGTCAGCTAGGACCTCGCTGAAGTTAATTGCATCGGTGCATTTCGAGGTCTCAAAATCGAGACCTCAGGCACTTACACTTAACACCTGCCGACGTAAAACCTGGCAAATAAGCCCAGCAAACTGTACCATTTGGGCATGAACGAGATCATAAATCCAAAGGCGGCGGAGAACAGCCCTCCTAAACCCGGCACCCCAAAATGGGCACTCAGGGCCGCAGAGGACTTCCTCGACCAAATTCAACTCATAAACGAGGTTCTCGATCTCTCCGCGCGAGGAATAGGGGTAGTGACCGCTATGCCAATGGCCATAAACGCCATAGCCATGGCAAAAGGAACAATGGGTTCGGAGGACTTTGAGAATGAGAAAAACAGGGCTGGGAAATTAGCAGAATTAGCCAGACGAGAAATTAGCTCGGATTTCTCTATCCTTCACGCCCAAGCGTCTGTTTCCATCTGGGCTGGCCTTGAGTGCTTGGTGCATGACATCGTCCGCGATTGGGTATGTAATATGCCTGAGATGCTGAGCCGCGAACCTTGGGCCAATCTAAAGGTGCGCGTCGGCGAGTACGAGCCGCTCGACGCTGAACAGCGCGCTGCGTATTTGGAAGAGCTGGCTGACCAAAGCGTAAACGGTCCCTTAAAACAAGGCGTCACGCGATTTGAGCCGCTCCTTGCAACAGTTGGCCTGAATGGCATAGTGCCAGACGCAGTCCGCAAACCTTTATTTGAACTTCAGCAAGTGCGCAATGTTCTTGTTCATAGGCGAGGCGTCGCTGACCGAAGACTATGCCTAGCTTGCCCTTGGATGAATTTACAGGTAGGACAGCGCCTGTTGATTAGTCACAGTGCATATACAGGCTATCTGGACGCGGTTTACAACTACACCACTGAATTGATAATCAGAACGGGCGAGTACTTCGGCGTTCCAAACATGCGCAAGGACTCTACACCCCAACTCGAGGCGGTCGAGGCGCGGGGTGGCTAACAGTACACCGTCTGCGCTGCTACTGACCAACAAAATGCTTCGCGCGTCCCGACCCCTTAATATAGAACCATGTTCACCGGCATCATCGAACAAACCGGCACTCTGGTTGGCCTGGAAAACCGCGGCGGAGTCCGCCGCATCACCGTCGAAGCTCCCGGCCTCGCCGGCCAACTCCGCGAAGGCGACTCGCTGGGCGTCTCCGGCGTTTGTCTTACGGCGTTGGACGTGAACCCCACCCTCTTCCACGCCGATCTGGCGCAGGAAACCCTGGACTGCACTTCGCTGGGCGCGCTCGCCCCCGGGGCCAAAGTCAATCTGGAGCTGCCCACCGCCGCGGGAAGTCCGCTGGGCGGGCACATTGTGCAAGGGCATGTGGACGGCTGCGGGGAGCTCGCTTCTCTTGAACCAGTGATCTCTGCGGCAGATCCGGCCTTCAACCGCGAAACCACCGACTGGTCCCTCAAGGTCAAGGTTCCGGAGAAGGTGCGCCCGTGGATGGTCCACAAGGGTTCGGTGGCCGTCGAGGGCATCAGCCTCACCATCGCCGATTTTGACGGCGAGACCATCACCATTGCGATTTTGCCGCTGACCTATTGGCGGACCAACCTGCACACGCTCAGCGGCGGCGCTCCGGTAAATGTCGAGGCCGACGTGCTGGTCAAGCTGGCCCACGCCCAATTGCTGGCCGACAAAAGGCCTGATTTGAAGCTGACCGAGGGCTGGCTCGTAGCCAACGGATATTGACCGGCCTTAAGTCCCAATGCTGCATGGACTTGCACAATCGATGCCCGTCAGGCACGAAAGCACACTTCCCCTAGGATGCTTTCGCATCTTCCGCCTGCCGGCGGAGAAATACCCAAAAATGGCGGTTTATTTGAACTGGGTAACGATGTCCCAAAGATAGTAAACGATCACAAGCACCGTCGCGATGCCAACGAGCCACTTCATGACGCGCAGCGATGGCTCAATCTTGTTTACCCTGGCGACAATGGCCTGCTGCTCGGCCTTTTCATGTTCGAAGGAGTCGTCCAGAAAGATCTGGTCCTCTTCATCGCGCTGCAACCTTCCGCGATAAATGTAAAGCAACACTGTGATCGCCACCAGCACTCCATAAACTGACCACATCACCAGAGCAAGCGACATACACCACCTCCGAACATTCTTTCAGCCCCGAACAACGGCGGACCCCCAAAAGAATTTGCGGACCCGCATGATAGAGGAGCCGTCTCGGTGAACATCATACCGCTGAACGGCCATGCCGGGGCGAATAAAAATCACAGCCTTCGCCCGGCCGCGCCATCTGCGCTTCCGGTTGCCCCCAATCCGCCTCTGGACGCGGAAATCGACAGTCGGGCCAAAGCCCGCCGCTTCTGCGACTTTCCCCGCTTTTGATGCATCGAACGAGGGTCAGACCGCTCTCGGGGCCTTGAATCCCCGTTCGCTGAGCGGTACAGTAACAGATACGGCACGTATTCCACTTTCCCGGAGATTTCATGGCCACAACAACCGTTGCACCCGCACAGGACGCCGTTAAGAAAGCCCCCCTCACCCTGACCGCCCAGGCAATAGCCAAAGTGCGCGAGATCATGGCCACCCAGGACCCCCTGCCCGCCGGATTGCGCATCGGCGTCGAGGGCGGCGGATGCTCTGGATTCCAATACTCCATGGCCTTTGAAAATCAGGCCGGGATGATGGACAAGGTATTCAGCTTCGAGGATCTCAAGGTCTATGTGGACGCAACCTCGCTGATGTACCTCAATGGCTGCACCGTGGATTACGTCGAGAGCCTTGAGGCCGCCGGCTTCAAGTTCGACAATCCGCAAGTGAAATCCACCTGCGGCTGCGGTTCATCCTTCAGCGTCTAACGCTCCCGGCCAGTTTTTCGGTTTGTTTTGCTCCACCACAAGGCTTGTCCCTCTCGCGGGGACGAGCCTTTTTGCGTAGATTTGCTTGTTTTGTCGGCCAGACACTTCTCGGGTGCCCCGTCCTTCCGCGCATTTTTCGGAAGGGTGAGAAACTTGCGGAAGGGTGGGAAACCACGCTATGGCGTCGTCGATGTCGTTGATGTGGTGCTGGTAGAAGTGGTTCCGGTGTTTGAGCTGCCGCCGACGGGAGTGGTCGTCGAGCTGGCGGGCTGTCCGATGCTTCCCGTATTGCCCCCTTGCATCATCATCTGCTCGGCGAGCGGGTCGTAGACAAACTCCCACTCGTTGTAATGATTCTTCTTCTTGTAAACCATGATGGACTGCTTGGGACTGTTGGGCGAGAAGCCGATAATTCCGGCTCCGCCAAAAGTCTGCCCGCTCAGCCCGGTGCCAGTTCCTGTGGTTGATCCAGTCGATCCGGTCGCGGTAGCTGTGGTCGATGCGGCGGTCGATGCGTCGCCAGTCGTGTTGCCGCCGCTGGCGTTGGAACTGTTCGCGCCCTGAGCCAGCGCGGCGTTGGGGTCCGGTGTCGCTGTCTGCTGGTTGAAGCTGCTTGCCCCCGCAGCGTTGTTTCCGCCAAACGAATTGCTCCCCCCCAGGCTGCTTCCGCCCGCCAACCCGTTTCCGCCGCTGGGTCCGGTGCCGGCAATCGTCGAGCCTGCCAGCGGCACTCCAAAGAAGCCCATGGCCGTCGGAGCCTTGTTCTGACCAAACCTCACCGGCTTCCAGTCTTCCTTGCCGGTTGTCGGGTCAGTATATTTCTTGCGCAGGAAGCGGATGTTGTTGGTCTTCACCAGCGCATCGACGCTGGGAGGATACGCACCGAATTTCTTGTAATAAAGCTTCACCCCTCGCGCGTATTGCAGGCCGCGGTGCATGGTCTCCAACTCGCGGTCGCGCTGAATCTCCTTGGACACCTTGGGCAGCGCGACTGCCAGCGCAATGGTAAGCATCGCCACCAAGCAGATGACCGCAACCAGCACGTAGCCTTCTTCGGAGGGCTGAGGACGGCGGGTTGGGGCGCGCTTCATCATTCAGCTTCCATCAGCTAATTCGCTTGCAGGGGCAGTGTTTGCGTGTTGTTGTAACTCAGGTCAGTCACCTGCACGCTGCCCGGCATAATGGCGTTCACCTTGTACCGATGGTTCACAATCTCGCCCGTGCCGG
>Ga0255348_1000397_pt1 | contig 18721 bp, 17 predicted proteins | sample CBST25v5metaG_FD_189945 | JGI IMG/M metagenome (GOLD analysis project Ga0255348, IMG submission 189945) | Peat soil microbial communities from Stordalen Mire, Sweden - C.B.S.T-25.v5 | ecosystem: Environmental > Terrestrial > Soil > Wetlands > Peat | place: Sweden: Norrbotten County, Stordalen... | reverse complement strand
AGACCAAGAAAGTCGCTCGGATGGAAAGCGCCAGCGGAATTATTCCTCCCCAAAGGAGCCTTCAACTTCCAAAAGTTCTGGTCAGTTAAAATCAACAATGTTGCACTTGGAGCTTGAATCCGCCCTGACTAAAGAGCGCACCGTATGACGAAAAAATGCGAAACTTGGCGAGTTGTTCTCCTCAATGTTCATTCTTGGCGTGATATTCTCCGCCCAACGCGATTTCTCTGCGCCCACTGCTTGCCATCCCTTGGCAGATAGCGCGCGCTCTCCGCCCGTGTACACGGCATTCGCAAGAGTCTCCCACGTGCCACATATGCTGTCATTAACGTATGCCGCAAGCACTTCATTCTTGGCGTTTGGGTACGCTGCTTTGACCGCTGGTAGGTCGCCTAAAAACCAAGCCTCACCTTCCTCAATCGCTATGCAGAAACGAGTGGTCGGCGCAGGGTGGCATGAATTGAGTATCCCATCCAGTTCTCTCAAGAATTCTCGTTTTGTTCTATCATCGAGGTCGCACACCATCACCACTGCGGCGCATGTTGCGGCAGGATACCCGTTGAAGGTTCTTCCGTATCCCTTCAAGAGCTTCGGTAGATTCTCTAGCAGAATCCTCTTACTTGCATTTTTGGCATCCTTCATGTTCTTAGGGATGTGTCCTACGCCCTTATATGAGTGGATTTGAAACGTGTCGTTAGTATTGATGAGATGTGGAATCAACACGTCCAAGGCTTTCTTTCCTGAAATATCTTCAACGAGAATTTCAAGGTGCACGGTTATTTCGCCTCCAAATAGTCGCTGTACCAGAGGCCGCCCAGAGGAAGCCCTTCCGCAACCATATTTTGAACTGTCTGATCATCGCTTACGCGTCGGATTGTGGAGAATCCGTTCTCTCCCTTTTCCAGCACCCAAACCTCCTTTGGCGAAAGGGCGTCGACAAAATATGGCTGATGGGTCGTAACGAACACTTGGAATCCCTTTGATGCGTGCTCTCGGAACTCGGCGGCTAGTATTTCCAAGAGCTTGTGGTACAAACCATTTTCCGGCTCTTCCACGCACAGGAATGGCGGTGGCACAGGATCTGCAAGCAGCAATAGGTACGCGAACACTTTTAATGTTCCGTCTGACATTTGCTGAGCGTAGAAAGGATCTTCAAAACCTCTATCGTTGAAGCGAAGGAGCAGCCTCTCATCATTTGTTTTCTCGGTATCAATCTTCCTTACACCTGGAATCTTCCCTGCAATGCTATCTAGAATTACACGGAACTTTTTCGGGTACTCCCGCTCCATAAATTGAACAACATTCCCTAGGTTGTCACCGTGAATGTTGAGATGTTTCTGCGGCCCAGCTAAAGGCAGACTGCGCGCGGCATCTGGCATGAAATAGCTTAAATACCATCCCTCAATAAAACGGCGGAAAGCTGAAATTCGCGGGTGCTGCTTCATGGAGCCGAGAGTCGCAATCCCGAGTTTGCGCTTATCATCAAGCTCGACGAACTCCGTTTCTCGGCTTTCTTCCTTACCTTCATTCTCTTTTATGGTCGCGATTAGGTTGGCGACATCAATCGGCGCATTGCCTTCGTCAATTTGGCGTCCTTCTTCCTCGCCCTTCCAGGCGATTCCTTTGCCCTCGTTGAGAATCAGAAAGGAAAACGGCCGCCCACGCTTTTGGCGCAAGCGTCTCTGGCGAAGTCGTTCCCGCAGGACGAATGGACGACCCGACGAATCACTGTCAATAGCAAGCTCGTAAGTGATTGGACGTGCATTTCCATCTTCTTTATAACTGACTTCAAATTCGATGGGGTCATGTTGGCCTTGCGATCTTACTCGCCGGAAACCCCCGCGCCCTCGAGAATCGAATGCTTCCTCTACACCTACCTTTAGGCAGTCCGCCAAAAAACCGAAAGCGTCAAAAAGTGTGCTCTTGCCTACCCCGTTCTTTCCAATCACGGCGGTCATTGGCGTGAGAGGTTCTGGCTTCTGTACGCTTAACACTCTCCCGAGCGTCACATCCCGCAAAGATCGAAAATTGCGAATTCGTATGCCTTCAATTCTTGCCATTGTCCGCCCTCACTATGGAGTCTTGCACTTCGGAATACATGTTTCAGCGTATCACCGACCCCGTCAACCATTGAGACTTCGCTGCTGCTTTGGCCAATATAACCGCGACACGGACCTCGGGTTTCTTGATGAAGGTTCCACCACCAAGAATTGAGGGCCAAAGGATACAACATTAACAGCAGAAAAAGCGATTCAACTGATTTAAAAGCAATCGGTTATAGACTGTCCAGTGGAGTTAGTAACGGGAAGTCGCCCAGTATCCATTAGCAGTCTGTGGTGAAAGTTCAAACAGGCGAAAGCCATCCCTCAGGGGCTAAACAGGTGCGGAAAAAGGGCTGTTTCCAGGCGAAGCGTCCGAAGAACATCCCTCAGGGCCTAAAGGCCCCTTTGATTTCAGGCGACTTACGGCACGACTGAAGTCGTGCCCTGACGCTTCTTGCCTTTGGGGATGAGTTTTTCCGAAGCATGTAAAGCCCGTGGTGATTTCAGGCTCAGGGCCTAAAGGCCCATTGATTTCGGGCTACTGCGGCAGTCAAGGCTAAAACCATGACCTACCAGTCGTGCCCTGATACAAAACAGCCTTTTGAAACACGTTCTGCGGGTTTTTTCCGAAGCCTGTAGAGGCCCGTTGATTTCAGGCTACCTGCGGCACCCTTCGACTGCGCTCAGGGCAGGCTATAATTCGTGCCCTAAAACGAAACGAGATTATGGTCCTGATGTATATTGTTGATTTGAAATAAAGGCGCTCTTGCAGAAGATTTCGCCTCGGCCCTACGGGACGAAACGACTCTGTGCAATGCCATCCCAGGGTTCCGCCGCGCTTCACCCTGGGCTATTCTCGCGCTCTTCCTACGGGAGAGACTATGACGCATGTTTCATTCCTCGCGGGTCGGCGCAACCGGTGGACGACTGACAACATAATCTTGTACCTTGCAGGTTCGTGGCCTCGTACCCTTTCGCCAGTAAAAGACAACCGCAGGTGCTTCGACTCGCTACGCTCGCTCAGGATGACGGGACACGCAGAGTGGTACAACTTCAAACGGCCGGGGACCTACCGCCGAAAAATCTTAGAGCATTTTCACTGTTTCTGTACGATTGAATTCGTGGTTTCCCACCCATTTGACAAAGATACAAGAAGCAGGTCCTTCGAATCGCTGCGCTCGCTCAGGATGGATGGGGCACGGAACTTCCTTACACCATCCGTGAAAATGCAATAGAAGTAGGTCCAGCCGGGGATCTGGATTGCGCGAACCATACAGTTTTTCGGACATGGCGTTGATGAAGCCGTCGTTGGCCGGCGCGTAGTAACCTGGAATGCCGAGGCCGGGTTTGAATTTTGCGAAGTGCGTATTTTCAAGATCAGGCAATAAGCACGGACTCTGCTTTTTTCGCGTTTTCCTGATTCAGGGCATTTTGCTTGAGGATCGTTCCGAGAGAGTCAACATCGAGCGGCTTGTGCAACAGGAAGCCCTGAAACACATCGCAATTCAGGTCTATCAGGGTCTGCATCTGCGCTTCCGTCTCCACGCCCTCGGCAACCACCGTCAGATTCAGGCCGTGAGCGAGTGTGATGATGGCTCGCACCACCGAAATTGCATTCTGTGAGTATTCGTTCAAATCGCGAACAAATGAGCGATCAATCTTGACGGAATCCACTGGAAGCTTCTGGAGATAGCTCAAAGACGAGTAGCCCGTTCCGAAGTCGTCGATGGATATCTTCACGCCCAGGGCACGCACTTTCTCCATTTCAATGATGGCTTCTTTCATGCTCGTCATCATGGAGCTTTCAGTCACTTCCAACTCGAGGTATGCGGCATCCATGCCGGTTTGGTCGATCACCTCCTGGACTTTGGAAGCAAAATCGCCAGAACAGAGTTCGACGGTGGAAGCATTGACCGCAAGTTGCATGGGCGGAAATCCGCCAGCTTGCCAGCGCAGCCACTGCAGGCAAGCCTGGGTCAAGGCCCATGTGCCCAGATCCAGAATGATTCCTGTTTGCTCAGCGACGGGGATGAACCGGACGGGCGAGACAGAACCCAGGGCTTTGCTGTTCCACCGCATGAGCGCTTCGACTCCAACGATGTGGCGGCGTGGATCCAACTGCGGCTGGTAGTGAAGCTGCAGTTCGTTGTTTTCAATCGCCTTTTGGAGGTGGCGCCCGATCTCGATGATTTCGTTGGCAGCAGAGCCTAATTCGGAGTTATAGCGACGCCAGGAGTTGCGCCCCTTCCGTTTGATCTCGGACAGGGCTGCGTCCGCGTTGCGGACCAGAGCGGTTGCTTCAGTTGCATCTTGCGGAAATACGCTGATGCCAACTCTGCAGGAAGCACGCAGATCGTGATCCAAGACGGTAAATGGCTTATCGAAGCAAGTGCAGATCAGTTGGGCGACCGCCTCTGCAGCTTCGGGCGTTTGACAACTACTTAACAGAATTGCGAATTCGTCTCCGCCCAGCCGGGCAACTGTATCTTCCGGCCTGGTAATATCCACAAGCCTTCGAGCTGCCTGGCGCAGGAGCACGTCCCCCGCTCGATGACCATAGGTATCGTTGACGTTCCTGAATCGATCCAGATTGAGCGTCAGCACAGCGAAGGAGGTTTTCTGGCGCTTGCCGGCAGCCACAGCCTGTTCGAGGAGTTCTCTAAACCCCGCACGGTTGGGAAGCTCAGCCAACGAATCATGATGTGCCTGGAACGAGAGCTTCTCGTAGAGCGCCGTGTGGTCGATGGCGAGGAAGGCAAGCGAAGCAGCCTGTTGAAACGCTGGCAGTGCAGTCGGCGGTAGATCCGAGTGGAGATCGGTGACGGCCAAATACCCCACAGGCGGCTCAGATTGCTTCTGGATGGGGACAATCAGGAACGGGCTTTTGCTTGTCGCGCTTGCGCATGGCGCATCTCTGTCCGATAGCGCCGGCTCGGAGTTGGCTTTGAAATGAGAAGAGCTACAAGAAACGGCCTCGCTCTCGGAGAGGCGGCGCAATCTTTCCTGCGGCATCTTTGCGGTTGCGGTTATGCATGGGGATCCGATCCGGTTCACGATGACGGCGCAGCAAAGATGCGGGTAATGCCGCTCGCCTAATAGGGCGATTTCATGCAGAACAGTTTCCAGGATCTCATTGCGGGCCACCAGTTCAAGAATGTGATTTCGATCCGCTTCGAGCTCTTCAGCTCGAGCGAGCTCAACCGCTTGCGCTCGCAGAGTCTTGTTGACATTCTGCAACTCTCTGGCAAATCGCGTGGCGCGCATTTGCGCGGACTTTGGCGCTGTAATGTTCTCGTGAGCGACCACCAGGCGGGCGGGGCCCGGCCCTTCAAAAGGGGTAACACGGAGCATGAACCAGCTAGGCCTGTGAGGGCTATGGCATGGATAAGAGGTGAAGAATTCCTTTTGCCGGCCATCCAGCACGGCGTGAATGCCTGCGACGATCGCGGCCGCGTGCGGCTCCTGTGCTGTAGCCTTCTCGCAAATTGCCAGATAGTTCACGCCGATGCAGGCATTTGGGTGAGGCTGTTCATTATCGGTCGCAAACCGTCTCCAGGACTGGTTTACCGCGAGGATGGTTCCGTGCTCGTCCAGCAGAGCGACGTGCGCGGTCAACGAATCCAGCGCTGCCTGCCAGAACTCTGGGGATTGGCACGTCATTTTTCAAAAGTCTCCGACTTGTGCTATCGGCTGATCGGAGTTCATGTTTCACGGTACTTCGGGAAGACCAGCGACAACTATTAAGCCGAAGTTTATGGCCTCGCTTGAACGGGAGAGTTCATACGATTGACCTGTTCGGCAGACTTTTTTTATCTTCAGAGCGTTTTCACTGTTCCTGCAGGGTTGAATTCGTGGTTTCCCACCCATTTCACAAAGAACGTGAAATGGATGGGGCACGGAGCTTTCTTACACAATCGGTGAAAAGTCTATAACGCCGCGCTTTTTCAAAACCACTCGATAACAACTGTGAATTTTCCCTATCTGGGTTCGTGTTGTATTCAGATGCGCATGGGCATGAGGACGTAGCGGTACTTGTACTCGGCGTCGGGGTCTTCGGGGCGCATCTGGCCGGCGGACTGGGAATCCTTGAACTCGAGGCGAACTTCGCCATCGCCGCCAACGGCTTTGAGGAAATCGAGAATGTAGGAAGAGTTGAAGCCCACGGCGATGGGGTCGCTGGCGTAAGGAGTATCGATGGTGTCTTCGCTCTCGCCAGAATCGGTGGAGCTGGAGCTGATTTTGAGCTCGTTGCTTTCCAGGCGGAGGCGGATGGCGCCGGAGCGCTCGTCGGCGAACTGGGCGACGCGCTGGATGGCTGCGCCAAGCTCAGAGGAGCGCACGACGGCGAACTTGGTGTTGTCGCGCGGCATGACAGCCTCAAAGTTGGGGAACTGGCCGGAGAGTTTGCGGGTGCTGAGGGTGCGATGGCCGATACGGAAGAAGAGGGTGTGATCGTCGTCGGCAAAGTCAAACTTTTCGGCGTCTGAAACAGCGAGTAGCTGCTGCAGTTCCTGAAGAGCCTTGCGCGGGATGAGAACGCGCTTTTCACCGCTGATGCCTTCGAGAACTTCGTTGGGCTTTTCGACGTAGGCGAGGCGGTGGCCGTCGGTGGCCACCATGGCCAGCGACTCGGCCTTGATGACGAGCAGGGCGCCGTTGAGGGTGTAGCGGGACTCCTCGTTGGAGATGGCGAAGATGGTGCGGGCAATGAGCGTCTTCATCGCCAGGGAGGAGATGCTGGTAACGGCGATGGAGGGAAACTCGGGAACCTGGGGATAGTTGGCGCGCGCCATACCGACCATCTTGGTGTTGGAGCGGCCGGAGCGGATCTGCACCCAGTGGTTCTCTAGCAGCTTGATGGAGATGTCGCCATCGGGGAGCAGCTTGATGTAGTCGTAAAGCTTGTGGGCGGGAATGGTGCAGGCTCCGGGCTTTTTCACCTTGGCGACGGCGCTGGTGCGGATGGCCTGATCGAGGTCGGTGGCGGTGATGTTGAGCTGGTCGCCATCCGCCTCGATGAGAAAGTTGGAGAGAATGGGAATGGTGGTTTTGCGCTCTACGACGCTTTGTGTGGCTGTGAGCTCCTTGACCAATTCCTGACGGCTTACGGTAATCTCCATCGCTGCCCCCTGTACGGCCGGCTTCTCAACCTCTGTTTCCACGTCTGACATAAACCTATCCTCGCTTTGCGGCTACCGAAGAAAACGCAATTGAAGCAGAATCCGCGCTGGCCACACTGTACAACACCTTGCGGCAGAGCGGAAACAGCTACCTTTTCTACTTCTTGATTGTATTCACCTTAGCATTGCTGTGCGCGTGGAAAACAGGGGTGTTTGTCTGGATTCCCAGGCATTGGCTGGCAACACGGAGCGACCTGCGCCGATGGGAGGCGGGAGAAGGCGAAGTGGGCCCAGGCACCTGGCCCGGAGCGGAGCGACGGTTAGTGGGAAAGGTGAAGAAAGAGATAAACAAAAGCCAGTAGTACCCGTAGTGCGGCAGGAAAAGTGGAAATAGAGACGATGTGATTCGTAGAAAAGGGTTTGGTAAGGTGGTGAGTTTTCCAAATCAAGACTGTGGAATTGAGGACATTTGGAAAACAGGGCGCGAGAGTCGGTATAGCGTTCCCTGTTTCCCACGACTTGCAGAGGGAGCGAAAAAAGGCCTGTGGAAAGGGGAGGCTTTGTGTGAAAAGGGTGTCCGGAGGCGCGTGTGGCACGGGGTTGGAGAGGACCAGCTATGCACCGCGGACAGGTCTTCCACAACTTGCACAAAGGGTGAATGGGGAAGGTGGAGAGAAGATTCCCGGCTATGGTTCGCGAGGAGGGTGGTTCCCATTCCAGTACGGGCGGCGGGAGATGGATCAGGTTTGTATGGGGGTTCATCTTTGCGGGTCCTAAACTGACGGTGGAGAGCTTGAGGGGATGGGGATCGATATTGCGCGCATGGAGAGCGAGCTGGTGAAGATGTCGGCCGAGGGGACGCCGGGGCAGGAGTTTTGCGAGGCGATTTCAGAGCTGGCAAGGACGGGGCGGTTTGCGCAGTTAAGGGATGTGCTGCCGGGAATCGTGTACGACGAGCTGTGGGAGCGCTACCAGAAGAATGCGGCGGTTTTTGTGGCGGAGTGGCGGCGGCTGGCACAAGAGATGCAGCAGGGGTTCATTCAGCACGCGCGGCAGAGGCTCACCTCGCTGACCAAGTTGCAATACGCCGGGCTGGAAGCGCCAGCGCCGGCATGGCAGGAGATTCAGCGCGCCCTGGATGACCAGCAGAACGACCTGCTGCGCGCGGCGATTGCGCTGGAACTGCTGGGGCTGGTGGAGCCGGCTGTGCTGCGGGCGACGCAACTGCGGGAGTGCGTAGTGGCCACGCCAAGTTCAGAAGAGGCGGACCGGTACCTGGACGAAGCGACGCGCTGCTATTTTTATGGCCTGTTCACGGCCTGCGCGGTGATGTGCCGCTCAGTGCTGGAAGAGGCAATCAAGCAGAAGCTGCCGACGGCGCTGGCGCGGCAGGTGCACACGCGCTACCGCAAGACGGCGACACTCGGCAACCTGCTGCATGAAGTGAATGACAACCTGCAAATGACGGGATTTGACGCGGAATTTCCGCGCGTGGCGAACCTGGTGAACGATGTGGGAAGGAAGGCAGTGCATCAGGGGCTTCTGTCAGAAGATGAGGCGCGCGAATGCCTGCAAAACGCGCGCGCGGCGCTGCAACTGCTGCTGGGGAAGTGAGGTTCACAGCGCAGCCCTTGAGATATAGCTTTTATACTTGATATTCATGTCTTATGCGACAGCCATCGAACAACTGAGCGCCCTGACGCCAGAACTATATCGCAAGCCTGATCAGCCGCGGCGGAAGTTCTCGCTGGATGAGATCGGCGTGCTGCTGGGCGCGCTGGGCGATCCGCAGCGGCGGGTCCGCTCGGTGCTGATCGCGGGAACCAACGGAAAAGGCTCGACGGCGGCGACGCTGGCTTCGATTCTGACGGCGTCGGGAATGCGCGCAGGCCTGTACACTTCGCCGCACCTGGCGCGGGTGAACGAACGCATTCGCATCGGAGAGACAGAGATTGGCGACGACGATTTCGCGAGGCTTTACTTTCAGGTGGACGATGCCGCGCGGAAGCTGGTGGAGGAAGGCAGGCTGCCGCAGTTTCCCAGCTTTTTCGAGATTCTGACAGCGCAGGCGCTGCTCTACTTTGCCGAGGCAAGTGTGGACGCAGCGGTGCTGGAAGTGGGAATGGGTGGGCGGCTGGATGCGACGAATATTGTGGAGCCGCTGGTTTCGATCATTACCGACATTTCGTTGGACCACACGGAATGGCTGGGCCCGACGATCAGCGCTATCACGCGGGAGAAGGCAGGAATCCTGCGGCGGGGCGGGACGCTGATTGCGCTGCCACAGCATACGGAAGCGAACCAGGTGCTGGATGAAGTCACTGCCGAGCTGAATGTGCGCAGGGTGAACACGACGGCCTACATGCCGCAGGTGGGCACGATGGGTTCTTATTCGGTGGAGGCGCTGGGCGCAGAGATCAAGGTGGATTCGCCGCTTGCTGGGGCGCATCAGCGGCGGAATGTAGCGCTGGCGCTGGCTGCGGCGGTGGAGTTGGCAACGGCGCATGGGTTTCCGATTACGCCGGAGGGCATCGCCGCAGGGATTCGGCAGACGCGCTGGCCGGGGCGGCTGGAACGCATCGAGAAGAATGGCGTGGAGTGGATTCTGGATGTGGCGCACAACCCGGCTGGCGCGCTGGCGCTCAGAGCGGTCCTGACGGATTTGCTGAGAGGAACGAAGGCGGGAACGCTGGTCTTCAGTTGTCTGAAGGACAAACCGGCTGGAGAGATGGCGCGGATTCTGTTTCCACTCTTCGAGCAGGTGATTCTGGCGCACATTCACTCGCCGCGGGCTACGGAGATGACGGAGCTGGAGGCCGCGGCCAAGGCAACGGGAGTTCCGGCGGTGAGCGCTGGGTCAGTGCGCGAGGCGTTGCAATGGGCGGAGAAACGCGGTCAGAGCGGCGCGGTTGTCGTTTGCGGGTCGATTTACCTGGTGGGCGAGGTGCGGCCAATACTACTGAACGATGGAGTCATCTAGTGAGAAGCCGTCCCAATCCGCTGCCCTGGTTCGACCGCTGGCGGACGAACCTCATTCAGACGCCGATCTTTGGGCTGGTTACGGCGATCTTCGGAAGCTTGTCGCTGCTGGTTTCGCTGGTGGACAGGACGGGCAATGCGCAGCATCGGATTGCGCGCGTCTGGGCGCGAAGCTGCGTGTGGATTTCCGGGTCGAAGCTGACGGTGATTGGAGCGGAGAAGCTGCCAAGGAATCCGATCGCGGTGTACGCATCGAATCACACTTCGTACATGGACATTCCGGTCATTTTCTCTGCGCTTCCCTTCCAATTCCGCATTCTGGCGAAGAAGGAATTATGGTCTATACCATTCATAGGATGGTACTTAAATAGATCGGGACAGATTGCTATCGACACGCGCAATTCGCACGCTGCGCGCTCCAGCCTGAGCGCTGGAGCCAGGGCGCTGCGCTCGGGAACGCCGGTATTCGTGTTTCCGGAGGGGTCGAGGACGCAGGACGGGGGGCTGCAGCCGTTCTTGTCGGGAGCAGCGTTCCTCGCCATTCGGGCACAGGTTCCAATCGTGCCGATGGCGCTGAGCGGAGTCTACGAACTGCTGCCGATTCATACGCATCACTATTATCCCGGTGAGTTGATGCTGAGGATCGGGGATCCGATTGCGACTGCGGGGATGAGCCTGCGGCAGACGGATGAACTGACGGCGGAATTGCGAGTGGCCATCGGGAAGCTGATCGACGGGACGGAAGCTGATGAATTTAAATCAGTTGAGACCGAAGTGGCGGGTACGTAGGTTTGAGATTGCCAGCCAGGTCCTCTATCGCAGTTGCCGCCTCTACGATTAAACTGTTGCTGCCATGAGCGTTCATATTGCCATTCCCGAGCCGACCAGCAGCGATGCGACGTACAACGAGCACTCACTGCCGCCTTATCTGGCGTCGTTGCGCGCCGCCGGAGCAACGCCGATTATTGTCCCACTGCACGCGCGGCAGGAAAGCGTGGCCCGTCTGCTTGCTGGGGTGCAGGGAGTTCTTCTTCCGGGGAGCAGGTTTGATGTTGACCCGCAGAGATATGGGGAAGATCCGGTACCAGAGTGCGGTGAGCCGGACCCCGTGCGGACGGCAGTGGACGAACTGCTGATGCAGGAGGCATTTAGCCAGCACAAACCCATTCTGGCGATCTGTCACGGCGCCCAGAGCCTGAATGTATGGCTGAACGGGTCGCTGGTGCAGAACCTGGAGTCCGCCGTCGATCACCGGCCAGGCCGGGATGTGGTGGGGGCTCATCCAGTGCGAATTGAGCCAGGATCGCGGCTGGCCGGAATAATTCCCAAGGGTTATGCGGCCTTGCCGGAGGTCAACTCGAGCCATCACCAGGCAATTCGCGCCGCAGGCGATGGATTGGTTGTGAGTGCTGTTTCGGCGGCCGACGGGGTGATCGAGGCGGTGGAATTGAGCTCGACGGAGCACTTTGTTCTGGGAGTGCAGTGGCATCCGGAGCGGACCTATACTCATAGCGCCTTTTCGCGCGCCATTTTCGCGGCATTTTTGCAGGCGGCAGCAGTCTGGCAGCCACGGCGGATTGATGAGTCGGTCGCACGGCATGAGTGAGGCTGGGCAAACGGCGGGTGGCCGGCTCAAGGAGCTTCTGGCGGAGAATGGCGTGGAAACGTTGGATGCGGCACAAGCAAAGAGCTTTGAGGATTACCTTTCGCTTCTTCTTCGCTGGAATGGGCGCGTGAACCTGACCGCGATTCGCGACGAAGAGGGGATTCTGAAGCGGCATTTTATAGAGTCAATTGCCTGCGCGCGGAGTCTGCCTGCGGGAATTGGCACTCTTCTTGACTTTGGGTCGGGCGCGGGTTTTCCTGGACTTCCCATCGCGCTATGCCGGCAGGAGATCGCCGTGACGCTGGCGGAATCCCAGGGCAAGAAGGCGGCGTTTCTGAGCGAGGCGGTACGAGTGCTAGGGGTGGACGCAAAGGTCCACTCGGGGCGGGCTGAGACGCTGAGTTCGCAGTTTGACTGCGTGACGCTGCGAGCTGTCGACAAGATGGAAAAGGCTGTTCAGGCCGCGGCGCATCTGGTAAGGCCCGGAGGCTGGCTGGCGCTGATGACCACAGAGACTGAGCTGGAGAAGCTGAAGCTGGCGGCAGGCGCGAAGTTTGCCTGGACGGGAGTGGTTCAAATGCCCGGCGGCGAGGACCGGCTGCTGGCGCTGGGAGAGCGAGAGATCAGAACGATACCAGAGTGAATGTGCCCTTGGCGAGGTTCTTCAATTTGGCTTTATTTCCACCCCAACGAGCAAAAATCGCGCGTCTGGGTCCCGGAGAGGAAAAAGCCACTTGGCACGCGTGCTACCGAGATAGACCTACTCTGGGTTTGCTTAGTTTGCCAGCTTGATGAGGGCCAGCTTTCGAATGGCGGCGAGATCTTTCGCGGCCTTCACGACCAGGCGTAAGCCGGTACCCTCGGCGTAATGCGTAGCCTCGTCGAGGAGCTTGAGCACGGGCTTCGGGAGATCGCTCTGACGGGCTGCCGCGACAGCCCTGTCGCCAAGGACAAACGCGACGCGAAAGCAGCCATCGCACGGGGCGAGATAGACGATGGTTCGCTTCTTGAGTTTGAGCAGGAGGGACCAGCCGTACTTGGGTGAGGAGGATTTCCACTCCTGAATGGAGGCTCCCTGAGCGGCGAGCCAATCCAGCAGTTGCTTCCATGTTTCAGCGGTCGGTCCCAGAGCGGCGGCGATCTCAGCGTCTGTGGGCTGGGCAGGTTGGCCGATAAAGGCGTTCGGGATTTCCATGCTGCTCCTTTCCGGTACTGCGGTTGTATTATCTTCAAATCTTAGAAAATCGGCAAAAAACCGGGCCTTAAGGCCTTGTATTCCTGCGCGTTTTTCAGAGGGCTGAACAGGCTGCGGAAGGCCTGTTTCCAAGCGAGAAGTGCGAAAAACATCCCTCAGGGCCTCATTGATTGTAAGCGACTTACGGCACGACTGAAGTCGTGCCCTGACGCTTCTTGCCTCTGCGGATGAGTTTTTCCGCAGCCTGTAAAGCCCGCCATTGATTCTGCTGGCTTTATGCGGGGGTTGAAACCCCCGCCTCCCTCCGAATCGAGTTTTCCGCAGCCTGTGAAGTCCCCTGCTCCCTCCGGGAACTGCTATCTGCAACTGCAATTGCCAGAGCAAAAGTTTTGACATGCGGCAAGCAAGATGCACGGCTCAGTCCCAGTGCTTCATTTGCGGCCAATGTTCCTGCAGGTTCCATTTGAAACCCTGGCAGTGGTAGATGGGGTGCCATTCATCCGGGCGGGAGAGCGGGTTGCCGGTACTGCCAATGATGGTGTAGCTGGCGCATTTTGTCTGCATGTTGTGTTCGTTGCCCTCTCCCAGAACAATGATGCTCTCGCCGGTATACTCACGCGGTCCCCAAATCCAGTAATTCTGATGAGTCCCGATAGACTTCGGGAGGCCGTATTGCGGTCCGAAGAAGTCGATGGCGCCGGCATCTCCGTAATTATTGGCGAAGATTGCTGTTTTTCGCTGCTCTTCGGGCGAAAGCGTGCGGTAGTACACCGCAACGGTCTGGGCGATCTGCTGCCAGCCGAACATATCGGCGTAAAGCTGCGGCAGAACTCCTTGCTGATTGTGTTCGAACTTCTGCTGTTCGATGCCTAGCGCGTGTTCGTAGGCGAGGAATTGAGGAACAGGAAGAATCGGCAAACATACAGGTGCGGAGATGCCGCCGATGGCGATAATTGCCGCGGCGCAAACGGGCTTGGCCCAGATCCAGAGTCTGCGCTGGGTTGCGGCTTCCATCGACACGGCCCCCGCGGCGAAGAGGGCCGGATAAACAGGGGCGACGTAGTACATTTTGCCGTGAAGAAGCATCATCTCGGCGAGAAATACGAGGTAGGCCCATCCCAGGAAGCGATAGCTGCGTCCGCGCGGGGAAAAGAGAAAGGAGAGCGCAAAGGGCACAAGGATGGCGGCGACAAAGCCGAGCATCTGGGCCTGGGCCAGAAGATAAGGCAGTGGAGGAAGGGAAATATCGCGGCCGTTCTGGCGGATATTGTGCATCAACTGGAGAAAAGGAAACTGATGCTGCCATTGCCAGAGGAAGTTGGGAAGCGCGATGGCCGCGGCGAGTGCGGAGCCGAGCCAGAACCAGCGATGGCGGAGAGATTGGCGCAGAGGTGTGAGACAGATACCGAAGACGATTCCCAGGAGCCAGAAGAGGACGCCGTACTTGTTGAGGATGGCGATTCCAGACAGCGCGCCAACGGCTAGCCATAGGGATTCACGGCGGGTCTTGGCAATGCGCACTAAAAGAAAAGCGATTGCCGTCCAAAGCGGCGGGTCAAAGGCATTCATGGTGAACAGTTGCGACAAGGCCAGGGAGACGGGAGTCATCAGGGCTGCGAGGGAGGCAAGGAAGATGGCCCAGCGCCGGCCTCCCAACTGACGCGCCAACATGCCAGCGAGAACGACGGTCGCGGCGCCGGCCAGCGCGGAAGGCAGCCGCAAAGCCCAGAGAGATGTGCCGATCGTGTGTTGCAGCAGCCAGGCAATCCATCCGATGAGCGGCGGCTGATCGACATAGCCCCAGGCGGGATGCTGTCCACAGGCCAGGTAGTAGAGTTCATCGCGGAAGTAGCCGTAGTGGGGTCCGGCCAGGCAATAGAGGACCATGCGGGCCAAGGCGAGGTAGGCGATGATGGAGGGTCCGGAGGCAAAGGGGGAGGGGGGGTGTTTTTTGGCAGGCATATTCGCTTTCATACAGGGTAATACGAAGGAGAATGGAACGAGTTCCGCAGAAATTGGTGATGTTCCACGTGGAACATTATGACAGCGAGGCCCAGGGTGGGAACTGTTCCACGTGGAACATGAAAGGCATTGGTCCGAAACGGGCGTGGTCCCGAATTGAAACGCCGAAAAGAAAAGCCAACTATTTACCAATTTGCGGTCGAAAATCACGGAAGTTTTCCACTGATTGGAGTTTTCGCGGCCTGCGCGATGGGAGAGGACCAATCTGCGCCGAACCTCCACAGCTGCAAGGGGTTGACGGCTGCTCTTCCCGGGTTGCGCTGAGAGCTTTCCACAGATTTGCGTAATTCTCCACAATGCAAGCGCCTGGCCTCAAACCGCCCTTCCCTTTAGTCTGGATTGCCATGGGCAAGATACTCGGCGTCGTCAACCAAAAGGGTGGAGTTGGCAAAACCACCACAGCCATTAACCTGGCTGCCTGCCTGGCTCTTCAAGGCCTCAAGATTCTGCTGGCGGACTGCGACCCGCAGGCCAACGCGTCTTCCGGCCTCGGTTTGCAGCGCGACGACAACCGCCGCTCGATTTACGACGTGATCATGGGCGATTCCGATGTGGAGCAGGTGATTCTGCCCACGGAAATCGACCTGCTGTCCCTTTTGCCAGGGTCAAAGAACCTGACCGGCGCCAACATTGAGCTGGCTGCGGCAGAAGACCGAGCATTGCGTCTGCAGCGGGCTCTGAGGCCGATTCAGGACCACTATGACCTGGTGATTCTGGATTGCCCGCCAGCGCTTGACCTGCTGACGCTTAACGTCCTCAGCACGGCCGACACGCTGCTGGTGCCGATGCAGGCTGAATACTTTGCCCTGGAGGGCATCTCGGAGCTGATCTCGACTTTGGAACGGGTACGGGCGGCCTATAACCCGTCGCTGGTCATCGAGGGCGTGCTGCTGACGATGTATGACGACCGCACCAACCTGGCTCAGCAAGTGACGGACACGCTGAGGGAGTATTTCCAGGATCGGCTTTTCAATACCGTGATTCCGCGCAATGTGCGGTTGGCCGAGGCGCCCAGCCATGGCCAGCCAGTGGCGCTTTACGATGCCCGATCTCGCGGCACGCAGGCCTACTTCGAGCTGGCTGGGGAGTTCATCGCGCGCAATGGCATCAAGATTCCGCACAAAAGGGCGCCAGGCGCAGCAGAGCCGAAGGCCGCGGTCCCTGTGACGCCAAAATCCTGACGGCTACCTGGATGCCGGCCGCCGCGAAACGGAATAGTCCCAGCGAATGCAGATTTGAAGAGCCCGGCCGTTTTCCGGGATAGAGGATTTTGAAAAATGACCATTCCCGCACCTGAAACGAAACGCCGCGCCCTGGGAAAGGGCCTGGACTCCTTGTTGCCACGCGTAAAGACTGTTTCCGCCCCGCCAGTTGCAGAAGCGGAAGGGGGCAAGCCGCTGGAGATTCCTCTCGGGCAGATTGACCGGAATCCTTTTCAGACTCGCTCGCAGATGAATGGGGATCAACTGGCGGAGCTGGCTGCATCGATCAGCGCCAACGGCGTGGTGCAGCCGGTGCTGGTGCGGCCGCTGGCGAACGGCCGCTACCAACTGATTGCCGGAGAGCGGCGCTGGCGGGCCTCGGAACTGGCAGGAAAGAAGACCATACCGGCGATTCTGCGGCAAGTTTCCGACGAGCAGGCGATGGAGATCACCATCGTCGAGAACCTGCAGCGCGCCGACCTGAACCCGATGGAACAGGCGCACGCCTTCGAGAGGCTTTCGCGCGAGTTCCATATGACTCAGGAGCAGATGGCCGTGCGCACCGGCAAGGATCGCGCGACTGTAGCTAACTTCTTACGTTTGTTGAAGTTACCTGAGACTGTGCAGGCACGAGTGGAGTCGGGCGAGCTGAGCTTTGGACATGCGCGGGCGCTGCTGGCCCTGGAGCACGCCGAAGAGATGGAGAAAGCGGCGAAGCGGGTGCTTGTACTTTCGCTTTCTGTTCGCCAGACAGAGAGCTATGTGCAGGGGTTGATCCATCCCGAGAGGGCTGCCAAGAAAGAGGCGAAGCCCGAGCCGCCCATCGACCCCAATGTCCGCGAGGTGCAGGAGCGGTTGCAGCGCGCGCTGGGGCTGAAGGTCAATATCGAAGACCACAACGGACGCGGAAGGATCATTATCGAATACGCGCGGCTGGAAGACTTCGATGGGCTGCTGGAGATGGTGGCGGGGGAGTGAGAAGCAGGGACCAGGGACTAGGGAACAGGGACTAGACCAACCGGGCTTGTCTCCATTGAGAGGCTATCTGTGCGGGATGGGCCGCAAAGACGCAATGATCGCATTGATTTCTGGTTGAGAAACAAAAGGATGCTGTTCGTCCTTCCCGCTAATCATGATCTGGTACTGCTGGTCGTTCCGGTCAAACAGGTCGAGTTCTACCTTGTAGGGCGCAACGGCGGGATTGCCGAACTGGAAGCCGTGCATCGTTTCGGAAGCAAGCAGATAGATAGAGCTAGAATCACCTATTTCAATCGATTTATGAGTGAGCAGCTCAAAACTTCTTATGTTCTCCGTTCGAATTGTCCACCATTTCACCTGAGATGGCGTCGCTGTCAGTTCTTCAGCCATCAGATAGTAGTTGGAGCTAAGAGCTTTTGAGCCAAACAACTGCCGAATGACGTCCGCATCATGGGGAGTCTTTGCAGCTTCTTGAAACGATTTGACTCTATTAAGCGCATCCGAGGGATTTGTGATCAGCAACGAGACACCCTCCTTGAAGGCCAGATAGGAGATTGTTTGGGAAGTTTGTTCCCGCTCGATCTTCTTCCAGGGAACCTGAAACGAGAAATCGAAGCGCTCGATCCGCAGGCCATTCAGAGTGGCAATGCTCTTGTCCGGCAAGGGCACAGGAACGACGCTCAAATGCTGGTTATCACGGATAATCTGATGCGCGAGTATCCAGGGCATAAGTTGATATTCGAGCAAAGCGCCAATTCCGGCTATTAGTCCAAGAGAGCCGAAGACAATTGCTAACGCAACAGCTACCCGCTTCCAACTGACTCGCCACCATTTTTCCACTGTCGATCACCTGCGGCGATGATAACAAAGTAAGAACAACCGCAGGTCCTTCGACTCCGCAGGCCGCAAAATGCGCGGTCTGTTGCCGGGAAGGCGTCATTTTGTCTTCGGGCTTGTGGCAGCAATGGCCGCGCACTCTCTTGCCGACTTGCCCGTGATGCTGTACCAGATGAAATTGATAGGGGATTATCCGGTATCGGCTGCCCTGCTCGTCATCACGATCGGTTGCGCCATTCCTTTTTACAGATACTCGAAACAGATTACGTCGCTGAACCGCGCAGCCCTTCTCGCAGCCGATAGCCGAGTGCTGTACGTACAGGAAAAGGGAGCTGAGCGTCCGGGGAGCAGCCAGAACTCAGACCGCTAATTTTTCGTACTTTGGGTTCGTGCTTTCCCAGGTCCCAAAATCGGGACCTGGGGCACCCGGCAAATGGTCAAGGCCTATGAAGTGTTCGTATGCAAAACAAAAACAGCAAGTTAGCTTCCGCTTCGCGGAAATCGCGAGTTCGCGAGTTGGCCACAGCTCATACCAGCAGTAAACTTTCAGCGGCGTACCGAACTCCTCCTGACTGCCGAATTCAAGTTGATTCGAATCGCCTCGTTCCGGGCCTAAATGCCCAGATATTTGGCCCATTTTCCAGAGGGCTGAAGCCCTCTGCTCCCTCCGGAACTGCTATCTGCAACTGTGGTGTTAGCTCCAGGCGTCGAGGGAGACGAACTGGTGGGTGGGCTGGTAG
>Ga0255348_1000394_pt1 | contig 18774 bp, 19 predicted proteins | sample CBST25v5metaG_FD_189945 | JGI IMG/M metagenome (GOLD analysis project Ga0255348, IMG submission 189945) | Peat soil microbial communities from Stordalen Mire, Sweden - C.B.S.T-25.v5 | ecosystem: Environmental > Terrestrial > Soil > Wetlands > Peat | place: Sweden: Norrbotten County, Stordalen... | reverse complement strand
CGATCTCGGACTTCTTACTGACAGGGCCGGCTTCGCCGTGGATAAGATCGTGGTCCAAGAAAACGGCGTTCTCAGAAGCATTCGTGTTACCGAAGACGACAAAGTCATCGTGACTGTCGGGTCCATGACCGAAGGATCGAGTCTGGGTTCAATGGACTCTGCAGCCGTTTTACTGGGGAAGACCGACGGTGGTTCCTGGGCTCTCTGGGAGAAGATCGCGGCTGGCCAAACGCAGTTCGGGCATCCTTCGAACTTCGCCGATCACATTGAACAATCGAAGTGGATGTCCTTTACAACCACACTTCGCGACTTCACGTTCTTCCAATTGATCCGGGATTTGACGGGCAACGTACCCGGAGAAGGCGGGCTCATTACCTTCCCGGAGTCCAGTTGGCTTGCTTCAATAGTGTTGCCCCATCAGCCGCATTTCATTGGGCAGCCTGAGGGAGTCGAGGTCTTCTGGGGTTACGGACTGTTCGTCGATGTGCCCGGCAATTTCGTGAAGAAGCCCATGTCGGCATGTACCGGGCGCGAAATCATGACGGAGATCATCGGCCATTTGCGCCTCCAAGATCGTGGGGCCAGGATTCTTGAAACCTGCACTTGCATCCCGTGCATGATGCCCTTCATCACCAGCCAGTTTCTTCCCCGCAGCAAGGACGATCGAGCTATGGTCAGGCCGGACGGTTCAAAGAATCTGGCCTTCGTCGGGCAGTACTGTGAACTTCCCGACGATGTGGTGTTCACGGTTGAGTACTCCATTCGCTCCGCGCAGACGGCAGTCTACTCTCTCTTAAACCTGAACAAACAGATTCCCGCTGTGTACAAAGGCCAATTCAATCCCCGCGTGTTGCTTGAAGCGTTCAGGGCTTTGCATGAGATTGGCGTCTAGGCACGAAGGACGGTCCGCCGCTTGTCATGAGTTTCAAAACTATGGGAGCGGTCAGTGCGCTAACCGGATCTTCCGCAACAGCGTCTTGTATTCGACGCTCGACGTAGGATGCTGTTTTCTGAATCCCAATTACCCGCACGAAGAAGAGGAACCATATGGCACAAGTGTTGATGAAGGCGGTTCTGCTGCGCGGTTATGGCGACGTCAGCCAACTGTCGTACGAAGATGTGCCTGAACCTCTGGCGGCGGCCGGTGAAGTGCTCGTAAAGACGATTGCGGTGAGCATCAATCCAATCGACTGGAAACTGCGTCGCGGTGATCTCAAGGAGATGATGCCGCTCGAATTTCCGACAATTCTTGGCCGCGACCTTTCGGGCGAGGTGGTTGCCCTCGGAGAAGGGGTGAAGGGCTTGAAGGTGGGCGAACGAGTATTCGGCCTGGTGAATCGCTCCTATGCCGAGTATGTGGTGTGCAAGCCTGTGGATCTGGCGCGCACTCCTGAGAATCTTGACGGCTTCGACGCGGCGGCATTGCCTCTCGTTTTGCTGACCGGCTCCCAGGTGATTGAAGTCGGCGTTCGGCCACGGCCCGGTGAAATCATACTCATTACTGGCGCAATCGGTGGCGTCGGTCGAACTGCTGTCCACGTTGCCAAACAGCACGGCGCTCATGTGATTGCGGGCGTTCGCTCCAGCCAGAGGGCGGAGGCGGAAGGCTTGGGTGCGGATCGTGTGATTGCATTGGACGATATGAAGGAGATTGCCGGCTTGCCGGAACTCGATGCCGTCGCCGATATGGTGGGGCATGAGACTATTGACCGGATTCTGCTTCGCATCAAGAAGAACGGGGTGCTGGCAACCGTTCTCGGCGCGCCGCCTTCCGCAGAAGGACGCGATCTGCGCGTTGTGAGCATCTGGGCTCAGCCTGATTCAGTGAGATTGGAGGAGCTTGGACGGGAGGTTGCGCGAGGATTGTTTTCCATTCCGATCAGCAAGAGGTTCGAGCTTTCGCAGATCCGTGAGGCGCAGCAACTGGCGGAGAAGGGCGGCATCGGGAAGATAGTTCTAATTGTGTAGAAACTTCTGAACCTATGCAGTGGCGAGACATCGAGAGTCTTCAGAAACTGCGGCACCCCCATTTCTTTCCGCGCGACTAGCCGATCGTCAATCTGACGAAGGCAAGAAGCTTGCATTGTCGTCTTAAGTTTTTCATTCCCATTCGCGGTCACGATTCGTGGTTCGGAAAACGACAATTATTTCCACACAGCCATTCGCTCTCAATTTGTGGTGTCCAAATCGGTGTGGAAGGGATGCAATGAAGAATACCCTCGAAAGCCCGAAGAATGAGTTGGCGAATGACCTTTGCAAGCAGCCGACAATGTTTGGGAGCGGCGATAGCGGCTGGCCGTACCTGGCACTCAAGAACGTTTCGATGTCCTTTGGATCGAAACTGGTGCTCAACAATGTGACCTTTGAGGTCATGCCTGGAGAGACAGTCTGCGTCATGGGGCGCAGTGGAGTCGGCAAGTCGGTATGCTTGCGAATCCTTATGGGATTTCTCAAGCCCGACTCGGGAAGAGTCATTGTCGCGCACGAGGACATCACAGACTTTTCTGACCAGCAGCTCGCCCAGATTCACAAAAAGGTTACGATGGTGTTCCAGAGCGGTGCGCTTTTTGACTCCCTTACCGCAGGTGAGAATGTGGCATTCCCGCTGCGCGAGCTTGGCGGGGTCAACGAGACTCGAATCGACGAAACCGTTGATTCCATTTTGGACATGGTCGGAATCAGGGGTGAACGCGATCGTTTCCCCGCCGAGATATCGATGGGGATGAGACGGTCGGTCGCAATTGCGAGGGCGATTGCGGAGAAGCCCGAAGCTGTGCTCTATGACGAACCAACTACCATGGTGGATCCACTGATGGTACATCGGTTGGGCAACCTGATCGCGCGCCTCAAGGTTCAATTCAAACTGACCAGTCTTGTGGTCACGCATGATACCCGCCTTGCGGCAAAACTCGCCGATCACATTCTCTTCCTGGACCAGGGAAAGGCACTCTTCTTTGGCACAGCCGCGGAAATGGAGCTTTCATCCGAGCCTCACATCCAGGAGTTCCTTAGCGATGATCGGCTGGATTCTCAGGCTGTGGCCATTTAGAAGATGCGAGGGCGCGCTCTGACAGGCCTATAGTGAATGCGCTAACGCATAGCGACTTAATCGACACAATTGCGGGGGGGAAAGAAGAAGAAAGTGAGGAAGGAACTGATAAAGGCCATTCTGCTGCATGGACTACCCGTCCACCTTTGCAATAAACCTGGGACTTGGTGAGATCGCCGGATTGGATGAACTCACCGCCAACTTGTCTTGCATTCTACGATGAAGGGTAAAATCCAGGCAGGGGAGACGATAGGCGATGTGCTTTTCAGCAACGGCGAACTTTGTCGGCAGCGGGATTCTTGGAGCCGTCGGCGTCGTCACATTGAGCAAGGTAAAGCACCGGCGCGAATTGCTCTTCGCGGCCCTCCCCACACTGTTTGCTGTCCATCAGTTTATCGAGGGATTCGTCTGGCTCGGGCTAGATGGTACTCTCCCGCCTCAGATAACCCACAATATGGGCGAGGCATACATGTTGTATGCTCAAGGGCTCCTGCCTTTTCTCTTACCTTTAGGCGTGCTGCTATTTGAACCCGATGTGAAGAGCCGCAGGCGCATGCTGCCCTTCCTCTTGCTCGGTGGAGCGACAGGACTCTATGTTTTGTGGGCGTTGGCGGCGTATCCACTGCAGATCTACGTCAAGCAAGACAGCATCGTCTACATCAATCAAGCGACAAACAATCCTGTGGTTGCGTCTTTCTACGTGATCGCAACGTGCGGTTCGCTGTTCTTTTCGAAGGTTAGGACGATGGTGCTGTTCGGCGCTGCAAACCTGGCAATTCTCCTTATCGTAACTGCGGTCAAAGTGTACGCGTTCACCTCCCTTTGGTGTGCGTACGCTGCAATCGCAAGTGTGATTATCCTCGTCTACTTCTGGAGAAGTAGCGAAGACCGTCCGTTCCTCTACGCGGAGGCACGATGAGAAACGGTGTGCCGAAGCCAAAGCCGCGAATGGACGAGAGCAAAAGCCGTCGACTCCGCAATCTCACCGCCGTTGTTACCGATTCACTTCATGAATTCTGCATACGCGCCAACTGACGCATAAGGGCGCTATCGGCCCAATCCTGCTCGCCCGTAGGACCATCGGAACTGTTGGATCTGAGGGTTGATGAGCGTCCTGAAGTGTTCGAGCGATGGCGAACACTGTGTGCAAAACCGAGCAGAGGATGCTCGCTGGAGAGAGTTCAATGAGAGTAACGCACCTTTTCAAAAGGACTCATCCTATGGTTTCTCTGTTTGACCCCATCCAGATCGGCGAGATCCACTTGCCGAATCGGGTTATTATGGCTCCGCTAACTCGCTTGCGGGGCACATCAAAGCACATTCCCACGCAACTCATGGTCGAGTACTATACCCAGCGGGCAAATGCGGGCCTAATCATCTCCGAAGGCATACCAGTTGTACCGCAGGGCGTTGGCTACGCAAATGTGACGGGGATCTGGTTGCCTCAGCAGATCGAGGCGTGGAAGCTGGTGACCCAGTCGGTGCACCATGCCGGCGGTCGCATCTTTGCACAACTCTGGCATGTGGGGCGCATCTCGGACCCACGCTTTCTTGATAGAAAACTGCCGGTTGCACCCAGCGCGATCCGACCCGCAGGCCATGTCAGCCTGGTGCGTCCCGCTATCGATTATGTGACGCCACGCGCACTTGAGACCTCCGAAATCCCGGGCATCGTTGAGGCCTTCCGCAAGGGAGCAGAGAACGCAAAGCTGGCTGGCTTTGACGGTGTGGAGATTCATGGAGCCAATGGCTACCTGATCGATCAGTTCTTGCAGGACGGATCCAATCATCGTACGGACGCATACGGCGGATCGATTGAAAACCGTGCCCGACTCATGCTTGAAGTAGCCGATGCGGTGGTCTCCGTCTGGGGCGCCAAGCGCGTGGGTATGCATCTGGCCCCGCGAGGCGATTCGCAGGACATGCACGATTCAAACCCGCCGGCAACATTCGGCTATGTGGCGCGCGAGCTAGGCAGGCGAGGGCTCGGCTTCCTGTTTTCGCGGGAGTACTTCGGACCCGACCGACTGGGTCCACAACTCAAAAGGCAATTCGGCGGAGTATACATCGCGAATGAAAGATACACGCTGGCACAAGCGAATCAGGTCATCGAGGCAGGTGAGGCGGATGCGGTAGCTTTCGGCCAGCTCTTTATCGCCAACCCCGACCTCCCGGCGCGGTTTAGCAGCAATGCATCGCTCAATGTGCCTGACCCAAGCACTTTTTTCACACCGGGGCCGCATGGCTATACCGACTACCCTGCTTTGAGTGTGTAGCGGAGGAATCAACGCATTCATGGTCAAGTGGGTCTGCCAGGATTCTTGACAAGAGTCGGTCGACGCAAACGAGGAGTCCGGATGAATGAGACCGTCCGCCTATTGCAGGCGCATCACAGCAGCCGCAACTTCAAGACCGACCCGATCCCGGAGAAACACCTTGAAGCCATTATCGAGTGCGCACGTCGTGCTCCGACGTCCACCAACAGTCACGAGATATCGCTCGTGGTTGTACGCAATGCAGCCAGCCGCGCCCGCATAGCTGAAATCGCCGGCGGCCAGCCATGGATAGCGCAGGCTCCGGTGTTCATCGCGGTAATCGTGGACCTCTATAAGACAGGCTTGGGTGTCGAGAAGGCCGGGGGCAAACAGGTTTTCCAGCGCAGCCTTGAAGGGATTCTCGCTGCAGTCAGCGATGCAGGTATCGCGATGGCGACGCTCATGACTGCAGCACGCGCATTGGGTCTCGGCGTCGTCCCCATTGGCGGAATTCGCCGCGACCCGCAGGCCATGATCGATCTGCTCCGGTTGCCGCCAAACACTTTTCCGGTGGATGGGGTCGTGCTTGGCTACGTTGCCGAAGAGTCGTTACAAAAGCCCCGCATGGCCATCGAGAGCTTCCGTCACGAAGAAACATATCATCCAGAAGCGCTGAAGCCGGCGATTGACGCCTACGACCGGACCCTTCAGGAGTATTGGCAGGATATTGGGCGCGCCGACGGGCTGTCATGGTCGGCAAATATGGCGCTGCACTACGGCAGGTTTTCGCGATTGATCAGGTCTGTCGCCGAAAAGCAAGGCTTCACAATCGAGGTGTAGTCATATGAGTGAACCTGGCCCCAGCCACGCAGCGCAACCGGTTCAAGAGTTCGATCCCGTTTGCGGAATGAAGGTCGATCCATCGAAGGTGGCGGCCAGCGTTGCATATAAGGGCGCCATTTTTCACTTCTGCAGCCAAGGCTGCGCTGCAAAGTTCCGGACTTCACCGGAGAAATACGCGCAGAATAAATCGAGCGCATCACCATCACCAACGCAGGCGAAGTCCGGACTGCAAGGCGGATACACATGCCCAATGCATCCGCAGATCGTGCGCGATGCACCTGGCTCATGCCCGATTTGCGGCATGGCACTGGAACCTCGAGAAGTGACCGCTGAACACGCAAATCCAGAACTCGCCGATATGACGAGGCGGCTTTGGATCAGCATCGCGCTCGCCGCACCCATGCTGGCGCTGATGGTTTCAGCGTTCATCCCTTCGACGCTCATGCAGCAGTTGTTCTCGCCAAGAATATGGGCCTGGATCGAGTTCGGGCTCGCAACGCCGGTAGTCCTGTGGTGCGGGCTACCCTTCTTCGCCCGAGGCTGGCAATCGGTGGTGCATCGCAGTCTGAATATGTTCACGCTGATCAGCCTTGGTACCGGCTCGGCATATATCTACAGCGTCTTAGCAACCATCGTTCCGCAGATATTTCCTTCATCGCTTCGTGGGAGCGGAGGAGAGATCGATGTGTACTTCGAGCCTGCGGCGGTGATCGTCGCGCTCGTTCTTTTAGGCCAGGTGATGGAACTGCGGGCGCGCAGCCAGACCAGCAGTGCGATTCGAGCATTGCTCGGCCTCGCTCCAAAATCAGCCAGGCGGCTTGACGACAAGGGGGGCGAAGCCGATGTGCCGCTCGACCAAGTCCAAGTCGGCGACAGGCTCCGTGTGCGCCCCGGCGAGAAGGTGCCGGCGGATGGGATCGTGATGGAAGGCCACAGTTCCATCGACGAATCGATGATCAGCGGAGAGCCCATTCCGGTGGAAAAATTAGCGGGTGCAAAGGTCACAGCGGGAACGGTCAACGGAACGGGCGGATTCGTGATGCGGTCAGAGCGAATTGGCGCCGACACGCTGCTGTCGCAGATTGTGAAGATGGTCAGCGAGGCACAGCGTTCCCGAGCACCAATTCAACGGCTCGCGGATCGCGTGTCTTCGTACTTTGTCCCGGCCGTCATCGTTGCGGCCATCGTCACCTTTGTTGTGTGGCTCTCCGCTGGTCCCGAGCCGCGCTTCGCACATGCCCTCGTGAATGCCGTTGCAGTGCTGATTGTCGCTTGCCCGTGCGCTCTTGGGCTCGCCACTCCCATGGCGATCATGGTGGGAACGGGTAGGGGCGCTCGCGCCGGGATTCTTATCCGCAATGCGGAGGCACTCGAAATCTTCGGCAAAGTCGACACGCTGATCATCGACAAGACGGGAACTCTCACGGAAGGGAAGCCAACGCTAAGTTCCGTTATTCCCCAATCGGGGATTGATGAATCCAACCTGTTGCAACTCGTTGCCAGCGTTGAACGCTCCAGCGAACATCCACTGGCAGCGGCCATTGTGAAAGGCGCCGAGGCAAAGGAAATTGCCCTCGTCAATGTGGCTGAATTCAATTCTGTCACTGGCAAGGGTGTGACGGGAACCGCGTCTGGCAAGCAGATAGCGGTTGGCAACGCAGAGCTTTTCAGCAAGCTTTCCATTGATCCTACCCCGCTCATCAGTCAGGCCGAAGAACTTCGCAAACAGGGCCAGACGGTAATGCTGGTTGCCTTGGATGGCAAGGCCGCTGGAATAGTGGGAGTTGCCGACCCGATCAAGGAATCGACACCGGACGCGATTCGCAAGCTTCGCTCGGCGGGTTTGACGGTCATCATGGTCACCGGAGACAACGCAACAACTGCCAAGGCTGTTGCAGATGAGCTCGGTATCGAGTTCAGAGCCGGAGTATTGCCTCAAACGAAGGCAGAGGTGGTCAGGGAGTATCAGCGAAAGGGCGCTGTGGTTGCAATGGCCGGGGACGGTGTGAACGACGCGCCCGCACTCGCCCAGGCCGACATTGGAATCGCCATGGGTACGGGCACCGATGTGGCGATGGAGGCTGGTAGCATCACACTATTGAAGGGCGATCTGCACGGGATTGTCCGTGCCCGTCATCTGAGCAAGTCGACGATGCGCAACATCCGCGAGAACCTGTTTTTCGCTTTCGTCTATAACGTGGTCGGTGTGCCGCTCGCCGCAGGAGTGCTTTTTCCCGCATTCGGTCTGCTTTTGAATCCGATGATAGCGGCGGCCGCAATGAGTTTCAGTTCGGTCTCAGTAATTGCCAATGCGCTAAGGCTACGGAAGACAAACCTGTGATCGTCCTCTTGAGATCGATCATATATGGTTCACGATTCGAAGGAAGGTATTTGTCGTTCTTTATGCGGTGTCCTCATGCGGCTGGGCAGAAGGGATCGGGCGTCGAGCCTATGCCCGCGTAGCTTGCCAGGGCGCTGCAATTCGGAATATTTATGATCGTGCCGCGTAGTTCCATCAGGCCTTGGCTTTTGAAGTCATTCAAACTGCGAGTGACTGTTTCGCGGGATGCACCAATGCAGTCTCCGATTTCTTGGTGAGTTAGATCGCAGTGGATTTGGGTACCCCTATTTGTTTGGCGGCCGCTGCAACACCACTCAAGTAATAGACCGGCGAGCCGTGAACTTGCTGAAGACGTGAGTCCAAGCATTCGCAATCGTGCGCAAGCTCGAGCGTAATGCAGGCTTAACTCTCGTGCTACATTGTGGCAGGCAATGGGATGACGCAACAGGAAGTCGAGAAAGTCCTGGCGACGTAGGGAAGCGATTCTGCATGGGTACCTGGCCTCCGCGCAAATCTCCGAGGACGCGCCAGATACAGCAGAGGTTATCCCGAGGATATCCCCGGCACCTGCCACCCCAAGGAGAAACCTCCTGCCGTCAGACGAATTCATGGAGATATTCACCTTGCCATCAAGCAAGAACAAGACGTTTTGAAAGGCTTGTTCCTCACCGATCAAGACCGTCGCAGCCGGGCAATCTAAGCGTGTGGCGAGGGACGCAAAGTCGCTCTTTGCCTGGGGGGAAAAGCCCTTGAAGAATTCTCCCGATCCGCAAAGCTGGTGAGCGTCATCCCACTCAATTCTCGTGGGGATCAGCACTGGGAACTCGTCGACACTCCGTCGTTTGTCATCTTGAAGCTCTTCCTCGAGGTGATTCGGCTCACGGCTATTGGCCGGAGGTGTTTTCTTGATCTGACCGCCGATCAGCCATAAGGAATGCATCAGTCTTCCTCCGATGTGTGAATTCGCATCTGAGCAACTGGCCAATAGGGTGCACGCGGCTTCAGAACAATGTGCTGCAGCGAGTCACCTTGCAACGCCCGGCATCACTGATCTCTCCGACGGTGTATTCCTCCGACTTGACATTATTTCTTCAATCCCTCTCAGGATATCGATTGGCTCGTTTCGAACTGTCGCATCCGCGAAGCTATCAGTGTCGCAGGAGGAGTTGGCGATGCAAAGGACGGGTATCCGTGAGCCGGATGCTCGAATCAGGAAAGTCAGTCTCTCCCTGCTCTCTGGCGGGATGCCATTGCCCAATAGAACTAGATCGAAATCACCGTCGATGAAGTGAACGATCGCCTCCCTGATCGATGCTGTTGATATGACGACGTAACCAGCAGACTTCCAGTCGGTGCTCTGTCTTGTCGAAAGCGACAAATCCAAGCCCACGGCTAGAACGACCGTTAGGTGCATCATTGCCTCCAGATTTGGCAAAGCCCACCTGCCTGCATCGGGGAAAAGCGCTGCTTACCAAGCTAATATCAGGTCTCCGGCGTCCAAACTGTCCAATACTGTACACTTTGCCGCCCTTCTCGTCATTGTTAGTCCGGAGCAATTGTGCGGCGCCTCAGCCTTCTTAGCCATGCAAGCCTAGGTGGGAGAACGAACGCATGGCGGCGCATGAAAAGTTCAATGCTAAAGCCCGGTGCGAAGCGCGAGGTTTAGGCAAGGCGCCGAGTCGCTTGAAAGAGTCTAGCTGTAACCCTTCGCGAAGAGAAGAACCGGCTTCGTGATTTTACAGAAGCCTGCGTTCACATAGATCGGTCAAAAATGCTCTGCGGCTCCTCGTTCAGCTTGTCATAATCAGCTAGGAAGAGGGCTGCAAGTGGATTTATTCCAGTGCCTCCCTTGCTGACTGCCTCCAGCATGTGTGCAGGATTCGTTGGCAGCGACCCACTACCGCCGACACAACCTTGATCATCACCCAATCCTCGGTCAATACGAATGATCCACACGAATAGAAGTTGAGAAAATCCAGCGCAGACCGTCCTCAGCATCAGAACGAAGGAAAGCAATATGACGCAGTCCTTGTACATGATTACAAACGTGGTGGAATCATTCGATTCAAAATCGGATGGGGTTCAAAAGAGTTCAAGAAGTCCTGAATTCGTCCTCGCGCACCCACGCCGATCCGTTGACGATTTCGGAATAAGGAATTGAGCGCCGTCTCGCTCGATCAAGAGCGGCAGGTGCCGTGTCCATGCGCCGCTGTTGTCGTCGCCCACCCCGACGACGAGACACTCTGGTGCGGCGGCTACATTCTGGCTCATCCGGAGTTTCATTGGCGGGTTGTGACTCTTTGCAGAGCATCCGATCCGGACCGTGCACCAAAGTTCCGCCGGGTTCTGGAGCAATTGGGGGCGGTGGGCGAGATGGCGGACCTGGATGATGAGCCCGACCAAGTGCCGCTCCCAGTCGAACAGGTTCAGAAAACCATAGTCAGATTATTGGCTGGAATCAATCACAGCCTGATTCTTACCCATGGCCCAATGGGCGAATACACACGCCACCATCGGCATGAGGAGTGCTGCCGAAGCGTAGTTGAGCTTTGGCGGTCGGGTAGCATCGCCACAAACTGTCTATGGCTTTTTGCTTACGAAGATGGAGGGCACGCGTACTTGCCTCGGGTTCGCGAGGATGCCGATAGGCGGGACATTTTGTCAGAGAGAATCTGGCTTGAAAAGCGCCGGCTGATTACGGATGTCTACGGCTATGGACCAGAAAGTTGGGAAGCACGGGCAACTCCGCGGGAAGAAGGATTCTGGTGCTTTGATTCTGGAGAGACAGCGGCAAAGCGTACGGGAATCAGGGAGCAACAATCTTGAAAGTACTGGTATTGAGCGAATATCCGGCGCCGGCGGCAGGCTTGGCCTTGCAAGGTGAGCTGTTGTGCAGGGGGCTGTCCGAGATGGGAGTGGATGTTCACCCGGTCCACCTGGAATCGGATTTGGAAAAGGAGTGGTACTATCGCTGGTTTCAGCCCGATATCGTGGTTGGCGTGGGGTTCTGGGGCCATCTTCCGAATCTGGTCTTGCACCCGCATCAGTTTGGAATGAAGGCGGTGCCATGGCTGGTGGCCGATGGTTATGTTGCGGAACACCGTGAAGTGCTGAACGCTCTGCCGCTGATCCTGGTCACCTCCAACTGGGTGAAGGAGGTCTATATCAGGGATGGCATCAAGGGAGACAACATTGTGGTACTTCCTGTGGGTTGTGGCACGGACCGTTACACGCCGCATAGCCGCGATGACTTTAAGGTCCAGGCGATTCGCCAGGTTTTGGGGATATCGGATGACCAGTTGATGATCCTGACCGCCGGGGGCGACGGCGCTTCGAAGGGGGCTCAGGAGGTCATGCACGCGTTGGCGCTAATCGATGGCGAGGTTCCCGATTGGCGGTATGTCTGTAAGGTCTGGCCCCAACCCCGCACTGACCAACAAAATCTGATCGACCTCAAATTGGCGGAAGATCTGGGCATCGGCGAGAAGGTGATTTTCTCGACTAATGTCGTCTCGCAGAATTTTATGCCCTATTTATTGTCTGCCTGCGACATCTACGCTGCGCCTTCGCGGCTGGAGGGTTTTGGCATGATTCAGGTTGAGGCGAACGCGTGCGAAAAGCCTGTGATTGCGATCGACGCCATGGCATTTCGCGACACGATGGTCCATGGTGAGACGGCATTTCTGGCGAGAGTGGCAGAGGAAAGAAAAATCACCGAAGCAAATTACGGAGAAGGACACGACTACGAGAAGAGTCATCGCATCGTGTTTCCAAATCCGCGCACTGCTGAATATCGAGCCAGCGTGCCCGACATCGCCAAGTACCTCCTTCTGCTCATGAAGGACAGCGCGCTACGGCAACGCATGGGAGAAGCGGGCCGCAAACACGTGGTCGATTTATTTGACTATCGCCAGGTCGCGAGGCAATTTGTGGAGATCGTTTCCGAGCGATTGGGTATCGAGTAGAAAGCGACGAGGCTCCAACGTTCGCCTTTCCAATCCAACACACTATCGAGGAACCTATGTCATTCGACGAGAATTCGCTAACGTCCATCAAGCTGGCTAAAGAAGCCGCTCTCGAAATCCTGCTGCATAACGCAAAGGGACCGTTTCAAGGACTTCCTCGAACCGCTGGCTGGGGATACCCGGAACCCTACACACGGGACCTGATGATCTCAGCTCTCGGTTTTCTGGCCACTGGCAACGAGCAACTTGCTGATGCTCTGGAGCGCACGCTTGTGGCGCTTGCCAATAATCAGACGCAGCACGGACATATCTCGTCGCTTGCGCACGATCCAGCCAACCGCGGCTCCAGTGACTCGACGCCTCTGTTCCTCTTCGGGCTGGCTCTCTACAGAATATCGAGGAACCAGCCGGAGTTCCTCCTTGAGGCAGCAGAGAAGGCCCAGAAGTGGATGCAGTACCAGAGCCCCGATGACAGGGTGATGGTCGCACAGTTGCCCACCAGCGATTGGCGCGATGAACAGTATGTGATGGGCTACGGACTGTACGTGAACATGATCGTCTATGCCTATCTTCGTCTTTATGGTGAACACGAGTCTGCCGAGCAACTGCGCGGATTGATGAGCCGTCTGGAAGTTAGTGGGGAACTGAAGAATAGCTATGAGCAAGAGGCTCTGGTCGAACCAACGGCGGCTTATTACGCACTCTATTCGTACAAAGTCATGAGTAGTGACCGCTTTGACCTGCTTGGCAACAGTCTGGCGATTCTAACCGGGATCGCTTCACCTCAATCCGCAACGAACATGCTGACGTGGATTGAAGCCGAATGCGAGGCCATGCGGGGTCGCGGAGAGCTTACCGTGGATTTGCCGCCCTGCCTGTTTCCTTACATTCTGCCCCATCATGCGGATTGGCTGCCACGATACGAACGCTATAACCGGCCGGGAGACTATCACAACGGGGGAGTGTGGCCGTTCATTTGTGGCTTCTACGTCTCGGCGTGCGTGGCAGCAGGACAGATGGATCTGGCAGAGCGCAAACTCTTGGCGCTGACAGAACTGGTCAAGCCGTGGCATGAAAACGCGGCGGAGTGGGGTTTCAACGAGTGGATTCATGCCCAAACCGGAAAACCGAGCGGCAGGGATTGGCAAACTTGGTCGGCCGCTATGTACTTATACGCCGCTGAGTGTGTGTTGCAGCGGGGCACACCGTTCTTCGACGAGATACGTGGGCGCAATTTGAGCGAAGCAATGTAGACCTGGAAATTACGAAACACAATGGCCAAAAGCAGGTGTGTAACTGAAGATCGATTATGCCTAACTACAAGAGGCATTTCAGACTGCGCGCCGGAGGGTATTGCGCTTCGAGCAGAAGTCATCGTAGAGTCGCCGCGTGCCGCAAGAGAACGCGACCGCGTCGTGGGTACTCGAATAGATCATCCATCGCAGGATGGCTGCTGACCGCTTGCTTTTGGATGAGACGAGGCCGACCATAGCCGCCATTGCCGCGATGAATCGCAAAGACCAAGAGGGGATTGACCTAATCTTCAATGGGGTAGGTAAGCCGATTACCTCAGCAGCGAGCAAGCCGATCTCTCGAAAGGTGAAGATGTCGGGGCCCCCAATCTGGTGCTCGCGTCCCGCCATTTCGGGATTGCCAATGCAATCGGCAATGAACACCGCCACGTCGTCTCCGTCAACCGGATTGATACGATGCGATCCGTCTCCAACGACGGTGTAGCGGCCTCGCTTCAGCACGGAGTCGAATGCCCGGTTCGTCAGATCGCTGAAATAGGCGGTAGGCCTGATGACCGTAAACATGACTCCTGCCTGGCGGCATGCTGCGCCAATCGCGTCCACGGCACTTTCTTTGGCGTTGCTGAACTCGGTCAATCTCCTGGAATCGCGCCCTTCAAAGGTTGCCACCAGAATGACGTGTTGAGCGTCAGAGCGGACCGCCTCCAGCCCGAAGCGAATGTTTGCATCTCGATCGATAGCCCAAAAATCATCGGTCGAGTCGACATCCACATTCCTCGATGCCATGCACGAGATCGCGATCTGAGAGCCCGATAGCGCCTGAGCATAGGACTCGATGCGGGAAGCGTCAACAAAAGCGAGTGTGGCGCCCAGAGCGTTCAGCCTCTGCTGATCCGCTTCGCAAGATCGGTCCTTCAAGATCGCTACCACCGGCATTGACCGTGCGCGCAACTCCGCGACGAGCCGGCTACCCAGGTAGCCAGTTGCCCCAGCGATGCAGGCCTGGGGAGGTGTCAACTTTGGCGCACTTTCGGACTTCGCAGAGAGTAGATCGGCAGAAACGGAAGGAGGATCGGCACTCTCCGCGAGTAAGCTTCATAGGCGGCGTTGGAGGCGTAGGTTTTGCTTTGTTTCAATTCCAGGCGGCGGCTGGCGCCGACCATCACGAGCACGATGAACAGAAGTCCGAGGCTACCGAGGGCCCAGGCGGAAAAGGTCCGATAGGTCGACATGGCCGAAACCCAGACACCGAGCCAAAACACCATTTCGCCAAAGTAGTTCGGAAAGCGCACTACGCTGTAGAGACCCAAATCGCAGAAGCGGGACGGATTTCGTTTCTTGAACTCTGATTTCTGCCAATCGGCGAAAGCCTCGAGGCCAAGGCCCGCCGACATCAGCAGAATCCCCACGGGGGCCGATGCCAACGCCATTCCGCCTGCTTGCGCTGACATGGTGAGCAGTGCCGGCAAGAAAAGGAGAACGTAAAAGAACGATACTCCGACCCAGATTGCAACCTTGATCGGGCCCCCAACATTGAAGCTGCGTTGCGTGCTTTCCGCCTGCTGTTTCTGGAACGAGGGAACGCGATCACGAAGGGCGAGGAATATACCCAGCCTGAGACCGTACGCGAGGAGCAGACCGGCCTGGAGCAAGGCAAGCCCCCTGATTGTGTCACGGTAGAGGAACGGAAATGCAACGGCCTGCGCGGCGATCGATGCCGCGTAACCAAGGCTGACGAAATACTCAACCCGCCTGAACCCCAATGCTGAGAAGATCAGGCAAAGGGCCAGTCCAAGGACCAGAAACTGCCATGGCAACCCAAGCAACTGATGGGGCAATTCGGATGGCGAGAGCGGCATCGTGTTTTCCTCAGGACCTGTATTTGTTGATATGTGCTCAACCATTGAGACGATGGGCTGTTTCCAGTGCAGCCCGGCCCAAAAGGTATGTGGCTTATCCTTTTCACTTACGGGTTTGCTGCGCTAACGTGTACCACAAGTTTTCCAAAGTTCTTTCCTTGGAGCAATCCGATAAAGGCATCGGGAGCATGTTCGAGACCATCCACAATATCCTCGCGGTATTTGATCTTTCCGGTAGTGAACCATTCCGACATCTGCCTTTGAAAATCGTTGAAATGCGGACCGTAATCTTCAAATATTATGAATCCCTGCAAGCGTACGCGACGCTTCAGGAAGGTCCCCATCACTTGAGGGGTGCGATCTCTTCCTTGAGGAGCCTCACGGTCGTTGTAATGTGCGATCAGACCGCAGAGGGGAATTCGAGAGCACGTATTAAGGAGGGGAAGAACTGCCTCGAACACCACTCCCCCGACGTTTTCAAAATAGACATCGATACCCTTCGGGCAGGCTTGTGCGAGCAGGTCCTTCATTGCGGGATCTCGATGGTCGATGCAAGCATCAAAGCCTAAATCTTCAACAGCAGATCGGCATTTTCTCTCGCCTCCAGCGATACCCACCACATGGCATCCTTTAAGCTTTGCAATCTGGCCGACTACGGATCCAACCGCGCCGGTAGCCGCTGCAACGACTACCGTTTCCCCTGCTACTGGCTTACCAATCTCCAGTAAGCCCATATAGGCTGTAAACCCCGGCATCCCGAGTACGCCCAGAGCATACGAAGGATGCTGCATCTGTGCGTCGAGGCGAAATACCCCCTTCCCATCGGAAATGGCATAGTCCTGCCAGCCGCCTTGGCTTAGCACCAGGTCGCCCATTGCAAAGTCGGGATGGTGAGAGATCTCGACTTGACTGACAGTCGATCCGACCATGACATCTCCGATCGCTACAGGGGGTGCGTACGAGGGAGCGTCGCTCATTCTGCCGCGCATGTAGGGGTCAAGCGAGAGGCAGATGGTTCGCAAAAGTATCTGGCCCTGGACCGGGACAGGGATGGGTTGTGACTCGATCCTGAAATTGTTGGGAGTGGGCGCTCCGAGTGGTCTTGAGACCAGGACGATTCTTCGATTTTCGGAATTGCGCATGCTGAGAGTCTCCATTTTTCGTTGTTCTTGAATTTGCTCGAAGTGCAGAGATGTTCCGCAGGCTTCATGAACCGCAGGTACTCACCCCTTGTGTGTCTTCAAACCCCGTGCTGTTCGGTACCTTTCATAAGCCAACTTGGCTGTGGCCATAGGGAGTTGGTGCGCGGCCGCCGGAAGAAAGAATCTTGAAAACGCTTACGCTTTCCTTCCAGATTGCACCAAAGCTGATTCACGAGCTAAGCCTTCGGCCTGATCAAGCTCAGGCAAAAAATGAGAGCTGAAACCATGACAATCGTGGGCGCGAGGCTGAGGCCGCGGAGTACATAGGTATTGACCAGAAAGCCCAATCCTACAGCCAGCACGCTTACGAGCGAGGAAGCGAGCAGGAAAAGACCGATACTGTTGGCCAGGCGCCGGCCGGTTGCGGCCGGGATGATGATCAAAGCTCCAGCGAGCAACGCGCCCATGAATCGCAGGCCTATGAGCACGGTCAAGCTAAAGGCAAGCAGAAAACCGAGATTCAACGAATTGAGTTTGATGCCAGTAGCAGCCGCCAACTCAGGCGAAAACAAGTTTAAGATCAAAGCGCTCTTGTATCGAAAGATGAAGGAGACAATCAGTGCAACGGTCAGGACACCGATGACAAATGTGAAGCCTGAAATCGGCTCGAATTTACCAAAAAATGCGTCAACAAGATCCTCTTTCGGTGTCAGGGCCGCTCCGATTGCGACTGAGCCTGCAAATACAACACCAATTGATACCTCAGTGGAAAAACTATCATTCTTTTGCAATTCCCAAATCAGCAGCGTGCCAATGAAAAGTGTGGCCCCGCCTCCGAGTAAGGGATTGAAGTGCCACAGAAAGGCTAAGCCAAGGCCTGGCAATGCGACATGCGATATGACGTCGGCCGCAAGGATCATTCGCTTCATCAGGGCGAAGCTGCCCACCAAGCCGGCAGCGACAGCGAACAAGAACGCCAGGATGATGCTATAGACGGTTCCGGACTCACTCATGCGTGGCCGCCGCAGGTGGGGTCTCGGGCTCTTGACCATGCTGGTGTAAGAAGAACTTCGGCGGTGCAGAGTACATGGCTTCGAGTGTTGCAGGAGTCAATACTTCTCTCGGAGTGCCGAAGCAGGCCGTGTCTTTGCTCACGCATAGTACCTTGTTTGCTGCTCGGTAGACGATGCTGAGGTCGTGCGACACCATAAGCACCGTGAGATGCTGCTCTCGCTGTAACCGCTCCACTAACTCGTAGACTCTTTCTTCCGCCAGTTCATCGAGACTGGCAGTAGGTTCGTCGAAAAGCAGCACATTGGGCTCCCCGAGTAATGCAAATGCGATGAGAGCCTTCTGAAACTGCCCGCCGGAAATAATCCCGATGCTCGCGTCTAAAACCTCCGGTGTTAGGCCAGCCAAAGTGGCTACAGCATCAATGCTCCTGGGAGGCAATTTCAGAACATGCGCCTTTGCAGCAAGCAGATCGTGAACGCGAATCGGCATTTGGCGGTCTGCTGCCACTTTCTGTGGAACGTAGCCTAATCTCACACCGGGCGACCAGTGGATCTCGCCTCGGAAAGGCAGCAAACCGAGCAGTGCCTTTAGCAGGACGGTTTTGCCCGCGCCGTTAGGCCCGATGATCGCAACGTTATCACCCGCATCCACGGCGAAACTGAGGTTGTGGATGACACTGCGATCGTCAAACTGAATACTCAGCGCCTGCACTGAAAGAATGGTGCCCGTCGTCAATTTGCTTCCATCCTATTCTCCGTAGCGGTCGGTACCTGCGCGTAAAGCATTTCTGCGCCTCTCATCGTGCTCATGGAACAATGACGGCCGATCCATTCTCCGTTTCATCCTTCACGGCCATCAGTGCCTGGTTGGCCTGATCCAGTGAAAAGACGGAAACGCGCGGTTGAATGTTGAGCTTGTGCGCAAGGGCAAGGAAATCGCGTGCGTCGACTCGCGTCATGTTCGCCACGCTGCGTATCTGTCTTTCTCCCCACAGCAACTTGTCATAGTCGAAGGCCGGCATTTGGTTCAGATGAATGGCATTGATTGCCACCA
>Ga0255348_1000392_pt1 | contig 18826 bp, 6 predicted proteins | sample CBST25v5metaG_FD_189945 | JGI IMG/M metagenome (GOLD analysis project Ga0255348, IMG submission 189945) | Peat soil microbial communities from Stordalen Mire, Sweden - C.B.S.T-25.v5 | ecosystem: Environmental > Terrestrial > Soil > Wetlands > Peat | place: Sweden: Norrbotten County, Stordalen... | reverse complement strand
TCAACACGATGAGCGAGAAATCTCTGCACGGCGGGCAATGCCCCTGCCCCCTGAGCAGGATTGGCAGGACTCGTGATCGCTTCATCTGCTTCCATGCGGTAGTACCCGAAGAGCTTGCCAGTGTAGTCGACCCGAAACTCCGGAGTGGTTTGGGCAAAGAGCGGGGTGAACGTGACAAGGGTGAGCAGGAGAGCGACCACGGAAGCAGCCCTGCGCAAAGGAGCGAAAAAAAAGGAGTGAAGGCGACGCATAGGAGTCCTTTCAGGCAGTCAAGCATTCATGCTGAAATAAGGAAACCCAAGAGAAGATACCACTATAAAGCGAATTTCGGGGCCACAGACAAAAATTCGATTGGCTATCAACAGATTTTGCACGATCCACACTGGAAATGATGCCTACCCTAGTACTACCGTGTCATAAACGTTGAGAGCCGCAGAAAGGACAGCAGCAGAGTTGGCGGAGCAGGGAGCCGACCAGCAGAATGCGCAGGGTGACAATCGAATAAGGATTATGCCACTCCGGACGGATGCGATCTGCGTGGCCGGAAGTTGCTGAGGCGTGCGCAGGTTGATAATCCAAGATGAGGATCCTGCCTTGGACAAGAGTGACCACGTAAAGGACTTTCGCTGAATTCACCTCATTCAGTTTTTCGTACACTTTGTTTATCTCTAGCTGAATGCCATTCTGAGATCACAGCCACTCGATTCTAGGCAAATAGAGACATGGCGCGTTGTATTCCGTGAAATGACCTTACATTCTATCTGACGCCACAACACAGTCCCCACCACAACATCCCCTGCATGGCACACTATCTTCATTCCTGTCATGCTGTTTGTATCTCATTCCGAGTCGCATACAAATGTCTCTCGATACGGAGTAAATACATCAGGACTTCAGCCTCCAGCACTGCGTATGTCTGATGGTCTACTCCACCTGGCACAATGAAGCTGCTGGCTTCCATAGCTTCGAATATCGTGCCTTCTACCGTAACCCGAATGCGGCTTAGCGTGACATAGATAAGTTCCTCATGCGGATGACTGTGCAACGATCCGATCAAACCCGTCTACATTACCTAGCGTACCAACATAATCTTGGGATTCCATGCCTGCATTTGACGCATCGGCCCGTTTTCCACGGCTGTAAATGGCGCATCACATGACGCCCTTGGTATTTTCATTTTTGCCATCACCTATCTCCCTGAACATCTTGCTGACTATTACAACCGAGTGAATCTTCAATGCCGTATGCCGTATTCGCTATTCCGCCATTCTGCTCACAGCATTTGCATAATAGATTCCCGACGAGGTATCTGGTACTACATGCATTCGCTCACTGTGTGCCATTCCCCTAGAACCCTCATTTCGACCGTGACAGGTTATCGATATCGAATGTCCCAATCTCTCCATTCAGAGCGTCTCGAACGACAAATCTTAAACGAGCGGCACCCACTGGCAATGCTATGGGTAGCGAATAAATCGCACCAGTACCAACCTGGCCGCGTGGAAACACTTCCTCCCTAAATATGTGTCCAAGTAAGATCCCTTTGCTGTTGTACCAAGCAGCTCCTACTGTGGCCTCAGAGTGCTGTGAGGTGCTCGCTACCGGATCAGACCACGCCAGACCTTTTTCAGCGACATGAATTAGGTATTGTTCATCGGACGATTCCTCTGCCACCACACTAAGGCCGTTGTATGAGATGCGCGACACTATGGCAGCTGACAGTTCCATCTCTAAGCTGGCTTTAACCTGCTTATAAGATGTTGTTTTGTCAGCTAAACGATCAAGGTCTTCCGTATTTTCCTGGTAATATCCGCCACGTGTAGTTGCTCGAAGACTCGGATCACTCATGCGAATTCGGATTTTGCGATACGTTGAAGGGTCTGTTGATTTATTCGATGGAGAGTATGATATCGAATAATATTCCTGCCCCTTATTCACGCCCTCTTTGATCACGTTATTCAGGTCGTTTCGTCCAGTAAACGAAATGCCTCCAGTCGAAGGCGCAAAGTTAAGGAACGATACTTCGCCACTGTTGAACGGATCGGCGCCATTCTCTGTCAAACCGCTGCTCAGGTCGTCGGGACTCTGAATGTCTATCGTTGCACTCGACGTTGCAGCGGGATTCACGATGTACATAGTCACATGGGCTGCCAGCAACCGCGACGTACAACGCCGTATGGCCGCTTCGAGCGTCCCAGCCTGTTTCTCTTCGAGAGCGACAAGATCAACCGTTGGGAACCCGTTGCCGACCCATATCAGATTCTTGCGACCTGCCGTACCAGTTGATGACTGGGCAATCTGTTGCAGCGCCGCCAGGACTTGCCCCATTCTTTCAACGGCTCCAGGGCCTCCCTTGCCACTCTTCATCATTCGCCAAGGATATTCAGGCATATGCTTTTTCACTGCTGCAATCAATTCGTTCCGGCGCTGCGTATAATCGTGCAACTGCTGGAAGGAGCGATTGGTCGCCAACATCACTACAGTTGGTTGTTTTAGTATCTCTGGCTGCGACTGCAGATACTTGATCAGCATTTGCCGTGAATAGCTCATGTCTTCGAATCTAGAGTTCAACTCGTCGAGCACAAGAATTGTCACCGGTGAATTGCCGATCTCTTTCAGATCGCTTGCAGACGCAACGATCTCCTTGTCCTTTACAGGCAATTCATGTTTGTCAGGCGGCTCAAAACTATTGATTATCTGAGGCACTCTATCTTCGAACACTTCAAAGTCATTCTGACTAAGTTTTCGCTGCACTAGATTCCCTTTACTATCTGTCACTACAACATCGAGCACCACTATGCTCGATGTGGTCCTAATTGTAGGAATCGCTTCTATTTGCGCACGAATGGGAGAATCAATTATTTCTGCACTCAGAAGCGTGTACGACGGGTGCTGCGCCAGAACTGTCTCTGCCCCAACAAGGACGGTTGCAAACGCCACACGCTGAATTAGGTTCAACATGCCTATTCCTCTCCCGATCAGATTCGCATCTAGTTGGTTAAGCGCCGTCATGTAGGCCAACGCCAGAGGTACTGCTAGCAAGAATGAGATATTCGAAGTCGGGCCGCATAAGAGCAAACTGCTTTTGCAGCAAATGCGTGGTGGTCCTTAAGCGCAGCGTAAGGACCACCCCTGGTTAGTTTTGGTTTACAGTGAAAGCCAGGGTTTGCGACTGGCTTGCCCCTGTCGAGTCGGTAAAGTTAACCGTGATATTACTTGTTCCTGCGGGTGTGATTAGTTTGTTGAAACTTCCGGTGCTCTGGCATCCACTGAGCATTCCAGCACCAGCTAGGATAGTAATCATTAGAAACACCATCCACGTCTTGAACAGCCCGATCGTCCTCCGCCTGACAACTCCGAGCATCCCTATCGGCAGGAGAAGCGCAAATACGAGGTTTCCGTAGCACCCTTTGGTCTTAGGAGACTTATCCCCCTTAGTTACGGCAAGGTTCGAGGCCACATCTGTGTAAACCAAGACCTGAACGCTTTGCGTCGATCCACTAAGCGTCACAGAGGTTGGCTCAAAGTCGCAAACCGAATTAGCGGGCAACCCGGTGCAACTTGCTGTAATGACACCGGAGTAGTTGAACAGGGGAACCAGATTCACATAGATACCCCCTACGCCACCCTGTGCAGTCGCAAACGAAGTATTTGTCGAAGCAGCGACATAACTTGCCGCAGGCGCGTTCACCTCGGAAGTCGATCCAGAGAAATTGCTATCTCCGCTATAAACAGCAGTGAAGTTATAGCTGCTATACGCCGTAGTTGTTGTAGATAAGGCTGCTGTCTGAGCGTTGCTGATGGTTACCTGTCCGATCAGGGTTGAACCGGAATAGAACGAAACCGTTCCCGTTGTACCACTCGATGTGGATGAGCTCACGGACGCGCTAAACGTCAGACGAATATTCCCTTGCGATTCAGATGTCGCAATTGCAAGAGTCGTCGCGGTCGTGGCCTGCACAACGGTAAAACTGGTTGACCCCGAGCAGCTAGCATAGTTGACATCTCCGCTATAACTGACGGATACCGTGTGGATTCCAACAGCTGGATTAACTGTAAACTGAACTGATCCGTTACCAACCTGCTGTACCGGTTGCATCTTTCCATCAACAGAGAACGTTATGGTGCCGGTTGGCGTACCATAGGTAGTGTTAGCCGGGGTCAATGATGCTGTGATAGTAACAGGCTGTCCAAAGTAGTATGGGGCCGTTGCGGGACTAGTAACGTTCAGCGTCAACGTAGTTGATGTGAGATACACGCCATCTCCGCTTAGAATTGCTCCTGCATTGGCGGCAGCGGGAAGATTAGACATCAATAATGCCGTCTCGGTGAGCATCCCTGTTCCTACCGGTAAAAATGTAGCGGCTAATGCACATCCCGTTCCAGGTCTCAATGAAGCACCCAGCACGCATCCATCAGAACTATCCGCGGTGATCGCAAAACTAGTCGTATTACCCGTTTGATTGGTAAGTTGTGAGCTATCCAGGACCAGGTTAGCATTACCATTGCTGGTTATGTTAAGATATACGCTATTCGACGCACCAACATTGGTCGGAGAGAATGTAATAGTCGGCTCCTGACGGTTATAGACCTGAATTCCAGTACCACCCGAGTCTGCCACATACAAACTTCCGTTGCCATCAACTGCAAGGCCATTAGGCGCCTGCAGTCCGGTAATCAGCGCGTTCTGCGTGGTACTTCCTGCAACATACTCCACAACTTGCAAACTCGATCCGTCTGCAATATAGAGATCATCAGCGGCATCCACTGCAATGCCATCAGGAATCACTGTGGATGAACCAAGATTAATCGTCGATTGAATACCAGTGGTCGAATACTCGACCACGCGTTTGTTTCCCACGTCCGCTATAAAGAGATTTCCAGACGGATCAAGCGCAATAGAACCAGGATCAGACAGGCCTGTGATACTCAACACCACTTGACCGCCAGCTGCAAGTTCCTCAACTATGCGATTGTTCTTAGTATCGGCAACAAACACATTGCCCCATCCATCAACCGCGACGCCCTTTGGACCAGACAGCCCAACGCCAAGCGAGCTAACTGCAGCTCCACTTGCACTGACATAGGCGATTCGGTTATTGCCAGTGTCAGCAGCATAGATTCCACCTTGCCCATCTATTCCCACTTGCGCTGGAGAAATAAGACCACTCATTACCGTGGTCCAACCTTCTGCGCCCAAGCCTGTGACTGGAGCGGAATAAACTTTGCCTGTTGCATTATCCGCTGCATAGAGGTTGCCGTTTAGATCTACCGCTACACCTCCTGGGTTGAGAGTAGATCCGATCACTATTTCGGAAGCCGGGTCCACTGACGCATTCGCTGCAGTACCAACTCCCGACAAATAGCTGATTGCAGTTGATGTACCAGCGGACAGCCGCATCGACCCGGATCGCAGCCCAGATCGCGCAGGAGTAAAGGAAACATAAAAGACGCAAGTGGTAGAGGCATCAAGACTAGTATTGAGCGCACAGGTAGCGTTACCGGCATCGGTCCATTCTGCCGATGACGCACCTTGTAAAGAGAATTGCTCCTGCGTCAATTGCATGGCAGATTGAATTGAATAGGCTACAGGCTGTGTTACTGTTGCGTTTGCATTTGTGGCTGGAAACTGTCTATTTTCCGTCAGCTTGCGAACCACGGCATTGCTACTCTCGGTCTCATAGATATTCCCATTGCTGTCGATTGTTAAATGCCCACTTGGCGAGAAAGCAGTCTGCGTAGTCGGGCATCCATCACCGATGCTATCAACGGTTTCAGGCCCATTCCCTGTACCATTGCAATATGCACCAACAGCATAATTGGTCGTTGCACCACCTATAATTGTGGCAATGCCTGTGCTGGCACTGATTTTCCAGAGATATTTACTTGTCCCATCAAAAACATAGAGGTTACCGGCTGCGTCAATTCCCGCGGTATAGACATAGCCAAGAGCTAGTTGGCTGGCAGGACTTCCAGATGCTGTCAGCGAACCACCACCTGCTACCGTATAGATGTCCCCTACAGTCAAGTTTGAAAGGCCAGGAACAGAACCTCCTGAATAGACTACACGCAACCTGCCGTCGTTGTAGTCAGCGATATATAGATTATTGCTGGCGTCGAGAAATATGGCATATGGAGAGTTGAGAGTTGCCGATGTCGCTGCACCGCCATCGCCTGTGTAGGTTCCAGGGCAACCTGCTGTTGTGCCAAGCGTACATCCCGCAGATCCTGCAAAGGTACTGATGATACCAGTTGTTCCGTTGATCACGCGTATATCGTTATTGCTGGCATAAGCCGGCGCGGTAAACGAATTAGTACCATCAGACAAATAGATGTTTTCATTGGAATCCACTGCAACATCGCGCGGGGCATAGACTTCGACGGTGGAACTGGTGGAAAGACTACCGTTGCCAGCGTAACCATTGGTCGAGGATTTGACGATCGAATAAATGTAACCTGGTTGCGGAGTGACGCCTTGAAGAGTGTAAATCAGATTGGCAGCGGCTGTTCCCCCGACATAGACCATTCGTATGCCGGTTCCTCCGGATCCACTCGCGAAGAAGACGTTGCCGTCCTTGTCAACCGTCGCACCACGCGGCTTTAAATACGCATAAGACGCTGGGCAGTTGTCGCCGTTATTACTGAGTGCAACTGGCCCAGTCCCGGCACTATTGCAGTAGTATTGCTTTGATCCGGTTCCACTCGCTGGACTAGTCTGGGCAATAGCCGATTCCCGGCCACCAGCCAAAGTGTAGATATGGCCCGGAGTTATCACAAGGTTAGACGCAGCAGGATTGGCCGCAGCGATTGCCGCTGCCAAAGCAGCTCCCCCCTCGTATACCACTCGCACCACATAGTCGCCATAGTCGCTGATATAGACATTTCCGAGAGAATCAACCGTGGCACCGTAGGGCGTTGTTAACTTAGCCTTAGTAGGCAAACACCCGTCTCCCAAATGCAGACCATACGATGTAGGTATATCGTTGGTCGTTGCACATTGGGTACTGGTTCCGCCCGCAGCGATTCCGGCGAATACTTGTGAAAACGGAAGCGGCACGATTGCCGAGGTCTGCGCAGTGGCAATTGCGCAAACCATGGCGAGGATGGCAAGCACGAGATTCCGGATGTTCTTCATAGTCTTCCTGTGGTTTCTTCACTACGTTACAAGTACAGTCGACCGATTCAGGCTGTGTTTTTGCCCAATTAGAAGTGAATTACTCCACCCAGTTGCAATCGGCGACCATTCGATCCAACCACGCCATTGGTCCCAACGGTTGCTGTAATCTGGCCGAAGTTGACGTTAGAACTGGAAGATGAGGCTAGAGACGCATTTGGATTGGAGAGATTCGGAGTGTTGAACAGGTTGAAGGCATCAATGCGAATTTCAAGCGTATGTCCATCGCCTGGAAGTTTGTAGTGCTTCATCAGATCTGTGTTCAGATTGATATAACCTGGACCTACCAGTGAGTTACGGCTTACGTTTCCAAATGTGCCAAAGGTTGGATTCGCAAAAGCCGAAGTATTAAACCACTCGTTCACTTTGGCCGTGCGAGAGCGTGCACTGGAAAGCTTTGGACTCACGCCCGAAACCAGTTGCGGGCGCTGCGGACGGTCGTCCGTACCGCTCATGTCTCCTGCCAGAGTCACATTGATAGGGCTCCCCGTGCGCGCATTGTAGACGCCTCCAAAGGTCCAGCCATTCAGCAATCCGCCCAACACTGCCTTGTCGAACTTTGACCCGTGACTGGTAGTCCACCGGCCATTCGGCAACTTGGTAGTCCAGCCAAGGTTGAAGATGAATTTGGAATTGAAATCTGAGGGACCAAACTGCGATTTCAGGCCTGCGGCAATATCCGGCACATGCGCACTGGTTGTTGCACCTTCGCTGCCAACATCCAATGCACGCGACCAGGTAAAGGATGTGTAGGCATTGATGTTACGCAACGCATGCACTGAGTAGATGGCTTGCAATCCGTGATAGTGCGAGGATCCAATCGTGGCGTAGTCTACAATTCCTTGTCCGCCGTAATTGAAGCCCGGGTATTTGACTCGCTGCGTATAAGTGGCCGTGGCTGTCGTTGAAGAGCTCACGCAGTAATTCGGATTAGATAGGAAATAGGCTTCTGAACAGTCCACAATTGCCGGATTCTGATCGAAGAGGATCAAATCGTGACGGCTGAATTTGCCGACATAGTTGACTTCCAGAATTGAGCTGCGGCCAACATGCTGCTGAACACCTAAATTGACTGCAATCACATAAGGCGTTACATTATGTTGATCGGCATAGCTGATCGAAAAGGGGGTTACGAATTGCGGATTACCCTTAACATAGGCACTGGGAATCGCCGGCTCACCTAATAGAGGATTGGAAAACCCACCCGCCGGCGTTGAATAGGTGACGGTATAATGATACGGCTGTCCAATACCGACCAGATTTGCATTCAGCGCGTTGTAAAAGATGCCGAACCCCGAGCGTATCGAAGTATTGCCATTACCAAAGACATCGTATGCCATGCCAACGCGTGGGCCCCAGTTGTCATAACGCGTACCTGGCCTCACGCTAATCCTTGGATCTCCCTCGTATGCAACACTAGCAGGAGCACTGGGAAACACTTTAGACTGGTACCCTGGATTAAATGTGACTCCTTGTCCATCTTCTTCCTTCCATGAGAAAGGTATTTCATAGCGCATTCCAAGATTGATGGTCAACCGGGATGTCGCCCGCCAGTCATCTTGCGCGTATAGATACAGATCGTGCTGCAGGGCAGCCAGATTGGTCAGGTTGCCAAAGGTGTTGGAATAGGTAAGACCAAGAAGGAAGTCTCCTATCGGATCGCCAGTTTGCTTCTGTTCTGTCTCGATGAACGGCACTTCGTCGTACCTGTGTACATATTGCACATTGAGGAATTGAGCACCTAGCTGTACATTGTGCTTGCCATTACTGATCGATAGACTCTCGTCAAATTCATAATTCGAGGTTAACGTGTAAGAGTATCCTGAATTTTGACTTCCCGCCGTAAAGCGCCCAGACGACTCAATCTCAGGAAGGGACAGATGTCCAGGAACCTGAAGAGCCGATCCGAGATTCTGCCATGTGGTTGGGTCAGACGGCACAATATTGTAGTTGTAGCGCTTGTATGCTGCGCGGGCAACGTTCAACACATTAGGGCTGAGCACCCACGTATCCCCAATCGAGCCGGCATAAACCTTAGCAGAATTATAAGTCTGCTCGTAGTTTGCGATCCCCTGGTCCGTTGATGAGGAAACACTGTTTGAGGTAAAGTCGTTGGCATTGGTGATGTATACGCGAGCGTCAATGACGTGATTGGCAAGATTGACATCCATGCGCGCCAATCCCTCCTGGTTATTGCGCGGTTGGGCGGCAATGGAATACGCCACTGGCACTTGGCCACCATTGCTCTGCGTGGCATAAGGGATATACTTGTTTAAAAACGCCACAGCAATCGGGTTGAAGCATGTTGTAGGTATTTCTGGCGTCGCCAGATACTTCGTGGTGGCAAGGGGTTGGAGAAGCGAGACGCATGGCGATGTTCCGGTGTTTCCAGCCTGCTGCCATGCGGAATTCAACTGACTTATTACGTTTGATCCACCCATATAGATCGGGTTTCTGACGGCAGTAGACGGGGTTACACAATTGATTCCCGATGTTCCGCACAGCGGATCCCCTGTGAAATGAAAGTCTCCAGCTAGGTTAGCGCAATTCATGCCGACAAACTGGCCGGTGCTGCTGCATGGATTGGGAACACCGGGAGATAGCAAGCCCGCCTCGGCATAGGTAGGCGTTTCGTCATTGGCCACAATTTGGCCGGCATAGCGCAGATCCTGATAGGAGAGGAAATAGAAGACCTTGTCGTGCTTCAGTGGGCCTCCTATTGTGCCGCCAAACTGATTCGACACGAGGTGCGGGAGCAAGTGCGAGATGTAATCCTTGGCATCGAACGCATTGCTCTGGTAATACTCCCATAATGTTCCGTGAATGACGTTGGAGCCGGAGCGCGTCAACACATTAAAGACGCTACCAGAGTTGCGCCCGTACTGCGCCTTGTAGTTATTGAGCAGCACCGAGGCTTCCTGTAACGCGAGCCGCGGCGGGTAATTCAAGCCGGTGTTGTAGTAGGCGTTGTTCCAGATCGTTCCGTCCAGAAGAAACAGGTTTTGGTTGCTACGCGCGCCAGAGACCGAGTACGTAGGGCCACCTGTGTCACTGGTAAAGGTAGTCGGCGCATTTACATTGGAGACCCCAGGCAGTAACGCAGCCAAAGATACTATGTTTTCACCATCGATGGGCAGCTTTTCAACCAGATTCTGGTCAATGGTCGTGCCGATCGTTGCAGAACGCGTGTCAATTGTGGTGGAATCCGCATGAACTGTCACAGACGACGAAACAGAGCCCGGATCAAGACGCGCATCCTGGCGCACATTCTGGTTCGCTCCAATAAGAATACCGTCGACATCGAGGCTCGTAAAACCGGGAGCGCTCACATGCAAAAGGTATCCGCCCACTTTCACGTCGGTGAACAGATATTCACCAGTTGCATTACTGGCAGTGGTCGTCACCTGGGCCGTGTCATCCGCGGTGAGGGTAATGGTCGCACTTGCAATGGCCAACCCCTGCGAATCGGTAATGTTGCCAGCAAGTGTTCCTGTGTTCTGTGCCTGGGCAAATGCTCGCACACCCGGAACCAACAGAAGAAGAGCAACAATTGCGATCCTCACTGTATGGCCTTTAATTCTCATGCTGAGCTCGCCGAATGGTGCGGTGATAGTGCGGGTACATTTCATTCTCGTCATTGCCCGATCCTGATTGTCTTGGTGGATTCTGAATTGGAGTTGCTGACCTCTGAAAGTATCTGGATTACAGTGATCATTTCAAGTCATATCCGGGAGGATACCCGCCGAGATAGTTGTCCGGCTTAAGAGACACCGAATGTAGAAGCCGGCTCATGTTAGCATCGGGATAATGCCGTAGGTATGGAACCATCCAAAGGACGTCTCCGCTCTTTAGGCCTCCCTTTCCTGGTGTATCCTGAAGCGCGTTTGCCTGCTTTGCAAAGTAGTGATTGTCGATTATCCCGGACGCAGTCAACTTAACCAGCCGATGCAGTGCGCCGTTGCTCGTGTTATACATATCCAGGTGGTTGGCTACCCCCATCTCAGCTATGGAAGTGAGCGGCATCAATGCAAAGGCGTGATAATGCAATGCGCGCTGCCCGCGATCCATTTCCAGAGGCAGAGAGCCGTCGGGCTGAATGCGCGACAACGCCTCGGTGTATGTATGAACGCCCCAATCAAACATGGTGCGGTTATCAGCAGCAATCCCCACTGACATAACCGCAAATCCTGCCCAATAGTAGTGGTTGTTTGTGCCGTCTACGTTGTTCTTCTGATGTCTCGCGGTGAAGTACTTCTGTGTTGCCTGCGCAACCTGGCTAAACCACTCAATTACTTTCTCCCTATCTTCGGGAGAACCTGGTTCAGCCTCGCGCACCTTAAGCCAACTTACCGCAAGCCCACCGATTGTCCAGCCTTGCATGTAATCGGACTGGTTTGATGCCATCGTTCCAGTCATTGACTGAGCACCAGCTTCAGTCTTGAGTATTTGCAGCACACACTCGGCCGCGCCGCGATTTCCTGAAGAGCGAAACTTTTCTGCTGCTTGAATCGCATCTGCCATCGTTTCGTGATACGTCTCACCGGTGGCCTGATAGGCCGCATATCGAACAGGGTCGATTTTGGAGTGCTTGGCGTCACTATAGTAATCGAAGGTGACAATGTCCTTGGGGAGAGGATCCAATTTCGGACACGAATAGTTGCTGTTCTTCACATGAACGTGCTGCTGGTCCCAAGGTGACCGCAGTGGTTCGCCTAACATGGAGACTGAGGCAACGAGAAACATAGCAGCGATAATACGAATGCGTAGTACAGAAAACATGATTATCAAGTCCTCACACCTTGGTTATTCCTATTCACATTCCACCAACCGCTCAAATACTTCAACATGATGGGACAACATGAGTCGGAATCTCTCCGGTCTTCATTCCTGCAAGGCCTCTTACCAGCTTCTGGTAGATCGCACCGACAAGAATCACCTTCTATGAGGCGGCAATCGAATACGTCAACAAGAACTTTCTCATTGCCATTCTTCAACCAGTCCAGCGCAGACCAGCACAGATCGGTAGCATCCTACCGTCCGTCGCCTCCGAATGTGTTAACGTTAGCACATCGAAGACATTAACGCACACAACGCACGGTAGGAAAGAGATTTTTTACATTTATTTTCGGCTCTGTTGTTTGACTGGCTCAAGCAAACCGGCCCGTTGCGTCAGATCAAGCTGCGAGGCCTGGAGAAGTGGACTGGTTGATCGTCTTCAGTTGCGCAGCGCACAACCTTCTCCGGTTACCCAGACTCATGGCTCAACCAACGGAAACTCTCCGCGAGCAGTGTGCCTGACCGACGGTTGCGGGCCTCGGGGACGCTTCCCTGAGGCCCGCAATGCTCTATAAACATTGACTAGAAACGCAGTTCAAACAGATTTCAGCCGTGCAGAAGCGCAAAATACAAGAAAGTCCACTGCAAAACTGCGAATTTCAATAAGTTCCTAGAACTGAATTCTGCCTCCTATCTGTATTTGCCGGTTCGGAAATCCGCTCGCACTCCCGGTAATCGTGCCGAAATTCGGCGAAGAAAGCGTTCCGTTTGGACTCCCCAGATTGGTCAGATTGAGCACATTCGCAACTTCCGAGCGAAGCTGGAAGATGAAACGCTCGCCAAGTTTGAAGTTTCGAAAAAGCGAAGCATCAACGTTGCGGACTCCAGGCCCGTCCAGAGTATTGGGCCTCACAGTTCCATCGGAGCCTGCCGGACCCACACCCGCGCAAGATGCAGGTGTTGTACTACTGAAACCGCACACTGCGGCGGTGTTGAACCATTGGGCCATGTTGGCCGCGCGCGAACGGTGCACATCGATTACTGCGAGTTTCTGCCCGGCAATAATGTTGGGCCGATCATTGGTGTTCCCGTCGCCGTTGTTGTCTGCCCCCGTTGTGATGTTGAATGGCGAGCCACTTTGGAAGGTAATGATCGAGGTCATTGTCCAACCGTTCATCGCATTCCTAACAATTGCGTTTGATCCCAGAAAGTAGTTCGGCTGCCACACGACGGAGGTCGAACTCGTAATCCGCTGATCGAAATTCGAGCGCTGACGATCCAGCGCCCGGATGTTGTAATCCTCAAAAGTATTGGCCAGACTATTGTTGTCCATAGCTATGCTGGCCAGCGTCTTGCTCAGCACAAAGTAGCTCTTCACGCTGAAAGACTTGCTGAATCGCTTGTCCAGCACTACCTGCAATCCGTTGTAATCGCTGGACTCTCCGCTCTCCAAAGTGAGCAGTGTAGAGATTGTGCCGGGTTGAATGGGACGGCGCGTATTCGCCGTCGCCGTTGTATTGGAGGTGGGGCTTGCAGTGTTATACACGGGATAATTGGCGTCGATTTCCATCGGAAGCTTGCGCGAAAGCGCGGCTACATAAGACACACTTAACGCCGTCGAGCTCGTAAGCTGCTGCTGGATGCCAAAGTTGAGTTGGTAGCTATAGGGCCATTTGTAATCCTGCGAAAAGACAATCAGACTCGCAGGCTTGATGTAGCGCGGCGCAGCCGACGTGTAATAGTACGGGTATGGACTCACACCGCCAGGAAAGTCTGTCGTATCCGTAGCATAAACATTTGTCGTCGACACAACGTGGGTATACTGTGCCCGCACGTCGAAAGGCTGCGAGTTAGACGGCAGCTCCCACTCGTTGCCTGAAATCGTCCCATAGAACAACCCTGCGGCAGCATGAATTACGGTCTTCCCTTTGCCGAAGGGATCCCACGAGACACCGGCACGAGGAGAAACATGATTCCACTTGGTATTCACGCCCGACCTTGGAACACCGCTGTCTCCAGGAAACAGCTGCCCGAGAATGGCATTCGGAGATACGGTCGACTGCACTCCGAGGCGAAAGGTTGCAATTCTGTCTTGCGTAACGGTTGGGGCGGTCTGGATATCGTAGCGCAATCCCGCATTGATCGTCAGCCGCGGAAGGATGTGATAGTCGTCTTGTAGAAATACACCATAGTTGAAGTAGTTGGCGTTCGTGTAGACGGGCGCATCCTGATTCATCGTGTTCGGGCGTCCGAGAATGAAATCGGCCAAGGCATTGCCGGTTCTGGCAGTCTTGCTGCTGCTAAATGAAAACACGCCATAGTCGTTGAGCAGCGTGTTCGTTGCGTCCTTCTCCAGCGCTGCCTCTCCACCCATATAGAGTGCGTGTTTCCCCCGCGTGGTGCTAAACACATCGCGCGCGCCATACACATTCGTGCCAGCGAGTGGTCCAGCAATGTCTTGCGACAGGGTAAAATATCCCGATACCGCGATCTGCGGAAGTTGCGGCGGCCCCTGAATCTGGAATGTCGACCCGTAGCTCGCAAAGGACTGTGCCGGAAGATTAGTTCGACCGGCGATCATCCGCGTATTGCTCAGCCATAGTTGGTTAATAGAAGCGGAACTCAAGTTCCATACATCGCTCAGATTTGCGTTTTGCTGGCGCCATGTGAAGTTCTGCAGAGACCAAGGTCCGACGTTACCACCTGAGGGAACCTGCTCCTGGTTGCCATTAGTCTGAAAGTAGGTTGCGGAGATCCGGTGAGAGTTAGTCAATTGGTCGTCCGCTTTGATCAGAAACTCATCCGCCTGATAAGGGAGGGTTTGATAGCCCTGCCAACCGTTGTTGGTTCTGTTGGACAGGGGAATGTTTCTGGCCAGCACTTGCTGAATGGTTGGGTCGAGCGTATCGGTAATTACATTGCCTGCGTACGGTTTGCGGGATGTTGGATTGCACACGATGAACTTGCCCGCACTTGTGTCCGCACTGGAAAGGGTCTGTGTGCAACTCGTGATTTCGCCGCTTGATGTCGGCAGATTCTCGGCAAAGTTTCCCACGCGCTGCGCGGCACTGGGCACAACCGCGCCGTGGAGGAACGAAGAAGTTGACTGGCGTAACCCGCCATAACTTCCAAAAAAGAATGCTTTGTCACGAAGAATTGGCCCACCCACTGTAGCGCCGAAGTGGTTGCGATGATAAGGCAGGTTCAAGGTCGAATTGTGGGTCGTCGCATTGAGGTCGGTGTTGCGATTGAACTCGAAAAGCGAACCGTGAATCTGGTTAGTCCCCGACTTGGTCAACACGCTGACGATTCCACTGGAGGTACGACCGAACTGCGCGCTGAAGTTATTCGTCTGCACGACAAATTCCCGGATGGCATCTGGATTTGGAAGAATATTGCCGGTATTGCGCAACCCCGTCATATTGTTACCGCCGTCCAGATAGTAACTAATCTGGCCAACAGTGGAGTCTGTTGAGCCGTTGATAATGGTGTGTTGCTCAGGGTAGCCGAGGTTGTTGGCGGTAGTGGAGGACTGCACGCCCGGTGTGAGCGCAAGGAGTTGATAGACGTTTCTATTTACCAACGGAAGATTGTCAATTTCCTTGTTGTCCACAGTGGACGAGATAGCCGCCTCTGCCGTATTCAGCAGTGGAATCTCCGCCGTCACCGTCACGGTTTGCACCTCGGCTCCTACTGACACCGACAAGTTCACTAGGGCAACTTGCATTGCTGTTAGCGTCAGGTTGCTGCGCACCGTCGTCATGAAGCCACTGGCCTCAGCTTTTACGGTGTATGAACCGACAGGAAGGAACTCTGCGCGGTACTCGCCCGAGGAATTGCTCTTCACTGTGCGTGTGATGTTGGTTTCGGTTTGCGTAATTGTGATGTTGGCGTTTGGTATCACGGCACCGTTATTATCCGTAATCGTGCCCGACATGGTCGCTGTGCTTACCTGGGCATAGCCAACCGCCGATGCACACAACATGACTGCGCAAAGCAACATATATACTCGTGTAAATCTCATAGCCATTTTCCTCCTCCAGACTAAGTTGTGGAGCCTCCCCCAGGCTTCCTATGAATTGCACTGTACGGGAAGTTGTAACTTCCTCGACTACGATCTGCTGATCCAGCTCGGCCGGATGGGCACAAAATGGCGCAGTACTTTCCCTTACTACTGCAACCCTGCCGTAGCGCGGCCTCTCTTTCTCGGATCAGTAACCTGATTACTTTAGAAGGACAGCTCCCATAAGAACTTATCCGCGAGCGCGGGCGCCTTTGTGCCCACAACGACACGCTGGCCTCTCTCTTCCAGAGACCCTTTCTCCACTGAGCCCGGAATCCCCGGCCCCATCACCACGTTCTTCTCGATGGACTGGGTAACCTCCTGCGGCTCCTTGAGATCTGCTTGCAGAGCGCCCCCGAAGCCTTCCATCGTGAATGCTCGCGCTCCTCGCGCATCCACTTTTACATCCGCGTGCAGCACTTCGCTGTACAAGTTTGGTTTTGAGCTCGCAATGCTATCCCGCACAGCAATGTGGCCTGCGCTCAACATCTTGAACTCGCGCAAATACTGCTTCAGACCGAGTGATGCTGCATACGCACCGGCACCCTCTCCCACCACATCGAAGCCATTTGCATTGAACTCCGCCTTCACGATGTGAGCCTGATTCAGTTGCTCATAAGGGAAGCCGGCCCAAACATCGTGCTTGTCGTTCTCAATACCCTGTCCCTGGCCATTCACCAGCAGCGTGTTATGGTCGATGGTTTTGGGCGCACCGGCATAGCCTGAATCGCCCGTCAAATACGCGCCATGCGCCCACACGATAAAGCTGTTCACGTCGGGATGAACGTGCCCCTGCTCGGTGTGCCAATCGGGCAATTTGCGCATCAACTCCGCAGCGTCGTGGCCCTCCGCTGGTCCGCATTTGAAAGCTACGGCAGTTGCATCGGCTCCCCATCCGCTGCGCCAATAGGCAACGTCGTGATCTTTGAACCAATGCCACGGCAGCAACTCGCCGATTGGTTCGGAGGCGAGTTTTGGATCGCGCCACGCAAGCGTCCACCATTCCTCCGCCGCAGTGTGGCCCTGGCCGCGCATCCAGTCGGCAACGCCCTGAATCTCCGGATCGTGAAACCGCGCGGCAAGATCGTAGAGCAGGTTGTAATTCGATTCCAGGTGTCCGCTCGGATGGCTGCGCTCGTAGTCTTCGCCTCTATGTCCACGAGAGATCGAGCCGGCAAACACATCGCCAAAGTCGAACATCGTATCACCACCTGGAGTCAGGCTGTGAGCAGCATAAAGATGTGTAAGCCTCAGTCCTGGCATGTCGAAAAGGTCCTCGCCAGTGGCGTGTTTCAACGCATCCAAATAGTGCACGATCCACGGTGTGGAGAAAATCCAGTATTCGAATCCCTCGTAGTAGTAGCCGTCCTTGGAGTAAGTGACCAGAACACGGCTATAGATGGCCCGCGACAGCGCTGCCCACTGGGCCGCCTCAGGCGCTTCGCCATAGACAGCGTAGGCCGCCACCGCCAGGCCGGCGATGGGAATGAAGGTGTGATTCTGGCTATAGGCCCAGGTCCGTCCCGGCTTGGGCGCAAAATATTTGTAGAGCAAATCCCCGTGCCGCACAATACAGGCGCGATATCTGTCGCGCTCCGCTGGCGTTAGATCCGAATAGAGCAGATCGTATGCCACGCCCATGCCATACAAGAGATGCCCGGCGGCCAAGTCAACGTTTGGCTTGCTCCAGCTATAGCCCCAGACCGTGTAACTGACCGCCGCATCCATGTACTGCTTCGCGGCGGCAAGGTACCGGGGATCGCCCTCGATGCGGTAGGCGAATGCGGCCTCTGCCATAGCTAACGCAACGTTATTCTGTCCGCGCCTCTTTTCGGCCGGCGGCGGAGGCGGAGGCTCCTTGAGTGCGCGCAACGAGGCAAGCTGCTGGCGCCACCACACCGCGTCCTCGCCGTGCGCGCGCGCTCGCAACGCCTTCAGCTCATCGTCCGTAAAGTAGACACGCGGATGAACGCCGGCATACTCCGGTTTCAACTGCGAATGGAACGTATGCATCTCATTGACCAAATAAATATCGTTGCCGGCTGTGTCCTTTGGGCCCAGATCTTCTCCCTCTCCCTGGGCCTTCAAAAGAGGCGCAGGGCACACCAGGGCCGCAGTCAAACCAAGCAACACGGCCGCCCGCGCGCGAAATATTTTCTGCATGATGTCCTTTCCAAGAATAGCTGCTGCATCCAGTCGGAAAAAATGTGTTATCGTTAGCACATGCAGAACACTAGCACACCCCAAGCATAAGCGTAAAGCCCTAGAGGAAAGAATTTCTTTGAAAAACGCCAACTTCAACGTTCACTGCACATCCAAAGCCCCATGCTGTCCAAGAGCCGTCATTCCAGGGCTGCGCTGGTACATCCTCGGCCTCATCTTCGTCGTGACTTGCATCAACTATGTGGACCGCAGCAGCGTCGGATTACTGTTTACGCATTTCGGGCCCGAGCTTGGCATCTCGCGCGAGCAGTACGGTTGGGTGGGCGCTATCTTGCTGTTGGCCTATACGGTTAGCCAAAGTGTCTCGGGCCGCCTCTACGACCGCTACGGAGTTCGTGCCGGCTTCACCTTGTCGATCGTCGTCTGGTGCATGGCGGCCATGGCCCATTCGGCCCTTGTGGGCTTCGGGAGCTTTGCAGCCTGCTCGTTCTTTCTAGGACTGGGTGAAGCAGGAAATTGGCCCGGTGCAGCCAAGGTTGTAGCTGAATGGTTTCCCCAGCAGGAGCGCGCCATCGGCATGGCAATCTTCAATGGCGGCGCATCCATGGGGGGCGTGATCGGACCGCTGCTCGTGGCCGGATGGCTTGACC
>Ga0255348_1000385_pt1 | contig 19120 bp, 17 predicted proteins | sample CBST25v5metaG_FD_189945 | JGI IMG/M metagenome (GOLD analysis project Ga0255348, IMG submission 189945) | Peat soil microbial communities from Stordalen Mire, Sweden - C.B.S.T-25.v5 | ecosystem: Environmental > Terrestrial > Soil > Wetlands > Peat | place: Sweden: Norrbotten County, Stordalen... | reverse complement strand
AGCTGGCGCTCCGTTCCTACTTCGAAAATGCCTCCGGTCTGAAGAATGGCGCGCCTGTGACGCTGGCGGGCGTGACCATCGGCAATGTGATTCGCATCCGCGTGGTTCCGGAGCGCAATCCCACGCCGGTCGAGGTGACCATGCGGGTGGGCAACGAATATCTGGGCTGGCTGCACACCGATACGACCTCCTCGATTGCCCAGGCTGGCGTGCTCGGCGACAGCTTCGTCGATCTCGACTCAGCCCACGCCCGCGGACCTGCTCCAGCCGACAACGCCGAACTGATAGCCGCCGGCTCACCCTCCATTCAGGACGTGATCCGCGGCAGCAAGGTCTCCATCGAAGATATTGACGCGCTGATGCGCAAGGTGGAAATCCTTGTGGATACGCTCAACTCGAAGCGCGGCACAGCCGGCGAGCTGATCAACGACCCCGAACTCGCCCACAAGATCGTATCCATCGCCACCAACCTCGATACCGTCACCAAGGCCATCTCCGAAGGCAAAGGCTCGCTGGGCAAGCTGGTCAACGACGATACGCTCTACAATCGCGCCAACTCGGCCGTCGACCGGCTCGACAAGATCACCACCGCCCTCGACGAGGGCAAGGGCACCGCCGGCAAGCTGCTCAAGGACGACACGCTCTACAACAACCTGAACGCCGCCGTCGCCAACACCAATGAGCTGGTAAGCCAGATCAACTCCGGCAAGGGCGCGATGGGCAAGCTGGCCAAAGACCCCGCCTTCGCGCAGAAACTGGACGACACCGTCACCCGCCTGGACAATATCCTGACCAGCGTGGATGAGGGCAAAGGCTCGCTCGGCCAACTGGTCCAGAACCGCTCTCTCTACGACCACGCCGACCAGACCATGGATCAGGCTCAGCAGCTGGTGAAGAGCATCCGCGAAGACCCCAAGAAGTACCTCGTCATCCGGATGAAGATATTCTAAGAATCCATACTGCGAAGGCTGATCTGGATAAGTTGCAGGAGAGCGAATGATCCGGCGCTGCGAAGAACGCGATTTCGAACTGATCTGGTCTATCATCAACGACGGTGCCCAAGCCTATAAGGGAGTTATTCCCGCAGATCGTTGGACGGAACCGTATATGTCCAAAGAAGAATTGCGACAAGAGATTGACGATGGCGTGGTGTTCTGGGGTTGTGAGGAAGCCGGGTCTCTATTGGGGGTAATGGGCCTTCAGAAGGTGCAGGATGTGACTCTCATCCGGCACGCCTATGTTCGCACCAGCAGCCAGAAACAAGGAATAGGAAGCCGTCTGCTTTCGTTCCTGCTGAATAAGGCAGAACGGCCAGTCTTGATCGGCACCTGGGCGGATGCGAACTGGGCGATTCGCTTTTATAGAAAACATGGCTTTCAGGTGGTGGATCAGCAGAAAAAGGAACGGCTGCTCAGAAGATACTGGACTGTGCCAGAGCGCCAGATTGAAATCTCCGTGGTGCTGGCCGATCCAACGGCATGAACTGCATCGTGCGGTCAACGACCTGCAAAGACACACTCAAAAGCTCCGTGCCCCATCCATTTCACGTTCTTTGTGAAATGGGTGGGAGACCTCGATGCCAGCATTACAACAACATTGCGGGTGCCCCACCCTCGCCTGTCGTTCTGAGCGAAGCGCAGCGGAGTCGAAGAATCTGCTTCTTGATCCGTTGCGGCTAGGGTGGGAAACCTCGAACCCGCACCGGCTACTTCACCACCAGATTCACCAGCCTGCCCGGAATCACGATTACCTTGACCACGGTCTTCCCCGCAGCCTTCGCCTGCACCTTTGCGTCGGCCCGCGCCGCAGCCTCGATGACCTTGGACTCGGCATCGGCGGCCACCCGCACCACCGTCACCAGCTTGCCGTTGATCTGCACCGGAATCTCCAGCTCGTCTTCCTTGGCCAGCTCTGGGTCGCTCGTAGGCCAGGCAGCGCGAAGAACCGCTTCCTTTTCGCCCAGTTCCTCCCACAATTCCGCCGACAGGTACGGCGCGAAGGGCGCCAGCAGCAGCACCAGCCCGCGCAGCAGTTCCCGCACCACCGGCGCCGGAACCTCGCCTGCCGCCAGTTGCGCATCGGCCCCCTGCATCTCGTTGACCAGCTCCATGATGGCCGCCACGCATGTGTTGAAGTGCCAGCGTCCCTCAAAGTCCTGTGTGACCTTGGCGATGGTCTGATGCAGCTTTCTGAGCAGCTTCAGCGATAGACCGGTCGGCGCTTCAGGCTTCTGATCGCCAGCCGCGCGGGCCACCGGCGCATACTTTGTCACCAGCCGCCACACGCGGCCCAGGAAGCGGCTCACCCCGGCCACGCCGTCTTCCTGCCAGTCCAGATCGCGGTCCGGCGGCGCGGCAAAGAGCGCGTACATGCGCGTGGCGTCTGCGCCGTAGCTGGCGATCATGTCGTCGGGCGAAATCACGTTGCCCTTCGACTTGGACATCTTCGCGCCATCCTTGATGACCATGCCCTGCGTGAAGAGGCGCTTGGCCGGCTCGTCGTTCACAATCAGCCCCAGATCGCGCATCACCTTGGTCCAGAAGCGCGAATAGATGAGGTGCAGAATCGCGTGCTCCACGCCGCCGATGTACTGGTCGATGGGGAACCAGTATTGCGCCTTCGCCGGATCATAAGGCGCGTTGGCGTTCTGCGCGTCCGTGTAGCGATAGAAGTACCAGCTCGAATCGACAAAGGTGTCCATCGTGTCGGTCTCGCGCTTGGCCGCGCCGCCGCACTTGGGGCAGGTGACGTTCACAAACTCCGGCACGCGGCTGAGCGGCGAGCCGCCCTTCTGCGTAATCTCGATCTGATTGGGCAGCAGCACCGGCAACTCGTCGTCCGGCACCTGCACCAGGCCGCACTTCTCGCAATGAATGATCGGAATCGGCGTGCCCCAGAAGCGCTGGCGGCTTACGCCCCAATCCTTCAGCCGGAAGGTCACTTTTGCCTCGCCGAACTTTCCGGCGACAGCAATCTCCTGCAGCTTCTTCTCTGCGTCGGCGCAACTGAGCCCATTGACCAGCGGATCGGAATTGACCACCACGCCCTCGTGCGCGCAGAAAGGCAGTGTCGCGTCGGTCGTCTTGTCGGCTGGCTCAATCACCTGAACAATCGGCAGGTTGTATTTCTTCGCAAACTCGAAGTCGCGCTCATCGTGCGCCGGCACGCTCATGATGGCGCCAGTGCCGTAGTCGGCCAGAATGTAGTTGGCCACCCAGATAGGCACGCGCTGGCCGTTGTAGGGATTGATGGCGAACTGTCCGGTCGGGATGCCGTGCTTCTCGATTGCGCCCAGGTCGCCCGCCTCGCGCGCCTTCTTCTGCTGGTCCAGCAACTCATCGACCCGCGCCTTCAGCTCCGGATCAGCCTCGGTGAAAGCCCCCACCAGCGCATGTTGCGGCGCCAGTTGCACGCTCGTCGCGCCAAAGATCGTGTCCACCCGCGTGGTGAAAACGCGAATCCGCGTCTTTTCTGATCCCTGATCTCTGATCTCTGATCTCTCGTCGATTTCTTCCGCGAGGAAGAAATCGACCTCCGTTCCCTCGCTGCGCCCAATCCAGTTCCGCTGCATGGTGCGGACTTTTTCCGGCCAGCCTTCCAGCTTGTCCAGCCCGTCCAGCAGTTCCTGGGCGTAAGCCGTGATGCGGAAGAACCACTGCACCAGGTCGCGCTGCTCCACCGGCGTCGTCTCGTGCCGCCAGCAGCAGCCGTCCACCACCTGCTCATTGGCCAGCACGGTGGCGCACTCCGGGCACCAGTTCACCTTGCTCTTCTTGCGGTAAACCAGTCCTTTCTCGTACATGCGCAGAAAGAACCACTGGTTCCAGCGGTAGTACTCCGGCAGACAAGTCGTGACCTCGGTCGCCCAGTCGTAGCCGAGGCCGAGCCGCTGCATCTGCTGCTTCATGGCCTTGATGTTCGAGATCGTCCACTCGCGCGGAGGCGTATTGTGCTTGAGCGCGGCGTTCTCCGCCGGCAGCCCGAAGGAGTCCCAGCCCATCGGATGCAGCACGTTGTAGCCGTGCATCCACATGTAGCGGGCCAGCGCGTCGCCAATCGAGTAGTTGCGCACGTGTCCCATGTGCAACTGGCCGCTCGGGTAGGGCAGCATCTCCAGCACGTAGTACTTGGGCTTGCCGCAGCTCGCGGGCTCAGCCGCATACAAAGTGGGGTCAGCCGCCCACCGCTGCTGCCATTTAGGTTCAATCGCCGCCGGGTCGTAACGCAGTTCGTTCTCTTCAGCCATATCTCTTTTAGTGTAAACGGGAGACGCTTCGACTCCCGAGCAGTTTCACCTTTACGCAACCGCCTGTAACGCTTTGGCCTGTTCGATCCTCTGCCGCCGCTTCGGCGTATGCAGCGCCTCCCAAAGATCCGTCCGGCGCTGCACATTCAGCCAGAACTCCGCCGAGTTGCCGAAGACCCGCGAGAGCATCAGCGCCGTATCCGCTGTAACCGCGCGGCGGCCGTTGCAAATTTCATTGACCAGCTTGCGTTCAACGCCCATCGCCTCGGCCAGCGCGCCCTGCGTCAGCTTCATGGGAGTCAGAAACTCCTCGGTCAGCATCTCGCCCACGCTTACGGGTTTCCGTTCCGTGTTCAACATCTCTGTACCTCACCGATCAATTCGATTATCAAGGTTTTTGTCGGCCATATCCAAACTGACCTACACCTATGCTATATTTGTCATACAGGCTATACGCCGTGTAGGTGGCTCCATGCTGGCAGTCCGCATCCCCGACGAGATGGAAACCAGGCTCGACAAGCTGGCGGCCCTCACCGGGCGTCCCAAGAGCTTCTATGTCCGCGAAGCCCTGCAAGCCCATCTGGATGAGATCGAGGACACCTACACCGCCCTCTACCGGTTGGAACATCCGGCAAAGCGCTGGACGCTAACGGACCTGGAGAAGGGCCTTGACCGCGCCAGGTGACCCTAAGAAAGTCAGAACCTGGACGGTCGAGTTCGACGACCGCGCCCGGCGTGAGTTGCGCAAACTCGACGGCAAAAACCAGCAAGCAATTCTCCGCTACCTGCGCGAACGGATTGCCGTCGCTGAGGACCCCAGGCGATTCGGCAAACCGCTACGCATGAACCTCGCTGGCCTTTGGCGCTATCGAGTGGGCGACTACCGCTTGATCTGCCGCATCGAGGAGAACCGCCTGGTTGTATTGGTGCTTCAGGTGGGCCACCGCCGCGAAGTCTACGAAGGCTGAACCAGGCTCTTCAGCACGCTTACATTCCGCTCTTCGTCGCCGGGATCGTCCACGGGGGTTTCGGCAATGAAGGCGGAGTGCGCAAAGCGCTCGTCGTTCAACAGCCGCCGAAAAGGCTCCAACCCCATCGTGCCCTTGCCGATGTGCTCGTGACGGTCCAGCTTCGAACCGCGCGCGGCCTTGGCGTCGTTGCAGTGCCAGACGCGCACCGCCTCAAACCCCACCGTCGCCGCGGCCTGCCGCATCGTTTCCTCGTAGCCCTCGGCGCTCACCAGATCGTAGCCGGCGACGTGGGTGTGGCAGGTGTCCAGGCAGACGCCCATCGGCGCGGAAGCCTTCAGCCGCTCCACCAACTCCGCCACCTGCTCAAAGCTGCCGCCCAGCGAAAACTCCGACCCCGCCGTGTTTTCGATCAGGATGTGAAAATCGGCCTCCTGCCAGGCAAGGCCATCGATGGCCCGCGTAATGGACTCGGCGGCCAGTTTAAGGCCTTCGTCGCGCGTCAGCCCCTTCCACGAGCCGGGATGCAGCACCAGATACTCGGCTCCCAGCGCCAGCGCCCGCTCAATCTCGCCGCGAAAAGCCGTCACGCTCTTCTCTCGTACCTCGTCCGACTGGCTGCACACGTTCACCAGGTAACTGGTATGGATGACCAGCGGCCCAATATCCAGCGCGACGCGCATTTCTCTAGTGCGCACCGCCTGCTTGGGGTCCACCTTGGTCGCGCGCCACATCCGCGGACTCGACGAAAAAATCTGCAACGTGTTGGCGCCAATCTCCCGCGCCTGCGCGATGGCGTTGGAAACGCCGCCTGTCGTCCCCAGATGGATTCCGATGCGCTTTGTCATGCGTACAGTGTAGAGCAAAATCAAAGGAAACGCGCCTTTGCTAACAGTCTCCAGGGCGGCTTTTTCTTGAGGAAAAAGCCGCTTGGCGGGCGTGCATCCAAGATATACCTACTGTGATTTTGCCTTAATGGACCGGCAAGCGTAACCGTTACCCATTACCACCAGCAAACCAGCCGTAATGATGCGCTTTTTTCATTTTGACTTTAGAATTTCTTCATGAATAGGCTTATTGCTTCTTTAACCCATCTCCTCGGCGAAGTCATTCTACCCAGCCTGAAGGCCATCCAGACGAGCCAGGCAGAGCAAATGGCTGCCAATGAGCGGCTGGAAAACGCCATTGAAGAGCTTCACCTGCATCTGGATTCGCAATTTGCGCATCTCTCGGCGCAATTGACGGCCTGCCGTGCGGAGCTTGCGGCCACGCAGGCGGTCTTCAAGGCGGTAAATGTGGAGAACGGCACGCTTCCGCCCGACAGCACAACGCTTATGAACTGATCCGCCCCTTTGACCCGCAATGTCGCCAAGCGCCTTGTCGCGAGCGTGAAAAATCGCGATGCATTTCTTGAGAGCCGGATCAGCCGCCCCGGATTCGCCCCGGCCCGGTACACTGGAAAGCGATGAATGGAAATCTCTTTCCCGATCCCGCTCTTTCCGCCGGTGACGCTCCCGGCGAGGCCCTCACCGCCCACTGTGACGGCGGCTCCCGCGGCAATCCCGGCCCCTCCGGCTATGGCGCCGTGGTGGAAGACGCGCACGGACGGGTCGTTGCCCAGCTGAGCCAGTTCCTCGGCCTCCAGACCAACAACTACGCCGAATACTCCGGCCTGCTGGCCGTATTGCAATGGGCCATCGAGCACCACGCCAGGCGCCTGTGCGTCATTTCCGACTCCGAACTGATGGTCAAGCAGATGCAGGGCAAGTACGCGGTGAAGAGCCCCGTCCTGCGCCCGCTCTATGAAGAGGCCCGCAAGCTCTCCCGCCGCATCCAGAGCTTTGAGATGCGCCACACCCTGCGCGGCGGCAACAAGGAAGCCGACCGCCTGGCCAACGAAGCCATGGACAAGGGCATGGGCAAGATCACGCCCCCGCGTGTCGGCAAGCCTTCGGATTTCGCCGCGGCCCGGCAGCAGGGGAGCGGCGCTGGCCGAGTTAGCGGCGCTAGCGGTGCTGGCGGAGTTAGCCACGTCAGCGGCTCAACCACCCGCCCCGCTCCGCCGCCCGCCGCCAAGCCTGCCCGCCAGGTCCTCGAAGGCTATGTAAAGAATGGCGTCGTCCACCTTGTGGAAGGCGAACTCCCCGACGGCATCTTCGTCAAAGTCATCCGCGAGTAAATCGATGATTGCCCCGCCATCGAGTAGTGGCGGCGGGTGGCCCGTTCATCAACTCCGAAGAACCACCCAGCATTATGAAAAGCTGTGCCCTGTTCATCGCGGTCCTTTCGCGATGAGCGGGCGGGTGGCCCAGGTTTCGCTGTCGAGACCTGGGAACCACGAACTACAACCCTACGTCTTTTTCTGATCCTTGACTCTTGCTTTGCAGATAATTTCTCGACTTCGTCGCATAATTAATTCCAGAGATTTTCTTCAATTGTCCCGGTCGTTTTTCATCCAGAAACGGCCAAAAGGCGCCAAAACGTCACCTAACTCCATATCCTGGAGGATTTTGCAAATAACTCCTTTGTTTTGACGATTTTACGGCGCAACCCTACCCGTAAACCAAAGAAAACAAGGAATTTATTTACAAAATAGGGGTGGGGGGGTAGCTCATATGTAAATCTACGAACAGAGGTTGGATGGGCGGCTGGCCTCACCGCAGGTGCCGTCTAATCCCTAGTCCCTTAGCCCCTGCTTCTCACCCTTTTCGTCCGAGATCATTCCTCCACGAATGTCCTCCGCGCGCGATCAGATGATCGGCGCACTCCGGCCCCCAGCTCCCTGCCGCGTAGTTGGGAAATTTCTCCGCATTCTTCGCCGCCCAGGCCTCCAGAATCGGCGTATACAGCGCCCAGTTGGTCTCGACGCCGTCGCGGTGCGCGAACAGCGTCTGGTCGCCCAGCATCGCGTCCAGCAGCAGCCGTTCATAGCCGTTGGCGCTGGATTTGCCGAAAACCGCCTCGTAGTCGAAGTCCATATTCACCGGGCAGACGTCCATCTCCAGCGTAGTCGGCACCTTGGCTCCGAAGCGCAGCGCAATTCCCTCGTCCGGCTGGATGCGCAGCGTCAGCAGGTTCGGCTTGATCACCTGGCAGGCCGCGTTCTGCGCCAGCCTGTCGAAGATCAGCAGTGGCGGCTGCTTGAACTGAATATTGATTTCCGTGGCCCGCTTCTTCAGCCGCTTGCCGGCGCGCAGATAGAACGGAACTCCCGCCCAGCGCCAGTTTTCTATCTCCAGTTTTACCGCCGCATAAGTCTCCGTGCCTGACTCCGGACTAACTCGTTCCTCCTGGCGATAACCCGCAACCTGCTTGCCTTCCACCTCTCCCGGCCCATACTGGCCGCGCACCGCGTCCAGAACCGGAATGGAAGGAATTGCCCGCCAAACCTTCAGTTTTTCGCGCCGCACGCTCTCTGCCTCGAAGCTCGACGGCGGCTCCAGCGCCACCAGGCTTAATAACTCCATCACATGGTTCTGCACCACATCGCGCAGCGCTCCCGCCTTTTCATAGAACGGCCCGCGGCCCTCGATGCCCAGCGTTTCAGCTACCGTGATCTCCACATGATCTATGTAATTGCGATTCCAGATCGGTTCGAAGATCCCGTTGGCAAAGCGGAAAACGAGAATATTCTGGACCGTTTCCTTGCCCAGATAGTGATCGATGCGGAAGACCTGATTCTCTTCGAAGACGGCATTCACCTGACGGTTCAGCTCGCGCGCCGAATTAAGGTCGTGGCCGAAAGGTTTTTCAATCACCACCGTCGCCTTGCCCCGCTCCGGGTGCGCCATTCCCTGCGCGCCTAAGTTCTCAATGATTCCGGCAAAGAACTCCGGCGACGTGGCCAGATAGAACGACCGCTTGCCGCCAAGGCCCTTTTCTTGCGCAATGCGGTCCAATTCAGCATCCAGTCCCGCATAATCTTTCGGATCGTCGAAATTGAGAGGAAAGTAACTGATATTTCGGACAAAGTGATCCAGCTTCGGGTCGTCAGCGTCCACGCCGCCAAACTCGAGGAGTCCCGCGCGCATTTCCGCGGCAAACTTGTCACCCAGCGGCCGCCGCGCCACGCCTACGATGGAAAACTTCTCCGGCAACAGCCCCGCCTGCTCCAGATGAAAGAGCGCAGGCATCAGCTTGCGCTTGGTCAGGTCGCCCGAAGCGCCAAAAATCACCAGAATCCCCGCTTCGGGAATCCTCTCGTGGCCCTGCGGGACCTGGGAAAGGTCCTCCGGGTTCACCTTCGCCTCGATTGTCGTCATTTCTGGCTCGCCTCCAGCCATGCTTTCGCCGCTAACTCACTAACTTACTGACTCACTGGTCTATCTACAAAACGCCCAATTTCACTAACTCGCGCCGTAACATCTCCGCGCCCTCGAACTGGATGCCCTGCATCCCCGCAGCCACAGCCCCGGCCACATTCTCCAGCCGGTCGTCGATGAATAATATACGCTCCGCCGGCCTGCTCAGAATATCCAGCGCCCGCTGGTAGATCGCCGGGCCCGGTTTGCGCTGCCCCAGGTAGCAGGAACTCAGCGCCACGCGGAAGCAGTTGCACAGGCCAAAGTGGCTGAAACGGTATTTGTTGGTTTCCCGCGACTCGTTATTCAGAGCGCCCAGCAGGCACTTATCGGATGCCGCAAGCTCCTGAAGGATTCCCAGAGCCCCATCGGGCAGCGGTTTGGATCGCGCGCAAATGGCCGCGAAGAACTCGGCTTGAGTGAAGCTGCGCGGCGTGTAAAAGACCGTCGCGTTCAGGTAAGCCTCGGCAGAAATCGCACCCGACTCCCAGTCGCGATAAGGCTCAAGGTGACGAGCCTCGAACTCCGCCAGGTCAAGGTGAAAGTCTGAAAGGACCGCGGCGCGCTCGCCATGGTCCCATCCGTTGGTCAGCAGCACCCCGCCCACATCGAAGAGAATCACGTCGAAAGGAAACATCAGCGAACCTCCTCGATGACTGCCGGCAACTTACAGTGGACCACTAACAACTGAGTTACACCTGCTTCCCCGGTCCATCCACGCGCTGGTACTTCGCCTCGATGGCCAGCACCTTTTTGAAGCGCCGCGCAAACCGCTCTTCCGTACCGATAAACTTCGCCGCGACAAAACGGTCCACAACCTCGAAGGCCAGCGCCGACCCGATGATGCGCGCGCCCAGCACGCAGACATTCATATCGTCGTGCTCCACGCCCTGGTGCGCCGAGTAGGTATCGTGACACATCCCAGCGCGAATCCCCGGAATCTTATTGGCCGCCACGCACACGCCTACCCCCGAGCCGCAGATGAGAATTCCGCGCGGCGCATCGCCCCGCTTGATCGCCTCGCCCACCTTCTCGGCAAAGTCGGGATAGTCGTCGGGGTTGTCGCCGCTATAAGCTCCCAGGTCCGCCACCTCGTGGCCGGCCTTGGCCAGATAGGCGCGCACTTCCTCTTTCAGTGCAAATCCAGCATGATCGGAACCAATGACGAGTTTCATAGTGCACTCCTTCGGAGTTAGTGGTCAGTGATCAGTGGTCAGTGATCAGCCCCGTAAGCCGAGCGAACTAAATCAACAATGCCGATAACCAGCGACTCAAAAACTGACCACTGACCACTGTTCACTGATTACTGCTTTATTGCCAGCGCCTTCGCCCGCGCCGCCACATTCTCCGCGCTGAAACCCAGCTCCGCCATCACCTTCGGCCCCGGCGCCGAGGCGCCAAAGCGGTCCAGGCCGATAACATCGCCGTCCAGCCCCGTATACTTCCACCAGCCCGCGGTAGCTCCCGCCTCGACCGCCAGCTTCGGCACACCGGCCGGCAGCACGCTGGCCTTGTACTCCGCCGATTGCTCGTCGAAGAGCTTCCAGCTCGGGAAGCTCACCACCCGCGCGGCGATTCCATCCGCCGCCAGCAGCTTCGCGGCCTCCACGCAGGGCCAAACCTCCGAGCCCGTGCCGATCAGCACCACCTGCGGCTTGGCAACATCTTCCAGCACATAAGCGCCCTTGCTCACCCCGGCGAAGACGTCGTGCGCCGGATCGATCACCGGCAGATTTTGCCGGCTGAGCGCAAAGAAGCTCGGCCCGCGGCGTTCCAGCGCCAGCCTCCAGGCCGCGGCTGTTTCGTTGGCGTCCGCCGGCCGGAAGTCCGTCATTCCCGGAATCGCGCGCAATCCCAGCAGTTGCTCGATCGGCTCGTGCGTCGGCCCGTCCTCGCCCACGGCAATCGAGTCGTGCGTGTAGATGAACAGCGAGTGCAACTGCATCAGCGCCGCCAGCCGCATCGCGGGCTTGGCGTAATCGGAAAAGACAAAGAAGGTCGAGCCGAAAGGAATCAGCCCGCCATGCGCCGCGATTCCGTTTACCGCCGCGGCCATGCCGAATTCGCGCACGCCAAAAAAGACGTTGCGCCCAGCCGGGTCTTCATGGAAATTCGCCCCCGGCTTGAAGATCGTTTTGGTCGAAGAGGTCAGGTCCGCAGCCCCGCCAAACAGCTCCGGCACGGCCTCGGCAATCGCATTCAGAATTGTGCCGCCGGCCGAGCGCGTGGCCTCTTCCTTGCCCGGCGCAAAACTGGGAATCGCCTTCTCCCAGCCAGCCTTCAGCACACCTTCTTGCGTGCGCTCGAACTCTGCCGCCAGCTCCGGGTTGGCCGCCCGATAGCCATCAAACAGCGTCTTCCAGGCGCTCTCCCGCGCCGCGCCGCTCTCCGCGGCCTTGCGCCAGTTGGCCAGAGCCTCCGCAGGAACATAGAAGCTCTGATCCTCCGGGAAGCCGAAGAACTTCTTGGTCGCCGCCACGCCTTCCGCGCCCAGCGGCTCGCCGTGCGCCTTGTTCGAGCCGGCCCTGGGACTGCCGTAGCCGATAATCGTCCGCACCGCGATAATCGACGGCTTGCCGGTCTCGGCCTTCGCCGCCGCAATCGCCGCCTCTATCGCCGCCAGGTCGTTGCCGTCGGCCACTCGCTGCACGTGCCAGTGATAGGCCTTGAAACGCTCCAGCGCGTCCTCGGTGTAGCTCAGGCTCGTCGGCCCGTCCAGCGAAATCTGGTTGTCGTCATACAGGAAAATCAGCTTGCCCAGTCCCAGCGTTCCGGCCAGCGAGGCCGCCTCGTGCGAAACGCCTTCCATCAGATCGCCGTCGCCCAGCATGGCATAGGTGTGGTGGTCCACCACTTCAAAACCGGGCTGGTTGTAAACCGCGGCCAGGTGCTTTTCCGCGATGGCCATCCCGACGGCCATCGCAATGCCCTGCCCCAGCGGGCCGGTGGTCACTTCCACGCCGTCCGCGTGGCCGCGCTCCGGATGCCCCGGCGTCCGCGAGCCCCACTGCCGGAAGCTCTTCAGGTCCTCCAGCGTCAACCCGTAGCCGGAGAGAAACAGCGCCCCGTAGAGCATCGAGGAGGCGTGCCCGTTTGACAGCACAAACCGGTCCCGGTCCGCCCACTTGGCGTGCGCCGGATTGTGTTTCATGAGCTTGTGAAACAGCAGATAAGCCATGGGCGCGCAACCCAGCGGTGCGCCGGGATGGCCGCTATTGGCCTTTTGCACGGTGTCCACGGCCAGCAGCCGCAGCGTGTTGATGGACAGTTGGTCGAGTGTTTGATCCGCAATACTGGAAGTCATTTTTGCCTCTTATCGATTCGTTGGGGAGTCAGGAGTTTCATGCAAATCAGCGGGTGTGGAATCTCTGCTCCACACCCGCATTGTATCGAAGCCAGTGCCACTGCCGCTGCCGCATCCAGGGCAGGCTGTTCGGTTCGCCTCTCGTAGTTCGCCCGGAATTGCGCCCATTACAGCCGCGCCATATCGGCCTAAAAATCCCTGTGCCAATTCTATGCCCGACTTTCCCGCATCCGGCGGCCCTTTTAATGCATCTATTGAAGTACGATTTGTACGGAGGAGATTGATCAGATGGCATACGAACTTGCACCGCTTCCCTATGACTACGCCGCCCTGGAACCGTTCATTGACGCCGAAACGATGAAGATCCACCACGACAAGCATCACCAGACCTACGTCACCAACCTGAATGCAGCTCTCGCCGGCCACCCCGAGCTGGCCTCAAAGCCCATCGACGACCTGCTGCGCGACCTGGCCAAGGTTCCCGAAGATATCCGCACTGCGGTCCGCAACAGCGGCGGCGGCCACGCCAACCACTCCATTTTCTGGCATCTTATGGGTCCCGTCGGCTCCAACGGCATAGGCGGCGCGCCCATCGGCCCCATCGCCGCGCAGATTGCCACCGACTTCGGCGACTTCGAGGCCTTCAAAAAGACCTTCAACGAAACCACCGCCAAGCAGTTCGGCTCCGGCTGGGGCTGGCTCGTCTTCCAGGCGGGCAAGCTCAAGGTGCTCTCCACTCCCAACCAGGAATCGCCGCTCTCGCAGGGCCTTTATCCCATCCTGCTCAATGACGTCTGGGAGCACGCCTACTACCTTCACTACCAGAATCGCCGCCCCGACTACCTCGCCGCCTGGTGGAACGTCGTCAATTGGCACGAAGTCAACAAGCGCTTCGCCATCGCCAAAGGCTAAAAGCAGGAAATAGGGAGCAGGGACTTGGGACTAGGTCTCTGACCGTTTGAACTCCTGTCATTCTCCGTGGCCCATCCTTTCCGCTTTTTTCTGCGGAAAGGGTGGGAGATCACGAACCTGCAAGGTACAAAATCAAGCTGTCAAAGACCCGGTACGTGCTCCCTAGTCCCTAATCCCTAACCCCTAACGCCTGCTTCCCGCAACATTCTTCCCCATCCCGTGTCTAACCCATCAGAAATGATGAAGAAATCCGTACACACTCTCGCCCTCTTCACCCTCGCGGCAATTTTCTCCCTGGCTGCTGCCGCTTCCGCCCAGTCCGCCAGTTTCATTATCAGCCAGCACGGCAAGCCCGTCGGCACGGCCAGCTTCAGCTTCGCCGCCCGCCCTGGCGGCTACGACTCAACCTCGCTGGTGCGCGTCGCCATGCAGGGCCTCGACTACGCCCTCTCCAAAACCGAACGCCTCTCCGCCGCCAACCACCTCCGCCACGCGCAATTGAGCGCCACCGTCAACGGCTCCGCCGTCACCGTGACCGCCGCGCCAGATTCGGCCCAGATCCTGCTCAACATTGCCGCCAATGGCCGCGCCTCCACCACCCGCCTGGTTGCGCACCCTGGCGCCGTCTTTCTGCCCGACTTCGACCCCGGCGCGCTTGAAACCCTTCTGGCCCTCGCCGTCGCCCATGACAACCACGACCTCTGGGCCATCATCCCCAAGAAGGCCGGCTCCATCGAGCCCATTCAGTTGGCCACCTACGCCGATGAGCGAGGCTCCCTCGACGGCAAGCCCATTGTCGTCCACCATCTCGTCGCCACCATCGGCAGCGCCAAAACGGACCTCTTCTCCGGCCCTGAAAACCAGCTTCTCCAGGCCGAACTCCCCCAGCAAGGCTTCGCTCTGGTCCGCAAAGGCTTCGTCCTCACTCCGCCCGCCAAGCCCGGCGCACCGCCGACCGAGTAAGAAATCTATGCTGCGTAGTGGACATCTAATGGAATTCCGCTCTAATATCCGCCGTATTGCTTTTGTGCGCGTCGCCTGACATGGCTGCATAACTGCCATGCCGAGCCAATCAAGGTCGCCCTGCTGGGACCGTTGCCTGAAACTCGTCGCTCATGTGAAGTATGCTTCCCTGTTTTTTGAGTTCCCTTTGTAGATCCGGAATGGAAATATCCTGTACAGCTTTATCTCCGCGAACAGCCAGCGCGGCTGCGGCTCCCGCGGCCTGGCCGATCGTCATGTACTGCGGTTCCATGCGCACGGACGAGTACGCTGCATGTGTGGCGGAAAGACAGACCGGCGCCAGCAGGTTCTCGATCTCCGCGCGTTGCGGCGTGATGCTGCGATATGGAATCTCGTAAGGCTCGACCGGCACCTCCACGTTGCCCTCGTTCTGCACCGTGCCGTCCGGCATGGCGACGCGCTGAATGTTGTGCGAGTCGCTGTTATACGATCCCATGCCGATTGAGTCTGGCTTGGTGCGTTCGGTCTGCAAATCGGCTTGACGGATCACATACGCGCCCAACATGCGGCGCGCCTCGCGAATATATAACTGGCGCGGCCAATGACCTGTATCCGCGAACTCGTCCTTGGGCAAGCCCCACTGGTTCATCTCAGCGCGTAGCGATTCGGGCACAGCTGCATCGTGCGAAAGAAAGTAGACGAGAGACTGCGTATAGAGCAGGTGATCTTTCCAGATCGCGTCTTTCTCTTTATAGGATGCTTCGGGATACTTCCAGCTATGACCGATGTAGTCGGTCGAGATGGGGCCGTTGTTATTGAAGTCGGCTTTATGATTCGGAATGAGGGTCGCGTTGAAGAAATCCTTCACTTGCGGGGCGCGGCCGGCATGTTGCGGAAACTCCGCCAGATACTCGGCGAGCAGCGCGAAACGTCCTCTGTCGTAACCTTCCGGGCGTGGAAACGGAAGCCTGTTCGCCGCGTCATTGGTTAGGATGAGGCGAAAGTTGTAGGCTTGCACTTTTTTGTCGCCTGAGTAGGCGGAGGCAAGCGGACCCGGATCGATCTCTGGATAGAGCGCATGTTGCTTGTCGTAGGCAGAGAGCGGCCAGGTGAACTGATGCGCCGGAGTGTGCGCGCGCACGCCGGCAAGAGTTTCCCCATATTCCTGGCTGCTCTCGCGGCCCCAGGTGTAGTGGACGCCGGTTTGGGCCATCAAGTCGCCTTCATAACTGCAATCGGCAAAGACCGTAGCGCGCCATACTGTGCCATCCTCGGTGACCAGAGAAATCACGCGACGGTTCCGGACAACGAGGCCATCGCGTTCGCGCAGCCGCTGATGCAGCACAACTCTCACTCCGGCTTCTTGGAGCATGGCATTGAATATCTCTTCCCCGGCGTGGGGTTCGGAGAGCCAGTTGGCGGCATGATCCAGATCGCGAACGCCATAGCGTGCTGCGGCGCGAAGATAGAACGCGCGCGTGTAGCCGCCGATGATGGTGAAGCGCCCCAGGTCAGTAGCCGAGAGGCCGCCCGTGACCATGCCGCCCAGATGCCCTGCGGGCTCGATCAGAATGACATGCAGGCCTTCTTTCGCCGCTGAATATGCGGTCATCACACCAGCCGCCGTCCCGCCATAAACCACCAAATCCGCCGACGATTGTTGCCGGGCACTCGCGGGAAGTGCGAAAAAAACAAAAGTGAACAAATACGTGATCGAGCGGTCCCAGCCTGATTTCAGTTTCATGAACGCGTAATCTCTCCGCTTCATTTGTAGAACCTTGATCGCGCTTTGGTCTACAGTGCCAGGTAGCCCACTCATCAGATCACCATGAGTCATGAAAAGCTGTGCATCCGTTCATCAGCGGGTGGTCCAAACTTGACCAGCCATGAATGCTCCGTGCCCCATCCATTCCACGTTCTTTGTGAAATGGGTGGGAGACCACAAAGCCTTATCGTCCGTTAGCCCTTCCCAAGCAAATCAGCGGGGTGCCCCCATCCTTCCGCAGTCTCATCGCGGAAGGGTGGGGGACCACGAACCCATATCCCGCCCGTTTGCTGACTCGCTGACCCGCTAACTCGCTACCGGACTCCCAGCACCTTCTCCCACAACCGCTGCTCCATCAACTCCTCCAGCGTCTTGCCCTCTTGCGGCACAATCGCATAAACCAGCTCGCAGCCCATCGCACGCGCCACCCGGTCCAGCGCCCTCATCGAGATCGTTCCTTGCAGTTCGCTCTGCTCCAGCCGGAACAGCCCCGAGGCTCCCACGCTCAGTTCCTTCAATATCTCCGCCGCCGGAATTTCCACCGCCTGCCGCACCGCCCGCAGCAAACCCTGTGTGGGATTCTCCTCCTTGTTCGCCCACCTGTAGTACTTCAGGTCCTTGTCCAATTTCTTCCGCGCCGAGCTCCGCTCACTACTCCGCACCGTCTCATCCCCTTCCAGGCCTTCGCCCAGCCTCTCTCTTCTGAGGCCCTACTTAAAATGTAGGGAAAAGAACGAAATAGCACGCAAATAGGGCCGACTTAACCCTTAATTCGAGATTTTTGTATGCTTCTAGCTGGAGTTTCACTGCTCTTCTGACGGCTTACATGCCTACGATTTCGCGCGATGGCTCCCAATTCTTTAATTTGTACTTATGCAGCGCGATAGATTGTCTTCCTGATCTATCCTTCTGGAGCGACAGACACCATCGCCTTGCAGGGCGGCAGATTCACTTCCGCTGCTGACCCGCCGACTTGCTGAGTCTCATACTGTTCTGTCCATCAATGTAAATAGCTGATCCCTGTTCCCTAGTCCCTGTCTCCTAGTCCCTAGTCCCTAATCCCTGTTCCCTGCTTTTCTCACACCGCTCTGCCCGCCGCCACACCCGAGGACCAGGCCCACTGGAAGTTGAACCCGCCCAGTTGCCCGGTCACATCCACCACTTCGCCTATAAAAAACAGCCCCGGCACGGCCCGCGCTTCCATCGTTCGCGCCTGCAGCCCAGCCGTATCCACTCCCCCGGCCGTCACTTCGGCCTTATCAAACCCCTCTGTTCCGACCGGATGAAATTCCCACCGGTGCAGCCCCCGCTCGCAGGCCTCCAGCGCCGCATTGGTCCAGCCCTTTGGCCCGCCAATCTCAGCCAGATAGTTCGCCAGCCGCTGCGGCAGCGCCTCGCGCAACTCCTGCCGAACCGCCGTCAAGTCCCGCCGCGCGCCCGGCTCCCGCAATGCCGCCAACAAGCCCTCTGGGTGCCCCACTTTTGCGGCGCATTTGTTTTTGCCGCCAGGGTGGGATCGCTCGATTTGAGGCACAAAATCCATCATCAGCGCCTCATTCTGCCGCCAGTACAAAGACGCCTGCAACACCGCTGGCCCGCTCAGTCCTCGATGCGTTACCTGCATCATTTCCCTGAATTTCGTCCTGCCCGCTGAGGCCTCAACCTCCGCCGACACTCCGGCCAGTTCCGTCCAGCCCGCCTCCGCGCCGCCCAGTATCAGCGGAACCAGCCCCGGCCGGGGCGTGACCACCCTCAGGTCAAACTGCCGCGCCAGTTCATATCCCAACCCGGTCGCGCCCAGTTTCGGAATCGACTTTCCCCCGGTCGCTACCACCAATGCTTCTGAGGTGAACTCCCCCGCCGAAGTCTTTACGCGAAACGCGCCGGATGTGCCCTCGACCTCAATTTCATGCGCATTCAGCACGATCTCCACGCAGCCCCGCTCGCACTCCGCCAGCAGCATGTCGAGAATCGCCCGCGCCGATTGGTCGCAGAACAGTTGCCCCAGCGTTTTCTCATGCCAGGGTATTCCATACCTCTCTACCAGCTCGATGAAGTGCTGGGGTAGAAAAAGCGCCAGCGCCGACTTCGCAAAATGGGGATTCTCTGAAAAGTAGTTCCGCGGCTCAGTAAACAGATTCGTAAAATTGCACCGCCCGCCGCCAGAAATGAGAATCTTGCGCCCCGGCTGCCCATTGTGGTCCAGCAGCGCCACCCGCCGGCCGCGCAGGCCGGCTGTGGCCGCGCACATCAGCCCGGCCGCGCCGGCGCCCAGAACAATCACATCGAATTGGCGCAGTTCGCCAGGCATAGAGTCTTTCCAGAATAGCCGCAATGCACAGGCTCGAAGGCACGTTTCAGCGGACACATCTTAGTTCCGAGTAAGAGGGATGGCCTAGACAGCGAGAGAGCGAAGCGCCAAAAGTTCGCAATATCGAAACGAATTCTTACGAACGCAAAAAGGCCATGCCGTAGTGGCATGGCCTTCCTGTTTAAAAATAATTGCCGGCGATTACCTAATCTCCCACACAGTCACCCGTGCAGTACCATCGGCCCAGCGAGGCTTAACTTCCGTGTTCGAGATGGGAACGGGTGATCCCTCGCAGTATAGTCACCGGCAAACTTGAAGGCGCTTGGCGGGTGGTTGCCCGCAGCCTGTCG
>Ga0255348_1000380_pt1 | contig 19322 bp, 42 predicted proteins | sample CBST25v5metaG_FD_189945 | JGI IMG/M metagenome (GOLD analysis project Ga0255348, IMG submission 189945) | Peat soil microbial communities from Stordalen Mire, Sweden - C.B.S.T-25.v5 | ecosystem: Environmental > Terrestrial > Soil > Wetlands > Peat | place: Sweden: Norrbotten County, Stordalen... | reverse complement strand
CTTGATAACCTCCGTGAGAGCTACTTGCAAAGCTGGTGGTAGTTTCTTTCCTCTCCTCTCGGCTCTGCGGAGGATTCCGGAGCAGGCTTTCTCGCTCAAAAAGAACCGCTGCGGCACTTCTCCAGTCTCCAAGATACCCGACAAGAAACACGCGTCGGCGTCTTTGGGGTACTCGGAAATATTGAGCGTCGAGAATTCGGTAAGCGAACCCATACCCGATGTCCCCCAACGTTTTGAGGAAGGTTCCAAACGCCCGTCCTCCGTCAACCGACAAAACTCCGGGAACATTCTCCCACAGAATCCATCGACTTCGAAGTCGTTCAGCAAGTCGTGCGAACTCAATTGTGAGTTGACCACGATGTCCGTCCAAACCTTCTCGGAGTCCGGCAACACTGAAGTCTTGGCAAGGGGTTCCTCCGACCAGCAAGTCGATTTTTCCATATTCATTTCCCTCAATCTTTGTAAAATCCCCAACATTCGGAACAGAAGGATAGTGGTGAGACAGCACGGCACTTGGGAACTTTTCAATCTCGGCAAATGCTTTAGCTTTCCACCCTAGTCCGGACTAAGCAACCGTCGCGGCTTCAATTCCGCTACACACGCTTATGTAATCCAAGTTCCCTCCATTTTCTGGACTAATTATATCACAAAAAAGAATAGTCTAGAAATTTATTTTCAAGCCAACGGATCAAACAACCCTTCTTCCTCTTGCTTCTTCTTTTCTCGTTCTGCCCGTTCTTGCTCTGCTTCCCTCTGTAGGCGCTCCAAGGTCTCGTCCCTAGTCTTCCTATCCTTCTCAGCCTCCTGGCGCGTCCTGCGCAGGGTATAGGCTCGGGAATCCGCTATCTGGGCGAACTTACCAGGAAGGAACTGAACATTCTTGGCGTCATTCAGGTCTTGATCTCCCAGCCAGTCTTTGAAGGTCGTAGTGATCTCTTCGGAAGTGAATTCCTTCAAAACCTCCCCGAGACGCATTTTTTGCTTGTCTTGGAAAGCAATGACGCCTCCAGACAGGTAAGCAAGTTCTCGGGCTAGTCCGTTTACCTCGGGGTCTTTTACTGAGACCATAGCTGCGGAGTCCTCTCGGAGACGATCCTCAGCTACGTTCGCGTATTTGGAGACAGATCCATTCGGAAAGTCATCGCCCTGGTAGAACTCCATGTACTTTTCAAAGTCTTGAGCCACCGCCCCGGTTCCGTAGGCAATACCCAAACGCTTGATGTCGTCCCATGTAGATTTATACCCACCAGCCTTCGCTCCGTACTTTGCCGAGATCTTGGTTAATTCGTCTTTCAGCTTCATTTCTTCCTCCTGTCCGTTTAATGGATTTTCAAAATTTTCTAGCGCCGCAAGCTCCTGTCCTATCCGTTCCTTTTCTGACCCAACCATACCTAACCTAGGGAGGAGACTGATAGAAGTCTCCGAGGATTCTGATAGGAGACTCGTAGGAGGCTTAAGTGGTAGATTCTTATACTTCAATTGTTCGGAGGGGCTCGGAAGTCTTCCTGCCTTTTGATTTCCCTCCCAGTACCCCCAAATCTTACCCTTGTCTTCCCAAAGAAGCAACATTCCTACCCGAACTAGATCTTGAAGGAGGCCAGTCACCCACTCTACCGTTATGTTCCTTCGGTTATAGGAGTAGACCCTAGACCACACCTTGTATGGATCAGCTTCGAAGACTCCGTTTGCTTCGGCGAGGGGGACCAAGTTGGCATACTCTGGTCGATATTCTTCTCTAAGAGCTAGCAGTTTGTCCGAGCCCCATACGCCTTCTCCGTCCACTATGCGCTTCGGCATTCTCCTCCTTTCCGTCGTAAAACGTTATTCTTGGTCGTAAAACATCATTATATCGCATGTTTGGTGGAAATCCATTAACTGGGCAACCTCGTTTTCAAATCTTCCAAAGACACTGGGACGTATCCAAGAGCCTCTACGCACACGTTGTAATACTTTGGACCAAAGTGTCCTTGTGGTAGCGCGTGTACGTGCCCGTGGATATTTGCTCTGAACCTTCCTAAACTTTCTGGGTGAATTGGAATGTGGGTAAAAATCATATTGTCTAAAACCCGGATTCCATAAATCTCCTCAAAGTAGGGTAGGTAGTCCTTGGTCCGGAATACGTCATGGTTCCCTCTAACTAGCCTCTTGTGACCGTTACACCTAGATACTGTGGAGATTTCAGTACGTTTCATCGCTACGTCGCCAAGATGATATACGTGATCCTGCGGACGAACTACCAAGTTCCAAGAGTTCACCATACACTCGTCCATCTCTTCTGCGCAAGAGAAATTTCGGACAGGAGAACCATCTTCCCGTTTAAAAGAAAGTATTCCTCCGTGTCCGAAATGTGTATCAGAGACTATGTAAATATCGGACATTACTCCAGCCTTCCGCCCAGAATTTTAGGTTCTTTTGAATCTTCAAATAACAGTAGAAGTTCCCTGGTAGACAAAGGACGAATGGGGACCTTCTCTTCTGGGTCGTACTCTTCTTCCTCAGAAATCTCTTCCCAGTTTCCAAATTCCCCGACTCGCCTAAGATAGTCTCTGCCTCCATCAACGGCGACTAGACCACATTTGCAGTATCTAAAATCGTGTCGGTGAGTTGATTCAATCGTATCCCCGCAGTTCCTACAGCGGATTTTGTTGTGTTTGATTCGTGTAGGCATTAGTAGAGTCCTTTTGGGCTTTCTTGTAGAAGTTGATTTGAGAAACCTGATCCCGAATAGCTATCTGGAGTAAGTTGCCAAATCTTTCCATGAGCATCTAGAGCCAGAAGCTGATCTCTCCAAGGAATCAACTGGACAAATTTGTTCTCTGGGTCTGGGGGGACTAGACGAAAATAGTTCTTCCCTTGAACAACAATGTCTTTACCTGTTAAGACTTTCCATGCTTCTTTGATTCTAGTTAGCATCTTTCTTCTCCAATCGTTCTAGGCTGTATGCTACTCCCGCCAACCAAGCATCTTCAATGACAGATCGGATGTCCTCTGGGTACACCCCCACGACCTCCATAACGCCCGGCATTACCTTGTCTGCATATTCTTCATAGGGTAGCTTCATTCCTTCACCTCTGCTGCGAGACGGATAAGTGTACGGGTGGTTTCGATTTGGGTTATGACCAGATTGTACAGAGTCTGATCGACGTAGTCTGGGTATTGCTCCGCCCAAATCCTCCAGAGTTCGTTGATCTTTGCACTAGCCTCATAGGTTGCTTCGTCCACGGCTATTGCTGTCTCTTCTGGTGTTTTCATTCTCCGTCCTCACTTTCAAGTTCCTTGAGCCAATCTTCTTCCTCGGATTTGGCGGGTTTGATCTGGACTAACAATTCTTCAACCAGTTTATCATCTTTCAGGCAAATTCCCCTAAGATTACACCATCCACAGACCGCGTTTGGAAATCGCACACCACCGTCCGCCGGGTACCGACCTGTGTCGTGACAGTTTTTCATAGCCAGCATATCGTCTCCAATTTGCTGTCCGATCTCTGGGATATCTTCTTCTGGGATTGTACCACGAATAAACTGAAGTCGTGTTTTTGTTACCTGATCTCGTAAGGCAATTTGCAAGTCTCCGCGATCTACATACTCTGCGGTTTTGGATGCTTTGGCTTCGGTACTTCCCTTACCCTTTATTTGCTCTAGCTCCTCGTCCAGTTTCTGGACAACTTCTCCAGTAGAGACAAACATCTGAGCACGGTTATCATCCTCTGTAGCTTCCGTGGGTGGGAAATATTTCCACACCACTAGCTTTTGCCCAGCCTTCCAGTCTCCAATATCCTCAAGGAGATGGACTTCTACCCCTTTCCTGAAGGAATTGGGCTCCGATTTCACAAAGTTGAGAAACCCTACCTCTCGAATTCCCGTAACCCATGAATATTTTCTCAATTGCCCGTCGAGAGCAATCATATTTGAGGAAACTGGCAACAGACTTTTTGCCGTCTTGATATCAATAAGCAGTCTCGATCCGTCCTGAAGAGTAGACAAAAGGTCGATATATGCTTTGAAGGACAGATCGTCTAGGTCGGTTCCTGGCCACAACTTCTTCTCGTAGCAGAGTTGCCACTTGGGATTGTGGATAGGTAGAGTAGGGAGTAGAATCTCGAACAACTGCATCATTTCCCGTCCCATTGTCAGCAAATCCCAGAAATTTTTCTCCTGATCAGTGTACACAAGTTCCGTATTGTCCGACCACTTCAGCCACAGTCGCTCAAACTCGGAAACAGAATCTCCATCTTTTAGACCATTGTCGCTGTAAAACTGGACAGCCGATTCGATTGCCTTCCCAAATTCGAGACTAGCCTTCTTGGCCTTTTCTTTCCACCCGTCAATTCTAGACAAGCGGAATTTCCGTCTACAAAACCGGATACCGTCTAGAGAACTAGAACTTGCGTGAGATACTTCCCTCCCAGAGGCACTGCGGTATAAAATGCTCATTCTCCCTCTTTTCTTTCTTTGTTCAAAACAACCGAGGCGTAGTAGACTCCTTCTTCTACTGAAACTGGTCTTCCCTTGAGAATATCTCGTAAAGCCTGTGCCCGGTCGTGGCGGGTCATGTCCCATGTTCCGGAATCTATATCTAAAGAAATACTAACAGAGTCTGCGGGCAGCATCTTCTCGATAGTTTTTGAAGGATCGTCAATAGCCTTAAACTGTAATTGGTAGTATGCTTTCCTCCCCAACTGGAAAGCAATATCGTCCAGATACCCGTAGTGGGTTCCTAGATCTGTTGTGGTTATTCCTTCGCAGTCTCCCTCGGTGGTTACTTTCCACCATCCTAATGCTTCGTATTGCCTACGCTCTCTCATTCTTCCTCCTTAAACCAACCATTAGACCACCCAACTACTCCGAATCCTTCAATAGACACTATCCAGAGTTCTTTCCATCCTCGGCTCGGATCTCCGTTTTTCGTGTATTTCCTTGCTTGAATGTTTTGGAAATTCACTTCGACTCCCCACTTCCACAAATATTTCCTCAGATGCTCTCCAATCTCAAATGGGGACGAAAAATCATGGATTTCGTCTTCCTGCCCTCCTCCGTGGTGATTACAGTATTTCATTTCTTCTCCAATCCTCTTACCCAAGACCAAACCTGTCTGATTTTGTCCTTCCAGACAACCCTACCCGAGTGTACTCGTAGTAGCTGGATTCTGAAAGTATCTCCTTTGTCTAGATTACAAATGGGAACTTGAGGGCCAAATCTCTCCACTAGATTGTGAGATCCCATAAGACCGGCGTTTAAGGTGACCATGAGCCCGCATAGTCCATACCGAAAGAAAGGTTCGTTTCCTTTGATAGTGATATTTTCTTCAAAGAGAACCTGTGATTTTTGCTCGATCATTTCAAACTCCTTGCCCAAGACCAGATAATTTCGTGCTGCCTAGCGTGCTCTGAAATCTGGTTCATCTGTTTTTCGGACGGACTCCCGTTGTGTAGATTTTCAAACTTCTCGTAGTCCGTCTTGAACACGTTTCGGTAGTTTCCACTTCCGCATATACATGATTCGCATTTCCATAGATAGGGTACATCTTCTTCGTTTACATAGATGTTCGAGAAGTAAACTTCTTCCATGGTTTCTGGGGTAAAGGTCAAGCGTTGGGTTTGGCTGAGAATATCTCGGGGATCAAATTCTTTCGGCCCGACCCCCGGAACAGAAAGCATAATCGGATAATAGACCGGTCGAGGTCTTTCTCTGAATCTCAGGAACTCAGTTCGTACGATCACTTTTTAGTCCTCCGTGGTCTAGGTTTATGGCTCTTAGGAGAGTCCAGAAAATGGACGAACTCGTACTTGGTCCATAGAATCTCCCCGAAACCCGCAGTTTTTCCAAATCCCCGTGCGTAGTGATTATACCAACCCCACTTCGGCTCTGGATGGCAATTATTGGGAAAAGAAGGATAAGACTTGTCTCCCCAGTTTGCTTCTGCAACTCTCTTCACCACGGACGGCTTAGAAATTCCTCCACATTTTTGACACATCTTTCTTTCTGAATATCGGTCCAAAGTGATAGAGTCAAACGTGTTTTCAATATGACCGTTGCCACAAGCGAATCCGAAGCAGTACCCCACAATATCTTTTGGTTTTGTTGATAGGTCTGGTTCTGGGTCAGAATGGGGAGTTATGATCGCAGTTTGTTGGTTATTGCACGGAAGCATATCCTCCGGGTTTCCAACTAAAACCTCTGGTTCTTCTTCGAATTCTGATTTATGGGTCCACCAAGTCATTGTTTCTCCTTCTGCGTGTATTTTACCAGAAAACTTGACGGGATGCCAGAGTAAGTTACAGTTAATTCCTTCTCTGCCCGACTGCATCCAACAAAAAAGCAGTTCCTCTCCTCGTCTAGGTCTGTAGATTTTGCGTGGGGGAGGATGCCGTCGTTTACAGAGATAAGATAAACTTTTGAAAACTCTAGACCTTTTGCCGAGTGGATCGTTCCCAAAGCTATTCCTTTCTTCCGTTTACTAGCCGCAGTAACCCTCCGAGAGTAGTCCAAGAACTCCTTAACACCTCCGTGTTTCTCAGCCATTTTTATTAACGTGGCTAAGTTTTCTAAAGGGTCGTTATCCATCCACTCCATCTCGGAGTAGTAATCACCTACCTTGAGTGATCCCATGATCTTCTTGAGGGACTCCGCTGCTGGAAGATCACGGTATCTGGACAAAGAGTGGATAAACGATTTGAAGTTCTGAAGAGCCTCTAGATTTCTAGCCTCAACCAGAACTTGTGGGGTTTCACAGATCACTTTCCAGTAAGAAACTTCGGGGTCCTGCTTCTTTAGCTCTTTAAATTTTGCTGCGATTTTTGTCCTCGGAAGATACTTAGTTGGGTGGTAGTCGCTGCGAAGGATCGTGGATAATAGGTAGTTCGCTGGAAATAGGCAAGTCCCCAAATAGGCAATTAAATTCTGTACTTCAGGCTGGCTGTAGAAACCTGAGCGATTGATATAGTGAAACTGGACTCCTCTCTCCACGAGTAAAGACTCGACGGGAGCTAATGCCCTGTTGGTCCTTGCAAGAATCGCTACGGTCGGCTTGTCCACTACTCCCCCTCCAGATAAAGATCCCCTAATCTTAGGGCAGTGGTTATGAGGAGATTAACATCATCCGCCCCACAATTACATTTTCCCGAGTCGTCGTTACCAAAATAGCTTTCGTCTTTGGGGCAGGAGTAGAACCCGTCTTCACAGTATGTGTGGCTTCTCTTGCAGTTCTCCAAAGCTAGCATCAATGTACGAATTACCGATTCGCTTGTCATTAAATGGACTCCTGTTGCGACTTCATTTTCTCCCTAACCGAATCTAAAACGGTATCCTCAATATCATAGTTATTGAGGTCGAGGATCTGGGTTCTTACGGTTCGGAATTCTATTTCCGTAGCCGCTAGAATCAGTGCTTCTCGGAGTTCGCTTGGGGTATATGACGCATTCTCTAGGGAATACATTAACTGGTCTACTAGGGACCGAAAGTGTGGGTCATACTGGTACCTATTATGCACAGTGTCTCGGCAACCAAATGGTGTAAATCTGTTTACCATTTTACATTCCCTTTATCATGACCTCGCACGACCTCAATAATGTGCTCTGCGGTGAGATAACTACAAGAAGAAAGGGCCCTCCTTATTTTAGAAACAAGCTCCTCCTCTTGTTTTGCCTCTTCGGACTTCACCCAAGCTCTCCATTGTCTAAACCATTTAATCATTTTGTCTCCTTTGGATTTTTGAACTCAATTACTATCTTCATAGTTGGACCTTCCTGCCAAGATACTGACATGCACTCCTGAATTCCTAATAGAACTCTTGGGGTGAGTGTGTGGATTTCCTTCTTGATCTTCTCGGAGGCTTCTTCTGCTGCTTCCTGAATCTTTTTATCAATTTCTTCTTTTAGGATACGATTGATGCTCCCTAGAAGGTAGCTTTGCGGAGTTTCCGGCATTATTTTGTCTCCTTTCCAATTCCAGTTAGTCTCCAGTATAACCCAGCACAATTCATGTATCTCTGGTTTTGGAAGTCGCCTTCGTAGGGCTTAGCTCTGGTGAATAGTGCCGGTTTATCCCATTCTGGACGCATGATTTGGAGCAGCTTTCCTTCTGGAGGAGGTTCTTTTGTCCAAGGAACCCATCCCTCCTCTGGCTTATAGGGAGTATCCCTCCACAACGAAAAATTGAGATCGGTCCAAGTGTAATTTTCACACGAGGAAAGTCCTAAAAAATCTCCTAGCATACTGCTCACGCCTCCTCCTCCTTTCCATTTTCTGGAATTCCCAGAATGTTGTTGATTACCCAATTTGCTTCATCAACTGCCGTTCGGAAGCCTTTTACTAGAGGAGTGGTACCGGAACAGTTGTCCGTATGAAACTTTTCTGCCAGATCCTGAGAAGCCGCCACGGGCCGTATAAAGTCAATAATTTCTGGAGTTGACCGATAGTTGCAACTCAGGTAAAGGGTTTTTGTTCCGGGGAAAATCCGATCCATGGAGTTGAACAAATTTCCATCACTTCCCCTGAAGGAATAAATCCCCTGAGATAAGTCACCAACAGCAAGAACTGACCCTCCAAACAAAAGACGAGCCAAATCCCATTCTACCTGGGACATGTCCTGGCTTTCGTCCAACTGAATCCACGGACGAACCCATCTCTTCCGAACCTCTGGTTTTTTCTCCAGAATATCAACCATGTTGAACAGCAGATCATCAAAATCTAGCATCCCAGCGTCTTTTAAACGTTTTTGGTAGTCCTTGTAAGCCAGAGCTAGTTTTAGTCCTTTTGCATCAATCTTATTTTGACAATCCTTGACGATCTCAGCAGGACGAATCCGTTTCCGTTTCCAAAGGCTGACCACGGGCCGAAGACTACGGGGATCAAGGTCGTATCTTCGAGCGGCTTCTCCTGATAGCTTATTGGCGACGGGTTCTGCCGCCAAAGGGAATTCAGCTAGTTCAAATCCAAACTCATTTCTCTCCTCTGTTGCGAATCTCAAGCTAAGGCTGTGAAACGTCGCAGCTCCGGCTGTCCTTGTAGTGGACAATTCTCCAACTTGGGCTTCTACACGATCTCGGAGATTCTTAGCGGCAGTACGGGTAAAGCTGAGGCTGATGATATCGTCCGCAGAAACCCCTTCTTTGATGAGTTCGGAGAACCTAGCAACCAAACATGCCGACTTCCCCCCACCCGGACCAGCAAGCACCTTATATGCCCCCTCCCGAGAAGAGACCACCTCTCTCTGTTCTTCGCTAAGAACAATATGCTTCGGTTCTGGTTTCTTACGAAGTGGCATTAGTTGAATACTCCCCTGCATACCAAAACAAAGGCCAGAACGCCCGCTGTTCCAATCACAACAGCAAAAGCCGTCAGGAAAAACATGCTAGGGTTGACCATACGTAGATTTGAGTCCAAATAATCATAGGGATGCCCTATCGGACCTCTCCAGAATCCCCACCCGATAAGTATTAGGCTAGCTAATAGTAGAATAATCATTTATACTCCTCAATCCTATCATCTGGGTGTTTCCAGTTCCAAAGACCAATATACCATCCGATCTTGGTTCCCATCTCCGTTCCGTGGGAGATTCCATCTCGAACATTCAGACATATTGACGCAAAATGTGATTTTACTCGGTGTTTCCGGCACCGTTGGCACTTGACATGCTCAAACCATCCAGCATCGATTTCTTCTCGGTGAATTTTCTCATAAGAGTGGATTCCAATTTTGCATAAAAGATTCATTGTTCCTCCTGTCCAGAAAATGGACTAGGATCAGCTTCATCCCGAAGGTTGACAAAATCGGCGAGTTTCAAAATCAAACCCCGACCGTGCTGATCCAGTTTAGACGAAACGTAACACAACTGTTCTTCTACCTTGTTCTTATCAAATTTACAGGCTTCGAGAAGGCTATACCCGAGTTGGTTGAGAAATTGTGCTTGTTCGGCATCGTCTGCTTCTCCGAACGCACGATTTACAATATCCAGAATCCTCATAACTCCTCCTCAATTTCAAACTCAAAAGGCTCTACCAAAAGTTCGTTATCAAAACTCTTCATAAAGTCTACCACAATTTCCGGGGTTTCGACAGACTTTTTATATCCGTGTATATCAAGCCATGAAATGGACGAAGGAGACACCCGAGGCTTGATAATCTTCTGGTCGATCATAGCCAAACAAATGGGATCTCCGGTGCAACTTCCCCGAAGACCCCGAGAGATGTGATCCTGTGTTACTGTGATTTTCATCAGTCTTCCTCGGGGACCTGTACCTTCTCGATCTTGAGGTCGAACTTTTCTTCGTCCAGACGGCCCGTCAGTTCTTCAAGACGATTGTCTGCCTCGTATTGATTGTCAAAGTTTTCGTTCACGGAAAGACCCTGCACGGTTCCGATAACTGCGTACTTCTCCACTGTCTTCGGGGGAGAAGGAATCTCTGCGTATAGGTTGTAACTATCAATGTACACCCGAACGGTGTTACCCACTCCGTCTGTAAAGGTAACAGACTTGAGAGAGGTATCGCTTCGCTCAGTGGCAACAGAAATACCGCTGAGGACGAGTTGCTTATCCGATTTTACCCTAGTCCAGTTCATTTCTTCTCCTTTGGTTTGTGGTTTTATAAGTCCTATACTAGAATGGTACTTGATCGTCCTCGTTAACCAAAGGACGGGGCGAAAGCTCGGTAACTTCGTACCTCTTTGGAGGAGACACTATTGCCTTAGCTTCTAGCACAATGAAACTTCCTCCATAGGTTGTGGAGGCCAAGCGACCAGCCTCCTCAAGGGCGGATTGGTACGAGGAATGCCGATATTGTGGCTTTTCTTCGTTTGGGTTGTATACGTACCAAAATGTGTTCATATTCCTCCTTAAAAAGGCACGTCCTCCCCGAAGGGATCATCAGATGATGGCTGCTCTGCTCGTGCGGGAACCTGAGTTTGTATTCGTGTTTGCGGAACGGAGGCTTGCCTAGTAGCAGGAGCACGATCCTGAGACTCCCGGTTGTCCACAAACTGGATTTTGTCAGCGATGATTTCCGTTACCGTCCGTTTCGATCCAGTCTGCTTATCGTCCCAAGATCGAGTATCCAGTTCTCCGGTAATTCGTACAGACTTTCCCTTCTTGAGATACTTTTCAGCAAAATCGGCTTGTTCCCTCCAAGCCACGATATTGAACCAATTTGTGTGTTTGTTGTCTCCAAATCCCCTAGACACCGCTACGGAGAAATTGGCAACACGCTTCCCCGAGGGGGTAGCCTTGATCGCAGGATCTTGACCAAGGTTACCCTCCAGAACTACCAGTGAAAATCCTTCGGTCATTACTTACCCTCCCGAGCAGGAGCGCTCTTGACATACGACCATCCACGAGAGTGAGCAGTCTCGCTTTCGTTCCGATATGTCTCAATAGCTCCCTCGGCATCTTCCTTAGCGTAATCTTTTGGTCCGAAGGCAAGGAAACCGTACGGGGTCAGGAATCCCCACTGATTTTCATCAGCACCAAAAACATACCTCTTCTCAACGAAAGGGCCGTCTTCGTCCTCGGGGTCGGTGGTGACGTACTCTCCGTCTCCTGGACCCTCATCGGGAGTAGATTCGTCAGTTTCGAGGAAAGACTCTACCATTCCAGAAACAGTGTCAAACAGTTGTTCCTCGGAAGTCAGAGGAGTGATACTATCAACTTCGGACACGAGTACAACCTCTTCCCGTTCGGCGTATGCTGGTGCGAGGGAACCTCGGACGAACTCGTACTGACTCTCAAAAAGTTTAACTGAGTCCGCTTCAATCACATAATTGTCGTTGTGTCGGGTTACAACTAGAAAGCTAGGCATAAATCTCCTTTGTCCATAAAATGGACGGTTACTAAAGTCCTAGAGGTGAAAGTAGAGATATCTTGAGTATGCCGCTTGCGCTCGGGGCACGTCATACTTGAAGACGGTTGTTTCCTGTATCACTGGTTTGGGAGTGATAGCTTGCTCCACAAATTGGTAGAGTCGGAAAGTGATTCCAGGTTTCAGCTTCGTCAACCTAAGAAGCTCTGCTTCCGCCTCTGCTAAGGAGTCATGTTGCCTTGGCTTGGTTGAGGTTCCTTCATCACTTACGATGATGTAGTGGGTGGTTGATACATAATTCGTTAGCATTTTATCTCCTTAGTTAGAACTTTGGAAGAGGGGCGTTCTTGACTGTTTCTACAAGTTTCCCCTCTTTCTGAGCGGTTTCAAGTTGGTCCAAAGCCTTCTTCCAGTCTCCGACTGTAAGCAACTTGGACGATGTTTTCTTTCCAACTCCAAGAATGTAGTTTTTAAGATCAAGCATATTAGCCCCAGATTTTGCCAGATCCCTTACCTTAGCTGTAAATCCCGACTGTTGTTCTTTGTTTGGGATCAGAGAATACTCGGGGGGTTCGGGAAGCCCAGCTTCCTTTGCTTCCTCTGCTGTAAAGTTTACCACAGAATCTACAAAATTGGTGGCTTCCTGCTTATTTTTTTCTGCATCAATTTCTAGGGCCGGAGATCCCACCAAATCAAAGTCATCGTCTGTGACCCCACTTTCGGTCGGGGATAGTTCTTGCTTCTTCTTCTTAGATTTCTTAGGTTCTGGAAGTTCGGAAGCTGTTTTCAAGGAAGGAACAGATTTTAGGACCTTATCTTTACTCTCGTCAATCGCTTTCTGATTGATCTGTTTTCCTTCTTCGGATATCTTCTTTATTGCCTCCTCAGAAGTTTTACGCTTTGTCTCTCCCGGTCGCGCTTCGTTTGTGGGAGTTGCCGGAGTTTGGTTAACCTCGGGGGCGGTTTGAGGTACTGGTACAGAAGTGAGAGCCGAAGGAGTCACCAAGTTCTCCTCGGTCTCCGGTTTAAATTCCTCGGCTAGAAAAATAGAACCAAGCTCTTCCGGGTAGGTAGCGCGACGGGTGGCCGCTTCGGTACATTTTTCGAGCTGCTCTGGTCCTCTTCGTTGCCACATCTCCGTCAGAACGGGGCCGTTTGCTGACTTCATAGTTACCGCGTATGCTTCAAAACGGCAGACGACTTCCACTGGCTCCTTGTAGTCTGATCGGTAGATAGGAACGATGCAGGCGTATGGTTCTCGGGGAAGCTGGGGATTGGCCTTATCTGGGAGGGGGATAGTTGATTCGATAGTCGGCATCTTGTTGTCATCGAGGTACACCCACCGAGTCTTCCCACGACCAGCATCTTTGCCTGTCCTCTGGCTGATAAGGCGGAAGGCATCAATTTTGGTAATCCACGTAGCCTTCGATTTGCGCACCTTTGCGCCTACTTCTGGGTCCCACTCGTTAACTGAGCGCAACTGGAAGAAGAGATGCGTTCCTGGGCGCAGGTTACGGGCCTTCGCTTCACTAATGAATAAGTTAAATTGAGAATCCGAAGCCCCCGCACAGATTTCTTCTCGGATGGCCTTTAGTTCCTCTTCTGTAAATTCCAAACTCATTACTTCTCCTTGTTGAAAAGTTCTATTGATTTTTGATGTATTGCTTTACCCGAGGCTAGAGAGGAGATCTTTACAGCCTCTGTGTCGGGAACTCGGAACTTTTGAAGTTCGTCGAAGAAAACTTCAGTTGCCAAGTCACTTAGTCTAATTATCTCATCATTATTTGGCATCCTTACCTCCTTTAGCTACACTTCTGGTTTTTCTTCGTCTTCCAGAAGCCAAAGAAGAACTTCGTAAATTCCATCTTCGTATTTCATGGACGGATATTTGCTGCTTCTGAGGGTGTCAATATTGTCGAGTAGTTTCTCGGCTTCTTCGGCTGTGTGCTTGAATCCTGTGGGCATGATACCTCCTATTTCAATTTTAAGCAAAACGGAACAAATTCCTTCTTCGTCCCATCAACTTCCCATTCTAGCGTAAATCCATTAACTGGACAATAGGGTTGGTGGTCGTAGAACTGCGGGTATACTTTTGCCCCGCTTGGACCATACAAAATGGTCTTTAGCTTCTCGTTCTCCTGAGTCAGTTTGTTGACAATTTGCTGTTGGGCATTCATAAGTTTTGCCCATTGTGAAGATGTGGGCTTAGGTGGACTTCCTAAAATAAGGAACAACAGTAAGTGGGTCACGGAATCTCCTTTGTCCATTTAATGGGCGAAAGTGGTTGGGGGATTAGTCAAAGCGGACGGTAGCGCCTTTGAGCCACCCTTCGCAGACTGCTCCGGTTACGTCAGACCCAGAAGGGGAAATAGCTTTGAATCCGGTACTGAAAGTATCATTTTTGTCACAGATGAAGAATCGGTACCCAGTCATTTGAATGTCACTGAATCCCTGTTGATTCAACACTCGTGTTGCCCGTTTGGGGTCTGTGCATCCTGTCAGTGTAGCAACAAGTATGCCTAGTAGAATTATCCTTTTCATGTTCTTCTCCTACGTATGGGTCACTATAGTTACAGTGGGTATAAAATGCCATCCTCTCGGATACCATATAAACCCTCCGCAGTAGCCAGGTCTAAAATCTCCGTCGGACCAATACCACATTGTATGAACCTCCAGGGCTATCAACAAACCCATCGTACCACAAAATCTCTTCTCTGCAACAATTATTTTTAAGTATTTTTTCCACACGGTTTAGCGGTATAATGCTCTTAGGAGGCAAACATGACCTACGCTCAGAAAAAGAAATCTGAGATTTTCCAGGAAATCAAAAAGGGTAAATGCACAATCCAAAAAGTGGAACAAACTGCTAAACAAATATCCCGAGTAGCCTGCCGTTCGAAACTCAAATACTATTCGATGGACGAGGCCGCTTCCAAAATCTACCGCTACCCCATTGACGTTGAACCATATTTGTGCGAATGCGGAGCCATTCACTTCGGACACCCGTCCGCTTGGAAGAAAGAAGCTACAAGAATTATTATTGCTAAGGAAGAAGCTCGTAAACGAAATTCAGGGGTCCAGACTCCGCAGTGGAAACTAGACCCCCGAAGGAAATTTGATTAGGTTTCGAGAGTGCGGAAGACCAAATCTCCGCACTCTTTACACGTGTTGGAATATACTTTATAGGTTCCCGTCTGCTTTTCGGTGTACCGATCAGATTTTATAAGGGCCTCTACCAGAATCCACTTCTCCTCTCGATAGAACTTTACAACATTTATACAACAGACCTGTTACGTTTCCGTACGCGGTTCCGTCTTGGTACCCGGAATTATCTAATCCGACTAAACAAGAAGCCAAAGCATCTCCCCGAGAACCTAAAGGACTCCGGACGAGAGCCGACCGCAAAAAGGAGGATAAAACAGATGTCAAAGCGCGACTGTCTGCTGTTTTTATTTTAGACAAAAATTCGGATGTTTTACCCCAATTTCCCGAGAGCACGGATCTGGCAACCTCTGCATAAAGAGGTTCGTGTTCTGACCCGTGGATAGCGTCTTCGAGTGGGACCCCAGCTAGATACTGGTCCAAGACTCCCAAGATTTCTCGGGGTGACCGAACCTCGTGTTCAAAAAGGAAATCGGAAATCCGAAGATTCTCATTTACGTTTTCCGTACCAGGATTTGCCTTTTGCAAAAGCTGACGGACGTTCTCTTGGCTCAGAGGCTTGATTTCAAAAGTAGCAGCCGCCGCCCGACTCTTGATGGCAGGTTCAATTTTTTCTGGACGATCCGTAGTCAAAATCCAGATGGTCTCGTTTTTCTCCATCGGGTCTTTAAGAGCGTTTTGCGCCTGCGGGGTGAGCTGGTGGGCCTCGTTGAGAATTATTACTCTACGCTGTCCACAAAATGGACGAGATGCAGAAATTTCCGATAGAGTTCTCGCGGCGTCCACGCCATTAGAGTCTGAGGCGTTGATTTCAATTAGCCCATCCTGCTCCGCTCCGCACATCTTTGCAATAATCAGTGCAAGGGTAGTTTTTCCAGTACCGGGAGGTCCGTAGAGCAAGAATACGTTGGGCCAGTTATCCTTTTCAGCAAACGAGGCGATTGCCTTCTTCGCTTGCTCGTTTCCGAGGACAGATCCGAGACTGTCAGGACGCAGGTCTAAAGCTAGATTACTCATCGAAAATCTCCCAATCGTCGGCAATAAGGTCTTCCAAGAAAAGTGTATCGTTGTCTAGGTATACGCTCCCTCCCGCAGATTCCCAAAACACAAATTTATCCCACCCGTTGTATGTACGAATTACTTTCTTCCCTTCTTCCATCCACTTTGCCGCCTGTTTAATATCAGCCATTCTTCACCTCATCATATTTCTTGATAGCCCAAGCTAGAGCGTAGCAGCACCAGATGTATCGGTAGGTGTACTCTCTATAGTTCCATTCCCAAGAATCTGTAAACTCAAAGATATGACCACCCACTGGGTACGAAAATCTATTGAGGTGGTCGAAAGCGACTCCAGGGCCTTGATCTAGATTGTCTAGAATATCCACGTCTACGTTGAAGCGGAGTTCTTCCATTTCGTCTTGGTCGAGTTCGTAGTCTTCTTTCCACTGGTCTAAGGTTTCTTCAATTCGTTCCTTGAGTTTTTCTTCCGAAAATTCCTTATATACTCCAGAATCGCCGCTACGTTCAACGGCTTCAAGTTTCTCTCCCCAGTAAGACAAGTTGATTCCCAAGTGATCTTTATCTCGTCGGTCAGTCCTGAAGAACTCAAACATATCGTCCAACCGGCTAAACACGAAACAACCCATGTCTCCAGAATACGCTAGGTACCCCGGCCAAGTCACGATGTCAAATCGCATGTCCCAAGATCCGTGATTGGATAGTCGAAGGTGTCGGTAGACTCCGTCGTCCTTCAGAATCTCCAGGGAGTGGTTAGCTACATCTTTCAGGAAACTTTCTTCAGTCGGTTGGGGCATTCTTCTCCTCTTCAAGTTCTTCCTTCAGTTCCTTCCACAGGGCGTCTACGTCAATACGTTCTTTCCCCGCTGTCCAATATGAAGGTCCTTGGTCCGCAATAATCTTGTTGAAAACATCTATGGCGTCTTCTACCTCCAAAGGGAGTTCTCCATCCTCGGCTAAATCATCACACCAATCGTCATAACTAAGTTGTCTAAGATAGTGCGGCTCTCCGGTTACAAGTTGGACTTCCGGTTTCCATCCGTTTTCTTTGGCGTCTTCGAGCATTTCGTACATGTACTCAAGCACCGACTCTCGGTCAAAAAAGCACCGATCATCCATAAATTCGAATACGGGTATAGTTTCGTCCCATTCGACTATAGGAAGAGTGTAGTACTTCTCTATGTCAATTTTTGCTTGGCAAGAATCGCACCGAACTCTTCCTTTTGGGTACGGTTTGCCACACTCACAAGTCTGGTGTGTACACCCAGACCACCGAGCTCCGCGTTCGCTACTCGGGTTATCCCCCGGATAAAAGATACCATCTTGGGACTTCCATCCGACTTGCTCGACTTTCTTCGCGGCTTCTGGACTATCAAACATTACGATCTTTTCAGGAGTTTTCATTTTCCCTCTCTGATTCCTGTATTCCGTAAAGTACCATGAAATACACAAAAACTAGACTTGTTATTCCCGCAATAATAAGAACAGCGTAAGGTTCGGGTGCCCAGCAGAGGAAAAGAAAAAGTCCAGCCGTTCCCCCCACCAAAATGGTAGTAATCACCAAAGCCTTTAGGTATTGGTTCATTCAGTTTCCTCAACTTTCTCTACCAAACTAGGCAGATGGGAAGCATGAGTCGGGTCGATCTGTGGGTCAACCTCTCGGAGTAGCCCAGTAATCACGGATGCCCACCTTTTCTCGGTCGTGTCTCCGATGATTGAATCGTCACGGTCGTTGAGAACTTCAATTCCTCGTGGATCGATACCATCTACGAGCCGGGCAATTACGGCACCCAGAGAATCCAACGGAACACGAAAGCCACGCTGATAAAACTTGAGGAGACGGAGCATCGAACCCCCTGCGTCTTCGTTTCGCTTAGGAGATCGGTAAACAAGGCGCTTGGCGGCCAGATCCGCATAAAAATTATCGTCCAATAGACTCATCCACTTTCCAGACACCGAGTCAAACCAAAGGGCGGCACAGGCGATGGTGAAGTCAAAAGATTCAATCAGGAAAGCCGGATTTGGAAACGACCAACGGTGGATATACTGAACAAAATCCCGAGGAGTCAACTTTACCGAGATTGCGTTGCCTGTTTCGTATGGTTTCTTTTTAGCCAAATCCGCCAGTTCCTTTGCAAACATTTTCGCGTCTTCGGGGTTTTGGGTAAAGAGATCAAGATCATTCGGCTTCTCTCCAGAAACAGTTGACCGGAGATACCCGCCTCCGAGGACTATACGATCACCATAGTTAATCATCTGATTTCTCAGACGAACGGGGAGAAGCCGAACGGCCCAATTTAGATCGTGTTTATTGAGTTCTTGCAATTTATGCCCTCCAAATCCTCTCAGTCTTTCTGGTCAATTTTGGTGATAGATTGTGGGATACATCCCCGCTGGAGAATATCCACTTCGTCTTCTAGATCCCTGATCCTATCCGAAGTGATATTTTCTGCAAACAATTCCAGTATATCATAAATCCGCGCTCGGACTCCGCGATCCCTGATGTATTTGTCTGAAGTTGGGTCTCCATAGTCGGCGTTTGACTCGGATTCGTAGGCTTCGATAATCTGTTCTACGAACTCTTCGATGTCCATTATTTGGCCTCCACTTCGAGATAGGCGATATTGCTCCCTTGGACGAAAACCTGGGTTCCGGAGATTGTCTCAAATGTTTGGAGAGTCTCCTCTGTAAAAGACTCTGCGCGAAAGGTTCGGTTGGTCAGAATCACAACTTTTAGGGTCTGTCCTGTTTTTAGAAAAACAGAAGCCTTGTACCAATTTTCTTGTTCCATTACTCCTCTTCCTTCCTAATATACTCTACTGCTCGTTTTTCACAGTAGGTATCTTGCCTAACTTCTTTTGTGGGGTACTCAAGGTAGGCCGTGTTTCCGTATTGTGCGTCCCAAGGACACCACTTTCCATTTTTACGCACTCGGCGGCGTGTCTCTACCATCCATATGCTTGCGGGGTTCTTCATTACTCCTCCTCGTCCATTTTCTGGACTAGTAGTTTTCTGCTTCAATTCGTGTCAAGAAAAAGTGAATCCCTGCTGCGCATTCTTGCCACCTGTCTTCACAGAAATCGGGGACATGTACGGTCTCTCCAATACGGTAAACAAAGTTGGGATCATAGTTGCTTCTGGCTTCTTTTGCTCCGAAGATGTTTCTCACAATCGCAGAAGATGCTCGGCACTTTCGTCCCGTTGCGTTACTGCGTTTTGCCGTGGCGGGAATCAAGAGTTCTACAATAACGCCGCCCTCACCCTTTTTCCACCCAATGAGATCCCCTTCTGGGGCGATAAGAGTTTGTGCAACAGCAATTTCCGGTATGTTTTTGGCCCCGCTCAGATCGGCCC
>Ga0255348_1000376_pt1 | contig 19479 bp, 16 predicted proteins | sample CBST25v5metaG_FD_189945 | JGI IMG/M metagenome (GOLD analysis project Ga0255348, IMG submission 189945) | Peat soil microbial communities from Stordalen Mire, Sweden - C.B.S.T-25.v5 | ecosystem: Environmental > Terrestrial > Soil > Wetlands > Peat | place: Sweden: Norrbotten County, Stordalen... | reverse complement strand
GAACTGCTGCACCGTCATCATCCGGCCACGCTTCATAGCTGTTCTTTTTGCCATGACACTATAATATCGCCATTTATTCGCCTGAGCAAGATTGATATTCATCTTCCTAAAATGCTAGAGCGCTCTCCGATTGCTCTGCTGGCCGACGACAGGATTCACGCTGGTGACATTGCGATTGGCAAGCTCTACGGCAGTCTGGTGAAATCCGCCTTGGACGCGCCGCAGAGGGGGCAAACCCAATCGTCGGGCAAATCTTCAAACCGGGTTCCCGGCGGAATTCCAGAATCCGGATCGCCGGCAACCGGATCGTAGATACGACCGCAGACGGAGCACTCGTATCTGGCATTGGACGACGGGGAGCCGGCGGCCGCAGCATCCGGCTCCGGGGCAATGTAAGTGGGAGCGTTCTTGGGTGATTTGCCCTTCATGACATCGTGATAGTAGGCGTAAGTGAGCGGCGGCTGCGTGGTGTCCGTCACATCGCCATCCACCACTTCGCCAATAAAAAGTATGTGCGTGCCAGCGTCAACGGCCTGCACCACCTTGCACTCAAACCACGCCAACGTGTCTTCCAGCAGAATGGGCGCGCCGGTTTGCCCTGTCCGGTGGCGAACCGAAGCAAATTTGTTGAGCGTCCGGCCCGATTTGTAGCCGAACAAACCGATCAGTTCGGACTTGGTGTTCTGCGCCAGAATGGAAATGGAAAAAACCTTGCTCTGCCCGATCATGCCGCATGTGTGGTTGTTCTTGTTGCAGGCAACGGCGAAGCGTGCCGGCTGGGAAGTGATTTGAAAGACAGTGTTGGCGATATAGCCGTTGCTTTCGCTGCCATTCGTCGAACTTACAGCATAAAGACCATAGGAAACTTTGTAAAAAGCCTTGTTATTCAAGATCTATTCCTCCAGAGGATTTCCAGACTTTTCGCCGGCTCCAGCCTCGTGTCCGCCTGCATCACACCATACCACTCAAGTCATGCTCAACGGCAAATTGCCTGCGCGCAAGGTCCGTGTCGCGTCCTGATACGGGACACGAGCCGGGCAGATACTTTACCGGCCATGTCTGTTCGCGAAGGCATGTAAAAAACATTCATGCCCTGGACTGTGAGCGAGGCTATGGTGGGTTGAAGAAGAGCCGCTGTCGTTCTGCACCCGGCCCCGCTCGCGCTATCCTAAAGTGTCCGGCCGCATCGGCCAGCAAGGAACCCTATGCCTGAAGAAATCGCCACACCAATTCCCATCGCCACCATCGACACACTCGCCCGGCACGAAGGCCAGACCGTAATGATTCGCGGCTGGCTCTACAATCACCGCGCAAGCGGCAAGCTGCTCTTCCCCATTTTTCGCGACGGCACAGGCACGGTCCAGGGCATTGTCCCCAAGGCCGCCGTGCCGCCTGAAGTCTTTGAGACGATCAAGGGCCTTACGCTGGAGTCGAGCGTGATCGTCACGGGCAAGGTTCGCGCCGACAAGCGCGCCCCCGGCGGCTTCGAACTCGACGTTCAGGACCTGAAGGTCGTTCAGCAAGTCCCCGAATCCGACCCCTACCCCATCACGTTGAAGGAGCACGGGGTCGAGTTCCTGATGGAGCACCGCCATCTCTGGATCCGCACCCCGCGCCAGGCCTCGATTCTGCGCATCCGGGCCGAAATCATGCGCGCGGCGGCGGAATACTTCGATCAGAACGGATTTATCCGCACCGACCCGCCGATTCTCACCCCGGCGGCCTGCGAAGGCACCTCGACACTGTTTCCCGTCGATTACTTCGGCGATCCGGCCTATCTTACTCAGTCCGGGCAGCTTTACGAAGAAGCCACGGCGATGGCGCTGGGCAAGGTCTACAGCTTTGGTCCGACCTTCCGCGCGGAAAAGTCGAAAACACGCCGGCATCTTACCGAGTTCTGGATGGTTGAGCCGGAAGTCGCCTTCATGGACCTGGACGGCCTGCTGGAACTGGCCGAGAACTACCTGTCGCACATCGTCCAGAGCGTGCTGAAGAACCGCGGGCCGGAACTGGACGTGATTGGCCGCGACCGCGCCAAGCTGGAAGCTATCTGCCCGCCCTTCCCACGCCTGCGCTACGACGTAGCCGCCGACATGCTGAACGAGGCCCACAAAAAGGGCGAGCTGGAGCTGCCTTTCGAGTTTGGCAACGACTTCGGCTCTCCGGACGAGACATGGCTCAGTTCGCAGTTTGACAAGCCCGTCATGGTTCACCGCTATCCGGCCGGCGTGAAAGCCTTTTATATGGAGCCCGACCCGAAGGACGCCCGTTTCGCCCTTTGCGTTGACGTTCTGGCTCCCGAGGGGTACGGCGAAGTCATCGGAGGCTCGCAGCGCGTTTCCAGCTTCGAACTGCTCAACTCCCGCATCGAGCAGAACAACCTGCCGAAGGAGGCCTTCCAGTGGTATCTGGATCTGCGCCGCTATGGCTCGGTGCCGCACTCGGGCTTCGGCATGGGCATCGAGCGCGTTGTCGCCTGGGTCTGCGGGCTGGACCACGTGCGCGAGACCATTCCCTTCGCGCGGACGCTGCACCGGATATATCCGTAAAGCAGGGACTAGGCGTTAGGGACTAGGGACTAGAAAAACGCGCGACTTTAACATCTGCTGTGTATGCCATGCAGGCAGACGCAACAGGGAGATTTTGTCCGCGCGCAGGGCGTTGAATTGCCGGAGCGGGTCCCGCATGGAAAAGGATGATGGACCACCCAGCGGTACGGCTTGAGCCGCGGCGCTGACGTTAGGAATTTATTCTCGATTGAAAGAGCCGATCAACACGATGCAGATGAAGAATCTTGCGCAGCCGATGGAAGAGGACGCGCCGAACGCACTGGGCACGGGCAAGATCGGGCAGCTCCTGGTGCAGTATTCGGTTCCCGCCATCATCGCCACCACTGCGCAATCCATCTATAACGTCATCGACCGCGTATTCATCGGCCACGGTGTGGGAGCCATGGCCATCTCAGGGCTGGCGGTGACCCTGCCGATCATGAACCTGGCCGCCGCCCTGGGAGCGATGGTGGGCGTGGGCGCGGCCGCGCTGGTATCGATCCGGCTGGGACAGCGGAACGCGCGGGAAGCCGATTCCATCCTGGGCAATACTTTCTTTCTGAATCTTCTGTTCAGCATCAGCTTTACCATCCTGTGTTTCCTCTTTCTGGACAAACTTCTGTTTTGCATGGGCGCGAGCCCGCAGACCCTGCCCTACGCCAGGCAGTTCATCCAGGTGATTCTGCTGGGGAATGTGTTTACGCATGTCTATCTGGGCCTGAACAACGTGATGAGAGCTTCGGGCTATCCCGGCAAGGCGATGATCACGACGCTGGTGACTGTGGCGGTCAACCTGGCGCTGGCGCCCGTGTTCATCTTCGCCTTCCACTGGGGAATCCGGGGAGCGGCTTTCGCAACCGTCTGTGCGCAGTGCGCCGGCACTATATGGGCCTTTCTGCACTTTACGCGGCGGGAACACACTGTGCGTTTCCGCCGGGGATGCTTCAGGCCGAAGCCGAGAATCATACGGGATATTCTTTCGATCGGGCTGCCCAGCTTCATCCTGCTTTTCTGCGCCAGCTTTGTCGCCGTGCTTGTGAACATGCGGCTGACACGCTACGGTGGTGATTACGCCATCGGCGCGTTTGGAATCATCAACGTTGTGCTGAGCCTGTTCATCATGATCACGGTGGGCGTCAACATGGGCATGCAGCCTATCGCCGGATACAACTACGGCGCGCGCAAGCTGGGCCGGGCGATTCAGGCCTATAAGCTGGCCATATGCGCCGCCACCTGCATCACGACTTGCGGATTCCTTCTGGGAGAGCTGCTTCCTCGCGCGGTGGCCAGCGCCTTCACCAGCGACGCGGAACTGATCCGCCAAAGCGTACTGGGCATGCGCCTGGCCGTTCTCTTTTTTCCCATCGTCGGATTTCAGATGGTGACCAGCAGCTTCTTTCAGTCCATCGGCAAGGCAAGAATCGCCATTCTGCTTTCGCTTTCGCGGCAGGTCGTGTTCCTGATCCCGTTTCTGATCGTTCTTCCGCTGATCTGGAAACTGAATGGGGTGTGGTTTGCCGGGCCGGCGAGCGATCTGACGGCTTCGGTGGTGACGTTGTTTGTGCTGAGGGCGTGGCTGCGACGGCGGGCGGCGGAATAGATTTACGGTGTCTCCGGATTACCGTTCAAGATTGTTCTTAAAAAAATCCGCTATTTCAGCTTCGACCTCTTCCTTGGATTTGGCGCAGGGCTGAAGTCTGTCAGCCCAGGCACGTCCTGGGTGGAGGACATCCCAGGGCGATTTCTTTTGCCTATGTCTTCCGGAGCCTGGATCATGATTACCAAATCCATCCACCACAACATTCCAGAGAGGCTGGAATCGTTCGATGAGAAGTGATTCAGCAAGAGGAATCCAGACATCATCCACCACGAGGTAACGGCATTGAAAGTCGCGACTTTCCAGAGTTGAGGCCTCCGCAACGGACGCGCCATGCTGGGAAAGGCGATTGAACAAACTGTGCCCAGCAGCTGCCTCGAAGTCCATTCCGCCCTTTCGCCCACCCGAGGGAATGGCCTTTCCAATATAAATGGGCGCGGCATCCTTGGAAGCGTTAATGAAAAGTGCCCCGCGCCCCTATTGCAGCATTTTGAGCTAAGATGTGGACAGGTCAAATGGCAGATGACGCGAAGGTCGGAAAACCGTGGCGTGATGAAGAACTCGACGCGATCATCGCGGACTACTTTGCGATGCTGTCTGACGACATTGCCGGCCGGCCTTACATTAAGTCCAGACATAGTGCTGCTCTCATGGAGCAGATCGGCCGGACCCACAGGTCCGTCGAATTCAAGCACCAAAACATATCGGCCGTACTCGACGAACTAGGGCTTCCGTGGATTCCAGGCTACATGCCAAAGAGGAATTATCAAAACGCCATCTTCGACGCAATCGACCGATACCTCACCCAGCATCCTGAAATTCTGGTACCCGTCACATTCCCACAAGCAAAGCCAACCTCTCCGTCGGCGATATTTGTAGACCCGCCCATGCCAACAACGGCGAAACAACCAATCCCGGAGAGACTGAATCGGCTCGTACGGAAATTTGATCCCGTTGAACGTGACCATCGCAACCGCTCTTTAGGAAAAGCCGGCGAGGCCTTTGTGTTCGATGTCGAACGGAAGCAACTCACCCTAGCTGACCGTGATGACTTGGCACGAAAGGTGAGATGGGTGGCAGAAGAGGACGGAGACGGAGCCGGTTACGACATCTACTCGTTCGACCCGCACGGTCATGAGCGCTTGATTGAGGTGAAAACCACAAATGGGGCCGCACGAACTCCATTCTTCTTAAGTCGCAACGAGTGCGAAGTAGCTGCTGAGCGCCCGACGGACTGGAACATTTATCGGGTACATTTATTCGCGAGACAACCGCGAATTTTCACTATATCGCCACCGCTTGAGAATTCAGTTCATCTTCGGCCCGAGACATGGCGGGCATCCTTTTAAGTAATTGCTGGGCAAATCTGCCTTTTCTTGGACGGACCAATTTCTTCTCGGGGCACCCAAACCCATGCAGCAACCCACGCACCATCTTTCGTAATACTCACCTGTGGTTCATCGTCAATCTCAAGGTCGGAAGCAGATACTGTGTACTGTTTGCGAGCCTGGGCGATATATGCCGTTGCAAGGACCTTTTCTTTGCGCGTGGGACTTGGTGGATCGGGTTCTACGAGACTCCTGTTATTTTTCATAGAGATTTCAACCTCGCGCTTCCAGTTCGGCCGGTCTTAGCTTATAAACCGGTCCCTATGCCCATTGTTGATTCTGCTTTTCTGGGTTGCCGAGGAGATGCAAAAGCAGAAGCAACCGCAGGTCCTTCGACTCTGTTTGGCGCAAGAAACGCGCCAAACTCCGCTCAGGATGACAACGCTGTGGGATTAAACACCGTTGTTACTGCACCAGCAAATACACACTCCCAAACTATCAGGATTCGCCAGCCCTGAAAACGTAACTTTCGTTGATTACGAAGGTCCCTTTCCCGATTCTGAGAGAGCTTCTTTGTCCAGAAACCCAAATGGGATTTCGGCTGTCTTCCGCAACCTGGATGCTGGTGCCAGAAGCAACCGTGAACAAGGATTATCTTCCCGAGTCGAGGAAAAACCAAATCAGGAACGCCGGGAAGCTCGCGAACGTGAAGGCGATATCGGAACCCCATGCCGTGCACCATACGGCGCACAACCATCTCCGGGCCGGTGTCCACACCCTTTATGCGGGACATCCGTTCGCTACGCTCCTGTTTGGAGAGATTGTCCATTGGGGCCGGATGATCCTGATTAGAATTTTACATCTGACAATATTGCGTCGCGCACTATCCTCTTCCACGGCACTTATTCTGGAGAGAAAAATAGCCGTTCAAACAAGTTTTTCTCTTTGAACGGGAATCCTTCTCCGAGCGCCTTGAATCCAAGTAAGTACAAGTTCACTTATTTCAAGGAGCGTACCGATGAGCTTATCCGCTGTTGAAGTCAACAAGTTGAAACAGGCACCCGCAACTGAGGGCGTGCTGCCGGTGGTGCTGAGCCGCTGGAGTCCGCGCTCCTTTTCCAGCCGCGAGGTCAGCGCAGCCGACCTGAGGACGATTTTCGAAGCCGCGCACTGGGCCGCGTCGGCATATAACGAACAGCCGTGGCGGTTTCTGGTTGGCAGGCGCGGCTCACCGGCTTACAAGAAGATTTTTTCCACGCTGATCGGCTTCAACCAGAGCTGGGCGGGCTCGGCGGCGGCGCTGATTCTGGGCGTGGCGAGCACCAAGTTCAGCCATAACGGGACAGCGAACGGCTGGGGCGTCTATGACCTGGGCGCAGCCGCTTCGTATCTGACGCTGCAAGCAGCGGCGCTGGGCCTGGCGACCCACCAGATGGCTGGCTTTGACCAGGAGGTCGCGCGCAAGGCCTTTGAAATTCCAGCGGATTACGCATTCGGGTCGGTGATCGCCCTCGGCTACCAGGGGGAGCCCTCAGCGCTTGGGAACGAACAACTGGTTGCGATGGAAACGGAGCCTCGCACGCGCAAAGCGCTGAAGGAATTCGTCTTATCTGGTTGGGGAGAAGCGGCCGATCTGGGATGATGGGCCACCTGCGGTGGGGCCAATGGCCACCTGCGGTGGGGCCAATCGCTCGCTATCCGCTCGCAGAGGTTTCGTGGTATCCCATCCTTGCTCCAGAAAAAAGCGCAAGGATGGGCCATCCGGCAGGAGCGCAGCGGGTTGAGTGTTCAGGTTTCCCACCCATTTCACAAAGAACGTGAAATGCATGGGGCACGGAGCTTCTGTTTACTGGTGGAGGATTGCCAGTCAAGGTTCGTGGTTTTCCAGGTCTGAGAATCCGGAGCTGGGGCACCAGGCTTCTCAGCAATGTGAACAAAAGGCCCGTGGCTAGAGCCACATTTTGCGGACCAGATTTCAGGGGCCCGAAGGCCCCTGCTTCCCTCCGATTCGAGACCTGAGACTCCTGATCTCTACGACCGCCGCGCGTCAACGTCGAAGATCGCCGGGTCGGGGTCCTGGAAGAAGGCGGCGTGCAGGCTGCGCACGGCTTCCTCGGCGTCGTCCTCGTCGATCATGAAGCTCATGTTGATTTCGCTGGCGCCTTGCGAGATCATGCGCACGTTGATGTGGCGGATGGCGTTGAAGACCTGGGCGGCAATGCCCTGCTGTCCGCGGATGTCGTCGCCGACCATGCAGATCAGCGCCTTGCGGCCCTCATATTTCACGTCGGCCAGCTTGCCCAGGTCGGCGGCCAGGGCAGGCAGCTTGTCGTTCGAGTCCACGGTCAGCGAGATGCTGACTTCGCTGGTGGAAACCATGTCGACCGGGCACTGGTACTTGTCGAAGATGGCGAAGACCTCGCTCAGGTAGCCGTGGGTCATCAGCATGCGGCTGGCCACGACGTCGATGATGCTGAGCTTCTTTTTGACGGCGATGGACTTGAAGGGGCTCTTGCAGTGCGGGGCCAGTGAGGTGATGCGCGTGCCTTCGCAGGCGGCGTTGCGGCTGTTGAGCACAAAGACCGGGATGTTCTTCTTGACGGCGGGCAGAATCGTGGCCGGGTGCAGAACCTTGGCGCCGAAGTAGGCCAGTTCGGCGGCCTCTTCAAAGCTGATGGTCTTGACGCGCAGGGCGTCGGGACAGATGCGCGGGTCGGTGGTCATGATGCCGTCCACGTCGGTCCAGATTTCGATGGCCTCGGCCGTAAGCGCGCCGCCGATCAAAGCGCCGCTGAAGTCCGATCCGCCGCGGCCCAGGGTGGTGGTGATGCCGGCCTCGTTGGCGGCGATGAAGCCGCCCATCACCGGCACCTGCCCCTGCTTGATGAGTGGCAGCAGCTTTTCCGCGGCCCGCTTTTCAATGAGCGCGGACTGCGGCACGGCCTTCTGAAACTGCGAGTCAGTGATGACGACTTCGCGCGCGTCCACGTGAGCGGCGTTGATGCCAAGTTCGCGGAAGGCCGAGGCGACGATGCGGCTGGAGATGCGTTCGCCGTAGCTGACAATCAGGTCGGAGATGCGCGGAGTGAGTTCGAGGATGGCCGCCAGGCCGCGCAGAACCTCATCGAGCGAGTCGAACTTCTGATCGATGAATTCATGCAAGGCCGCCAGATCGGCGGAATTTTTGACCAGGGCAGCGGCCGTTTCGCGATGGCGCGCGCGCAGCCGCGAACTGATGGCCAGGGCGCCCGTGCGGTCGCCCTCGGCGGAAGCGGCTGCCGCGCGCAGCAACTGGTCGGTGACCTTGGCCATGGCGCTGACAACGACGACCGGCTGCTTGCCCAGGGCCACGCGCCCGGCTACGATGGCCGCCGTACGCCCGATGGCCGCCGGGTCCTCGACCGACGTGCCGCCAAACTTCATCACTACCACGCTCATCTGAATCTTCCTGACTTTGAAGCGGCGCGGACAAGGCCGCGCCGCTTATTCAAAGATAATTGTCGAGCGCAAGGCTGCTCAGGCTACCTGTCCAGCTTTCCCAAACTTGCCAGCAATTCGGCGTTGAGGATGGTGGCTCCGGCCGCGCCGCGAATGGTGTTGTGCGAAAGCACGACGAACTTCCAGTCGAGCAGGCCACAGGGACGCAGACGGCCCACGGTCACGGCCATGCCCCGGCCGCGATTGCGGTCCAGGCGAGGCTGCGGGCGATCCGGTTGCGGAGCGTACTGCACGGGCTGCTCGGGCGCGAAGGGCAAATCCTGCCGGGCCAGCGGCTTGAAGTCAGCCCAGGCCGCCAGAATCTCTTCGCGCGTGGCCGGCTTGGCCAGCTTGATGGAGACGCACTCGGTGTGGCCGTCCACAACCGCGACGCGATTGCAACTGGCGCTGATGCCCGCCGCCAGCGGCTTGACCGCGTGGCCTTCGAGGACGCCCAGCAGCTTCAGGGTCTCTTCCTCCATCTTCTCTTCTTCGTTGCCGATGAAAGGCACCACGTTATCCAGAATGTCCATCGAGGGCACGCCGGGGTAGCCCGCGCCGCTAATGGCCTGCATGGTGGTGACAAAAATCTTCTCGATGCCGAAGCGCTCCTGAAGCGGCTTCAGGGCCACAACGAGGCCGATGGTCGAGCAATTCGGATTGGTGACCATGTAGCCGCCCGACTGCTTGCGCGAGGGCTGCTCCTCGATCAGGCTCAGGTGCTCGGCGTTGACCTCGGGAATGACCAGCGGCACATTCGGAGCCATGCGGAAGGCGCTGGAGTTCGACAGCACCGCGCAGCCAGCCTCGGCAAACTTGGGCTCCAACTCGCGGGCGATGGCCGCGTCGACCGAAGCAAAAATGACCTTCGGCGCGCCTTCCGGCTCCGCCTCCGCCACGGTCATTTTGGCGATGCGCTCGGGCAGCGGCGTATCCAGCCGCCACTTGGCGGCGTCGCCGTAGAGTTTGCCGCTGGAACGGTCGCTGGCCGCAAGCCAGGCAACCTCGAACCACGGGTGGTTTTCGAGCAGTTGGATGTACCGTTGGCCGACCATGCCGGTCGCGCCCAGAATGCCAATTGGATATTTTGTTTTCATAGCCGTTAACACTCCAGTGTACAGGAGGACGGCATGGCATCAGCAAATCGCGCCTGCACGCGAGAGTGAAGACGCCGCAAATTTGGTTGTTTTGCGAAGCGCGCCTTCAGCCGTACCAGATGAGGAATGCGCGGCAATGGGTTCAAGGAGAAGTTGCTTGTGGCCTTTGGAGGGTCGTTGTCTCTCATTCTTGACGCGATGAAGCCCTGCCAAAATTCGGGCACACTGTTCTATTGATCCCGTTCAAAGAAGCGGGTCTCCTGTGGGTTTTGGGGGTTCACGCGGATTATCCTCGGCATATTGTGAGAAAAGCTCTCTGCGTAATACTTGGCGTGTGGCCGCGACTGGAACGGGATTAAATCCCAACCCTTCGCCGGACCTCCGTTGGAGTCATATTTGTAAAACAGTTTGAGCGACGGGCAACCCAAAAACGGGTCTTGCACAATATGGCCTGTAACCACGGCTTTCGTGCGCTCCCAATTGGAACTCGTGAAGTAATGAAATACCCGTACAGCGCTCTTGATCAAAAACATCAATGCTATGTCCGGGCTTCCCAGTGCCATACGTGTTCTCCTTTATACTGCTACCATGAGTTAGAATTGCGTTGCGATAAACCATCTTGAAGAGCCGCTATTTAGGGCAGCCCATCATCTGTCGGAAACTTCGTCTTTCGTACGCGCTCCCGGAGCGCTTACTTCGAAATCATTCCGAGCGTCTCCAGCCACGTTTCCAGCAACTGAGGCCATGCAGTCACCGGCAGTTTCGTGCGCCGCAGCCCGAACGCGTGGCCGCCCTGCGCATACGAATGCAACTCCACCGGAACCCCGGCCTTCTGCAGTGCGATGTAGTAAGAAAGCGCGTCGTAGACGCTGTCCACGTGGTCGTCCTCATTTTGCAGCAGGAACGTAGGCGGCGTCCGTTTGCTGACAGGAACCTCGGGGTTCAACGTGAGATTCTTATCGGCGGTTGCCGAATGGGGAACCACAAACTTCTTCGCGCCTTGCTGAGCGTCCCATTCCGCCGCGGCAAGCGACAGATGCCCCGGATAGACGGCCACCGCAAAATCCGGGCGGCAGCTTTCCTTGTCGGCGGCATCCACTGCCGGATACAAGCGCTTCTCAAAATGCGTGCTCATCGCCGCCACCAGATGCCCGCCCGCCGAGAAGCCGAGCACGCCAATCTTATGCGGATCGATGTGCCACTCCGCGGCGTGAAGGCGCACCAGACCCATTGCTCTTTGCGCGTCTTCCAGCGCCATCGGCGACTCGGGATAAGGCCCCGATTTCGGATACGGCCCCACATCCGTTACGCGATACTTCAACAGCACGCAGGTAATTCCTCTGGGCGTCAGCCAGTCGCAAACCTCTGTGCCTTCCAGATCGATGGCCAGAATCTGATAGCCGCCGCCGGGAAACACAACCACGGCAGCGCCCGTATTTTTCCCCGTGGGCGAATAGACGGTCATCGTGGGCCGCGTTACGTTGTCCACCTCCACCACCGGCTTACCCGCAATCAGATCGTTCTTCCCCGACGACTTGACGATCTCCGGCCCCTTGACAGGCTGCGGATCAGGCGCCGCCCCCGGCCAGATTGCTATTTGCGTATGTCCCATTGAAGGCTGCCAGCCAGGCGTCTGCGCAATCAAATTGCCAAGTCCAAACACAACACCGAGAACAAAAAGCAAAGGCCTCATCGCAATCCCCCAGATGCAGGATAGAGCAAGGGAAACCCTCGTCTGAAGATGGATTTTGAAAAATGTTCATGCGGCCCGGCTTTTGCGCTCAGCGCAAGAGTCTTTTCCGCCTACAGCCTCTTCGCTCTGTAGATTGTCTTCGTAACCTGCCGCGCGCGGGAACTCCGAGCCTAAATGTTGCGTACCAGAAAATAATCATGTTCAACGATCTGAAACTCGCAATGCGGAAGCTGGCCAAAACGCCGGGCTTTGTTCTGACGGCGATTGTCACCCTGGCGCTGGGAATCGGCGCAAATGCCGTGGTGTTCAGCGTTCTGAATGCCCTGGTGCTGCGGCCCGTGAACGTGCCCCATGCGCAGAACCTCTACACGGTGCAGCGCTTCAAGTATCCGTCGCAGTCGTATCTGGACTACCTGGATCTGCGGGACCGCAACCGGACCTTCGAGAGCCTGGTGACCTTCGAGCTTATTGGCCCGGTGGGGGTGGATACCGGCGGGAATCCGACCTCGGCGTGGCCCTACCTGACCAGCGGAAACTACTTCGACGCGCTGGGAATCCAGCCCTATCTGGGGCGGTTTTTCCATGCTTCAGACGAAAAAGGCATGAACAGCGCTCCCTACGTTGTGCTGAGTTATGCGTACTGGAACAGCTATTTCCATGGCGACGCGGGCGTCGTGGGACGGATGGTGGAGATCAACAAGCACCCCTTCACAGTCGTGGGAGTTGCGCCGCCGGCGTTTCGCGGAACGGAGCTGTTCTTTTCACCGGCGATTTGGATTCCCATCATCGAGCAGCCCGTCATCATGGGCCAGGACACGCTTCAATATCGCGGCAATCACGGGCCGTTTGTGGTGGGGCGGCTGAAGCCGGGCGTTACTCCGGCACAGGCGACAGCAGACCTGAATGCTATCGCCGCGTGGCTGGCGAAGACGTATCCGTCCGACGACGAAGGGGTAAGTTTCTCCCTGGCTCGTCCGGGGCTGATCGGCGACATGCTGGGCGGACCGGCGCGGGCCTTCATGGCCGGCTTGATGCTGCTGGCCGGGCTGATTTTGCTGGCGGCGTGCGCGAACCTGGGAAGCCTGTTCGCGGCGCGCGCGGCGGACCGGGCCAAGGAAGTAGCCCTGCGGCTGGCGCTGGGCTCGCGGCGCGGGCTGATTCTGCGGCAACTGCTGACAGAGGCAGTGCTGGTTTCGCTGGCCGGAGGCGCGGTTGGGCTGGCCGGCAGTGTGGCGATTCTGCACGGCCTGAGCGCCTGGCAGCCGATTCCGGATGTCCCGGTAACTGTCCCGGTGAATCCTGACATTCGCACCTATCTGGTGGCGCTGGGGCTGGCCCTGGTCAGCGGACTGCTGTTCGGGATAGTGCCGGTTCGGCAGGTGATGCGCGCCGATCCGTGGCAGGTGATCCGGACGGGCAGCAGCGGCGTGGCGGGGATGAAGCGCTTCACGATGCGCGACGTGCTGCTGGTGACCCAGATTGCCATCTGCGCGGTGCTCGTAACGTCATCGCTGGTGGCTGTGCGCGGGCTGATGCGCTCGCTCGACAGCAGCTACGGATTTCAGCCGCAGAACGCGGTGGTTGCGGAGTGCGATCTGCGCATGGCAGGGTACACCGACGAACAAGCGCCGCAGATGCAGAAGCGGATGCTTGATGCGGCGGCGGCTATTCCAGGCGTGACGGACGTGGGTTACACAAATCAGATTCCGTTGGGCATGGGCGGAGGCGACTCCGGCGTTTATCCTGACAGCACGACCGATTATCGGCCGACCAACTCCGTTGCGGACGCAATGAACTACAACGTATCGCCTGGCTACATGAAGGCGGCGGGCACGCATCTCATAACGGGCCGGGACCTGACGATGCACGACGACAGCCAGACGCCGACGGTGGCTCTGGTGAACCGGCAGTTTGCGGTCACGGTTTTTGGATCGGTGGACAAGGCGGTGGGTGGGCATTTCAAGTTCTGGAGCGGAAGCCGGGCGGAAGTGGTGGGCGTGGTGGAAGACGGGAAATACCGGACGCTTACGGAGGATCAGCAGCCCGCCATGTTCTTCTCGTTCCAGCAGCATAAATCGAGCCCTGCTTGGCTGGTCGTGCGCTCCAGGCGCAGTCCGCTGGAGATTGCTGGGGCGCTGGATAGAACGCTGCACGGGCTGGATTCCGGGCTGCCTATCGAGGTGCGGCCATGGACCGAGGAAATGCATACCGCATTATTCCCCGCGCGCGTGGCAACTTTGGCGCTGGGCGTCCTGGGATTGCTGGGCGCGATGCTGGCGGTTACCGGCGTCTTTGGCATGGCTTCTTATGTGGTCAGCAAGCGGATGCGCGAGCTGGGCATTCGCGTGGCGCTGGGCGCTGGGCAGGGGCAGGTTCTGCGCGCTTCGCTGGGACGCGCCTTTCGCCTGCTGGCCATCGGCTCGGCGCTGGGCCTGGCGCTGGGAGTGCTGGCAACGCGGGTGCTGTCGTTTATCGTCTACCAGGCCACACCCAAAGATCCGCTGGTGCTGGGCGGCGTGTGCCTGACCATGATGTTGCTGGGCATGATCGCGGCATGGATTCCGGCGCGCCGGGCGCTGGCTGTCGATCCGCTGGTTTTGCTGCGGGAAGAGTGATCGCCGTTACCGGCGTTGCTGCGGCAACTAGGCTTCCAGTGAATCGAGACCCGTTGCGGCGCCGGCGCCGATGCGCGCTTTGATGTCCCGCATCGGCGGCTGGCCAAAGAACCGGCTGTACTCCCGGCTGAACTGGCTTGGGCTTTCATAGCCGACCTCGAAGGCCGCGCTGGCGGCGTCCAGGCCGTCGATAAGCATGCGCACGCGCGCCGTGTGCAGCCGAAGCTGCTTCTGGTATTGCAGCGGACTCATCGCCGTCAAAGAGCGGAAATGATGGTGCAAGGTGGAAATCCCCATCTGCGCGACCGATGCGAGTTCCTCGACGCGCAGGGGCTTGGAGTAGTTCTCCCTCAGCCACTCGACGGCCCTGGCTGTCCGGTTGCTCTGTTCGCCCAGCGTGGCGATGGCGCGCAGATGCTTGCCAACCGGCGAGCGCAGCAGGCGGTAGATGATCTCCCGTTGAATCAGGTTGCTGAGAAATGGATTATCCTGCGGTGCGTCAAGCAGATTGAGCAATCGGGAACATGCGTCGAGCAGTTCGGGCGCAGTCTTTCCGACGGCCATGCCGCGCGCGCCGGAAACAGCTTCGGTCCCATGAAACTCCTCCTGGCTGAGAATCTCCCGGACGGTCGGCATTTCAAGCTTGAGCATCAACGCCAGGATCGGCGCTTCCACCGACGCCTTGGTCACCTGGCTGATCACGGGCATATCGATTGAGGTGAGCAGGAATGTGGTTTCGTCGCACAGGAGCGTTGCCCCGCCAACGTTAATGCGCTTCTCTCCTTGAACAAAGACAATCAGCTCCGGCATGTAAGCCGCAGAAGTGCACTCCGTCGGAGTGCTTTTGCGGTAAAGGCTCAGGCCCGGAACGCTGGTTGGCTCTTTGCCATCGGAGTGAATGTGGATCGCGATTTTGCGCGCCAGCGCGGCCCGCATCGCAGCCGCCTGGGCCTGGGATTCTCCGTTTGCATCCTTCTGTTTTGCCATTGGAATCTCGCTTGGCTCCCTCATTCTCAGCCTACCGTTGAATCAGCCCGCATTGCACAGAAAACTTGTCTATCGACAGAAATAGGCAATCAATCGGAAGAATCGGGATACCGCTCCAGGAATGCCCCGGCCTATTCTCTGGATTGTGAGAGGAAGCGCGCGGCAAGGCAACTGGCGCCTTCGACTCGATTGCCCGGCTTGGTGGTTCGCCGGAGGCGGTTCTCAGGCACAAAGCAGCGTGGACTCCGCTTTGGTCATCTAAAGGACTGCACGCAAATTCCGTTGCAAACATTGGCCGAGAAGGCCAGGAGGTCACTTGATGTACAACGTCAAAGCCTATTCCGCCGCCAGCGCGACTTCGCGGCTTGCTTCCACCAAGATCGCGCGACGCGATCCAGCCGAAACCGACGTGCAGATCGAAATCCTCTTCTGCGGCATCTGCCACTCCGATCTTCACCAGGTTCGCAACCAGTGGAGCGACTTTATGCCCACCGTCTACCCCTGCGTGCCCGGCCATGAAATCGTTGGCCGCGTCATCAAGACCGGCTCCGCGGTTTCCAAGTTCAAGCTCGGCGATCTGGTCGGCGTTGGCTGCCTGGTTGACTCCGACGGCGACTGTCCCGCGTGCAAGGCCGGACTCGAACAGTTCTGTCCGAATGCGACCTTCACCTACAACCTGCCCGACAAGCACCTGGGAGGAGTTACTTACGGCGGCTACTCCGAGAGCATTGTCGTTGACCAGCGATTTGTTCTTCGTGTGCCCGCGAACCTTGACCTTGCCGGAGCCGCTCCGCTGCTCTGCGCCGGAATCACCACGTACTCGCCCCTGCGCCACTGGGGCGTCACCAAGGGCAAGAAAGCCGGCGTGGTCGGCCTGGGCGGACTGGGCCACATGGGCGTGAAGTTTGCGCACGCTCTGGGGGCGCATACGGTGGTCTTCACCACCTCGCCCAGCAAAAAGGAAGACGCGCTGCGCCTCGGCGCGGATGAAGTCGTCCTCTCCCGCGATGCCAACGAGATGCAGAAGCACGCCGGCAGCTTCGACTTCATTCTCGACGCCGTTGCCGCCGAGCACGACATCAACGCCTATATCAACCTGCTGGGCATCGACGGCAACATCACCCTTGTCGGCGCGCCGGATAAGCCCCTGCCGGTCGGGGCCTTCGGCCTGATCGCGCGCAGGCGCAGTTTCTCCGGCTCTTGCATCGGCGGCATTCCGGAAACCCAGGAAATGCTCGACTTCTGCGGCGAGCACAACATCACCGCCGACGTCGAGGTGATTCCAATCCAGAAGATCAACGAAGCCTACGAGAGGATGGTCAAGTCGGACGTGAAATACCGTTTCTCCATCGACATGGCTTCTCTCAAGTCCGAGTAAAAGGAGAACGGCACGCTGGCGATTCGATAGGAGGCGGTTCGTTCCATAGCAATTCTGACCAGGGATTAGAGGGACTAGGAGAAACAATGCAAAAGCGCAAGCTTGGAAAAAGCAATCTGGAAGTATCAGCGCTCGGCCTCGGCTGCATGGGAATGAGCTTTTCGTACAAGCCGTTCCCGGACAGGCAGGAGATGATCGCGCTTCTGCGCGCGGCGGTCGAGCGCGGCGTCACATTCTTCGACACGGCGGAGGCCTACGGCCCATTCAAGAACGAAGAACTGCTGGGCGAGGCTCTCGTTCCCTTCCGCGGGCAGGTGGTCATCGCCACCAAATTCGGCTTCGATTTTCAGCCCGACGGGAGCCGGAGTTCGAAGGAACTGAACAGCCGGCCCGAGCACATCAAGCAGGTTGCGGAAGCCTCGCTCAAGCGTTTGAAGATCGATGCCATCGATCTCTTCTATCAGCACCGCGTTGATCCGGAAGTGCCCATCGAGGAGGTGGCCGGCGCGGTGAAGGACCTCATTCAGGAAGGCAAGGTCAAGCACTTTGGGATGTCTGAAGCGGCTCCCAAGACCATTCGCCGCGCCCATGCCGTGCAGCCGGTGACGGCGGTGCAGAGCGAATACTCGCTGTGGACGCGCGGCCCCGAGGCGGAAGTGCTGCCCACGCTCGAAGAGCTGGGCATCGGCTTTGTGCCTTTTAGCCCGCTCGGCAGAGGCTTCCTCACGGGGAAGGTGGACGAGAACACCAAGTTCGACTCCACCGACTTCCGCAGCACGCTGCCGCGCTTTGCGCCGGAAGCCCGAAAGGCGAATCTGGAGCTGGTTGCTTTGCTCAGCGCCATCGCAAAGCAAAAGAAGGCGACGCCCGCGCAGATCGCTCTCGCCTGGCTGCTGGCCCAGAAGCCGTGGATTGTTCCCATTCCTGGCACGACGAAGCTGCATCGCCTGGAAGAGAACATCGGAGCCGTTGAGATCGAGCTGACGGCTAGCGACCTGAGCGAGATCGAGAGCGCCCTCTCTACAATTGAGGTGCAAGGCGCTCGCTATCCGGAGGCTCTCCAGAAAACAGTTGGCCGCTAGAGCGAAACCACAGTAGCCGTAGCCTTGTCAGGAGTATCCAGTGTGGCTTTTTCTTGGTGAAAAAGCCACTTGGCGGGCGTGCTTCCGAGATACAACTGCTGTGGTTTCGCTTTAGTTCTCTGGCCGCTTGATTTTTTACCGCCAAGGATGCTCAGATAGCGCAATTCTGCTCATCTGAGCGTTATCCGGATGGAGCAGAATCAAGCGATTAAGAGCCAGGAGCGACTTTTACGATTCGGAATCGTCTCTGACTGAGGGGAAAAAATGGAAGAGAAAATGCCTCGCCGTACTTTTTTGAAGAACGGCGCGATTGCGCTGGGCGCCGTGGCCGTCTGTGACTTGAACAGCATTGCCGGTGCCACAACCGTGCAAGGCAAATCGCAGGTCTTCTTCACAAAAGACATCAGCGTTGACGGATTGCTGAAACTCTACTCGAAAATCAATGAAGGAATGACCGGCAAGATCGGCATCAAGCTGCACACCGGCGAGCCGCATGGGCCGAACCTGCTGCCCATCGAGTTCATTCGCGGCCTGCAGCCGCACGTCGCCAACAGCACCATCGTGGAGTGCAATGTCCTTTATCCCAGCCCGCGGCAAAAGACAGCAACGCATCGGGAAACGCTGAAAACCAACGGCTTCGATTTTTGCCCGGTCGACATCATGGATGCGGACGGCGACGCCATGCTTCCCATTCCAGGCTTGCGCGAATATCTTGACGCGCCCTCATCTGCCACGCATCCTCATGCTCCCGGAGAGCATCTGACGGAGATCGCCGTAGGCAAGAATCTGTTGAACTACGATTCGCTCTTCGTCTACACGCACTTCAAAGGCCACACAATGGGCGGCTTCGGCGGGTCGCTCAAGAACATCGGCATCGGCTGTGCGTCGGGTCAGGGCGGCAAGCGGCAGATTCACGGCGAGGGCTGGCCGAAAGGCGAACTCTTCCTGGAGCGCATGGTCGAGTCGGGCAGGGCAACCACCGCGCACTTCGGCTCGCATATCACCTATATCAATGTTCTGAAGAATATCTCCGTGGACTGCGATTGCGATGCGCATGGAGCCAAGCCCACCTGCAACGACATTGGCATTCTGGCCTCGCGGGATATTCTGGCCATCGACAAGGCTTCTGTCGATCTGGTCTATTCACAGCCTGAGTTGCAGCGGCACGATATGGTAGAACGCATTCAGTCGCGCAGCGGACTGCATCAGCTCGAATACATGAAAGCCCTGCGCATGGGCAACGATCAGTACGAACTGGTTACGCTCTGACAAAAAAGCGCCGCCCGGCGCGAAGGTAAAACTGGCGCGCCGGGCGACGGAGAACAGACCGATGGAAGACTTCCAATCATTTTCATTGGCTTCGCGAGAGGAGGCACTATGAGCAAACGCGTACTGATTCTTTCTTCGAGTCCCAGAAAAAAGGGAAACTCGAACGCACTCTGCGACCAGTTCATGGAAGGCGCAGTCGAAGCAAAGCACAAGGTTGAAAAAGTGGTGTTGGCCGATAAGAAAATCAACTACTGCACGGGCTGTTATACCTGCCGGGACGATGGAAAATGCGCGCAGAAGGATGATATGGCGCAGATCCTCGACAGCATGATTGCGGCTGACGTCATCGTCATGGCGACGCCGGTCTACTTCTACACGATGTGCGCCCAGATGAAGACTGTGATTGA
>Ga0255348_1000372_pt1 | contig 19852 bp, 21 predicted proteins | sample CBST25v5metaG_FD_189945 | JGI IMG/M metagenome (GOLD analysis project Ga0255348, IMG submission 189945) | Peat soil microbial communities from Stordalen Mire, Sweden - C.B.S.T-25.v5 | ecosystem: Environmental > Terrestrial > Soil > Wetlands > Peat | place: Sweden: Norrbotten County, Stordalen... | reverse complement strand
GCTGGACGGCCGCTGTGCTAATCTGCATCGGAGTTTATTTTTTGGCGCATTGAAAAATGCTGACGACAGCAGGATTTCCCGCACGCAGCGGAATTTGCACCCGCTTTGCAGAGAGTTTCCCTCAATTGGCGCACAATCAAAGAGTGAAACATGACCAGAGGCCGGGCGTTTATTATTCCCGACTCCCTGTTCCGCATTTTATAGCCCCCCCCTCCCCCCTATTTACTGTGAAACTGTGGAACTGTGAACTTCCTTAAGCAATCCCTCAGGCTATCAACTGAAGAAACGCATCAGTCCCCGCGGTTTCATATCGCGCTCATAGCACTTGAGCGGCTCTTCGGCTTCCATCCCAAGCGCTTCGGCCGCCAGATGCCCGGAGCGAGCCGCGCTCTCCATCGTCGAAGGCCAGCCGGTCTGCACCCAGTCGCCCGCAAGAAAGAGATTCGGCCAGGGCGAGAGGGCCGCGGGCCGCGCTGAATCTATCCCCGGAGCGACGCCAAAGGTCGCATTCACTTCCTTGATGAGCGCGACTTTCACCAGCTTCGCTTCCTTTACACGCGGGAAAAACTCCGCCAGTTCCGTGAGCGCCTGCTTGATCGCAGCCTCACGCGGCAGGGCCGCAAAGGAGCGCGTGGCGCTGACTACCAATTCTATGTAATTACCGCCGCGTCCTTGCAGCTTCGACTGGTTGTACATCCAATGAATCTCGCGGTCCAGCAACACCGCGTGTTCGAGGCTGGTAATCTCGCGGTCGAACCACAGATGCACGCTGCAAATAGGCCAATGCTCATGGCGCTCAATCTGCCGGGCTAGCTTCTCCGCGCCTTCCTCGGCGGGCAGATGCGGCAATAACTTCTGGGTTGCTTCAAACGGCAACGCCAGAATGACGTAATCGGAAAGCAGCTCTCCGTTGCGCGTACAAATCAGCCATTGCGAAGTCTCTTCATTCCAGGCCGCGCCTTCGACGAACGCGCTTAACAGCACACGGCCGCCGCGCTGCTCGATGAAAGGCGTGACGCCTGCGTAAAGTTCGCCGAGAGGAACTCTGCTCATTCCCATGCTGCCCGCCTCGGCTGAATTCAAAAACAGCTCGCGAATCACTTTGGCCGCATAGGGCACGGCAATCGAATCAAGCTCCGCATTCAATGCGCTGGCAATTACCAGCCGCCAAAAGCGATTCACCGCTCCTTCGGTTTGCTTGTGCCGGCGGAGCCAGGCGGCGAGAGACTCATGCGTGTCGATGAGCGCGCCGGGCTTCATCATCGCCCGCATGGCGCGGCCCAGCGAAATTTTGTCGGCGAAGGTGAGAGACTTTGCACTGAGAAAGCTGGGTGCGCCATGCAACGGCGCCGGCAAACTGAACGGACCAAGCTTGAACGGCCCCAGCCGCGACCGGCGCCCGCCCGGCTCGATCATCGTCATTTCGTGGGTCCAATGAATGCGGTCCGCGACGCCGATGCGGCGGTAGAAGCCGATAAGATTCGTGCAACAGCCGAAGAGCACGTGCTGGCAATTGTCGATGACTTCATTCACGCCCGGATGCAGATAAGAGCTGGCCCGCCCGCCGAGATAGCCGCGGCGCTCGACCAGTTGCACGCGAAAGCCGGCTTCAGCCAAGGCGCAAGCCGCGCTCATTCCGGCCACACCCGCGCCGATGACGGTGATCGTCGTCTTCGATTTTTGCGAAGAATCAACCAACTAGAAGCCTTTGTCAAACAGATAGTCGCGCAAGACCCATCCGAGCAAAACCAACAATCAGAATGCCGAGTTTTTGCGGCGTTGGCACGCTGGCGCGGCGTGAAAAGACATCATAATCCGCCTCTTCAATGCGCCCGAGCAGACCGTGATAAATGGAAGCCAGAACCCACAGCGCAGGACGGCTCTCGCGGTCAATCAAGGGCAGCAGCGCTTCAGCGGATTGATAGAACCCCTCCGCGCGCCGGGCGATGGCCGCAAGCAGTGCACGTTCGTTTGCGGTGGGCGGCGCGCCTGGCGCGTGATGCAGCAGCGAATCGAGCGTTACGTTGTGAGCCGCCAAATCTTCCAGCGGAAGATAAACGCGATTGCGGCTCGCGTCCTCGGCCACGTCGCGCAGAATGTTAGTGAGTTGGAAAGCGATGCCCGTTTCTTCGGCTAGCTTCTCGGCGCGTGGGTCGGAGTACCCGAAGATGCGGATGCAGACCAGACCGACTACTGAGGCCACAAGATAACAGTAGCGGTAGAGATCGGCAAAGGTGGAATAGGTGTCGGGTGAGTCCGTCGCGGCCTCTTCGAGGTCCATGGTCACGCCTGCCACCAGTTCATCCAGAAGTTCGAGAGGAATTTGGAAGCGTGCGGTGCAATCGCGCACGGCAAGAAAAACCAAATCGGCCGTGAAGCCGCGCTGACAGACCGCGCGCCACTCTGCCAGCCACGCGGCTAAACGGCGGCGGCGCTCGTCGCGGGAGAGAGATTCGTCATCGGCCAGATCGTCGGCGCGGCGCATGAAAGCGTAGATGGCGCAGATGGCGTTGCGGCGCGGGGTGGGAAGCGCTACGAAGGCGTAGTAGAAGTTCTTTGCCTCGCGGCGCGCGATGGCGCGGCAGGCCGCGTAGGCCTTGGCCAGCGTGAGCGCGTCCGTTGTGATTTCTTGGGTCACGCCTTCCCTCAGATCCGGCTGCGGAGGCGCAGAAAGGGCAGCAGCTTGCCGCTGACGGCGCGCAGAACCAGCGCCAGTTTCCTGCTCTTCGAGATGGCCGGCCGCGCGGTGAGCACGTCGTAGTCTTGCCGCTCGATGGCGCGCAGAACCTCCAGGCCGCCGCGGCTGAACAGATCCAGATCCAGCGCCAGGTCGCGAGAGACGTTGCCGATCAGCGGAAGCCCTTCTTCGAAGAGCGAGCGGGCATAATCTACCTCGCAGCGCATCAGGCCGCGAAACTCCGGCGTGACGATGCCTTCGGCAATCTGCGCTTCGCTGACGCGAAAGACATCCATATCGTTTTTTGGAATATAGATGCGGCCGCGGGCGTAGTCCTCGCGCACATCCTGCCAGAAGTTCGCCAACTGCAACGCGGTACAGGTCGCGTCGGAAAGGCGGTTGTTCTCTTCATTCGACTCGCCGCAGTCATAGAGCACCAGACGGCCAACGGGATTAGCCGAGTAGCGGCAGTAGGCCAGAACGTCGTCAATGGTGTTGAAGCGGGTGACTTTCTGATCCTGGCGAAAGGCAACGAGCAGATCGGCAAACGGCTCCTTGGGAATGGAGCAGTCGCGGATGGTTTCGGCCAGCGCGACAAAGACGGGATGACGCGTGCGGCCTGCGTAACACGCATCCAGTTCGCGGCCCCAGAGATCAAGCAGGGCAAGAGCCTGTGCGGGGTCGCCCACCTCGTCGCCCAAGTCGTCGGAGACGCGGCAATAGGCGTAGATGGAGTGAAAATGCGGGCGCAGATCCTTGGGCAGAAACCACGATGCTACGTGGAAGTTCTCATAGTGCGACTCGGCCAGCTGTTTGCACCAGGCCTGAGCCTCTTCGAGCGTGGGCGCGACGTCAGGAATGCGATAATCGGCGGGCAGCGCTGCCCAGCCGCGGGCAAGCAACTCGTCCTGAGGCAGCGCATTCTTGCCGGGCGCCTCGTTCTTCGGTTCAGCTGTCTCCGTTGTCTTCATTTCGCCTCAGGGCACAATGGCAGTCTTGATTTCGCTGCCACGGTTCATCAGCTTCTCAAAGACGCGGTTGAGTTCGTAAAGGTGAGCGTGGCCGGTGATAAAGGCTGCTGCCTGGAAACGCCCGCTGGCAATCAGATCGAGCGCTTTGCGGCAGATGACCGGAGTGTGGTGAAAGGTGGCATGCATGGTGATGTCGGAGTAGTGGATGCGATTGGTGTCGAGCGTGACGCGAGTGCCCACGGCGCATCCGCCGAAGAAATTCACGGTCCCGCCCTTGCGCACCATTTCGACCGCTTCTTCCCATGATTCGGGCACGCCAACGGCCTCAATGGCGATGTCCACGCCACGATCCTTCTCGGTCAGCGCGCGGGTTTCACGGATGGCCGTGCGAATGTTGGTGGTCTGCACCACGTGGGCTGCGCCCAACTGACGTGCGGCCTCGACCTGCCCGTCGTGCTTGACGATGGCTATCACATTACAGCCGGCCAGAGCAGCCACGTGCAGAATCATCAAGCCCAGCGGGCCGCCGCCGATAACGGCCACCGTATCGCCGGGATGCGGATTCGAGTCCTCAAAACCATGAACCGCGCAGGCCAGCGGCTCAGTGAGCGCCGCATGTTCCAACGGCACGTGGCTCGGGATGTGAAGGGTATTCTTGGCCACAATGCGGGCCGGAATGCGAATGAACTCAGCGTAGGCGCCGTTATTGAAGAGCAGATCGTCGCAGAGATTCTCCTGACCGCGCGCGCAGAAATAACACTGGCCGCAGGGAGCGGAGTTGAGCGCGACCACGCGGTCACCGGAGACAAAGCCCGTGACTCCCTCGCCGGCCTCGACAACGGTTCCTGCCAGCTCATGGCCAAAGAGGGCCGGAGGCACGATCATGCGCGCATGATAGCCACGGCGGAAGACCTTCAGGTCAGTGCCACAGGTGAGCGCCGCGCCGACGCTGACGATCAGCTCACCGGGCCCGGCCTCGGGAACCGGCACGGCCTCGATGCGAACATCCTCGCGTCCGTGAAGGACCGCGGCCTTCATTGTCGTGCGGCCGTGAAGAAGCACATTCTCGACGGTCACGCGGCCTTGGTGGACAGCGGATTCGACCTTCTTGCGGCCCTCGACAACCACCGTCTCGACTGTATTCAGGCCTACGCCAACGACCGTCTCAACTGTGTTCAGGCCCCCCTCGACGACGTTCTCGACTTTTTTGCGGCTTTCTTCGACAACAGTCTCGACTGTTTTGCGGCCCCGGAGGATCACGTCCTTTACGGTGTTCGCCATCGGACTCCTCCTATTCGGCTCCTGCGCCAGGCACAGGTTCAATCATAATCTTCATGGAGTCGGCCTGGGGATGAGAAGCGACCTCGATGGCATGAACCGCTTCTTCCAGCGGAAAGCGGTGCGAGATCAGTTGAGTCAAATCGAATCCGCTGCGATAGCCGCCGAGAACCAGACCTGCTACCTCGTCAAGAATGGCGGCAGAGGCGGAGTAAGAACCGATGAGGCTCTTCTCGTCCATGCAGACCGCGCCGGGATCGAAGTTGGCTACGCCGTGCTGGGTCTGGGCAAAGAGCATGACCTTGCCACCGGGACGTACCGCGGCCATGGCGGTCTTGATGAGCGCATCGACGCCCACGGCCAGAATCACCGCGTCAGCGCCTCGGCCTTCGGTTGCCGCCAGCGTGCGCTCGACGACGTCTTCCGTGCCAGCGTGGATAGGCTCATTCAGTCCAAATTTCGCAGCAATGGCATGGCGCTCAGGATATAAATCCGAGGTGAGCACGCGTGCTCCAGTGCGGCGCGAGAGCGCTGCCAGCATCAGGCCGATGGGGCCTTGGCCGATGACCAGCGCGGTCTCATCCGCTGCCAGGTTGAGCAGCTTTACGCCCTTCAGGACGGTGTTCACCGGCTCCATGAAGGACGCTTGCTCAAAGGGCACGCCGTCGGGAATGCGCACCACACCGCCAAGTTCGACGATCCAGTCCATGACGCGAATGTACTCAGAGAAGCCGCCGCCTGAAGGCTCGAAGCCTGCCGTCGCGCCCACTTTTTTGTAAACCGCGCATTGCGCAAAAGTCTGCTTGCGACAGTAGTAGCACTGGCCGCAGGGAACGTGATGGTGGACCATCACACGCTCGCCGATGCGGAATTTTGAGACGCCGTCGCCGAGTTGAACGATGGTTCCGGCCATCTCGTGGCCGAAGATGCGCGGGGCGGAGTGCGAGCCGGTGTGAATTTTCTTCAAGTCGGTGCCGCAGACGCCGCAGGTGGCGATCTTGACCAGCAGTTCGCCGGGGCCGATTTGCGGAACGGGCACGGTTTCGAGGCGCATGTCGTTGACGCCACGATAGACTACGGCCCGCATGGTTGCGGGGATTGCCGGCGAAATCGGCAGATCGGGCCGTGATTCAGCTTTGGTTGTTTGTGTGGTCATTGCGCTTGAGTGCGGACCCTCGTTCATTCAGAAGATTTTGCAGAGACTGCGCAATGTTGCGAGCAGCCTTCTTACTATTTTCGCCCATTCGCATGAGTGCGGGCCAGTTCGAGGGGCGGAGAACCGCGAAAACCACGAACCGCGCCAGCTTAAACTGACCGTTTGGCGAAATAAAACTATTGAAATCAGGCAGTTGGTCGGAGGGTCCGTCGCTGATTCCCTTCACGCAATAAAATGGGACGCCGCGCATCTTGGCCAGCCGCGCAACCCCTGCGGCCTCCATATCGACAAGAGTGGCATCGTACGTGGAGGCTAGGCGCTTCTTTTCGCCTGCGCCGGCGACACGCGAACTGGTCACGAGGCAACAATCATTTGGGGGACAGGTGGCCACAAAGCGCTCTCCGGTGCGGGCGTCAATAACTGTGGAGACATCGTAGGCCTGGCCCAGCAAAAACTCCTCGCGCAAGGCGCCTGCCCAGCCGGTGGAGATGACTTCGTCTATAGGGCCGGATTTCTCGGCCTCGGCAAAGGCGCGCGTGGCCGCATCGACGCCGGCTCCGGCGCAGGCGGCAATCCACTCGTTGTCCCCGGAGCGGAAGCGCCAGAGATGGACGCCGTTCGAACGCTCGTGACGCCAGCCACGGGTGAGCGGTTTCAGTTCGGCGGGCATGGCGGCGATGATGGCGATGCGGGTCATTTCAGGACTCTGGGCGCGTAACCATTGGATTGGAACCACTCTATCGCGGCCTTCATGGCGGGGTTGACGGGCAGGATGCGGAAGCCGAGTTCCTGCTGCGCGTGGGCGCTCGAGGCGTACATCTTCTTGCGGCCCATGCGCACCTCTTCAAGAGTGGCGCGCGGTTCGCGCTTGCGAATGCGGCCGGTGATCCACTCCTCAAAAAACGCATAGGTCGCCGCGACGGCAAAGGGAATCTCCACCGTGGGCGACGGAAGGCCGGTAATCGCGGCCATCTTGTCGAGAATCTGCTTTAGGGTGAGGTTTTCGCCGCCCAGAATGTAGCGATGGCCGGACTGGCCTTTTGTCAGCGCGGAGACGTGAGCGCGGGCGACCTCGGCCACATCGACCAGATTCATCCCGGTGTCCATGTAGGCGGGAAAGCGGCCGTTGAGAAAGTCCACGAAGATTTGACCGGTGGGCGTGGGTTTGGAGTCGTTGGGGCCGATGGGCGTGGTGGGGTTGAGGATGATGACGCGCTGGCCATCCTCGGCGGCCGCGATGGCCTGCTGCTCGGCGAGAAACTTGGAGCGCTTATAGTGGCCGACCATATCGCGCAACGAAACCGGCGTGTCTTCGTTGATGACCGTGCCGTCGCGATGGAAGTGCATGGTGGCTACGCTGGAGGTGTAGACAAATCGCTTGACGCCGGCATCGCGGGCCAGCTTGAGCAGGTCGCGCGTGCCATCGACGTTGGCGCGATACATGGCTTCAGGGTCGGGAATCCAGAGACGGTAGTCGGCGGCAACATGGACGACTGCATCGCAGCCTTTGAGGGCGGATGCATACGAGGCAGGATTGGACAGATCGCCGACTTCGGTTTCGCCGTCGATGCCTTCGAGGTTGGCCAGGTTGCTGGTTTTGCGGACGAGAAGGCGAAGCTTGGCGCCAGAGTCGGCGAGCGCGCGGGCCACGTGGTGGCCTACAAATCCAGTCGCGCCAGTGAGAAAGATTTTCATGGTCAGAGTTCAGTTTACGATGGATTGCTGACGTTTCCGCAGCGCGGTCCAATACCACCAGTTCTTCTGCTCGACGGGCAGGTGAGGATCGCGGGCCTGCGCGACTGCGCAGCGGAAGACATCGAGGCAGCAGATGTCATGCTGCTTGCCGGTCCGCTGACAAAGCCTGTCATAAAGCTCATCGCCGTTTTGCAGCGATAACTCTTCTACCGAGTGAATATCGAGGATTCGCAGGTCGGAGATCGTCGCCGCTCCCACGCCGGCCAGATCCTTCAATTGGCGGTCGTCTCGCATACTTCACCTGTCAAGCCCTACCAGAGCTTTTCTCCCGGCGGCACCTTGCACTCTTTCACCGGCTGCGGGCGCTTGTGGTCGAAGTTGGTCTCCCAGCATTCATTCAGCACTGAACAATAGCAGGCATGATAGGTCAGATCGTCGCCATCCCTAACTCGATTGAATGCGTTGTAGAGATCGAGGCCGTCTTTATCCGGCTTGATGGTTATGGGATAGAAATCCTGGCGAGCCGAAAGAATGAGTCCGGAAATATTGGAATAGAAAACTTGCGGGTGTCCGCTCTTCTTGGACTTGAGATAAGCCTCGGCGCAGCAGGCACGCAGGAGCGCACCCTCATCGGTATAGAGGACGCCCTTGTAGCGCACCTCAAACCGATCAATAAGGGCCGGTCCAACGCCACTGTTGTTGAGGGTCACTTGAAGCATCGGCTTGCCGGAGTCGTCGAACTGGCGTCCGAAAATTGTAAGGATGGGCAGAGTACTGGCCACGACCAGCTTCTGGTTTTGCTCCACCATGCGCTCCATGCTTCTGCCGTGCTCGATGGAGATCGCCAGCGACAAGAGAGAGATGAAGATTACGCTGACAGCGACGATCCCATCCAGCCAGGGAATGCCGGTCTTATGCTCGTGGCCGTGGCCGTGCTCTGGTGCGGGCATCAATCCAGACACTTCACCCTCCGCATCGGCTTCAGTTGTTCCAGTTGATTGTTCCGGTAATTTCTCACCCTCGATGCCCTCTTCCATTGCGCATCTCTCAGACTAATATATCAAGATTGATCTCATATCTGGACAGGAGTGGTTTTTACGCCCTTGATGAGAATCCAGAGGCCGATGACGAATTCAAAGGGGATATAGGGAACAACGATGAAGAACCCTAAGTTGATGCCAAGAACGGAGAGAAAGGTAGCGAAGAAGACGGGGATGACCGTGATGAGTCCCCAGAGTGAAAGAGCGCGAGGAACGATGCGCGACTTGAAGAGGAGCCAGTAGAAGAGGATGGCGCCGGGACAAAAGGCAAGCAAGAGGAGCGTGTAGCCGAAGTTCATGGAAGCGAGGGCGCGATCCGCCTCGGCGAGAAGAGACGCGGAGGGCGTGGCGGCGAATTGGCTGGAGATGGCGAGAAGCGGGAAGGCGGCGAGGCGGCTGACGGCGCCGAGCACCGCCTCAAGGAAGTAGAGGGCGCAAGCGGTAAGTGCGGAGACACGGCCATAGGCGCGAAGAGCCTCGTAAAGGAGCACGCCGAGCCAGATGACACCGGCGACAGCGACCATCTCGTCGAGGATGTCGACGCGGAGAAGCCAGGGACGAGCAGCGATGCGAAGAAGGGCGGCGGCGGTGTCGCCGGGAACACCGAGGCCCATCATGAGAATGAGGCCGCCAGCGAGCGAGGCAAAGAATTGGAGAAGAAAGGCGAAGCCAAGGATGCGAAAGCTGGGCTGAGGTGTATTCATACGGGCACTGTCTTTCTGCGCCAGACTCGCAGATTTTAGTCCAGCTTATCAGGCGCGAGACCGATATTGGTTTCGCCGGCAGCTTTTTTTTCGTTGTATTTTTTGACCCAGTCTTCCCAGTGCTTGCCGGCGGCGCGGTCTTTGCCAGTGAATTCAATGCTGGCGATCTCCGCGTAGCCCACTTTGCGCTTCTCCGGAGCCGTGGGCGTGTAGTACTGCACCCAGGAGTCAGCCAGCGTGGGACCGGACTTGCAATTAAAAACAAAAGCCACGATGCGCTCGCCTGACTTGAGAGTCAGCGTCACGTCGCCGCGATAGTCGAGCGCTTTTCCAAGCGCGTCGCGCAGGTCGGCGTCCGTGGCCAGCTTGGGAACCCAGCCTTCCAGATCTTCGTGTTCCGCGCCGGGAGCCAGCTCCAGCGCCTCTACTTGTTCCAGTGTGTATTTCTGCACTTCAGCGGTCATGCGTTGGTTTCCTCCAAAGCGCGCTCCGGTTGCTCGATCTGCACCAGCTCAGCCGACCCATGCGGCGCGGCATCGTTGTAGATTTTCATCGCATCCGCATTCGGATATTTTCTGAAGTTGCCGCGCGCCATGGCCAGAAATCCCTTCCACGAACCAAAGCCTTCAATGATAGCCGGCGTCTCATAGCCGCAACTGACCATGCAGTTGGCGCACTTGGGATTGCCGCTGGCGACTCCGTAGTCTTTCCATTCCGTTGTCTCCAGCAACTCCTTGAAGCTCTCCGCGTAGCCCTCCTGCAGCAAATAGCAGGGCTTCTGCCAGCCGAAGATGTTATAAGTCGGCATTCCCCACGGAACGCACTCATAATTGCGCTCGCCCATCAGGAATTCCAGGAAAAGCGGCGACATATTAAACTTCCAGGTTGGTTTACGGTTGGAGAGAATGGCGCGGAAGAGGCGACGCACGCGTGCGCGGCCCATGAAGTGATGCTGATCGGGGGCCTTGTCGTAGCTATAGCCGGGCGAGAGGATGATGCCCTCGACGCCCATCCCCATTACCTCATCGAAGAAGGCGCGGACACTGTTGGGGTCAGTGCCATCGAAGAAGGTGGCGTTAGTGGTGACGCGGAAGCCGCGTTGGACGGCCTCGCGGATGCCCTCGGTGGCGATGTCATAGCCGCCCTCGCGGCAGACGGAGAAGTCGTGGTGCTCGCGCTGGCCGTCGAGATGCACCGAGAAGGTGAGGTACTTCGACGGCGTGAACTCCGGCAGCTTCTTCTTGAGTTCGAGCGCGTTGGTGCAGAGGTAGATGTACTTCTTGCGCGCAATCAGCCCATTGACGATCTCGACGATCTGCGGATGCAGCAGCGGTTCGCCGCCGGGGATCGAGACCATGGGCGCGCCGCACTCTTCCACTGCGGCAAAGCACTCCTCGGGCGTAAGCTGCTTTTTGAGAATGTGCGGCGGATACTGCACCTTGCCGCATCCGGCGCAGGCCAGGCTGCAACGGAAGAGCGGCTCGAGCATCAGCACCAGGGGATAGCGCTTGACGCCGGCGAGCTTCTTCTTCAGCACATAGGCGGCAACCGTGCCCACCTGGGAAATAGGAATAGCCATCTTGGAAATTAACCTCCAGCGCCCTTATGAAGCGGCGCGTTCCATTGTCCGCTGGTAGCTGGTTAAAGCCATCAGCGGGAAGTATTGGCGATACATGGTGTAGGCCAAATAAAAGACCCTGGGGAAACCCGTTCCAGTGATAATGCTTTGCTTGCCCGTGCCCTCCATCATCGATTCGTCCCAACTGCCGTCGGGCTGCTGCCGGGTGAGCAGCCAGCGCACGCCCTTGGCAATCGAATCGGAGCGGTCGTCACCCGCGGCCAGCAAACCGAGCAGCGCCCAGGCCGTCTGTGAAGGTGTGCTGACGCCCTCGCCGCGCATATTTGGATCATCGTAGCTGCCGCAGGTCTCGCCCCATCCGCCGTCGGCGTTCTGCACCATGCGAATCCACTCGGCGGCCTGCTGCACTTGCGGCTCGAGATGATCGACGCCGATGGCGTCAAGCCCGCGCAGGACGAGAAAAGTCCCGTAGATGTAATTCACGCCCCAGCGGCCAAACCAGCTTCCGTCCTGCTCCTGCTCGCGGAAGATGAACTTGATCGCCTTCTCGACGCGCTTGTCCTCGCGCGTATAGCCGTAGGCGGCCAGCATCTCCAACATGCGTCCCGTGATGTCCACCGTGGGCGGATCGAGCATGGCGTTGTGATCCGCAAAAGGGATGTACTGGAAGATCATCTTGGTATTGTCTTTGTCGAAGCTGCCCCAGCCGCCGTTTTTGCACTGCATGGCAAACTCCCATGCGATAGCGCGTTGCGCGACCTGGTGTTGATAGCCTTCGCGGGGATTGTCCACCTTGTTGAGCGCCAGCAGCACCTGCGCAGTGTCGTCCGTGTCGGGATAAAACTCGTTGTTGAACTCGAAGTACCAGCCGCCCGGCTCTGTGTTGCGAACCTTCACGGCCCAGTCGCCTTTGTGACGGACTTCTTTGGAGAGCATCCAATCGACAGCCTTGATCATGCGCGGGTCAGTGCGCTCCACGCCCGCATCACCCAGGGCGCAAACCGCCTGCGCAGTATCCCACACCGGCGAGACGCATGGCTGCATACGGAAGGTTGGCTCGGGCATCAGTTCATTGGCCGGCTCTTCGATGCCCAGCTTCTCGAACTCATCACGGGCGCGAATCACCTGCGGATCGTCCTCGGAGTAGCCCAGGCAGCGCAGGGCGATGATGGCGTTCAGCATGGCGGGATAGATGGCGCCTAACCCGTCAGTCATCTCCAGCCGCTCCAGCAGCCACTTTTCCGCGTGCTTGAGGGCCAGCGTGCGCAGCGGGCGGATATGGACCGCCTCGGCCCAGTGCGCGATCCGGTCCAGCACAATAAAGAAATTACGCCATGAAAGAATAGAGCTGCGGTCCCTGCGAAGGCGAAGGATCGAGTTGGCGCGCCCGCCCACGAAAAGCTCGTCGATTCCCTGCTCGGACGGGATTCTCTTGAACGGCTTTTTGGCGTACATGATGGCCAGGGGAACAAGAATTGACCGCGACCACGAAGAAATCTCGTAGATGTTGAAGTAAAACCAGCGGGGAAAGAGAACAATCTCAGGCGGAATCGCGGGCACCGCGTCGTAGTCGTACTCGCCCAGCCCGCAGAGATACATCTTGGTGAAGGTGTTGCACGCAACCACGCCGCCATGCGCCAGAACCCACTCGCGGCATTTGGCCAGGCGCGGATCATCCGCCCCAACTCCCATCAACTTGGCCGAGGAATAGCACTTGACCGAGAGCGAGATATTGCCCGGCCCGCCGGGATAGATGCTCCAACTGCCGTCCTCGTTCTGGTAGCGCATCATCTCGGTAAGAGCGCGCTGCAGCCGGCCCGGATCGCCGCTTTCCAATTGCGTATGCAGATAGATGTAATCTGCCTCGAGCATCGAATCGGCTTCCAGTTCCCCGCACCAATACCCGTCGGGATGCTGCTCAGAGAGCAAGAACTCGCGCGAGCGCACGACGGCCGCCTGAACCTCCGAGAGGTCCGCATCCAGCCGCCCAAACCGGGGCACCGCGACTTGCGTCTTAACTTTATGAGTGCTCATGCGATTTCCAACGCCTCAGAACCTATTTGGGACACCTTGCGCGATAGCAGCAGCCCTGATTACTTTACGGGCACAGCCTCTGCCCCGGCCGTGCTGCTGCCGATCGCCTGCACAATCTCCGGCGGCAGGCCAAAGCGCACGTTTTCCGGCATGACTTCTACTTCTTCGACGCTGCCGAAGCCGTTCTGTCGCAAATAATTAACCACGTCCGCGACCAGCACCTCGGGGGCCGATGCGCCGGCCGTCACCGCAACCGTGCTAACACCTTCAAGCCAGGCCGGGTCGATGGCCTGAGAGTTGTCAATCAGGTAGCCGATAGTTCCCAGATTGCGCGAGACCTCGACCAGCCGGTTGGAGTTGGAGCTGTTTGTTGAGCCCACCACCAGCACCAGGCCCGCCTGGTGCGCCACATTGCGAACTGCAACCTGGCGATTCTCCGTGGCATAGCAAATGTCCTGCGAGTGGGGCCCGACTATGTTTGGAAACTTCGACTTGAGGGCATGGATGATGTCGCGCGCCTCGTCCAGCGAGAGCGTGGTCTGGGTCAGATAGGCAACGCGGTTGGGGTCGGGCACCTCGAGCGCCGTAGCCTCCGCTACGTTTGAAACCACCTGGGTTACTTCCGGCACTTCACCCAGCGTGCCTTCGATCTCGTCGTGGTCGCGATGGCCGATCAGCACCAGCGAGTAGCCCTGCTTGGCGAACTTGACGGCTTCGATGTGAACCTTGGTGACCAGCGGACAGGTGGCGTCAATGACCCTGAGGTGACGCGCCTTGCTGATCTCCCGCACTGCCGGCGAGACGCCGTGGGCCGAGTAGATCACACGCTGGCCATCGGGCACGTCGTCGATTTCATGAACAAAAATCGCGCCTTTTTCCGCTAATTCATTCACAACATAGCGGTTATGCACAATCTCACGGCGAACGTAAATGGGCGCGCCGAAGGTTTCCAGCGCGATTTTGACAACGTCGATGGCGCGAACTACTCCGGCACAAAAGCCTCTGGGCTTGAGCAGCAATACCCTTTTTTGAGCGGGAGAAGTCTCGGAGCGGTTACCGTTCGAGATGGAATCAAGGAGAGTTGTAGTCACCCTCTCAGTATACCAATTGGCGCATTGAAAGGGCAGAAAAGACGGCGGTATTGCCCGTGGCCTCGATTGTGCCGCCTAGTTTCAAGCGCGCTCGCGGTGGCGCTCGACGTACTCGCGCAAGGCGCCATTCATTCGCGTTTGGTAGCCCTGGCCCTGGCGTTGAAACCAGTCGATGATGTCAGCGTCCACGCGCAGAGAAAGTGGGCGCTTGATGGGACGATAGAACGGCCCGCGCACCGCATGGCTCCAATCGGTGATCGGCGGCATTTCGGTGGTGTCGATCTCGCTTTCCGGCATCGCGGCCAAAGCATCGAGTTCGGCTTGCAACTCAGGCGTCAGCGGCTTCGGATTACCTTTCTTCATAGTCCTGCCTCTACGCAGCCACCACTTCGATGCGTTCGTCGGCAGCCTCGGTCTCCGGTCCAACCACGATCTTTACGGCGCGCCCCAACCGCAGCAGGCAGTCCATCATCTTCATCTCGCTGATACCGCGAAACTGGCCGCGTAGCATCTTGGAGAGTTTGGGTTGAGTCAGGCCCAGCACCTTTGCCGCTTGCTGCTGGCTCCATCCCCGTTCGCGCAGAATCTCCGCTATCTGCGAAACCAGTTGCGCCTTGACAAGCATCTCTTCGGCGTCGGGAAAACCCAACTGCTCGTAGACATTTGTGCTCTTTTCCAGACTGTTCATAGCCCAACTCCTTTTGCCAGTGCCTCGGCTTCCTTCAATCGCGCACGAATCAAATTCATATCCGCTGCAGGAGTCTCAATTCCATGTTTCGATTTCTTCTGGAAGCAGTGCAAGACATAGACCGCTTTTGCAAATCGCACCGTGTAGACCGCCCGGTAAGCATTGCCGCGCCAATCTTCGACAATTTCCAGAATCCCCGCCGAGCCGAACCCCTTGAGAGGCTTTGCATCGGGGTGAAGCAAGCCGACCTGGGCGTTATATAAGGCAAAGCCAAAGCTCTGCTGCACTTCGTCCGGCATCGCCAGCAGATCTTTCTTCGCTGAACCAATCCAGCGTAACTGCCTGAGCGCTTGCCTCATTTTTTGATTATGCCCATATTGGTATAAGCTGTCAAGCACGAACAACAAATGATCGAGCGCTCGATATCATCGGTTTGTGGATATCGAATCCTATACCCCAAAAGCGAAAACCTCGCACCCTGCGATCAGGCATAAGATGTAACTATGAGGATTTGGTACACTTGCCGCGCTTGCAGAAGACGAAAACTTCTTGAAGAGGTGGGTCCATTGGGGTACGTACACCCTGGGTGCGGTGGGACGATGTTGCCGTCAGATAGCGGCAGAAAGGGAGGTAATCGCAAGACGGTTCCATTTCGAGGATCGACAACCAGGAATAAGATTCGAGTAAAAAGCGGACACAAGAAGATTTCGATAAAGAAAGGTCCGGCCAAGTCTTCCTGAACATTTCCATGAAGCGAGTGACCCGGCCCTCAGTTCATTGAAAAGATTGTACGTTCCATGCCGCGCTTTGAGATATGAGATTCCGGATATGTGTTTACCATAATTTAAACACGTAGAATGTCACGATTATGTAAGCAACGAGGAATAGACATATAGAAGCATTGCCAATTATATCTGCCCATTTATGCAAGAGTTTTTTCTTTTTGACGATTTTCTCTTGGTTCTTGATCGGCTCTACATCCAGTTCTTTCATAAGCTCATCTATTTTGACCTTCTCGTTTTCGGACACAACGTCGCGTATTGATGCAACGCAACTCCTTATCATCTTTCTATAAAAATCGATTTCAGAGTACATTGCTTCAAGTTTCGCAATGCGTACAGCTAAAAAGTGATGAACAACGGTGAAAACTAGTGAAATCAAAAATAGAATGACGATCAGAACTAGACCGTCGACAATCTGCCGCAACTGACAGGGAGACAAATCAGATCTAGTTGTGATTGCAATGATGACGGATGCCGCGACAGCGATCGATCCGGCATCCAAGACCGAGATTTTGTCGATAAATCCCGTGCTAATCTCAAAGCTTCGGCGCAACTCTTTCTCGACATCCGTATAAACGACAGGCACCTCTGCCGCCCAGGAGTCGAATATATTTGGATTGAGATCAGGCGGTTTATCGCACATAGCTAGCCTTCTCCTTTTTCGTATTGCACGGATAACGTAATACTATTTTACGAAATTCATCGACTTAGAAGATGTTCCTTCCTATTGCTTACTTGAAGGCCGGATTTCACCGGCTCGCGGCGATCATCTGGGCGGCGTGCTGGAGGCTCGTGTCGGTGACCTTTGCACCGGAGACCATGCGGGCTACTTCGTGGGTGCGGGCACGGTCGTCGAGGAGGGTAACCTTGGTCTTGGTGCGGCCGTCCGCTTCGCGCTTGTCGATGAGAAAGTGCTGGTCGGCGAAGGCGGCGATCTGAGGCAGGTGCGTCACACATAGAACCTGCTGGCCGCGGCTGAGGGATTTGAGCTTCTGGCCGACGGCTTCGGCTGCGCGTCCGCCGATGCCGATGTCGATTTCGTCAAAGACAAGTGTGCGCGGGGTGGGCATTTTCTTTTTGGGCTTGGCCGCTCCCTCTTCGACCGAAACTTTGAGGGCCAGCATGACGCGGGACATTTCCCCGCCCGAGGCAATCTCATGCAAGGGCTTGAGCGGCTCACCGGGATTGGTCGAGATGCGGTATTCAACGATGTCCCAGCCGTTCGAGGTCCAGTGGGATTCGTGTTCTGTCCCGGCGACAACGACCTCGAACCGGACCTTCATGGCCAGGGAGTTGATCTGAGCTTCGGCCAGTTTGGCGAGCTTGGCTGCGGCGGCTTTGCGTTCTGCGCTGAGGGCAGAGGCAGCGGTGCGATAGGCTGCGGCGGCTTCATCGAGAGACTTGCGCAGCACCTTGAGGATCTCGTCGCGGTCTTCCACTTCGGCAAGCTTGCGGGTAACCTCTTCGCCAAAAGCTACGACTTCTGCTATGGTCTTGCCGTATTTGCGCTTGAGGCGGTCGATCAGAGCCAGGCGGTCTTCGATTTCGGCGAGGCGTTCGGGCGAGGCGTTGATGCCCTCGGCGTAATCGCGCAGGCTCGAGGCGACATCGTCCACCGTGGCGCGAACCGAGGTAAGCTGCTGGACGGCTTCGGTGAAACGGCTGTCGTATCGGGCCAGTTCCTCGACGTTGCGCAGAGCGGCGCGGAGAGCGGTCTCGGCTGATGCGCCGCCTTCATACAATTGTTCAAACGCCCCCGTAGCGGCGGCGTAGAGTTTTTCCGCGTTGGCGAGGACGCGTTTTTCGGTTTCGAGGGCTTCGTCTTCGGCGGGTTCGAGGCGCGCAGCTTCAATCTCCTTGTGCTGATAGCTCCACAGATCGACCATGCGCAGGCGGTCCTGCTCGCCGCGGAGCAGTTCGTCAAGCTTGACGGAAGCGTCTTTCCAGAGGGCATGGGCTGCAGAAACTGCGCCGGTATCGATGCCGCCGAAGCGGTCGAGCAGGGCGCGCTGCTGGGCCTGATCGAAGCTGGAAAGGCTCTCGCTCTGTGCGTGGACCAGCGCCAGTTCAGGCGCGATCTGGCGGAGAACGGCGACCGTGGCCGGCTGGTTGTTGACGAAGACGCGGCCCTTGCCAGTCGAGAGGATTTCGCGGCGCAGGATGACTTCGCTGCCGCCGGAGTCGATGCCGTTTTCCTCGAGGATGGTCTCGGCGTTGTGCGTCGATTCAAAAACACAGGAGACAACGGCTTTGTCAGCGCCGTGACGGACCACTTCGACCGAGGATTTGCCGCCCATCAGCAGAGCCAGCGCATCGACGAGGATGGATTTTCCAGCGCCGGTTTCGCCAGTCAGCAGGTTGAGCCCAGGGCCGAAGGAGGCGATGGCGTGATCGATGACGGCGTAGTTTTCAGCGCGCAGTTCGACGAGCATGATTAACGTCCGTATTCCAGTTTTATCAGGCTCCTCTCGGACGGAGCCGGTTGAGTTTCGTGCTTTCCCATCCTTTCGCCAGAAACAAGGCGAAAGGATGGGGCACGGAGCATTTGTGGAAGACCCTGGTCGCGGTCGTCGGATCTTCAGAGAGGATAAAAAGCCACAACGGGAATACGAGCGCAGCATACCATGGTGGACGGCACCTTTGGTTTGGAAGCAGACAGGAAAAGCGCGCGAGCGCACCAGATCGATAACTTGGAACGAGGCACGCTGTCTGCTACCGTTAAAGGTGAGGTGAACCCCGATTTTGATTGCTGCATTGCTCTTACAACTGCCGTCTGACGGTATCGCGAGCCAAGGGGCGCAGCCAGCGGCGCAGAATTCGAGCGCGCTGGTGGAGATGATCCAGAACAGCGGCCCGGTGGCGATGGCCGTGCTGGTACTGTTGCTGATTGCCAGCCTCTATTCCTGGAGCGTGATCCTCAGCAAGATGTCCAGCTTCCGCAAGGCGACCCGGGAGAGCCAGCGCTTCTTGCGCGCCTTCCGCAAGGCGACCCGTTTGCAGGAGATGGCAACGGTAGCCGAAGAGTGCAAGGCAAGCCCGCTGGCGCAGGTTTTCGAAGAGGTTTACGAAACCTACAAGCGGCAGACAGGCGGTTCGGGACCGCCGCGCAACTTGGCGCCGCTGGAGCGCTCGGCGCAGACGGCTGCAAGCGAGGCCGTAACCACCCTGGAGCGGCGGCTGACTTGGCTGGCGACCATCGCGTCCGCAAGCCCGTTTGTGGGGCTGTTCGGAACGGTCATCGGCATTGTGGACGCCTTTCACGGACTGGGCGCGGCGGGCTCGGCCACGCTGCGTGCGGTAGCGCCGGGCATCAGCGAGGCGCTGATTACCACGGCGGCGGGTCTGTTTGTGGCCATTCCGGCGGTGATCGCCTACAACCAGTTCTCGGCGCGCATCAGGGTCTTTGCCGCGGCCATCGACGACTTTTGTCGCGAACTGCTGAATTCTCTGGAAGAGATTCCGGTGCGCGTGCCGAAAGCGGCGCGGCCTGGGACGCCCGCCAGTTCCGAAACCGGAGGGGAGGCGGTCCGGGAGGTGGACAGTGGCCTTTACAAGTAACAGTGGCCAGACGCGCAGTTCACTGGCAGATATCAACATCACTCCGCTGGTGGATGTGGTGCTGGTGCTGCTGGTGATCTTCATGATCAGCGTGCCGGTGTTGCAGTCGGGAATTGAAGTGGCAGTGCCCAAGACGCGCACGGTCAAGGAGATTACCGAGCAGCGGCTGGTGGTGACCATTGACCGCGATCAGAACGTGTTTTTGGGCGACACGCCGGTCAACATTCACGAATTGTCCGCGAAGCTGCGCCAGGCGAGCAATAGCGCGGCGCAGCACAACCTGGTAAAGCAAGTGATCTATCTGCGGGCCGATGAGCGGGTTCCGTTTGGAGCTTTCGCCAGCGTGATGGACGCGGTGAAGCAGGCGGGAATCACGAACATTTCCATTGTGACGCAGCCCCTGGAGAACAAAGGGGTCGGGGCCATGGGATTTTAGCAAGTGTTTTCATAAACCCGCCCTGTGTCAGGGCATGACTTTAGAGGCTGCGGAAAAACTCCGTGGTCTGATGGCGGTCACAGATTTTTTGCAGGGAATTGATTTATCAACGAGTCATGCGAGGAAACGATCAAAAGCAGGCGGCGATGTTCAGCTATTTAAC
>Ga0255348_1000371_pt1 | contig 19860 bp, 18 predicted proteins | sample CBST25v5metaG_FD_189945 | JGI IMG/M metagenome (GOLD analysis project Ga0255348, IMG submission 189945) | Peat soil microbial communities from Stordalen Mire, Sweden - C.B.S.T-25.v5 | ecosystem: Environmental > Terrestrial > Soil > Wetlands > Peat | place: Sweden: Norrbotten County, Stordalen... | reverse complement strand
TCCAAACTCAACTCTTCTGCTCGAACCATGCGGATGTTCACTAACCAGCATGACCGCCCCTTCAGGCTCATCTTGTGTTGGAATCAATGGCCGCCTTCAGGCTCACCTTGTGTTGGAAGAGAGTGATACTTCCCGGCTCAGTGGACAGACGATACGATGAGGTGTGGCTCAAATCAAGCAATTCTGGCAATCGAAACTGGTGCTGCTCCTGGTGCTGCCTTTCGCAGGCGCAAGCGTGGTGCTGCAAGGCCACTTTTTTGCGGTAAATCTGACGCAAATCGCCATCTGGACGCTGGGCCTGAGCCTGATTTTGGGGCTGGCGGTCGTCCAGTTGCGCGCGGCCACGCCGGGCGGAGCCTTTGCCGGAGCGATTCTCACGGCGTGCCTGATGTTTTCCACCGCGAGCCTCCCCTATCAGCCCTGGCGCACGGCGCTCGCGCCGGTGATGGCGGTTTTCGTGCTCACCTGGATTGGCACGCGCCTCGGCCGGAAGCAGAAGGAGCGGTTGGGCACGGCCGAAAGGCGGCAGGGACGCACCGCGGCGCAGGTGACGGCCAATCTGGGCGTGGCGGCGCTGGCTTCGAGTGACTTGACGCAGAGCTGGCTCGCTGGTTCCGGCTGGTTCTCGCGGCTTGGCCAGGCGCCCATGCTGCTGTTAGCCGTGGGCCTGGCGGCTCTGGCCGAGGCCGCGGCGGATACGGCCTCCTCGGAGGTTGGTCAGGTGTGGGGCGGGAGACCGCGGATGATTACAACGCTGCGCGCGGTTGAGCCGGGCCCCGACGGCGCTGTAAGCCTGGTTGGAACGCTGGCTGGAGTGATTGCGGCGGGGATTGTCTCCGGCGTGGGCGCGCTGGCGCTCTACGGCGGAGCGGCAATGTTCTGGATCAGCTTTGCGGGCGCGGTCTTCGGGTTGTTCTTCGACAGCCTGCTAGGTGCAACTCTGGAACGGCGCGGCTGGCTGAACAACGACGCGGTCAACTTTCTGTCAACCGTCAGCGCGGCGGCCTTCGCGCTGGGAGTGCTGGCCGTGATGGCTCATTTTGGCGTCCGGTAGGGACCGCATGGACGCGCAAGATGCGTCGATGGAGGATTTCCGGCCCTTGCGATGGTATCCTTCCGGCGGAGACAATTCCCTATGAATAAGACTCGAATCCACTGGCTGACGCTCCCCTCCGTCCTGCTGCTCCTGTTCGCAACCGCCGCCATTTGCGCATCGCAGAAGAGTTATCTGACCCTATACAAGGGAACGCCCTACCAGGACGGCCATTATCAAGCTGGAGCGCAGAAGATTCCAGGCAAGGTACTCTGCGCTTACTACGACCAGGGCGGCGAAGGCGTCGCCTATCACGACACCGACGCGGTCAACCACGGGAGCGGAGAGCTGAATCCGGCCAACGGAAGCTATCTGAATGAATTCCGCAGGAACGAGGGGGTGGACACCTCCTACACCAAGTTCAAGTTGGACCCTCAAATCGACGACAACCCTTACAACCGGGCGCAGCCGCCAGCCAACCTGCTCTATGTGGGATGGACGGTTCCCGGCGAGTGGTTCAACATCACGGTCGATGCGGCCCAGGCCGGCGAGTACACTGCCGATCTTCTCTACACCTCCAACCGGGGTGGCGCGATCTCGCTCGATGTGAACGGAGAGCCAGCCACCGGGCCGCTTGCCATCGCCTCGACCTATGATGCGGCCGACCCCGTGGCCTGGCGGCAGTGGCACCACTGGAACGCGGCGCCTGGCCTGGCCAAACTTCGGCTTCCCAAGGGAAAGAGCGTTCTCACGGTCCACATCCTGACGGAGGGACAGATGAACCTGGCCATCTTCGAGTTCAGGAAGTCCCGCTGATCGAGGGATTTCTTCAGGGCTCCTGGCATTCTGTCATGGATTCCTAGCGCAGATGCATCCGCCAGGCCGTATAACTCAAAATCTCATGGGTGAGGCGCTCATACTCCCGCGAGCCACCCTCGATGGCGACGCGGGGACGCGGCGAGGTGAGTACGTTGAATCCTTCGGCGGCGCAGATTTCATGGATGCGGAACAGGTGCGTTCCATCGCTGACGATGACCAGCCGCCCAAGCCCGTTGGCGCGGGCGATAACGGCAATGCGGCGAGCCGACTCTTCGGTGTTGCGGCTCTCTGTCTCGGCGATGATGGCGCTCTCCGGAATGCCCAGGCTCATCAGGTACTCTTTGCCGACGGCCCCTTCGTTGTACTGATCGCCGCCGCTTCCGCCCAGGGTAATGAGGAGCGGGGCAATGCCGCGCTGATAAAGGACGAACGCATGGTCCAGGCGGGCGCGGTAGACCGGAGAGGGCCGGCCGTCGTACTCCGCTGCGCCAAAAACGCCTATAGCGTCGGCCGGAGCGGCATGATCCTGGCCGGCATAGCGCTCAACCTGCGCGTAGACCCAGCGGCACCAGCCCAAAGCCGCCATGGCCAGCGCGAGCGCGAGCAGGAGCGCGGCGCGCAGAATCCAGTGGCGGCGTTTTGGGCTGGAAGAGCTTTTCATGCCTTTTATGATGCAGCGATCAGAAGTGAGGAACCAAAGACCGGGGAAAAGGAACCAGAGATCAGTTTATCCGCAATCTCCCAGATGGGTGCCGATGAATGAAATGGCCCGCTGCAATTCCTAGTCCCTAGTCCCTGCTTTCGTCATCGATGGAGAACCGTGACGATTTCATGCGTGGGAATGGCGCCTTCGCGCAGAACCTCCCAGCGTCCCTCGCCCAGCGTGAGATCGACAATGGTGGTGGGCTGCGTGTGACCGGTGGGACCGCCATCGACAATGAGTGGAATCAGGTCGCCGATCTGGTCAAGGACACAGGCGGCGTCGGTGCACTCGGAGGCGCCCCGCAGATTCGCCGAGGTCGCGGTAATGGGCAATCCGAAGCGCTCCACAACCGCGCGGGGAATGGCGGCCGCGGGCACGCGCAGGGCGACATTGCCGGTATTGGCCGTGGAGCGCAGCGGCAGCTTGCAGCCGGCCTTCACAATGATGGTCAGCGGACCGGGCCAGAAGCGCTCCGCCAGTTTGTCGAGCAGGGGGTCAGTATCACGGGCCAGTTCATACGCCTGCGCCAGAGAAGCGATCAGCAGGGAGAGCGGCTTGTTCTTCTGGCGGGTTTTGATTTTGTAAATCTGCTCGACCGCGTGCAGATTCACCGGATCGACGGCCAGGCCGTAAAAGGAATCCGTTGGCAAGGCAACCAAATCGCCCTTGCACAGGCAGGAGACAATATAGTCGATCCGGTCCGGCTGGGGCTCATCGGGATGGACACGCAAGATCTCCGCTGACAAGGATGTCTACCTCGGTTCCGGAAATGCGGGCGCAGGAGCGACAAAAGTTATCATAGCACCACCAATGGTGCAAGTTGATCCCCAGTCTCGCCGGGAACATCCATAGGAACAGGTCCCGTCAACAGACTAGAATCGCTCTAGAGCACGTCAAAGAAAGAACGGTTCGCCTCAAATGCCTGTCCGCATTGTACAGAGTAAGCAGAATGCCCGCCTGAAGGAGTTGCGCCGGGTGCTGGCCCACCCTGGCCGCGACGCGCACAGCCTGGCCGGCATTGAGGGACCGAAACTGCTGGAAGAGGCACAGCGCGCCGGGCTGCGCGTGGCTTGTGTTTTTGTCGCGCAGGGCGCCGAGCATCTGCTGGACGGCCTCAGGCTCCCGCCCGAAACTGAGGTTCTGCTCCTGCCCAGGGAACTGCTCGACGCGGCGCTGGCCACCGAAACTCCTCAGCCTATGGCAGCGCTGGTTGAGCCGCCAAGCTGGGATTGGGACGGCATTTTCGGTGGCCGGACGAAAGCCGCTCCCCTGCTGATTGTGCTGGCAGGTTTGCAAGACCCCGGCAACGTGGGAACGATTCTGCGTTCCGCCGAGGCTTTTGGCGCGACTGGCGTCGTCAGCTTGTCTGGAACCGTGAGCGCCTGGAATCCGAAAGCTGTGCGCGCCTCCGCAGGCAGTGTTTTCCGGCTCCCGCTGCTCACGGTTGAGGCTCAAAGCTGCTTTGCCCGCTTGCGCGCAGAAGGCGTGAAGATTCTCACGACCGCCGTCGAGGGAGCCGAAGCAGCCAATCGCATCGACCTGGCCGGGCCGGTGGCGCTTGTCATTGGCAATGAAGGCAACGGCGTGCCGCAGGAGTTGGCCGCCGAAGCTGATGGAGCGGTGACGATTCCCTGCCCCGGCCCCGTGGAAAGCCTGAACGCGGCCATCGCAGCAAGCGTGCTGCTCTACGAGGCGTCACGGCAGCGGACCGGGGATCAGGCCATTGCATCCCCCCCAGCCGCAAAGACAAGAACGCGGCGACGGTGGAGCGCCCGGCGGATCACAAGCCAGAAAGGAGCGCGCAATGAGCCTCTTTGACGGCGAACCAGAAGCGTCAAAAACGCCCCGTGCCCCATCCTTTCGCCTTTTTCCTGGCGAAAGGGTGGGAAACCTCGAACCTCAATCGGCCTCATTCATCAGGAGCGCGCAATGAGCCTCTTTGACGGCGAACCAGAAGGTCCCAGCGGCCCGCTGCGAACCGCTCCCCTGGCCGAGCGGATGCGCCCGCACAGCCTGGAAGAGTTGAGCGGCCAGCAGCACCTGGTCGGCCCCGGCAAGCCCTTGCGCGTGCAGATCGAGCACGACGATGGCGGCTCCATGATTCTCTGGGGCCCTCCTGGTGTGGGCAAAACCACCATCGCCAAAATCATCGCCGAGACCACCCGCGCCAGCTTCATCGAGTTCTCTGCCGTCATGAGCGGCATCAAGGAGATCAAGCAGGTGATGTCCACTGCGGCGCAGGCCTCGCAGATGCACTCGCGCACCATCCTCTTCATCGATGAGATTCACCGCTTCAACAAGGCGCAGCAGGACGCATTTCTGCCCTACGTCGAGCGCGGAACGATCCGCCTGATCGGCGCAACCACCGAGAATCCCTCCTTCGAGATCATCTCCGCTCTGCTTTCGCGCTGCCGCGTTTACGTGCTTCAGCCGCTCAGCGAAGAACAGATTGCCGCGCTGCTTCGGCGCGCGCTGGAAGATAAAGAGCGCGGCCTGGGCGCACTGGAGGTGACCGCCGACGACGATGCGCTCGAACTGATTGCCAGCTACTCCAGCGGCGACTGCCGCAACGCCTACAACGCCCTCGAAGTGGCCGCGCAGTTAGCCATGGAACCCGACGCGGCGCAAGCCAAGCACATCGACAAGAAAATTGCCGGCGAGGCCGTGCAGCAGCGCGTGCTGATGTACGACAAAACCGGCGAGGAACACTACAACCTGATTTCCGCGCTGCACAAGAGCGTGCGCAATTCGGACCCGGACGCCGCGCTCTACTGGCTGGCGCGCATGTTCGCCGGCGGCGAAGACCCGTTGTATCTCGCCCGCCGCATCGTGCGCATGGCCGTCGAAGACATCGGTCTGGCCGCGCCCGAGGCGCTGAATCTGTGCCTTTCGGCCAAGGAAACCGTCGATTTCCTCGGCTCGCCGGAGGGCGATCTGGCGCTGGCCGAGGCCGTGGTTTATCTCTCGCTCGCGCCCAAGTCGAACTCGGTTTACACGGCCTACGGCGCCGTGCAGCGCGAGGTGGAAGAGACTCGCCAGGAGCCGGTCCCGCTGCATCTGCGCAACGCGCCCACCAAGCTGATGAAGGAACTGGACTACGGCAAGGGCTACCTTTACGCCCACAACGAAGAAGGCAAGGTCGCCGACATGGATTGCCTGCCTGACTCGCTGAAGGGCCGCAGTTACTACCATCCCTCGCAGGAAGGCAGAGAAAAGCTCCTCGCCCAGCGCATGGAAGAGATTCGGCGCGTCAAGGCACGCAAACACGGCGGGAATTGATTTCCGTGCGAAAAATCTCCCTGGCAAGGGGTTTGTGATGTACAATTTGTGCATACGACGAGGGCGGCATGAGCTTCGAGTGGTATCCCGTCAAGGCCGCGGCTAATCTCAGGAAGCACGGAGTTCGCTTCTCCGAGGCGGAACCAGTCTTCGCGGACGACTTTGCAATCACAATCACGGACGATGAATCCGCTCTGCATGAGCAGCGGTTTGTCTCGATTGGAATGGGCGTGAAGGGAAGGATTCTGGTGGTGGTTTACTGCTATCGCGACAGAAAGATTCGTCTGATTTCCGCACGACTGGCGGAGGCACACGAACGCAAGCAATATGAGGAGCACAGATGAAACAAAGATACGATTTCAGTCAAGGAACGCGGGGACGGATTGTCGCGCCTAAGCCGGAGCCGCGCGGCAAGACGCGCATTACGATCCGGCTCGACGAAGACCTGGTGGATTACTTCCTGCAAGAAGCCGAAACATCGGGCGGAGCGACAGGCTATCAAACGCTGATCAACGATGCCCTCCGCCAGCATGTCGACGGCAAAGCGCCGAAACTTGAAGAAACGCTGCGCCGCATCGTTCGCGAAGAGATGCGGGTGGCAAGCTGAAGGGCCGCACTTACTACCATCCCACGCAGGAAGGCAGAGAAAGGCTGTTAGCCCAGCGCATGGAAGAGACTCGACGCGTCAAGGCCCGCAAACACGGCGGAAGCTGATTTTCTTTCATGGCCTCAGATGCGCGAGCCACATGCGCCGCAGAAGCCCGACGCCTTCTTCAACCTTGCGCCACAGTCGCCACAAAAGCCGAAATCCGCCTCGTCCGCGGGACTTGGCGCCTGCTCAACCTGGCCGTCTGGCCCCGCAGAGGAAGAGCCGTTGCTGGCGGCTTGAACCTCTACCGGAGGCGAAGCGCCCGCCCCGCTGGACGCGAAGGAATTGTCCCCTGCAATGCCGGATGAGCTTGCCTCACTTCGTCCACGAATGACGAGATAGACGTTCCATGCCGCGGCGGCAATGAGCAGACCTAGCGTGAGGGTGAAGCCAACTTCAAGGTTTGCCTGGCCGATCCCTTCAGTCGCGTGCTGAATCTGCGCATCCATCCGCGATGCCATCACACCAAGTGAAGCGGCGCCCACCGCTCCGCTGGCGGCCGCGGCGACGGCAAGCGTCCTGCCAGCAAGACTGAGCCCGATGCCCGCCAGCGCGCATAATCCGGCCACAGCCGCAAAGGGATCGGCGTCTGTCCTCTGAGTCTTGGGTGGTCCAAAAACCTGTGGTCCGGTAATTTTAGTTCCGGTCGCCAACTGCTGCCCGCTGAACGTGAATATCTTCTGCCCTCCGCACGAAACGGTTACAAATGGAAGGAAGAAGCACAGTGCGCTGCCCGCAAAAAGCAGGATTGAGGCGATTGACTTGCGATTCCCCATGAACTTTCCATCCTTTTCGGTTGTAGGTTGATTCTGCGCAACATAATACTCTTTTGCACCCCATGCAAGGTTCTTATTTTTATCGCCAGGGTGGGATCGCAAGATGCAAATCTTTTGGGCCAGATCAATAGGCGCCGAATAAACAAGAATAGACTTGCGCATATAAACAATAATGTTTATAATTTGGGCGTGAAGCAAGCGAGCTCAAGCGGTGGCTGGCAAAGCAAGGAGCAACATTCGAGGCCGCCAAAGGCTCGCATTTCCGTGTTTACCTGAACGGAAAACAGTCCATTCTGCCGATGCACGGCAAAGAAATCAAGACGGGCACGGTTCAGGCTATCAAAAGACAACTCGGGCTGAAATAGGGAGAAATGATGCGTTATCCCGTGAAATTAAAGAAAGCAAAAGAAGGTGGTTACGTGGTGACCTTCCCCGACATTCCGGAAGCCATCACACAGGGTGAAACTGTTGAGGAATCGTTGCGGCAGGCAAAGGATGCCTTGGAATCCGCGATGGATTTCTATTTTGAGGACCGCCGCCCAGTTCCCGCTCCATCGCAGCCGAAGCGAGGACAGCGCTTGATCGAATTGCCCGCGAGCCTTACCGCGAAGATTCTTTTGCTGAACGAAATGCTCCGGCAAAAAGTCCGCCCCTCGGAACTGGCGCGGAGAATCGGCACAACCCCCCAGGAAGTGAATCGGCTCACAAATATCCGGCATACCAGCAAAATCGACCGCATTGACGAGGCGCTGCAAGCACTGGGGAAGCGCCTCGTTCTTGAGGCGGCCTGAACAGTCGCGCCGGGTTCCCATTCTTCTCAGGGCTTCCTCGCAAAAAGAGTGTCAGGGCGCAACTCTCAGCCCAACCACATCCACCGGGGATCTCAATTTTGAACAGTGACGCACCGCACTGGTGCTATCCCGGCCCGCCCGCGCATAATGGAATCAGTTTGGCGTACGTCTTCAGGGCGGGGTGCGACTCCCCACCGGCGGTTCAAGCCCGCGAGCGCCTGCACTTGTGCAGGGTCAGCTGATCTGGTTCGATTCCAGAGCCGACGGTAACAGTCCGGATGAAAGAAGATGTACCACGCTTCCAGCTTCCACCCCAGACGAACTGGGAAGAAGCTCCTCGCGCATGGTTCAGCCCTGAAACGTCTTTCGCCGATTTTGTTTGCGAGGAGCGTTTCAAAATGCCATCTTCATCCGCCAGCGCAGTGCTCGGCTCTGCTTGCCTTCCCTTCGAACAACGATTTCCCCAGGCCTTGGCCGATATGCGCCGCGGGCATCCGGTGATTCTCGTCGACGACTTCGATCGCGAGAATGAGGCCGACCTGATCGTCGCGGCCGAAAAGCTGTCCGCCGCGGCCATGGCCGTGCTGATTCGCGAGTGCAGCGGGATCGTCTGCCTGTGCCTTCCGGCCGAAACGCTGGACCGACTGCGAATTCCTCTGATGGTTTCCAACAACCAGAGCCGTTTTCAGACCGCCTTCACCGTGACCATCGAAGCTCGCGAAGGCGTCACGACCGGCGTCTCCGCGCAGGACCGGGTCACGACCATCCGCGCGGCCATCAACGACGGTGCGCAACCCACCGATCTGGTGAGTCCCGGCCACGTCTTTCCACTCCGGGCGGCTCCGGGCGGCGTTCTGGAACGCACAGGACACACGGAAGGCGCCGTGGAGCTGGCGCGCCTGGCTGGACTGAAACCTGCCGCCGTTCTCTGCGAAATTACAAACGCGGACGGCACCATGGCGAAGGGAAACCGCATCGACGAATTCGCGGAAGAGCATGAAATGGTTGTGCTGAGCATTGCCGAGTTGGCCGCGTATCGCCTTCGCCAGCAGTCCGCTCTCCATCCGGCCAAGTAGCCGGATGCCCCCAGGTCCCGGTATGGGACTTGGGGAAACTCAGCGCTCAATCCACGTTCAGCGTGTCGTCTTCGGCAACTTCCCCAGCGCATCGGTCACAATTCCCGGCGTCAGCACCTCAGGCAGCATCTGCGGCGTGCTCTGGCCCGGAGCGTAGAGCGCATAAGCGGGGACGCCGCTGCGGCCCAGCGCGGTCAAAGCCTTCGTAATCGCCTCGTCGTGTCGGGTCCAGTCGGCCTTCATCAGGACCACATTTTTCGTCTGAAAAGCCTTCACGACCTCCGGCTGATTCAGAACCGCGCGCTCATTCACCTGGCAGGTCAGGCACCAGCTTGCGGAAAAGTCCACAAAGACCGGCTGCCCTGCCGCCAGAGAGCTGCTTACTGCTGCTTCCGACCACGGCTGCCAAAGGCCAGCAGCCTCCGGGGGAGACAGCGCCTCCGAGGCGGTGGTCAACTTTTGCGGAGCGAAGGCATCGAGAGCGGCCACACCAAGCAGAATCAATGCCGCAACCGCCGCTGCCCAGCGCCTGACCGGCCAACGGCCCAGGAACCAGCCGGCAATTGCCAGCAACAGGAGGCTCGCCAACAAGGAGACGAGCAAACCGGTTCCGTACGCACCCGTCAGCACCCACGCCAGCCAGATGACGGTGGCGAAAATCGGCACGGAAACGGCCTGGCGTAGCACCTCCATCCACGCGCCGGGCTTGGGCAGCAGGTGCGTCCAGGCTGGTTGCAGGGTGAGGGCAAGATACGGCGCGGCCAGCCCCAGCGCCAACGCCGTGAAGACGGCAAAGGTGACCGCGGCAGACTGGGTGAGGGCGTAGCCGACGGCCGCTCCCATAAAAGGCGCCGTGCAGGGCGTGGCCACCACCACGGCCAAAACGCCGGTGAAGAAGCTGCCGGTGAGGCCCTGCTTCGCCGCCAGCGCTCCGCCTGCGCCGGTCAGTGTGAGACCGATTTCGAATTGCCCCGCCAGCGAAAGACCGATGAAGAACAACAGGCCAGCCATGAGCGAGAGAAAAACCGGCGACTGAAACTGGAATCCCCAGCCCAGCGTGGCTCCCGCGGCGCGCAAACCCAGCAGCACGGCAACCAGCACCCAGAAAGAGACCAGAATGCCCACCGTGTAGACGAGGCCATGCACGCGCAGCGTCTGCCGCTCCTCGTTGCCGGAGTTCACGAGCGCGAGGCCCTTGATAAAGAGCACCGGAAAAACGCACGGCATCAGGTTCAGCAGCAGGCCGCCGAGAAAAGCGAGGCCCGTCGTGCGCAGCAGCAGCGCCCAGGAAAGCGGCGGCCCTGCGATTGTGGAGGGCACGGGCTGGTAGCCCGGAGTTTTAACTCCGGCACCAGCGGTGCTTTCATCGCCGGGGGCTTTAGCCCCTGAGGCTTGCATTTCGGCAGGCGCATCCAGGCCAATTTGTCCCGCGGAAATCGCCGCTCCCGGCAGCGCCGCAATCTCATACGCCCGCCCGCCGGCGAGTTCCAGAACCCCTTTCAACTTCGCCGGATTGACCTTCAGAGCCGGGTCTTTCTTGAGGTCAAGTAGGAAGCCATTCGCGGTCGGCGTCAGTTTTTGCGGAGCAGGATTATCGACAATGTCCTGATCGGAGGGGAAAAACACGGCAGAGACTTCCCGCTGACCCGTTTCGACCGTGAGCCGAAAACCTGCGGGTGTGGGCTGAAAAACGGCCTTCGCGCTGGCCGGCAGCGGCTTGGGAAGGCTGGCAACAAAGCGCTTGTAGAGGGCGGAATCGGAAGCAAGCGACACCCGCTTGGCCGGATGACTGGATACTTCCCGGTTCACTTCCAGCTCCGCCTTGCCGGGAATGCAGCTATGCTGGCAAACCAGCCATTCAACGTTGGCGCGAAGCGTCACAGGCCCGGCCTTCACGCTGTTTGCCACATGCAGCGTCAGCGGGAAGAGGACCTCGTTCTCGTAGCCAAAATCCATCAGCGGCCCGAGCGGCAGCCGCTTCGGCGCTGGAAACTGCATCGCTCCGGCCGTGATTCCAGCGGGCAGCTTCCAGGAAACCTGCGGCGCCAGGCCGGCATCGCCCGGATTCTTCCAGTAGATGTGCCAGCCCGGCTCCAATTTGAAGTAAAACCCGGCATCGGCCGGTTCGCCGGGGTTCAGTCCCTGGGGAACAACCACCAGTTCGACCCGCACATGGTCCGCGTCAACGAAATTCGACGCCGCCCGCGCGTGCATAGCCACGGCAAGCAGCAGCGACATCACGAAAATCAAGCGAGAAAGGCGCATGGCAGATTAACGCTGACTCCTCAAGGTTGGATTCAGTCTACCGGATGATCGTCGCGAGATTAGCGATTCATTCAAAGAATGGAATCCATAAGGCTCGTGGTCATCTACCCTTCGCCAGGAAAAATGCGAAAGGATGGGGCGCCTACGATGGTTGGAGAATGAAGATGAAAAATACGGGTGCGCCACCCGCCAACACGCCCGAAAAGCATCTCTCAGGGGATTTATGGATGGGCTAAAACCTCTCCCTATCGGCCCACATTGATTTTGCAGCACATACGGCAGTCAGGGCTAAAGCCCTGACTGCCGCGCCCTGACATAAAGCCAGAAGCAATTCGCTGTTTTCTACTTCACGCTCACCTTGGGCTCGACCGAGAGGCCCGGCCGCAGCAGGTGGTTGGAGTCTTCGCCGGGCAGATCCGTGAAGTCGATGCGGACCGGAACGCGCTGTACGACCTTGACGTAGTTGCCGGTGGCGTTTTCCGGCGGGAAGAGGGAGAGCACCGAGCCGGTTGCGCCGCCAATCTGGGTTACTTTGCCGTGATAGGTCTTGCCGGTCGAGTCCACTTCAATTTCAACAGGCTGCCCGGCGGCCATGTGCTTGAGCTGAGTTTCCTTGAAATTGGCGGTGACCCACAGGCCTTCCAGCGAGACCAGCGTGAGCAGGTTCTGGCCGGGGGCCAGATTCTGATTGATTTCGACACTCTTGCGGGTGATGATGCCAGCCGCGGGGGCGACGATTTTGGTATAGCTGAGGTTGAGTTTGGCCTGGTCAAGTTCGGCCTGGGCCTGAGCCACCTGAGCCACGGCCTGCTTGGCGCGGGCGCTCTGCGCAGCCACCTGCTGCGGGCCGGTCTGGGCAGACTTCAAGCCTGCCTGGGCCTGCGACTCATGCTCCATGGCCACCTTCACCGTGTCGACGGCAGCCTGCTCATTGGCGCGCGCATCGGCCACGGCGGCCCTGTTCGCGTCGGCCGCGGCCACGGCGGCGTCAAACTGCTGCTTGCTGATGACGTCCTTTTCAACCAATGGCTTGTAGCGCGCAAGATCGGCCTGCGCCTTGGTGAAGTTGGCCTGAGCCTGGTTCACGCGGGCGTGCGCGGCATCCAGTTGTTTCTCCGCCTGCCCCACACTGGCCTGCGAACCGCTGACATCGGCGCTGGCCGAACGCAGGTTGCTGCCGGTGTTGACTGTGGTGATGGGCACATTCACGTTGGCCGCGGCGGCATTGGCCTGGGCGCTGGCCAGAGAGGCTTCGGCCTTCTCGACCGCTACCTGATAGTCGCCGGGGTCCAGTTCGGCGATCACGTCGCCCTTGTTGACCACCTGGTTTTCATCGACGTCGACCTTGAGAACCTGGCCGGAGATGCGCGAGCTGACCTGGATCAGGTGGCCGTTGACCTGCGCGTCGTCGGTGTCTTCGCTATAAGTGGAATGCCACCAGATGCCAACGGCAACCAGCGCGACGACTACGACCACAACGGCAACAATGACCTTTCGGCGAGTCCGCGGCTGCGGGCTCTCGATTTCCTCGTCGGGATCGGCTTGGGTTGGTGCTGGATAGTTATCCGCCACAGTTACTTTCCTCCCAGATAATTCTTGTAGCTTTCGCCTGCTCCGAGCGCGCGAGCCAGGCTGAGCTTGGCTACGTTGTGCCGGTAAAGGCTGGTCACGTACTGATCGTTGGCCTGGGCCACGGACTGTTGGGCCTGGCTGACGGCCAGGTTGTCGCTGACGCCGTTGGCGTAGCGCTGCTGCGCCTCGCTGAGCGCCTCGTTGGCCAGCTCGACCGAGGAACTGGCCACGGCGACCTGCTTTTGCGCTGATTCAATGTCCAGCAGGGCGTCGCGCACATCGGCGTCCACCTGAGCGTTTTGGTCGCTCAGCTTGGCTTGCGCGGTGTCCAGTTGCGCCTGGGCCACTTGCGCCTCGCCGCGCAGGGCAAATTCCTTGAAGAGCGGAACGCTGAGCGTGCCGGATGCGTCGCCGGTGCCGTGCGAGGTGGCGGGATTCACGCCGATGTCGCCGTAGTCGCCATTGAAAACGAGCGTGGGCAGCCGGTCGGCGGTGGCCGCTTTACGCTGCTGCTCAGCCGCTTTTGCCTGCTCGGCCATGGCGGCCAGATCCTTGCGGCTGGCGTGGGCCTGGCGAATGGCCTGCTCCACGTTAATCTGATCGAAAGCCGCGTAGGGCGCCTTGTCGGCCAGGGTGAAGCTCTGCGCCAGGGGCAGGCCAATAACGCGAGCCAGAGACAGCTTGTCCTTTTCCAGCGCGTTCTGGGCCACGATCAACTGCTGCTCCTGCGATTGAAAATCCACGCGGGCGCGCAGTTCATCGAGCAGCGGCGCCGTTCCGGCCTGGTGATTGGCAGTGGCCTGATCCAGCGAAACTTTGGCTGTCGCGACCTGCGCTTCCACGCTGGAGACGAGGGTTTCATCGGCCAGGACGAGCAGGTAGGCGTTGCCCACGACCAGCACCACCAGTTCGTGCGCATCCTGGGCGGAAAGCTGGGCGGCATTGAAGTTGTGGCGGGCGGCCAGGTAGTTGCGCAGCGAAGCCACATCCACCAGCGACCAGGTCAGCGAGGCTCGCAGATCGGTAAATCCAAAAGGACCGAGTATTGTCGGAAAGCCCTTGATGCGCATCCCTTGAGCGGGCAGGTCCTCCTGCATCACGGACTCCTTGGCGTTGAAGTCCACCGAGGGCAGCAGCGATTGCAACTGGCTGAGCCGTTCGCCGCGCGCCGCTGCCGTCTGCGTGCCGCTGAGGATGACGCCCAGGTTGGCCCTGAGGCCGCGCTGGATGGCGTCGTCGAGAGTGAGGGCGACGGGCTGCGCCGAAGGCTCGCCCTGTGTCACGCTGCCCTGAAATGGAGACGCGTTCTGCGCGGCCAGCGCGCCCGCGAACCAGCCGGCGCACAAAAGCGCCAGAGCCAGCCGCAAGGCGGGAGCGCGTCGCGAGTTGTTGCTTGAAGAATTTGAGGACATCAAAATCGTTCCACTCTCAGCGAAAAACTGCAAACGCGTAAATGATCGCTCTTATAGTGACGCGAGAAACGGGGAAAAGGCTTCGCATTCATATTGTATCGAACAAACGGGGCGGGCGGTTGGGTTCGCGGCAGATGCTGGAGCCGATGGGGAAGCCAGGGGGCGGTTCCGGCTCATTCACGAATGCGGGAAGGAAAGGAGGTCGCGGAGAATCGCCAGAGCTTGGAACACGGGTGAGGAGACGGCGATTCAGGGTTCGTGGTCTCCCACCCTTTTCGCAGAGAACGCGAAAAGGATGGGGCACGGGGCAAACCCGTGATTTTGCTCACTTTTGAACCCAAAAAGTGCTGTTATAGCCCAAAGATGCCACTTTTTTCGTACTGTTTTGACAGGACCGTGAGCCACCACGAACCCTCAGCGAGCGAAGAGCGAGCAGTTGGCCCCACCGCAGGTGGTCAGTGCCGGAAGTGCCTGATGCCGGTGAAGACCATTGCCATGCCGAGCTTGTCGGCGGCGGCAATGACTTCGTCGTCGCGCACCGAGCCGCCGGGCTGGATGACGGCTGTCGCACCGGCCTGGGCAACGGCTTCCAGGCCATCGGCGAAGGGGAAGAAAGCGTCGGATGCGGCGACGCAATCCTTCAGCGGCAGGACAGCCTTCATGGCGCCGAAGCGGGCCGAGTCCACGCGGCTCATTTGCCCCGCGCCAACGCCCAGGGTCTGGCCGTCTTTGGCATAAAGGATGGCGTTGGACTTGACGTGCTTGCAGACGCGCCACGCAAACAGAAGGCTCTGGATTTCCTCGGCCGTGGGTTGGCGCTTGGTGACGACCTTCAGTTCGGATGCGGTGACGTGGCCGGTGTCGGCATCCTGCAAAAGCAGGCCGCCGGAGACGTTCTTGACCACGAAGCTGGGCGGCGCCGAGTGAACCTCGACCAGGCGCAGGTTCTTCTTGCGGGCAAAGCGCTCGCGGGCCGCGGGCGAAAATGCCGGGGCGGCGATGGCCTCGACGAAGAGCTTGGCGATCTCCTCGGCGGCTTCAATGTCCACCTCGCGGTTGATGCCGAGAACCCCGCCGTAAGCCGAGACCGGATCGCAAGCCAGAGCCTTGGTGTAGGCTTCGAGGATCGTCGAGCCGGTGGCCGCGCCGCAGGGGTTGGTGTGCTTCATGATGATCGCGGCCGGCTCGTCAAACTCCTCCGCCAGAGCCCAGCAGGCGTCCAGATCGACGAGGTTGTTGAAGCTCAGTTCCTTGCCCTGAAGCTGCTTTGCCCCGGCGACGCCCAGGCCTGAGCCATCGGAGTAAAGCGCGGCGCGCTGGTGGGGATTTTCGCCGTAGCGCAAGGGCTGCGCGAGGGGCATGTTGATGCGCAGCGTGGCGGGCAGGCAAGAGCCGTCCGGCGCGGCAGGCAAATCGGGCGCGGGCGCTTCGGCAATCCGGTCGAGAGTATTGGCAATGGCCGAGTCATAGGCCGCGATCAGCGCGAAGGCCTGCTTCGCCAGCCGCCAGCGGGTGACGCGGCACAGAGCGCCGTGGGCGCTTTTCAATTCTGCGATGAGAGCGGGATAGTCGGCGACGCTGGTCACGATGGCCACATCTTCAAAGTTCTTGGCCGCGGAGCGGACCATGGAGGGCCCGCCGATGTCGATGTGCTCGATCAGTTGTCCAAATGCCACGCCGGGCTGAGCCGCGGTTTTCTCGAAGGCGTAGAGGTTGACCACCACCATGTCGATAGGCTCGATGCCATGCGCGGCCACGGCAGCCTCATGCTCCGGGTTGCCGCGCTTGTAGAGCAGGCCGCCGTGGACCTTGGGGTGCAGGGTCTTCACGCGGCCGTCCAGCATCTCCGGAAAGCCTGTCAACTCGCTGATGTCCTTCACGGCCAGGCCCGCCGCGCGCAGCGCCGCGGCCGTGCCGCCTGTGGAAACCAGCTCCACGCCGAAGCTCGCCAGCACGTCGGCAAACTCCGCCAGACCGGTCTTGTCCGTCACACTCAGCAACGCCCGCCGAATCACCTTCTCCGAACCCGCCTCTGAACCCAAGATATCGCTCCTTTCGAATCCCTTTGCTTCGATTCCCTGCTTGCCGCGCCGAATTGGCAGGGACCAAGCTCCAGAGTACATCGAATCGGGGGGCAAAGCGGCAGATCGAGGGACGATACAGCGGGCCGTGGCTGTCAGATGGAAGGGCTCCAGCCTGCGAGGATGCCGGGAATGCATTAGAGTTGAGATATGGGAAGTTCCCCCCCCGCTCCAGAGCCGGAGTATCTGTCTCCAGAGGCCGGCTTCAATCCGCCGCCGCAGCCGGTACGCAAGCCGCGACCGTCGTGGGCCTATGCGCCAGCCACCTACCTGCTGGTCGGCATCAACTGCCTGGTTTTTCTGGCCATGACAGTGCATGGGGTCCGACCCATGAGCCCCACCGCGGACCAACTGATGTATTTCGGCGCCGATAATGCCGGCAGCGTGCTGGTCAACGGCCAGTGGGTACGCATCGTCACCGCGATGTTTGTGCACGTGGGCATTCTGCACCTGGCCACCAATATGTGGTGCCTGTGGAATCTGGGACTGCTGGCCGAGCCGCTGATGGGTTCAGCGGGCTTGCTGGCGGTCTACATTCTCACCGGGGCCGGCGGCAACCTGCTGTCCACATTCGTCAACTGGTGGTGGTGCAACCCTGACTGGGTGAAGTTCCACGATATAGGCGTCTTTCCGGTTGGCGCGGGCGCCTCGGGAGCCGTCTTCGGCATCGCCGGAGCGCTGATCATCCTGCTGAAATCCCACCGGCTGCCGGTGCCTCCGCTAGAGCTGCACAAGCTGCGCCGGTCGGTGATCTACTTTGCCGCCATCAACCTCGTGATCGGCTTCTCCATCAGCTTTGGCACCATGGTGGCGCACTCCGGACTGCAGATCGACAACATGGCCCATCTGGGCGGCTTCAGCAGCGGGTTGCTTTTTGCGGCGCCGATGGTGCCCCTGATTGGCTCTCCCCGCGACCTCTTCCTCTTCCGCCGCCGAATAGCAATTGTGCTGGTGGTGGGGATGCTGGTGCTCTTCAGCTTCTACCTGGCGCAGTTGCCGCGGTAGAGCGCATCACAGAGGCCGCATTCCGTGCGAGAATACTTCCCAGCAAGCTGACCGCATTCCTGAACCCCTGGAGGCAGACCATGGAACGCCGCATATTTCTCAAGGAGGCCGCCATCACCGCCGCGGCCGCAGTAGCGAGCCAGGTCAACGCATCGGTTCCAGCGCGGGCGCCTATCGCCCGCCGCGCTCTGGGCAAGACCGGCGAACAGCTTTCGATCATCGGATTCGGCGGAATTGTGGTGATGAACGAGGAGCCAGCCGCGGCCGCCAACATCGTGGCTGAGGCCGTCGACCGCGGCGTCAACTATTTCGACGTTGCGCCCAGCTACGGCAACGCCGAGCAGCGGCTGGGACCGGCGCTCAAGCCCTATCGGAACAAGAGTTTCCTGGCCTGCAAGACAGATGGCTTCACGAAGGATGCCGCGCGGACGGAGTTGGAAGAGTCTCTCAAACGGCTCCAGACCGACCACTTCGATCTCTACCAGTTCCATGCGCTGACCAAGATGGCCGATCTGGAAAAGGCGCTGGGCCCCGGCGGCGCAATCGAAACCATGGAAGCGGCGAAGAAGGAAGGCAAGATCCGCTACATCGGTTTTTCCGTCCACTCGGCGGAGACTGCGCTGGCAGCCCTGGACCGCTATAACTTCGACACGATCCTGTTTCCGATCAACTGGGTTCTCTTTACCCAGGCCAACTTTGGCCCGCAGATTCTGAAGCGCGCGCAGGAAAAGAAGATCGGCATTCTGGCCCTGAAGGCGATGGCAAAAGGCGTTTGGCCGGAGAGCGTGCGGAAGAATCATCCGGAGCCAAAGTGCTGGTACGAGCCGGCGGCTTATCCCGACGAGGCTTCGCTGGGCCTGCGCTGGACCCTCGGCCACGCAATCACCGCCGCCATCCCGCCAGGCGACGAACGCTACTTCCGGCTGGCCATGGATGTGGCGCAGAATTTCAAGCCGCTAAGCGCGGCTGAGGAGCAGGCTCTGCTCGCCGGCGGGCATGGCGTCGAGCCTATCTTCCATCTGGGCAACGATGTGTAGAGTCTGATGGGCGGCCGTTTACCGCGTCGCCGTGGCGGCGAACTTCTTCACCATCGCCAGCAGCAGCTTGCGGTCGCTCTCGTTCAGGTTCACGGAGTAGCGGCGAATCTGAGTCAGAAAGCGCATTTCCTCGTCGGAGAGCTTCCGCAGGTTGGCCTGTTTGCCTTGCGGCTCGTCGGCGAAGAACTGCGTGATGGGCAGATCGAGCGAGCGAGCAATCTTCGACAGCGTGTCCAGCGAAGGCACCGTATGGCCGTTCTCGACGCGCGAAAGATAGCAGCGCAGCAGGCCCGTTTTCTTTTCGATGTCGCCCTGGGAAAGCCCCTTTTGCAGCCGGAAAGTGCGGATGGTGGTGCCGATCTTCATCATGGGAAGCATCCTGTTCGATAGCTGCCGGGGTTTACTTGCACGGTAGCAATCAATAGAGTATTGACATAAGAGTTAACATGGGCAGGAACGGATTGCAAGGGCTTTCATCCTGCCCAGGTAACCAAGGTCACTGCAGCGCCGCGGACGGGTTCGACGGCGGCGGGCGGCGTCCCGAAAATCCCGGCGAAGGGCGAACGGCCGTAAACCTTCGCGGCGTGCGAGGCGTCTGAATAGGCACGAGAGCGGAATGGCAGGGAGCGCCAATGCGGCGAGGAACCATGCGATGGGCATTTGTGGCGGGAGTTATTGTGGCCGGTGGGGTTGCCGCCCTGGCTCAGCCAACGGCTCCGGCACAGTCCACGCCGCCCGTGAGCGCGCCTGCCGCCAGTGAACAGACCGCGCCAGAGCCACCCGCCGCGGAAACGGCAGGCGGCAGGCTGCACGGCGTGGTCAAAAGCGGAAATACTCCATTGCCCGGCGTGACGGTAACAGCCCAGAACACGCTTACCGGCAAGCGCTTCCAAACCACTACGGACATCACCGGCGCATGGTCGCTGGCCATCCCGCAGAATGGCCGCTACGTGGTCCGCACCCAATTTGCGGCCTTCGCGGCGGGCGCTGAGGAGGCGGTGCTCAAAGCTGGCAGCCGCGACCAGACGGTCAGCTTTGAGTTGACTCTGGCCTCGCGGGCGGCCCAGCAGGAGAGCGATTCAGCGAGTCAGCGAGTCGGCAAGGCAGCCGTTCAGCAACTGGCCGCGAGCGGCGCGCAGAATCTGAGCCTGACGAGCGCGCTGACTGGAAACGCCGAAACCCAGTCCGGCGTCCCCGGCGCGGCGGGCGCGGCTCTGCCCTCCATTGCCGGCAACTCCGACTTCAGCGGCGATTCGGTGGCCATCAGCGGCCAGACGGGAACGGTAAGTCCCCTGGCAGGCATGGATATGGACCGAATGCGCGACGCGATGGAGACAATGCGCGCCCAGAGCGGAGCAGGCG
>Ga0255348_1000366_pt1 | contig 20208 bp, 12 predicted proteins | sample CBST25v5metaG_FD_189945 | JGI IMG/M metagenome (GOLD analysis project Ga0255348, IMG submission 189945) | Peat soil microbial communities from Stordalen Mire, Sweden - C.B.S.T-25.v5 | ecosystem: Environmental > Terrestrial > Soil > Wetlands > Peat | place: Sweden: Norrbotten County, Stordalen... | reverse complement strand
ATCGCGAAGCCGTGCTCCGGCGTTGTAACTACAGAATGGAACCAGTTCGCCATCGGTGGTTACATATTGAATGATGCATCGCCTGAGACGGCGCAGATTGTAGCTGTGCGCATCCATAAAATGCATACCGGCGACGAAGATGCCGTTGAAGCCACGCTGCGCCCATCCTTCGGATCGGCCTTCATGCTTGTCTTCCCATGCGTCCAAACTGCGCAGCAGGCGCTGGAAAGTGAGTCCAGGAGGGGTCTTGCGCAGATCGAGACACTGCGACAATTGGCCAAACTGACGGATCTTGGATATCTGGCGCGCGATCAGCCCTTGTTCCGCCTGCGGTTTGATCTTGGCCATGCCGCGCAGGAAGCGGTCGAGATCAAAAAAGCTGCTCAGGCAAAACGGTTTGTTGTTGTCGTTCACGTAGAAGAAGGTGCCGATGGAACAATGCGCGTCGCTGAGGGGAGGATGCGTCTTCTCGTTGCGGACGCGTTCGATGGCGCGACTGAGGAGCGAGATGGAGTTGAGCGGAAACCAGTCGTCGGGGAAGCGAGTCAATCCGGTTTGCTCGCCAAATGCGCGGGCCATGGCGGCCAGATTGAAAGGCTCGGCGCCGTCCGTCGCCACCGCAATGCGGCCCACATCCGCGGCCGGCTGAATGCTGATGCCGGTGACGAACTTGTTGTGTTCCAGCGCGAACTGAAAGATCGGCCCGATCTGATCGACATTAACCGAACTCATGATCGTTGGCACCAGCACGAGCCGCATATTCGTCTGCTCGATGCTGCGCACGGCGGCTATCTTCTTATCCAGCAGGCGCTGGCCGCGCATCTTAAGATAGATTTCGTCGCTCATGCCGTCGAACTGGAGATAGAGCGTGTGCAGGCCCGATTCTTCGCAGAGCTTTGCATAGTCCGGATCGACGAAGCGGCTGCCGTTGGTGGCCACCTGAAGATGGGTAAAACCAAGGTCCCGGGCGGCGCGAAGGATCTTGGGAAAATCGGGGTGAAGTGTTGGCTCGCCACCGGAGAATTGGACGCTGCGGCAAGGCACGGGCCGGTTCAGCAGCGCCTTGAGCATCTTGACCACCACTTCCATCTCGAGAAAGTAGTGGCTGCCTTCCCCTTTGGCCTCGGCAAAGCATACGGGGCACTTGAAGTTGCAGTGGTTGGTGATGTCGATGACAGCCAGGCACGGCTCGTTCTGGCTTCCCATCCCGACGTCGCAGCAGCCTGGAGTGGACGGCATCAGCGCAGCGTCGGCTTCGGGAAAAACCAGCGTGTTCCACTCATCCAGTTTGCGGTACAGCGCCGTGTCGGAAAAGATTAAATTCTCGCTGGCGTCGTGGCAGGGGCACTCCGAGCGCTGGTAAACCTTCCCCTCGCGATCGAAGATGGTCGAAAGGGATGGCTTGCCGCAGCGGGGGCACAGGGAGGCGACTGTGTCTATGGTTATGTCGCTCACGAATGTCTTCAATGTGCGCCTTCCAATGCCAAATCCAAGTTTTGTAAAGTTTACACGAAAGCCCTCATGCTTGTGCGAACTTAGCGGATCGAATGGAAAGAAAAAGAGAAAATTAACTTACAGGCGCGTCAGTGCGGGACTTGCTTGTTTTTCTCCTCCAATCAGAATTACCCCGGGAATGAGCCAAAGGCCGCCAGCCAGGGTTAGTGCAACACCCAGGGAAGTTACCAGCCCCATCTCGGCCAGCGGCGGAAAAGTCGAAGCCAGCAATGCGCCAAAGCCTATGATGGTCGTCAGGTTGGACTGAATGAGCGCCGCGCCGGAGGCCTTGGCGACATCGAGAATGCTATTGGGTGAGCTTTCCAGATAGCGGCGCACCAGGTGAATCCCATTGTCGATGCCGATGCCGATAATGAGCGGGATGGCCGTGACGGACATGAAGCTGAAGTGATGCCCGGCTAGTTGTAACAGACCGAATGTGACCACTATGGCGAAGACGATCGGCATGAGCACCAGCAGAGTGATGCGCCAATTGCGGAAGGTAAGATAGACGATCAAGACGATGGCCGCGGCGGTCCACAGCAGAGCCTGCCGGCTGTCATGCAACACCTGGCTCTGCAAGTCGCGATTGATTTTGTCGAAGGAAAATTCCACGAAGGGTCCGTACCGGCCGCGCCAGGAGTCGAGCACCGTGTCTGGGATGGCTTCATGGACATTAGGGTCGGTGGTATAGAAGGCGATGGCGGCGACGTAATTGCCGCCGGGGGTCTTGCGCAGGCTGTTGTCGAGCAGACCGGCAGGCAAGAAAGGCGCGGCTGACTCCAAGGTGACCGGTTCTGCGTGTTCTCCCAGTTTGCGCAGTTGCTCAAGGTAAGGCCGGTAAGGCTCTGTGCGCAGACCATTTTCGCTGAGCGCTTCTTCGAGGGCACGGGCCGAGGCATTGAGGTCGATGGATGCCAGCGATGCGGCGCGCTGCCTCTGCGCCTCTTGGGAGGGAATCAGCTGAGTAGGAGAGAAGACGGATTTGAGCGCGCCGTTTTGCCGATAGGATTCCAGGCCGGCGGTCAGGTTTTCCGACCGGCGCAGCACCTCCTCCTCGCTGCCCGCAATCAGCAGCAGCGTGGGGCTGCCCTCAATGCCGAACTTTGCCGAGAGCAGGTTCTGCGCGACAACCGCCGGGCTGTCGGCGTCGCCCAAGACGGCGAAGCTGCCGCCCATTTTGATGGCGGGCAGCGTAAGGGCGGAGAGTAGAAACAGGCCGGCTGCAACCGCCACGACCCAGCGAGCGTGCCGGCCCACAAAGTTGAGCGAGCTGCGCGCCACAGCGGGGAGAAAACGGAAGGTGATCCCCGCCGGAGCAAAGGGCCGGATGTGGCGGCTCCACAGCTGCATCAGCGCGGGCACCGTCAGCAGCGTGTGAATCATCATCATGAACATGCCGACGGTCAGGATGAAACCGAACTCGGCCAGCGCCTTGAAACCGGCGGTGGCCAGCGCGACCGTGGCGGAGGCCGCGGTCAGGGTGCAGAGAACGATGCTCAGTCCGGTGGTTTCATAAGTGCGCTGCATGGCCGCGTTGAAGCTGCCCCCCTTGGCCCATTCCTGCGGCGAGCGGTTAAAGAAATGCACCACCTGATCGTCGCCGAGACCCGCGAGAATGGCGATAAACGACAGGCTGATCAGATTCACCTCGCCGGGATAGAAGCTGGCGATGCCGGTGGTCCACAAAATGCCCAGGCTGGTGGGCAGCAGCGAGAGGAGCAGCAGCGGCAGGCTGGGGTAGACGATCAAGCAGAGCAGAAGGCTGCCGATGATGGAGACCAGCGAAACGCGGCGAATATTTCTCTCAATGAATTTGTGGTCCTGCTCCGCGTAGACATAGGCGCCTGCGGGCATGGCGCGCACTCCGGCGCTGCGCAGTTCAGGGTCAGCCTCGGCGCTCTGAATGTGCGCATGTGTCCATTGCATGATCTGCTCGGCATACTTGTAGTCCACCGCTGACTCGCGCGGCTCGGCGATAATCAGCAGCGCTTTGTGATCCCGGCTGAAAAAGCGGTTTCCCGATCCCCAGGAGAGGTCGAAGCTGGAGAACTGTGAGAACCCCTCGCCTTTGCCCGCTGTCACGCTCATCAGGCCAAGCGGATCGGCGACAAAGTAATCCGCGCCCATGGTGGAAAACGGCGTGACCAGTTCAGTGGCCGCGCGGCGCACGTTCTTATGAATCTGCTTCGGTTCCAGCCGCTGCGCCAGCGTTTTGCTTTGGCCGGGCGAAGTATAGGAGGGAAACTGCCAGGAAAAGAGCCGCACCAGGTTGAGCAGCTCTTCTTGCTGAAGACCGGAGCGCTCCTGCTTGAAAAGGCCGCTGGACGACATCTCGGCGGTGAGCCGGTCGGCCATCGCTTCCATCGCCTCACTGCTGTCCCCATCGCCCTCCGGAGCCTGAACCAATACAAAGAGCTGATTGCCATAGCCGAGTTCCTTGCCAATCTGGCTGGCAGCACGCCATTGCGGATCACGGCTGCCGAACATGTCGGTCAACTCGGTTTCGGTGCGAAGGTTGTGAATGTTGGCATAAAGAAACAGAGTCAGAATGAGCACAGTGCCTGCCACCATCCCTGGATGGCCGATCACTATTTGCCCCAGCCTGCGCATAAAGCGAACCATCATGATGCATTCTCCGTTGCGGGCCGGCGTGCGATGAAGAGGATATGAGCGAGCGGAAGACGATTGCGGAAGCGGCGCTCCTCGACCTGCATTCCGGCCTCATCCAGAGTGGCGCGATACTGCGCCGCGGAGAGAATCGTGGGGCGAGCGCCGACATGCTCGGCGGAAAACAGCAGCCGGTCCAGGCCCAGGGTAAGAAAGGTTCGCAGCCCGCGTTCGCGGTCATGCACGCGGAAGATCAGCCTTCCGCCGGGTTCGAGCGCGGAGCAGCAGCGTTGCAGCAGCGCGAACTGCTCCTCGGCGGGCAAATATTGCAGTACATCGAGAATCAGAATCAAACCGGCTGGGGGCAGATCGTAATGACGCACGTCGCAAACGGCCGGCTCTGCGTTCAATGTGCTCAGAGCCTGACGGGCGACGGCGATTCGATGCACATTGAGGTCGCATCCCAGCAGGCGACGGCCCTTGTCTGCAAATGCTGTAAAACAGAGCGCCATACCGTAGCCGCAGCCCAGATCGACCACTGTTCCAGAGCCCAGGTCTTCGGCTGCAAGTAAAGAGAAAATCCGGTCCAGGCGCATCTTCCAGCGGACAAACCCGCGGTCAAACTGAGCGCTCCGGGCAAAGGTTTGATTGACGAAGTGAATGCGCTCGCGCAGGCTACGCTGCGAAGGCGCGGTCCAATACACCACAGTCGCGGTGAAGATTGCGGCCGCGCCGCCCACCAGCAAACCCAACACTATGCTGCCCAATACCCACGAGACAAGCTGGTCTTTGAGTTGCGCGCCGGAAAGCGCCGCCAGATGCCAGGGAAGGAACGATCCATGGCGCAGAAAGCCGCCCAACTCCACCGACGCGGCCACGATAGGCGGAAGCAGCAACGGATTGTTAATGAAGGTGGCGGCCAGGGTCAGGGGCTTGTTCAATCGGAACAACACGGCCAAACCCACCGCCGCCAACATCTGTAGGCCATAGATCGGCACGATGCCAATAAAGATTCCCCAAAACACGGCAGCCCCGGCCGAAGCGGGGTCAAGCCGCTCGGTCAGCAGAGTAGCCGCTAATTTGCGAATATGCGCGTTCAATCCCTGGAGCAATGCTCAACCTTTTCTTGAAAACTCCGGTTTACCGCCCTGAAACAACCGATAACTCACCGCTCGCTACCTTTTCTCCCAGTGCGCTGACGGTGCCTTCGATGCATACCATGGTTCCTGCCTGGGTCAGCTTCGTGGTTTCAATGCGCAACAACATGCCGGGAGCCACGGGCTTGAAGAACTTGAAGCGATTGACTGCGGCCAGCAGTGCCGTTCCCGTGGCTTCAGCGGGCGATGCCGAGCCCATCATCACTGCCGCCGTCTGCGCCACCGCCTCGATGATCAACACACCGGGCAGGATCGGCCGGGCGGGAAAATGCCCGGCAAAGATGGGGTTTTCGGCGCCGACAGAGAGCCACGCAACGCAACGAATGCCCGGCTGCAGCTCCTCAACCCGGTCGATCCACAAGAAAGGCGGGCGATGCGGGATGATCTTCTCGATTTCGTTTCGTTCGATCATTTTGGTTTGGACACCTCGAAGGTTTCCGCGGGCAGCTTCGCATTCAGAGAGCTGAAGTCAATGCGAAAGACACTGTTGACTCCGCTTTTGCCGTCCACCTCCAGCGAGCGCGGCAGAAAGTCGCGCTTGTCGAGTTTCACTACCAGATAATTTATGCGGCGGCGAAAGGTCTCAGTGCGGGGGACAAACCTCATCTCGTACTCCCGGCCATTCTCTGTCGCCGTGATGGTAAAGTTCTTCTTCAATCCCTCGATTGAGTTTTGCCGGCTGAAGGCAGACTGGGCACGGCGAACGCCGCTGCCAATATCCAGAACCTCGGTCTGCCCGTCTCCGCTGAGCACGTTGAGGTAGTTCGTATTGAAGCGGATGCGCAGAGCGTTGGGCGCAAAGTATTCCAGCGAAAAGCGCGTCATGCCCTCGGCGCAGAACTTGCCGCGCAACACCATTGGCTTGACCATCAGCCTGGAGGTGCGGGTCTCGACCACGCTGCCGCAGCCGGTTGTGAACTTTCCCTGCGCCTGCTGCACGCCGTTCCAGATGCGCATCAACAAATCGTCTGACTGCGCCGGCAACAGGTGCGACAGCAGCAGAAACGCGATCATGCAACAAACTCGGCGCAGGCTCATCTCAAGCTCCCAGGAAGCGAAAGGCGAGCGAGCAAAGGCAGATGCGCACTGTATCGCGCACCGGCTTCATCTTGGACCGCGCCTGACCGTTGTCGTAAACCATGTGAATGGGTGCGTGAGCAATGGTGCAGCCAGCGCGTCCCAGTTTGATAAGCACTTCCATTTCCAACTCGTAGCGCCGGCTGCGCAGCTTGATGCGGTCGAGAGCTTCAAGGCGGAAGAGCCGAAAGCCGCTTTGGCTGTCTTGAATCTTGCTGCCCACCAGCGCCGAGGCCCAGCGGCTGCCGATGGTGTTGGAGTAATAGCGTGCGCGCGGCATCAGGGCGCGGTCGAAGGGGCGTGCTCCGATAACCAGATCCGCCTCCGTCTCCTGGGCTACGCGCAGCAGAACGGGTATATCCTGCGGCATATGCTGGCCATCGCCATCAAGAGTGATCGCGTGGGTGAAATTCTGATCGCTGGCGTAAGTGAAGCCTCGACGCAGCGCGGATGCCTTCCCGCTGTTAGCAGGTAATTCAATGCAGAAGGCTCCGGCGTGACGGGCCAGTTGCGCGGTGCCGTCGTTCGATCCGTCGTCGATAACAATAACTGATTCGACGTGCTGCCTGGCGCCTTCGACCACCTGAGCTATGTGGGAGGCTTCATTGAATGCGGGAATCAGTGCGCATACTTTCATAATTCGGTACCGCGGGGCGCGTTTTCGCGGGAGCCGACGAGCACAAAATCGAAGCCGCGTTCCTTCAACTCGTCAATCACGCCGGGCAGAGCCTCCAACATGACGTGTGCGCCGTTTGGCCGGTGATCGTGCATCAGGATGATGTCTCGGCTGGTCACTTTGCTGAGAATATGGCGTGCGAGCAAACCTGAATTTTTGATCATCGTATCACAGCTCTTGACGCGCCAGGAGATGAACTCCACACCGGCTCTTTGCAGCGCAGAGCGCAGCAGAGGATGGCGCAAGCCGACCGGGGAACGGAAGTAGCGCGTCCTGACCCCGCAGATTCGCTCGATGCTCTGGCTGCCACGCTCGATCTCGAACCGTAGGCGTCGCGGAGAGAGAAAGCAGAAAAGCGGTCGATGCGACCAGGTATGGTTACCGATCAGGTGTCCCTCTTCCCATGCGCGGCGCACGATTTCCGGATGCTGGTCGGCGCGCTGACCCACAACAAAGAAAGTGGCCTTCACGCCTTTTTCACGGAGCAGGTCGAGCAGCCGGGGCGTATCTACGGGGTCGGGGCCGTCGTCGAAGGTCAGCGCGACGCAGCCATCGCGTTCCACTTGCGAGCGGTTGTCAACCAGCCACTGATTGCGCGGGTGGAACAACAGGTAGAGCATCACCCCGGTGCCCAATGCATAAAGAGCTAAAGCAAGAAGAGTGTGGGCGAGCGAGAACGGATAAAGCAGCGCCAACGCGGCATTGGTCGCAAGAAACAACAAAACAAAAAGCGCTGATCGCGCCATGTCGATCCTTCCGGAACTCGAAAGCAGCCAGGCTGGAACCGGTTTCATTTTAACATTGGCTTCGGACCGCACGAAACTTGCGATGGCACGGCGAGCCGGCCGGGGTCACGACATTGATTTCATGGAACAGCGCCATTACGATACGGCAGAGCCTCTTCTGAACTAAAATGGATTGAAATTCTTGAAATCGTTTAATCTATCTCCGCCGGAGAGAATAGAGTGAATTCGCTTTGAGAGTTCTGCTCGTCAAGCCGCGCCAACTAGCTGAGTGCAGCATTCCCGCCGACGCGGAATAGGAGCGCCATGGATTTCCGCTGGTGGGACGAGACGCACGCAATACTGTGGCGAATCGCCGAGAGCGCGGAACTCCTATCCGTGCGCGACAATGCCCAGCAAACGGCGCGCGATAAGCTGACGCCGCTGCTCGATAAGGCTCGTCCCTCCCACAAATGGACAGAAGAGAAAGCTCTCGTGCTGCGCGCGTTGGATGCCGAGGGGATGACCGGGATTCTGGCCTCTGCGCACAACGGACTAACCCAGCGGCTGGCGTTGACTATTTGGGAACTGGCCAGTATGGATGCCGGCGTTGCCACATGCAGCCTTTCAGGAAGCCTGGCGCAGATGCCCATCCGCGACTTCGGAACCGGGCCGCAGCGTGATCGCTACCTGGGCCGGGCCGAGCTGCGCCACGGCGCTCTTTGCCTGACGGAGCCGATTCCCGGCGCCGGTTCGGATGCGATCTTTCTTTCCGGCCGCATGTCTCTGGCCGGCGCAGGCGCGAACGGCGAAGTGCTGCTGGAGGTTCACAAGCGCGGACGCTTCATCAGCCACATGGACTTTGCGGAGTTTGTGGTAGCTGCCGTCGAGGGCGACGGCAAAGGTGTGCGCGGCAGCGGTCTCGTGATTCTCGAGCCAGGCGACGCGGGCGAGTTCGAGCGCGGCGCGCCGGTGCGAAAGCTCGGACACCGCTTTGCTTCGACCACCAACCCGGTCTTTCATCTCACGGTGCCGGCTTCGCGCATTGTTGGAGGCTACACGATGGAGAATGGCGCGATCGTTCCGCGCTTCAGCCATCGCGTTCTGCTGGAGCCGGTTCTACGCCGGATGCGCGCCCTGCTCGCCTTGATGACCGCGGCTAAAGCACTGGCGACCGTGCAAGAGTGGCTCGCATCAGCGGCGCAGAAAAGCCAGGACGCGGAGTTCCGGCTCAGCATGGCCGATTTGTGGGCCACGGGCGAGGCCGCCGCATCGCTGGGCTTTCTCGCTGCGCGTCTCAGCGACAAACTCGACGAGGCGGAGCATCCCTGCAGCGCTGATGCGAAGCTCGCCGCGCTCTTCTCCCCGGCGGCAAAGCTCTTCAGCAGCAGCCAGATTCCGAAGTGCTTGCAGCAAGTGGCCGCGAGGGATGAGCACGGCGCACAGGAAACGACCGATCTCCACTCGCGGCTGATCGATGCGCAGATCGAGGACATGTACATGGGGCCGGCAGCGCTGCAACGGCGTCTAGTTTCAGTTGCCATGACCGATACGCGCTTTCTCGCCGAGTTTCAGAAGTGGACGGGGGAGATGGATGCGCTTGCGGCACAAGCGCCGCAAGCCGGTATGCGCAGTCTTGCCGAAGGAATGAGGCTTTGGCAATGGACTCTGGAGCAACTGCGGCAGCAGGTGGATGCGCGCGGTGTCCGGCTGTTTTGCGATGCGCGTCAGGGCGTGACCTTCGCGATGGCGGAGGCGCTGTGCGAACTGCTGGCGGCGCGCTCGCTGGCTTTGGATGTTTTGGAAATGGACAGGAACCCGCAGGGCAGGGAATTGGCGGCTCTCTTCGGCGATCTGAGCATCCTGGCGGGGGGCCGCTCCGCGGCGCGCACTTCGCAAACCTGCACGGAATTGCTAAGCGGCTATGCCGAGCGATTTCCCATCTCCGCTACCGCACGAGCCGTCTTTGCGCAACAGAGAGCAAGCCTCTACGCCAGCCTGCAGGGCACGATGGATGCGCGCGAACGAATTGCGGAGTTTCTGCGGCAGACGCCTGTCCAGAAACACTAAGGCCACTATTGATCCGGCAAGAAAAGAGTGACGTTGTTTCCCACCCATTCCCGCAAAAAACGCGGGAATGGATGGGGCACCCGCACAGTATTTAGTTGCCGGATCACTAAGGCCTCTCCAGGATTGCTGTAACCACATGAACAGTTATACCGGTGTACCGGCCGGACGATGCGATAAAGTTCACAGTCTCACAGGAACTAGGGGGGGAGGGGGTAGGGCTTTGCCGGTTCGCTCTTCCCCTCATTCGACACATTAGCTGTACGGCAATCCTGTCCATCTCGAACCTCCAACTGGGATTATGCGCCGGCGGGGGATAACTTTCTGCAAACCGGGCGCGACTTCCGCAACGGTCAGGAAAACGCATATTTGGGTTGAGATTCCAGGGCACTGACAGCATAATTTCATACCTCGGGTTCGTGCTTTCCCAGGTCCCAAAATCGGGATCTCCACCCCACGGACGAAGACCTGTCCGTGGGGACCCCGGACCTGGGGCACCCATCGTTGGTACAACTTCAAGCTGTCAGAGACCTAGGGCACAGCAATTGTGGAATCGTCCTAAACTTCCGTGCCTCATCGTTTTGCCCTCTTCTGGCAAAAGGACGGGAAGCCTCAACGCAACAAACCCAGCGCTGAAGTTGCACTCAGAAATCCACGCGAAGCAAATCCGATTGGGTCCAGAAGAACCGTTCTGCCGTTCAGCAAATCAGCGACCGGCTGGCCGCGAAAGTGGCCGATGCGCCGGTAATGGCCGATGAAATAGAGTACGCGCAAGAAGAGCTTCCAGCCCAAGGGCGCAAAGAATGTGGGCAAAACCAGCGACACAGCGCGGCCCTCCTTGACCTCCCCGGCAAACTCCTGAAAGCTCGCGGCTTGCGTCAGCGAGAGCACGGAACTAGCCAGCAGAAGATGGCTGTCTCCGCCGCCCACGACCGGCTTGCCTACGTGCTTTGCCAACTGAAGAACGCGATCATTCTCTTCCCGGCTGCGCATACCGTTATACTCCAGGGCATGAATCACCCATCCATAGCGGCTCAGCAGCGCCTCGGCGGGGATCTTGCGGCCAACATCCTTGCCCCAGGGAACCAGCGGATGATTGAAAACCACCAGAGAACCGCTGGCGCGCAGCATTTCAAACAGATCGTCCAGGCGGCGTTCCCTGGCCGCCAACTGCAAGCCGGCATGGAATTGCTCAATCCCGGCGGCGGGCATTCCAGTCACACCGATGTGAAATAGATAATCATCGAAGTAGATGGAAATCTCCTCGCCCAGCGGATTGCGATGCGCCTCTTCCGGATGCGCGCGCAGCAATTCGAGGCAACCCGAGATTTCGTCGTGGTCGGTGATCCCCAGGTGAACACCCTCAAAGCCAAGTCCCGAGGCGCTGGCGGACTCAGCCTGCAAGACATCCTCGACGGTGAGTGGAGAGCGGTAGTAAATGTCAGCATAGTTCAGATCCTTGATGCCCGCCAGCCCGAATGCCGACTGCAACAAGCCGCGAAAGGGCCGCATGAAACGCAGCTTGACCATTTCATTGAGAAAGCTCATGTTCTCGATGGAGTGATTGGAGTGGTTGTGCAGCGAAACTGCATAACCGAACTCCTGCGCAGGATGCGGGCAGCGGCGGTAGGTATAGTTCTCGATGACCCAGCAATTCGCTGTTGGCATGGCTGTTATCCCCGCTTCTCTGCTCGGCAGAGCGGTTCTCTTGCAGGTAATTCCCCGTATTGGGAGATTGTTTTACACTTGAAAGGCTAGCAGATGCGGCTCAGCGCGCGGTGGGCAGATCCGGATTTATGCTGCCGTCGAAAGGTTCTTCATTCATGGGGATCGATCGCAACTTCGCGGGCGCGCCTCTTTCATTCGAGAAAGAGTTGATGCAGGCGGTCCCCGCGGAACGGGAGCGGCCGGTCGAGGTCCCTTGCCTTCACCACAAGACCTGGCATTATCATCGTCCCATCGAACGGCCTTTCACGGCCGAGGAGCGGAACCAGGTAACGATCCTCTTTGGCGGCTTCACCTGGAAGCATGAGCGCTTTATCGAGGCCATTCTGCGCGCCAGTGGCTATCGCTGCCAGATGCTGCCCAATCCCGACGTGGCGGCCTTCACCTTTGGCCGGGAATTCGGCAATAACGGCCAATGCAATCCCACCTATTTCACGATCGGCAATCTCATCAAGTTTCTGCGCTCGCTGGAAGATCAGGGCTATTCGCGCGCGGAGATCATGGAGAAGTACATCTTCTTCACCGCCGGCTCCTGCGGCCCCTGCCGCTTCGGTATGTACGAGTCGGAGTACCGGCTGGCGCTGAATAACGCGGGCTATGAGCGATTCCGCATTGTGCTCTACCAGGCGGACCAGGCCATCAAGGCAGCGGCCGACAATCCCGGCCTGAAGTTCACGCTGGACTTCAACCTAGGCGCGCTCAATATGCTCAACCTGGGCGATGTCCTCAATGACCTCAGTTATCGCATCCGCCCCTTCGAGTTGGTTCCGGGAAGCACGGATCAGGCTATTGAAGATGTGGTGAACCAGTTGAGCCATTTTCTCGAGACCCGCCGGCGATTCGAGATTCTCGATCGCGCGCCGTCGTGGCTCGCCGCTGCGCCGCGCCGCATGCCCAAGCTCACAGGTTTTCTCAACGCCACCGGCAAGATTATCGATCATCTTTACAGCGCGGAGTTTGTGGGCGTGATGCATGAGGCGCGCCAGCGTCTCGGTGAAGTTGAGGTTGATCACACGCGCGTCAAGCCCGTGGTCAAGATCGTTGGCGAGTTCTGGGCGCAGCTCACCGAAGGCGATGGCAACTTCAATATGTTCAGCTTTCTTGAACGCGAAGGCGCGCAAGTGCACATCGATTCGATCGGCGGATGGATCAGCTACCTTCTGCATCAATCGCGCCTCGGCATGGAAGCCAGGAAAGGCCTCGACGATCCCTGCCCCGAAGCACGCTGGTGGGAGTGCCGCAAGCGGCTGATCAACGCGTGGAAGTATCGCCGCAAGTGGTCGCTGTTGAGCTTGAGCGAGACGCTGTGGAGCTATCTGTACGCGCGCACGGCTCGCCATCTGGGCGGCATCACGCCTCATCTGCTGTCGCAGCGCGAGTTGGCGCGGCTGGCGCATCCCTTCTATCACTCGCTGGCGCGCGGCGGCGAGGGCCATCTCGAAGTCGGCAAAAATGTCTACTACACCACGCGCGGGTTATGCCACATGGTGCTGGCGCTGAAGCCGTTCGGCTGCATGCCGTCGTCGCAATCCGACGGCGTGCAATCGGCCGTGGTCAATCGTTTTCCGGAGATGATCTTCCTGCCGGTAGAAACCTCAGGCGAAGGCGAGATCAACGCCCACAGCCGCGTGCAGATGGCCCTGGGCGAGGCCCGCGTCAAGGCGAAAGCGGAGTTCGATTCGGCGCTCGACTCCACTGGAAAATCGCTTTCCGAGATTAGAGACTTTATCGCCCGGCATCGGAGTTTGCGCAGTCCGTTTTATCCGATTCCGCGCCGCCCGGGCATAGCCGGCACGGCCGCGAATTTTGTCATCCACGTCGGCGATCTGATCCAGGGCCGCGCCGCGCTGGCCCGGCTGCCTGGAGAGCGTTGAGAGACGATGCCCAATAAAACCTCACCATGCGAGCCCCTATCCAACGGAGTTCATTTCCTGGTGGGAGTGGACGTGGGTTCCACCACGGTCAAGGCGGTGGTGGTCGAGGCTGGCGCTAAGCGCATCCTGTGGCGCGACTATCGCCGTCACGATACGCGCCAGGCCGGGATGCTGCGCGAATTCCTGTTGCGAATGGAGAGCGAAACCGGCATTTGTCCCGGCAACTGCCGCATCTTCATCACCGGTTCCGGTGGCCAGCCGTTAGCTGCGCCGATTGGCGCGCGATTCGTGCAGGAAGTGAACGCTGTTGCGCTCGCTGTTGAGAAGATGCATCCCGAAGCGCAGTCGGTGATTGAACTCGGCGGCCAGGACGCCAAGATCATTCTTTTCAAAACTGAAATCGGCAGCGGACGGCGCAGGAAGATCGCTTCGATGAACGATAAGTGCGCGGGCGGCACGGGCGCGGTCATCGATAAGATTCAGGCCAAGCTGAAGATTCCCGCCGATCAGTTGCCGGACCTTGTCTATCGCGGTGTGCGCATCCATCCTGTCGCGGGCAAGTGCGGCGTCTTTGCCGAGACCGACATTAACGGCTTGCAGAAGCAGGGGCTTCCGCCAGCCGAGCTGATGGCCTCGCTGTTTGACGCCATTGTGCTGCAAAATCTCAGCGTGTTGACCCGCGGCCATACGCTGATGCCGCAGGTTCTGCTGCTGGGCGGGCCGAATGCTTTTCTGCGCGGAATGCGCGAGGCTTGGCAGCACAATATACCGTTGCTCTGGAAGGAACGGGGCGTGGAGCTCCCCCCTGGCCAGTCTGCGGAAGACCTGATTCAAACCCCGCCGGATGCGCTGTATTTTGCCGCGATCGGAGCAGTCGAATTCGGAATGGGCGAAGCGGAGGAGAACGGCCGCTACCTTGGCTGTGCCGCGCTGGAGCGCTTGCTCGATGCCAGGCACCAGGAGCGGACGATCACTGCCGGGAGGCCGGGGCTCTGCGCTTCCGCAGATGAACTGAAGGCGTTCAAAGAGCATTACCAGCCGGCGCAGTTTGTTCCCGCAACATTTCAACGCGACGAACAAGTCGAGGCCTTTATCGGCCTGGACGTCGGGTCCACCTCCACCAAGGCTGTGCTCCTGTCGCAAGGCGGCGAAGTGCTGGCCAAGTCTTATCGGCTCTCTGAGGGCAACCCGATTGCGGATGCGGTTGAAGTGTTGGGCGATTTGCGACGGCAAGTGGAAGAGGATTCGGGCGCAAGCCTGCGCGTTCTTGGCTTGGGGACAACGGGCTACGCCAAGGATATCCTCTCCCAGGTGCTGCAGGCCGATGTGGCCCTGGTTGAAACCGTGGCCCACACCGAATCTGCATTGCATTACTTTGCCGATCCGCATGTGATCGTCGATGTGGGCGGGCAGGACATCAAGCTCATTCTGTTGCGTCAGGGCCGCGTCCGGGATTTCAAGCTCAATGCGCAATGCTCGGCGGGTAACGGGTACTTTTTGCAATCGACCGCGGAGGACTTTGGCGTTCCGGTTGAGCGCTATGCGGAGACCGCTTTTGCAGCCCAGGCGATGCCGGCTTTCGGTTTTGGCTGCGCGGTCTTTCTGCAATCGGATATCGTCAATTTCCAGCGTCAGGGCTGGCGGGCCGAGGAGATTCTGGCCGGATTGGCCACGGTGCTTCCGCGCAATGTTTTTCTCCATGTTGCGAAAGCCCCCAACCTTAGCACGCTGGGTTCGCGCTTCGTTCTGCAGGGAGGCACGCAGAACAATCTGGCTGCGGTCAAAGCGGAGGTCGACTTTTTACGTGCTGGATTTCGAGGCACAGGCATCGACCCGGAGGTTATGGTTCACCCGCACTGCGGTGAGGCCGGCGCAATTGGCGCCGGTCTGGAGGCCACGCGATTGTGGCGTCAGGGACGCGCCGCTACTTTTGTCGGCATGGATGCCGTGGCTGGCATTCGCTACTCCACCACTTGCAATGAACAGACCCGCTGCCGCTTCTGCAAGAACACCTGCATGCGCACGTTTCTCGATGTGCAATTCTCAGATGACCGTCAGGCCGGCAATCACGGCAGCCGGCGCATCATTCTTGCCGGCTGCGAAAAGGGTGCGGTGGACGATCTCGAGTCCATGCGCGGTATTCAGGACCATCTGGATGCTACCCGGACCGCCCATCCCAACCTTGTTGAGATAGCAGCCCGCGAGGTCTGGCGCGCACGCCATCCGGAGAGTGTCGCAGACTCGCTCCCTCGGAGCCCCTGGAGTGCCGCTGCTCGCCGCCGGACTGCCCTCATGAAACAGCGCTCGTTGATGCGCATCGGCATTCCCCGCGTTCTGAGCATGTATGCGTATGCGCCGCTTTTCAGCGCCTATTTGGAAAGCCTCGGCGTACGCGCGGAAAACATCGTGTATTCGGACGTTACGACCTCCGAGATGTACCGCGCCGGCTCCAGCCGGGGATCGATCGATCCCTGCTTCCCATCGAAAATTACCATTGCCCATTTTCACAACCTGCTGTTCAAGCAGCATGAGCGCCGGCCGCTGGACGCAATCTTCTTCCCCATGTTTGATGTGCTGGCCACGCCACTGGTCAACACCAAAGCCAACAACGCCTGCCCAACGGCCTCGATAACGCCGGAGACCGCCGAAGCAGCGTTTACGAAAGAGACTGACCTGATTGCCGAGCGCGGCATTCAGTACATCCATCCGTTGGTCAACCTGTCGCATCGCAAACTCTTTGCGCGCCAGATGTGGCAGGCATGGGAGCCGGTGCTGGGCCTCAGTCAAGAAGAGAATGATCGCGCAGTCGCGATAGGCTTCCGAGAACAGGATCTCTACGAATCCGGTCTTCGCAGACAGGGCCGCGCGATTCTCGACCAACTGGAGGAGGAAAACCGATTGGGAATTGTGATGCTGGGGCGTCCCTATCATCACGACCCCGGCATCAATCACGAGATCATGGCGGAATTCCAGAAACTGGGCTATCCCGTCCTCTCGCAAAGTACCTTGCCCATGGACGAGGAACTGCTGGAACGGCTCTTCGGCGAGGAGATCCACGCCGGTGTGATCACTCACGCTCTCGATATCTCCGATGTGTGGAAGACCGCCTTTTCCGCTAGCTCCAATCACAAACTGTGGGCCGCCAAGTTCACGGCTCGCCATCCCAACCTGGTCGCGGTCGAGTTCTCCAGTTTTAAGTGCGGCCACGATGCGCCCATCTACCGCGTCATCGAGCAAATCGTCGAGCGTTCCGGTACGCCGTTCTTTTCCTTCAAGGATATGGATGAAAACTGTCCTGCCCATTCCATCCGGATGCGCGTGGAGACCATTGACTACTTTTTGAAGCGCTACCAGGAAGATCGTCTGCACGGCAGACGATCTGGTGAATAATCTCCGGGCATGTAGTGGACGAGAAAGCGACAGTGCTTGTAGCGAAACGGGGCAATTATGGAGAGTGTGCAAAAGAAGATAGTCGGCGAACCAAAATATAAATAGGATCTTCAGCCAAGGCAATATTGGCCATTTATACCAGCACGCGGTAAGGCTGCCTGGGCCGGATATGGAGGTGCATATGCCCTTAACTGTCGTCCTTGCCGTCGGATTAGATCCATCGCTGCCTTCGGCCCAAAACGCGGTTTGGAAGTCTGCGGGATACATCGTCATATCGGTAGGCACGATTAAAGAGGCGATCGATCACTTCAAGGCGGGAGATTTCGATCTGGTCCTTTTGGGCAATTCCATCTCGTTGGAAAACAAGGAGAGACTCACCTTCTTGATTCGATCGTCCGGTTCACGCACGCCCGTAGTTTGCATTGCCAACCTTGCCGAGGATTGCGGCTGCTTTGCGGATGCGACGCTCAAGAACGATTCAGGCGAACTGCTCTCAGGCATTCAAGAATTGCTGGCGAAAAGCGCGAGAATGCCAGCGGTGAAGTCAATTTTGTGCGAGAATTCAAATTGAGTGGTTACGCGGCTGGACTCAGGGGCACGCGGCTGCATCCTGTATCTTTAATGGGGTCAACCAACTACGGATATGCAAGAAGCGACGCGGAGCAGCATGGATATCACAAAGTCCGAGGTTGCACAGCCCGAGCCGGAGGGTGCACTTCGGTTCATGGCGCGGCAGCCAATTCTGGACTCGCGAAGCACGGTACATGGCTACGAATTGCTCTTCCGGGCTGGTCCGGTGCCGGCTTACAGCGGGAGCAGCGATTTTGCCACTCGCACAATGCTTGACAATACGGTGATGTTCGGGCTGGAAAAGCTCACGACGGGGTTGCCTGCGTTTATAAATTGCACTTCGGATTCACTGACCGCACAGCTGGTGGACGTTCTCCCGCTTGGTATGACGGTGCTGGAACTGCTGGAGACGATTGAGCCCACGCCTGACCTGATTGCCGCATGCCGCAGGCTGAAGACCCTCGGCTATCGGATCGCCCTCGACGATTTCGTATGGAGGCCGGAACTCGCGCCTCTGGTGGAACTGGCCGACTACATCAAGGTGGATTTTGTTCAGACGGACAAGGCGGGGCGGCTGGAGTTGTTGAAGCGGTTAAAGGGCTCCCCGGCGGTATTGGTGGCGGAGAAGGTGGAGACGCAGGAGAAGTACAAGGAAGCCTGCGCAGAGGGATTCACTCTGTTTCAGGGGTATTATTTCTGCTATCCTCTGCCCCTCAAATTCCGGAAGATACCGGCCAACCAATCTTCTCATATCGAGATTCTAAAACTCCTGCGGCACGATCCCCTGGACATTCATCAACTGAGCGAGCTTGTAAAGCAGGACGCCTCTCTCACTCACAGGTTTCTACAGCTGGTTAACTCGCCGCTGTTCGCCATTCGCGAGAGAGTCCGCTCGATTGAATCGGCGCTGATTCTGGTGGGCGACGACGCAATTCGCCGCGTCGCTACGCTGGCAATCACCAGTGAGTTCAACGCCAAACAGCCGCAGGAGATCCTGCGGATGACCTTTGCGCGGGCCCGGTTTTGCGAGTTGGCCGCTGGGCTGTGCGCGCTGGAGCAGCCGGAACAGTATCTGTTGGGGATGTTCAGCCTGCTTCCGGCGATGCTGCGTATTCCCATGGCGGATCTGGTTTCGGCACTGCCCTTGCGGGAGAAGATTCGGGAGGCGTTGCAGGGCGCGGTGAGTCCCGAAAGCAGCCTCTTGCGATGGGTAAAGGCTTACGAGCGTGGAGATTGGGCAGACTGCGATACGATCGCGCACGCTTACGGCTTGAATCAGTCAGAAACGACCAGGTGCTATGCAAAAGCGGTGATTTGGGCTGATGAGGCATTGCACTTCGCGTTTTTGCCTTCGGCATGATCTTGTTGGCTGTGAAGACTCTGCGGGTAATTTTGCGGGGAATGCGCTAAAAGCCGGGGACGGCCGCAGCTAATCCCTGCAATACGCCCAGCGTCGAACCAATCGCTTCAAATATATGAAAACAAACTGGATATATAAATAATGAGCGAGGCTGAGCAAGGCGGATTTCCGGCTCTTGGCCTACTGGTTGCAGATTCGGTTCCTCGCGCGTTCATCAAAAAGGCCTCAGCCACTTTAAGATCCGTCTAAGCCGAACTTTACGGCATTTCACCGCATTCGGAACTGGAACTTTGTTTCAGCGAACCGCGAGGGGTCTTCACCTTCGAGGAACCTCCATCTGTTTATCAGGCAGGGGTAATTTATCTTGCGGGATGATCTTGTGGTGTGCTGGTGCGCGAGCAAGGATTTAGACCGAGTTCGAATGGGCCGGCAGAGAAGTTCGGCACCCTCTCTCAGAGCACGGCTATGCTCGGCGGCGCATGGTTCGAGGGCTGCGCGTGCAAGTTATAATTCGAGGGCAAGCGCCACCGGAGGTTCATGACAGATCAAAGTAGTTCCGCTGTGGCGTCTCTCGCGGACCGGTGGACTGCGTCAAGCCTGGTTTTGGGCGCAGGCTTTGGCCTTACCGGCGCTGGAACGGTCATGCTCGGCGTGCTGCTTCCGGCAATATTGCAGAAGTGGGGGCTGCGAGACGACGCAGCCGGCTTTCTGTTCTTGCTGCAGTTTCTTGGTTCTTCGCTGGGCGCAATTCTGACGGGAGCCAATCGCGTCCGCACACTCATCGCGGGGTATGGATTGCTGGTGGCGAGTTCGGGCGCCCTGGCGTTCACCGGCCTGCATGCACTGTTCGCCATCTTTTTTTTCTTCGGACTGGCGCTGGGCATGGCGATGACCGCGACCAGCCTGCTCTTTTCCGACCGCTACGGCAACGACCGGGCCGCCAAGCTGGAGCGGCTGAACTTTGCCTGGGCTGCCGGAGCCACGGCAGGCCCAATGCTGTTTCTGCCGTTCCTCCGATTGGCGAGTCTAAGCCCGCTCTTCTTCACTTTTGAGGGATTGTTTCTGCTGCTCCTCGTTTGGGTGATTCTCCGGGAGCGACAGGGAGCGTCAAGCACGCAATCGCCCGCGGACACGTCGCGGCCGCGAGATTCTGCGCCTCTGGGCTCTCTGCTGTCGCTTGTGGCACTCGCGATGTGCGCCGTTGGCATAGAGAGCTCGCTGAGCGGCTGGCTGGCGACCTATTCTCATCGCGCTGATCCTCTGGTTGCCGGCGGAGCAGCCGTTTCCACTGCTCTGTTCTGGTTCGGAATCATGTTGAGCCGGCTGGTTTTTTCCACCAGGTTGCTGGCGATCATTGGCCGCCGCAGGCTTCTCGGCGCCACCCTCTGCGGTGTGGCTGCATCTATCGCCTTGCTCATTCTGACGCAGCAAACCACGACGATCCGGGTTGGCTCAGGGCTGGCCGGCCTGAGCATCGGTCCGCTCT
>Ga0255348_1000363_pt1 | contig 20354 bp, 20 predicted proteins | sample CBST25v5metaG_FD_189945 | JGI IMG/M metagenome (GOLD analysis project Ga0255348, IMG submission 189945) | Peat soil microbial communities from Stordalen Mire, Sweden - C.B.S.T-25.v5 | ecosystem: Environmental > Terrestrial > Soil > Wetlands > Peat | place: Sweden: Norrbotten County, Stordalen... | reverse complement strand
GATGTCCCATCTATATGTTGCCGTTCTGGCTGTGATTGTCGTTGTGCTGCTCTCTGTGGCGCTCTATCGCACTTCCCAGGTGAAGACCAAGGCCGACTATCTGGTTGCAGGCCGCTCGCTGCCGGCCATCGTGCTGGTGCTCACGCTGCTGAGTTCATGGATCGGCGGCGGCTCGCTCTTTGGAGGAGCCGCAAACGCCTATCAGAACGGCTTTGCCGCGTTGTGGCAGCCGGCCGGAGGCTGGCTGGCTCTGCTGCTCATCTACTTTATCGCGCCCCGCGCGCGCAAATTCGCGCAATTCACACTGCCCGATCTGCTGGAAGTCCGCTACAACCAGACGGCGCGGGTGCTGGGCACCATTGCCATTCTTTTTGCCTACGTGGGAATCGCCAGCTACCAGTTCACTGGCGGCGGCAACGTGCTGCACCTGATCTTTCCCGATACGCTGACGCCGGTGATGGGCACTTATATCATTGCCGCCTTTGTCATCTTCACCACGGCGCTGGCCGGAATGTCTTCAGTGGCCTACATGGATATGGTTATCGGCTCGCTGGTCACCACGATCTGCCTCATCGCCGCGCCCATGCTCTACTTCAAAGCGGGCGGCTGGGTTGGGCTGCATCACGCGCTTCCGCCGGAGTATTTCCAGGTGCTTGGCAATTACCGCATGAGTCCCGACCACGTGCTGCAGCCCGTAGGCTTCGGTGTGATTCGCGGACTCGAATTCCTGGTGCCCACCATGCTGCTGCTGCTGGGCAACCAGGTGATGTATCAGAAGTTTTTCTCTGCCAAGACGCAGCGGGATGCGCGCCTCTCGGTGGTGGGCTGGTTCTTTGGCGCAATCCTGCTGGAGACGCTGATCGTCTGCATCGCAGTCTTTGGTACGGCTCTCTACCACTCGAACGGCGAGCTGGCCAAGCTGCCTCACGAGATTATTCCCTACACGGCGCGCCACGGGCTACCCGCATTGATGGGCGCGTTGCTGCTGGGCGCGGTTTTCGCGCAAGTGATGTCGGCCGCCTCGAACTACTTGTTTTCGCCGGCCACCAATCTGGTCAACGACGTCTTCTCGCGCTACATTTCGCCCGGCGCGTCGAACAAGCGCGTGCTGATCGTCTCGCGGCTGGCCGTGGTGCTGTTGGGCTGCTGGGCGCTTTACCAGGCGCTCCACGCAGCGAGCGTGATTCACACCATGCTGTGGGCTTACACCGTCTACGCCGCTTCGCTGACGCCGGTGGTGCTGGCGGCCTTCTTCTCCAAGCGGGTAACGGCGTGGGGCGCGGTTTCTGCCATCGGCGCGGGGACGCTGATTACCGTGGTATGGGACATTCAGGCGGTAAAGAACTGCTTTCCGCGCGTTCTGGCTGATCGCGACGCCATCTTCCTGGCGCTTCCCGCAGCCGTCGCTGCCATGATCGTGGTGAGCTTCTTCACGCCGAAGCCAACAGAGGAGCAACTGGCGCAGTTCTCGGATTAGCCGCTTTTTCGACTGCACAATCAGCCGCCATCAATTGCTTTGAGCTCACACCCAAAGCAGCGGTTGGCGAATGGGAAAGTTGCGGATGACCTCTTTGTCCACTGGGTCCGGATTCAGAGTCTTCCAGAGATCAATGTATCTCTGCTCGTGAAAGGCGATGCCCGAGAAGAGCAGGCCCGGTGAACGGACAGGCAGAGAGTCGAAGTGCTCAACGTCCTTCGGCCACTTCCACTCGCCCTTGTCTTTGAGATACGGGTAGAGAAACTCGGCTGCTTTCCGCAGCCCGCGTCCGTCCGCATCCTGAAAGGCCGGCGGATCGGGAGTTAGCCCCTTGAGTGATTGGCAGAGAGCCGCCATTACATCGAAGTTGAAAATGGAATAGCTGTATGGCTTGGTTCGCGCCAACTCCTTGGGGAACGAGCCGTCCGTGGCCAACTGACCCGGCAGGAGTATCTTTCTGTAGCGGCGATACACGTCATTTCGGACTGTCTCGTTACCGGCGAGGCGCGCAAACTCCGCGGCCTGCAACGCCCAGCACATGGCGTGGTTATTCAGCGTGTCGCGTTCCGCTGTGCCCCGGTCACTGTTGCAGAGCCAATCAAGATAACTGCCGAACCAGCCTTTGACCACATCGGCGTCCTGCGGAGTGAGCATGTGCGGGGCGAGAAAACTCGCGGCCCTCGCCACTTCGACCAGGTGAAGGGTGTCGATAATGCCGTAAGAACGCCCCGTTGAGCGCCCTTGAACTGCCTGAGCAAATTCAAGGTTCGGATTCATGCGCGTTTCAGGAGTTACAAACCACGCGCGCAGGTGATCGCAGACGCGCTTTCCATAGCGGCTATCGCCAGTGAGAACCCAGGCAGCCGTCAGAGCGGGCATCCGAAGCGAGAGCGCCACCATCGCCCCGCGGTGCTCGTCGAAGTTCTCCGGATTGCTCTGGCCATCGCGATTGATATACGGCCCGTTTGGATCTTTTGGGTTCGGCCAGAAATAGTCCGCCTGGGAATAGAAGTCGTGCAATCCGCCTGCGCTGCGCTTTGCCGGAAAGGCGGTAATCGTCAAAGGGCTCTCTGAGACATACTTCGCCGCAGCGTGAAGTATCCGCTCGCGGTCCGCTTCGGCAACCAGTCGAAACGCATCCGAATGAGCTGGCTGGCCCCAGGCCGCGCCGGTTGCGGCTACGAATCCAGCCGCTGCCGCAGCTCTCATAAATTCTCTTCTGTCGAGTTCCGTCGAGAAGCGCATCGATCTCTCCAAGTACTCAGTTTGCGCATTGCAGACGCAACTCGGGCACCTGAGCCTGTGCGTTCCTTGCGACTTTATCCAAAGTAATCTCTCCCGGCAAGCAGTGGCAAGCTGTGGGCGTTTCCGCTTAGCCCCGCGCAGATTTACCCGAAAAAAGTTAGCTGATTGACTGAACTGGGCTTACACTGGCGGTGTAAATCCCGTGAAGCCATGCCCGTTGCCCAGTTGACTCTGGAGATTCGGATCGAACACGCCCAGTCGCTCAAGGACCGGCGGCAGGTGGTGCGCTCGCTCAAGGACCAACTGAAGCAGGGGTTCAATATCTCAGTGGCCGAGCTGGACGAGGCGGTGACATGGCAATCGGCCACGCTCGGCATTGTCGCCATCTCGCGCTCCCGCGATTATCTGCACGGACTTATTGAAGAGGTGGAGCGCGCCGCGCTGCGCATGACCAACGAACTGGGCGCGGAGCTGGCCGACACCTTTTGGGAATACATCGAAAACTGACGAATGAAATTTTGGGTTCCGCTTTAGAACCTTCCTGTGAATTGAGAAAAGAACGTTGCGCCATGTCTCCGGACCGGCTGCACTCTGGCAGAGTCCACGCTGCCAGACGTCACTCACTTTGTCAGGGCTACCAATTCTCGTAGTCGGCTCGAGACGCGCAACTTCACAGGCATAACTCGGTCGTTGGATGCGAGGTTCGCCGATTTCCCTTCCATTTCCCTTAAAGAATCTCCAAGAAGAGGTGAAAAACGGATTTTTCCGGCGATTTTCAGAGGCCAAATCTCACGATGCGGGAAAATTTGGGAGCTAAAAGTTTTCAACACGCATTGATTCAAAACGAGTTACAAATAATCTGCAAGGTTTTGAAGGGAATTTACACTCCTTGCTCGAGGGGGGAGGGGGTACGGACCGGTCAGATGCCCGGCATATTGAACCGGGGACACTCCTGACAAGCTGGGTGTATGGAATGCGGGCGCGGCAATGGCGTGGCAGTTTCATTCTCGATTCCAATGGTGCGCCCGCTCAGGGAAATTTTCGGCAAAAGCGCGTCGCAGGCGGCCTACGGCATGGGGCGTTCGTTAATGATCATCCAGGATGTGCCGAACTTGTCGCGGAGCATGGCGAAGCGGAAGGCAAAAAAGGTTTCCGCCATGGGCGTGAAGATTTCGCCGCCCTCCTTGAGCAGGGCGTAGAGGCGCTCCGCCTCTTCGTTGCTGTCCACGCTCAGGGCAAGATAGACGCTGCGCATGGGCTGAAATTTGTCAGGAGGCCCGTCGCTGGCCATCAGGAGCGTATCTCCGATGATGATGCGGGCGTGGACGATGCCTTTCTCCAGTCCCGACGGGATGTTCTTCGGCTCGGGCATCTGGTCGTAGGTCTGCATCGTGACGATCTTTCCGCCCAGATGCTCTTCGTAGAAGTGGAGCGCTTCGGCGCAGTTGCCGCCGTAGTTGAGGTAGGTGGTCAGTTTCATCGCTTTGATTTTCCTTTCGGGGAATGAATTGGGGAAGTGAAGGAGGAAACCTGCTTCGGGCTGGATCTCCCAGGCACAGAGATACGCTATACATTTGGCTTGCATTCTTGCAATCTATTTCTGTTAAAAAATATGCAATCGGCCGGCTGGGGTATTCAGGTGCCTGAAGGCACCTGCTCTCACCGTAATGACAACCTCCGGCGCACCACGACTAATCCGCAGCGCATTGCCGGCGTCCCTTTGCTGTCTTGAATGGTCTGCCCGGACGAGGAGGGTCCATGTCAGAGTGCAGAGGAAGGAAGCACCATCAGGACCGGGTGGCTGAATCGCCGCGTGAGGAGATCGGCGGCCTTAATCGAGGGCGCCGGGCTGCTTTCTGAGCGATCGTTCCCGCCACAACCCGGTCGAATACCGAGATGACAAACGCCTCGTCGATCTGTTGATGGTGGATGAGCAGCCGGGCTAGCAGAGGGCCGATGATCGAATCCAGAAAGACGCTCACCTCCATTGCGGCGGGGAGTTGGCGCAGTCTGATCGCCTCTTTCACAACCGCTCGGATCTCCTTGTCGCGCGGCGAGTAAGCACGCTCCATGAACTCCTTGCGCAAGGTGGAATTGTCCTGAATCGCCGTCAGCAGCCGGGCGGATACGATGCCGTTCTTGCCGGTGAAAAAGCGTCCGACCTGGAGCACATATTCCTTGAGACGCTCCAAGGGGGGGCCTTCGCTCTTGAGCACGAGCGCGCTATCGACCTTGTTGAGAAAGGCGTCGAGCAACAAGGCTTCTTTGGTGGACCACCAGCGATAGACCGTAGCTGTACTCACACCGGCCTTGCGGGCGATGTGAAGGGTGGAAATCGATGCCACCGGACGGTCTTGCAGGAAGCTGTAAGCGGCTTCCAGGATGGCTGCGCGCGAGGCCTGGCTGCGGGGTCTGCCGGCGGGGCGCTTGGTCTCGGGCTTGTTTTCCGGATTCTTAACGCGCATCGGGTCACCCGATCCAGTGAAGTACTGCGATTATATACGAAACAGAGTGTTTCGTTTTATGATGATTGTAGACCGGAGTGCTTCTTGGCCGACGACCGACCGAATCCGAATTGGAAGCCCAAGTACAATCCCTGGCTCGTCGCCATCGTGGTGGCGATTGCCTCTTTCATGGAGGTACTCGACACCAGCATCGCCAACGTGGCGCTTCCGCACATTTCCGGCAACCTGGGCGCAAGCCAGGATCAAGCCACGTGGGTGCTGACCACCTACCTGGTGGCCAACGCCATTGTCCTCCCCATCACCGGATGGATTTCGGGCGCGGTGGGCCGTAAGCGCTTTTTTATGATCTGCATCGTGATCTTTACGGTGAGTTCTTTGCTCTGCGGAATGGCTCCCTCCATGCCGGTTCTGCTGTTGGCACGGGCGATGCAAGGCGCGGGCGGCGGCGGTTTGCAGCCGATGTCGCAGGCCATTATGGCGGATTCCTTTCCGCCGAATCGGCGCGGGTCCGCATTTGCGCTGTTTGCGGTAACAGCGCTGGTTGCTCCAGCCCTGGGGCCAATTCTGGGAGGGTGGATCACCGACAACTATTCCTGGCGCTGGATTTTTCTGATTAATCTGCCTGTGGGGCTTCTGGTTTTGGGGTTGGTCTTCAGATTCGTGGAAGACCCTCCCTTCCTGCGGCGATTCAAGCCCGGCGAGATGCGCTTTGACTACATCGGCTTCTCGCTGCTGGTGGTGGGCGTCTCCGCGCTCCAGATTTTTTTGGACAAGGGGCAGGAAGACGACTGGTTCGGCTCACGCTTCATTACCACCCTGGTGATAACTTCCGTGGTTTGCCTGGTGGGCCTGGCAGTGTGGGAATGGCGGCAGAAGCAGCCAATCGTGGACGTGAAGCTGTTCAAGATCGTCAATTTCTCCAGCGCCTGTGTGATGATGTTCATCGCCGGAGCGGTGGTCTTCTCCGCGACCATTTTGATGCCCCAGTTTCTCCAATTCCTGATGGGCTACACCGCGCAGCAGGCGGGCCAGGTGGTCTCCGCAGGCGCCGGCATGATGATGATCACCATGCCCATCGTGGGAGTTCTCACGTCGAAAGTGCCAGCCAAGTATCTGATTGCCGTGGGTTGGATTGCCTCGGCTGCCGGATTGTTCTTCACCACTCGGCTTCTCTCTCTGGATATCAGCTTTGGAACTGCCGCTTTTATTATGGTGTTGCAATTTGCCCCGCTGGGCTTCATCTTCGTTCCAGCCATTACGGTCTCCTATTTTGGGGTTCCGCAGGATCGGACTGATGCGGTTTCTGGACTGAGCAACTTTGTGCGCAATATCGGAATGAGCGTCGGCGCCTCGGTGGTCACGACGATTCTCTCGCGCCGCCAGCAGTTCCACATTGCCCGGCTGACCGAGCACTTGAGTCCGGGAACGCCCGGTCTGTCGATGGTGTTTCAGGCATACGGCGCGGGCAACGCGAGAGCGCAGACTTCCGTGCTGGCTCTGATCTACCGGGGATTGATGGGCCAGGCAGCAGCGTTGTCATACCTGGACACCTACGTCGTTCTTGGCACAGCGGCGGCGGCCATGTTCTTCCTCTCATTCCTTCTCAAATCGAACGATCCAAAGAGCGCCGAGCAACATTCCGCGCATTGATCCCTGCCTAGCCCGCATTTCTCACAACGCGCGTCAACGAATTTGTAGCGTTGGCCTCCTGGCTTGCTCTTGCGAGGGTCTCCCAACCCACGCCCGACGCCGTTTTCTCCGCCACCGTGTGTGCAAGCGGCATCGATAATTGAGGCTTTGCTCTGGCGGCGTGGACGCCGCCAGTACAGCCGACCAGGAGGTCGGCGCTACCGAGCGTAGATCTGTTCCAATCCATGAGGGTCTTTCGCCCTGCCTCTGTTATGCTGGATGGTCTGCCCGGACGAGGAGGGGTCATGCCGGAACACAGAGCACGAAAGCACCATCAGGACCGGGTGGCGGAGACGCTGCGCGAGGAGATCGGCGTCCTTATTGAAGGCGAGCTAGTGGACCCGCGCATCAATCTCTGCTATGTGACCGAGGTGGCGTTGAATCCCGGCGGCAAGTCGGCGCGCGTTTATGTGGCTGTAGACAGTGCGATAAAGGACATTGAGAAGGCCGAGGAAGAGACTGTGGCCGGCCTGGAAGCTGCCAAGGGCTACATTCGCTCGGAACTGAAGGAGCGGATGGGCGTGCGCCACGTGCCCGAGTTGAGCTTTCTTGCCGACCGCTCGGGGCGTTTTCAGGCGCGCATTGACGAGCTGATGGGCCGGCAACGAAAACGGCAAAAGGCGGCGGCGCAGCAAACGGCTGCCGAGCCGACGCCCGCGACGGACGAAAAGGTTCCGGTGAAGTAGGCGCAGATGGATCACTCCAGACGCAGTCAGGTTTTCCGTCCGAAGAGCGCCGCGCGAAATCCAGCACCAGCGGCGCACACTGACCGGATGGACGCGATTCTGGAGGTTTTGCGCAGAGGCGAGCGGTTTCTGGTCTGCTCCCATGCGCGCCCGGATGGCGACGCCATCGGCTCGATGCTGGCCATGGGAATGCTCTTCGAGCAGATGGGCAAGCACGCCGACCTGGTGATGGCGGACCAGGTTCCGAACATTTATAGCGGGCTGCCGGGTGTGGACGGGATTCGTGTGGCACAGTTTGTCCACGGTCCTTATGACGCCGCGATTCTGCTGGAGTGTGACGGACTGGGCCGCACCGGCGTGGCGGGTCTGGAGCGGCTTTTCCTCATCAATATCGATCACCATGCCAGCGGCCATGAATACGCCAACCTGAATTGGATTGACCGCGACGCATCGAGCGTGGGCGAGCTGGTGTATCGGCTGGTGAAGGCGGCCGGGGCCAAGGTTACGCCCGAGATTGCCCATTGCCTTTACACCGCGTTGCTGACCGACACGGGTGGTTTCTGCTACGGCGCGATGCAGGCCGCGACGTTTGGGCTGGCGCAGGAACTGGTGCTGGCCGGGGCCGACCCGGTTCGGATCGCGCAGGATGTGTATTTTTCCACGCCGGCCTCGAAACTGCTGCTGCTGGGCGCGGCGCTGGGCAATTTGAATCGCGAGGGACGGCTGGCCTGGCTGTGGGTGACTAACGAGGACGTGCAGCGGGCCTGCGCCAACGACGAGGACTGCGAAGGCATTGTGAACTTTGCACTGTGCGTCTCGGGGGTGGAAGCCGCGGCGTTTTTGCGCGAGTTGCCGGAGCGGCGCATTCGGATTGGCCTGCGCAGCAAGGGCCAGGTGAACGTGGCGGCCATTGCCGGGCGGCTGGGCGGCGGAGGGCACGAAAGCGCTGCCGGTTGCACGCTGGAGGGGCCGCTGGAGCACGCGCTCGACGAGATTCTGGCTCAATTGCGCCCGAGCGTGGCAGCCCTGCCTGGAGAAGAAAGCTGACCGGCACGGTGCGAATCCGCCCGAATCTGTTAGCCTTATGCCTGTTGACGCGCAGCACGATTTCCGCGTTTCCATGGAGCGCGGACTCTAACCGGGACCGGTCAACCTCCCCCCAGTCGCCATGACCGAAGCCCGTATTGCCTGACTGTGTGAACGCCCCACTGGAGAAGCGCTGGAAGTGGAAACTTTTCAGGAACCATCTGCGCAGGACCCGCCCAAAAGCCGGAGCAAACGGCTGCCCAGTTGGCTCCTCGGCTACCTTGAGCCTTTTCTGGAACCACCCGATCCGGATTCCCCCGATAAACTGCGCTGGCGCCTGCCTCGCTGGAGCGGAGTCTGCGAGGTTGCTACCTTCCTGGGTTTCACGGTCACCTTTCTCGTCTACGGGGTCACTCCGTTCTTTGGCGGCGACGGGCTGGGCCTGGTGGGAGCCGACGAACCTCGCTACGCGCAAATTGCCCACGAGATGCTGGTGCGGTTTGACTCGGCGCACACCATCAAGAGCCGGCTGAGCGCCTGCGTCACACCCTATCTTTACGGCCACCCATGGCTGGAAAAGCCGGCACTCTATTATTGGCGGGCGATGTTCGTCTTCCAGGACTTCGGCGTGCACGACTGGGCCGCGCGGCTGCCTTCGGCCACCTTCGCTTTCATCATGGTGGCGCTCATCTACCTGCATATGCGGCGATTCCGCCCTGGCGGGCACCTGGACGCGGCGCTGATCACAGTGGCCTGCGCGGGGATTATCGGCTTCGCGCGCGGCGCCTCGACTGATATGCAGATGGCGGCTCCGCTGGCCATTGGGCTGCTGGGTTGGTACGCGTGGTACGAGACCGACTCCAAGTTCTGGCTCTTCGACATTTACTTTTTCACCGGCGTGGCCACGCTGGCCAAGGGGCCGGTGGCGCCGTTTTTGGCCTTGGTGATTGTGGCCGCATTCGCATTTTTGCGCCGCGAGTGGTCGGTGCTGCGGCGCTCGTTCTGGTGGCCGGGGGTGGTGCTTTACTTTGCCATGGTGCTGCCCTGGTTTATCGCCGTACAGCACCAGAACCCTACATTCTTCCGCGAGTTCTTTCTGGAACACAACCTGGAGCGCTTTGCCAGCGATCGCTTCCAGCATCAGCAGCCCTTCTGGTATTACCTGGTGGTGGTGGTGCTAGCGGTGATGCCCTGGACGGTAATCGCGGCACGGGCGTTCTTCGACGGCTTGGCAACCTCGGCGCAAGAGTGGCGGACGCGCCACTTCACCCGCTGCCAGCCATGCAGTGGCCAGCCCGGTGATGCTTTCCCGGAGTTTCTGGTCATTTGGGCGCTGATTCCCATCATCTTTTTCACTTTTTCGCGGTCCAAGCTGCCCGGCTACATTTTGCCTTCGATTCCGCCCATCACGATTCTCACCGGCGACTATCTCTTTCGCCGCCGGCAACTGGGACTGAACCGGTGGGTGCTGGTGGGTCACGCGGGACTGTGCGGCGTGATGACGCTGTTCGCGTTCCTGCTGCCGTGGTTTGTGGCGCACGGACGGGAGATGCCGCCCACGCATGCTCTGGTAGTGGCGCTGTTGGCCTCTTGCGGCGCCGCCTTCCTGATCCTGGTGGTGGTGAAGGGTTTCGGCGTAGCCAAGTTGCGCCTGGTGACGACGGGCGTGCTGTTGGTGCTGGTGCTGTTTCTGTATGGGGTTGGCCCGTTCTTCGGCGTTCCCGACATTGGACAGACCAAGAAGGTGATTCACCTGCTGGACGATGCCTACTCCGCGCGGCCGCTGGCCGAGCGGCTGGCCGGCTCCGCGCCCGCCGATGAAACGGTGGCCGTCTTTCTCGTCCGCCCGCAGACAGAGTACGGGCTCTCGTTCTATCGCAATCGCGAGGTGGTCAACTACAAGGATAGCGGCGTGCCGGATGAACAGCACCTGCTGGTGGCGCGCGTGACGGGACGCGGAGGAGTGGATCTGCATACCCAGGCCGCGCTGGAGGACTACCTCGAAGGCCGGCCTTATGAACAGCTTTTCAGTTGGCCGGAGCAGGGGCTGGTGGTCTACAGGGTGGGCAGCCGGTAAACTGTCCGTTATCAGTGGGCAATGGTCACTGTTCACTGCCGTAAGAGGAGATCCATGGCACCGGGCGCGCCTATCGAGATACTCGACCTGCGGCACTTTGCGGCGCCGGTGTTGCGGCCCGTGCTGGAAGCGGAGGGCGCGCTATGGAACCGGCGTTTGCACTGGGATTACCGCGTTTCAGCCAATGTGCTGATGCAGTATCTTGACAACCGCATGCTGCCCGGCTTCGCGGCCATGGATGCAGGGCAGGTGACCGGTTATACGTTTTGCGTCTACGAAGAGACCAAGGCGGTCATCGGCGACCTGTTCGCGTTGCCCAGCCCGCGCGCCGAGGAAAGCCCGACTCTCGGAGGGGAAGCTGGCGGAATTCGAGTTCACGCACTCACGGCTCATGAAGTCGAGGAGATGCTGCTCCACCACCTGCTCGAATTGCTGCTGAATTCTCCGCATGTGGACCGCGTGGAATCGCAACTGCTGCTGCACCCTTCGGGTTCCCATTCCCACGTCTTTCTGGGTGCGGGTTTTGAAATTCACCGGCGGCTCTTCATGATGCGGCCGCTGAAAGGCTTCTTTGCCGCGCCGAACATGAAACTGCCCGACGGACTGGAATTGCGTCCCTGGCGCGACGAGGATCTGCCTGCCGCCGCACGGCTGATTTTCGCCGCTTACCGCGGGCATCCCGACGGCGTGATCAACGACCAGTACCGCTCGCCTCACGGCTCGCTGCGCTTTCTCAACAACATCGTCCGCTATGCCGGCTGCGGCGTCTTCGCCGCGCAGGTTTCGCACATCATTGTGGATCGCGCGAGCCGGGAGATTGTGGGGATGGTGCTGGGATCAAGAGTCAGCCCGCAGAGCGGCCACATTACGCAGATCTGCGTTCATCCTGATTTTCGCCGCCGAGGCCTGGCCCGCATCCTGCTCACCCTGGCTGCCTCCTGCTTTCTGCGCCAGGGCGTCAGCGAAATCTCGCTCACCGTCACTGAAGCCAACACAGACGCCATCGGCCTCTACCGCGCCGAGGGCTACGACTGCGCGCACAAATTCGACGCCGCCGTGTGGCAGCGGGATCGCGTGGCTTGAACGAGCTGCCGGCAAAGGCTAAAGCCGCTCCATTTCAACACACTGACATATTCAGGGGTTTCTCAGGGGCAACCTTATCGCGCGATCAAATACATTACCCAACTGAGCACGATCGCCGAAGCCACGAAGAGCACAAAGCAGTAGATTCCGTAGCGAATCATGCGCCGGGGCGTCTCGCGCTGCGTAATGCCGAAGACGATGGACGCGAAAAAAGCAAAGAGCACAACCGCCGCAAAGTGAGTCACGACTTCCTCCCGGTGCGAAGATTGTGCGCGTCCACGGCGGCAATCACGTTGAGCAGTCCAGCCACCACGATGAAGCGCGTGCCGTAGTCGGCGGTGGTTACCATCACCTGGTCAGCGCCCCAGCCCGCAATCCGGCTAACGAAATACAGCAGGCCGTTGCCCAGGTCGCCGGCCAATCCCAGAATGTCCAGAATGTCGTGCGCGCCTGCGTAGATCTTGCCCTGCATGGCTAGCCCCAAGGCAAACATGGCGAGGATAGAGCCACTGAGCAGCGCTCCGCGGCCCCATTTGCGCAGCAGAAAATGTCCGCCGCCCGGCACCAGCCAGCCGACGATCAAAGGCAGGTAGACAAAACCCTGTTGCGATACTGATTGCGAGCCGTTTCCCGGCGCGGCGATGTTGTTTTCTTCAGTTGCCATGCACTTTTGACTATATCGCACCGGGGCTGGGGCGAGCACAGACGCCCGATCAGTTTCCGGTAGGAATGATTCCGGCATTTTCGACCATCAGGATCACGGTTCGCCGGAGAGCGCGCGTGCGGTGCACTACTGTTTTTGGAACTACAAAGCCCTGCCCCGGCTCAAGCTCCACAACCCGGTCCTCAAGATCAATCAGCAGCTTGCCTTCCACGACATAGAAGAACTCGTCATCTTCATCGTGCTTATGCCAGTGGTACTCGCCTTCGATTACGGCCATGCGGACGACCGATTCGTTCACTTTGCAGAGCGTTTGATTGAACCATTTGTATTCACAGGCATCCGCAAGGGCCTTGACGCCAATGACCACCATTGGCCCGTGCAGTATGTTGAGGCGGGTTTCATAGGGAAAGGCTGTCGCTTCAGTCATGGCAATACTCCTTCGCGCAGCATATCGCCGCCGCAAATCCCTCACAAATACTACCCTTGGAACTGCTTTCGTTTATAAGTTCCCGGCTCCGCTCAAATCCTCACCAGATCGCGCTGAATCTTTCCCGTGACCCAGGCCTTGCCAGGAGCGGTGATCATGTCGATCTCGCTGCGCACGCCGAACTCCGGCAGGTAGATGCCCGGCTCGACCGAGAAGCATGTGTTGGGCAGAAGGCGGCGCTCGTCGTGGGTTTCCAGATTGTCAAGGTGCGCGCCCGCTCCGTGCAGCTCCTGGCCGATGTTGTGACCGGTGCGATGAGTGAAGAACTCGCCGAAGCCGGCTGCGTTTATGACGGCGCGGGCCGCATCGTCAGCCTCGAAGCCGCAGATAGCGCGGTTCTCGGCAAAGGCGCTCTCGACCGCATGGATGGCCGCGTCGCGGGCGTTCACAACCGTTTTGAATACCAGTTGCTCGCGCTCAGATGGCTCGCGTCCCACCACTCCGGTCCATGTGATGTCGTAGAAGATGGTGCCGGGTTTGTTGGGCCGGGCCCAGATGTCGATGAGCAGAAAGTCGCCTTCTTTGATGGGCGCGGAACGCTGGGCTGTGGGCTCATAGTGCGAGTCGGAGCAATTGGCGTTGACGCTGACATTGGGGCCGTCGTCCCAAATGAGCCCTTCGCGGCGCATGGCCTCGGCGAGCCATTGCATGTGCTCGAATTCGGAGTAAGCGCCCGCCTTGCCGGAGCCGGGCCGCAAGCGGTTGCCAATCTGCTTCCAGCCCTCGGCCAGAATGACATCAATGGCCCGCTGCGCCGTAACGTGGCTGGCGACTTGCTCGGGGCTCAATGTGGCCTCAAACTGGCTGACCATGTCGGCGGAGCTGACGATCTGCTTGCCCAGCCCGCGCAGGAATTCGACCGTGCCCGCATCGACCATGGAAACGTACATGATGGCGTTGTTGGGCGAGTACTGCATGGCCAGCGTGCGCGCGCCGGTCAGCATCGCTTCCAGGCCGCTCGCAAGCTCCTGCCAGCTTGAATACATCGCCTTGGTTCCCGGCAGCGTGTCCAGCCGGGCCTGCTCAATGCGGTGCACCAGCTTGCGCGGCTCTCCCGCGGCAGGCACAAAGTAGTACCAGCGCCGCGTGACGTGCGCCTTTTCGTCCAGACCCAGGATGCGCCCCGCGATCGAATCGCGGTGATGATGGTCATAAAACAGCCAGCCATCTAGGCCGGCCTCGCGGATTGCCGTCTGAATCGCTTGAATGTTCATACCCGCCATAATACGCGCACAGGGTTGGCCGCTTGAAGGGCTGGTATCAACTTTCTTGGGCAGTCTGCCGAATATCTTTGATTTCCAAAATCCGCTGCGCATAGCCGTGCCGCGCCACGGCCAGCATGGCCTGACCAATATCGCGCGTCGAAACCACCTGGTCCGGAAACGCGCGACGGAGCAGCGGCAGCAGGGGTTTGGTGAGCTTATACAGAATGCGGTAGAGAGGCGTCCTCGATTGAATTCCGTCGAGCGGTTCGATCATGCCGGGACGGAACATGAACGCCTTGAGCGACAAACGCAGAAGGGCGTTCTCGGTGCGTCCCTTGACGCGCGCCCACATCACGCGCCCCCGCTCCGAGCTATCGGTTCCAGCGCCTGAAACATAGATGAAGGTCATTCCCGGATTCAACCGGCTGAGCGTTTCCGCCGCCGCCATGGTGAACCCGTAAGTGATGCGCTCGTAATCGGCTTCCTTCATTCCGGCCGATGAAACGCCCAGCGTGAAGAAGCAGGCGTCGAAGCCGGCAAGTTCCCGCTCGATGGCCGTATAACTCGACAAATCCTTATGCACAATCTCGCGCAGCTTCGGATTCTCGGCACCGGTCGCACTGCGGCCACAGGTTACCGCGAGTTCCACATCCGGGGCGCGCAGACACTCCCGCAGAACCCCTTGCCCCACCATCCCCGTAGCGCCAAAGATCAGCACTTTCATCAGATACCTCTCTCCTGCCTGCCCTCGCTCAACGCAAGCTTACACTGTCCGTGACGACGAAAGTGCCTGGAAAATGGTTTCGGAACACGACAAATTACCCGGCAAAGACTCAGTTTTGGCGCGCGCAGGATTTTGGCTCTGAAGGCGATTCGGAGAGAATGGCGAGCGGAGGCGGCAGGTGGTATAGTGCCCGTATACCGGAAAGCAAAATGAAAATTCCAGGCTGAATGCCCAGGAGCTGCAGTTGGACGACCCTATATCTAATGGAGACGCAATCGACTTCAAAGCCCTGGTGGAAAACAGCGTGGACGTCATCTGCTGCTCCGGCTTTGATCGGATAGTCCGGTATATCTCCCCCTCTTGCTTTAGTCTGCTTGGCTGGAACCCGGAAGAGTTGATAGGCAAGGGACCCGAAGCTTACATCCTGGCTGAAGATATGCATCTTCTTGATACTGCCCGCGTCAATATTCTCGCCGCGGAAGATCAAATCGACTTAACGACCGTCCGGATGCAAAGGAAAGATGGGTCGATCGCGTGGGTGGAGATCAACGTCCGCCTGGTGCGCGATACCTTCACCGGGGAGCCCAAAGAGCACGTAATCGTGATGCGCGACATCACGGAGCGCAAAACGGCTGAAGAAGCCGCGATCAACTTCCAATTTCTAACGGAACATAGCGCCGATATCATCTGCCGCGCCGGGATGGACCGAGTGATCAAGTATATTTCTCCCTCCTGCGTCCAGCTTCTGGGCTGGGAACCGGAGGAGAGGATAGGCAGAATGCTAGACGAACTCATTCTTGCCGAGGACCGTCCTATTTTCGCTGCCGCCTACACCCGCCTTCTCGTGCCAGGCGCTCAGGCCGTATCTGGGACTGCCCGAGCGCGAAAAAAAGATGGTACCGCTGCGTGGATAGAGGCAAACGGCCGCCTGGTGCGGGATCCCGTCACGGGAGAGCCCAAAGAGGTCGTCCTCGTCATGCGCGATATCACGGAGCGCAAGATGCTGGAAGAAAAGCTCTCGACGATGGCGCTCACCGACAGCCTGACAGAACTCATGAATCGCCGCTCTTTTGACGAAACGTTGACGCGGGAGTGGAAGCGCGCCGTACGCCATGGTTCGCAGGTATCGCTGTTGTTTCTCGATCTCGATCATTTCAAGCGGTTCAATGACCGGTACGGACACCAGGCAGGAGATGACTGCTTGCGCGCGGTCGCCGAGGCCGTGAGCGACGCCGTGCGCACCACGGATCGTGTTGCTCGCTACGGCGGAGAGGAAATCACCGTGATTCTTCCCTCGACCTCTGCCGCCGGCGCAGTGGAAGCAGCCGAAAAAGTGCGGTCTGCTGTCGAGGCTTTGCGGCTGAGCCATGAGGGCAATCCGGAAGGCGCAGGCTGGGTCACTGTGAGTGTGGGAGTAGCTACCGCTGTTGCGCGACGAGGCGAGTTCGTGGAAGGAATGCCGAAAGCGCTGCTGGAGGCGGCAGACAGCGCGATGTACAGGGCCAAGCGTGAGGGAAGAAATCGCGTGGTGACGGCTGCGGCGATTGTTCCGGCGGGAGAGTGACCGCGACTCCGATTGCATTTGCAATTTACATTCAATTGGATATAATAGTGTTATGAAAGTGGTCCGTTTTCTGGGTGACTCGAAGAAAGTCATGCGCGATTTTCCCAAAGATGCGCGTCAGAACGCTGGCCGACAGCTCGTGAAAGTACAGAAGGGGAAAGAGCCGGACGACTTTAAGCCCATGTCTTCTGTCGGCAAGGGCGTAGAGGAAATTAGAGTCTGGGAAGAATCCGGAACTTTTCGGGTCATTTATGTGGCGAAGTTTGCTGAGGCAGTTTACGTCCTTCATGCCTTCCAAAAGAAAACGCAGGAAACCTCCAAGAGGGATATTGAAACCGCCCGCCAGCGATTCACAGAGTTGATGCGAGGTCGATGATGAGCAAATTGAAGTATGAAGAATTCGCCAATGTCTGGGATGCACTTGCCGACACGCCGGAAGAGGCGGCAAACCTGACTTTGCGTTCCGAGCTTATGGACGAGATTGAGACGATCATCAAAAAGAACGGCTGGACTCAAAAGGAGGCGGCGAAGCAGTGCGGGGTCACGCAACCGCGCATCAATGACCTGCTGCGGGGGCGCATTGCACGTTTCTCGCTTGATGCGCTGGTTAACATTGCCTCGGCGCTGGGGCGCAAGGTTACGGTCAGACTCAATGATGCCGCGTGAAGAGCACACCTGCCTCTATAAGAGAAGCTAGAACGCTATATTGCTATTTCTTAATCGACATAAGGAGTTCGTCGAGTACCTGCCTTCTCACGCCCAAAAGCTGATCATGCAAATTCTCGTAGAGATGGCATTGTTTGATCACGCCATCCGTATCCCACTGATAGGTTTCTGTCACCTTCGCGAGGAATTCGTTCAAGAAGCTTAGGTCAATCACGATGGGCAACGAGCATAGCAACTTCACAGAAGGTTCGCCCTCGGAATGATATCTCTTGAGATTGGCGTAGGCGGCATCAAGATATTTCTTACGCTCTTGCCGAAGTTGTTCAAGTTCGCGTGCCCCCGGAATTTCCCCCGTTACTCCGACGAATTGGGAGGACAGCTTTGAGGCTGCGCTGATCGACGCATCCGTTTGAACCAGTTCCGACGCCAAGTACCCAAGCTCATTTTTCGCACCGAAGAATACTCTTACTACGTCCTCCATGAGGCGATTCGCTTGGTCAGCGATGAATCGGCGATGTTCCCGCTTCCGCTCGGATCGCTTCTTGATGAATGATACTGACTCGCTCAATACGAATCCGAGGATCACTCCGGCTAAACCCGGGCCCCAAGTGCTCCAAATGCTAGGAACCGCTGGTACTTGGTCGATTAGCACGGCGATTATCACCTGCCCGTACCGCCGACCGTCATCTTGTCCAGCTTGATGGTCGGCATGCCCACGCCTACGGGGACGGATTGGCCGTCTTTGCCGCAAGTGCCGACGCCTTCGTCCATCTTCAGGTCGTGGCCTACCATCGAAACGTGCTTCAGCGCCTCGGGACCGTTGCCAATCAATGTCGCGTCGCGCACCGGGGCGGTGATCTTGCCGTCTTCGATCAGGTAAGCCTCCGATGCCGAAAATACAAACTTGCCGTTGGTGATGTCCACCTGTCCGCCGCCGAAGTTGACCGCGTAGAGGCCGCGCTTGACCGAGCGCAGAATGTCCTCGGGCGCGTCGTCGCCGGCCAGCATGTAGGTGTTGGTCATGCGCGGCATGGGAATGGACTGATAGTTTTCGCGCCGGCCAGAGCCGGTGCTGACTGCGCCCATCAACCGCGCCGAAAGCTTGTCGCTGAGATAGCCGCGCAGAATTCCGCCTTCGATGAGAACGGTCTCCTGCGTGGCCGTGCCTTCGTCATCTACATTGAGTGAGCCGCGACGGCCCGCGAGGACGCCGTTGTCTACCACGGTGACTTTCGGGCTAGCGACCTGCTGGCCGAGCAACCCTGCAAAGGCTGAGGTCTTTTTGCGGTTAAAGTCGGCTTCGAGCCCGTGGCCCACAGCTTCATGGAGCAGAATTCCCGGCCAGCCGGGACCCAGCACGACTTCCATCTCGCCGGCGGGAGCGGCCACAGCGCCGAGCTGCAAAATCGCTCCCCGCGCGGCCTCGCGCGCCAGGCTCTCCGGACTCTTGCTTGCTGTGAATTGTTCGAGGCCGGCGCGCCCGCCGCCGCCTGCCGTGCCTTTGGTGGTGTTCGCGTCCTCTTTGGCAATGACGAAAACGTTGAGACGGCAGAGGGGCTGCGTGTCGCTGGCGAGTGCGCCGTCGGAGGCGGCGATGAGAATCCTGCGCAGTTCCTCGGAGTAGCTGGCGCGGACCTGCACGATGCGCGGGTCATAAGCTCGAGCGGCTCGGTCGGCGCGCAAAATCAATTCAAGCCGCGCGGCCAAGTCCAGATCGTAACCGCCGAGCGGAACGGGATAAAGATTGGCGGCGGATGGCTCGGTGAAGCCTTGCACCGGCTGTTTCGCGGGACCGGAGGCGATGAGTGCGGCTGTGCGTGCGGCGTGGAGCAGGCGCTCGGGATTGAGATTGTCAGTGTAAGCGTAGCCGGTGCGCTCGCCGCTGAGCACGCGAATGCCGCATCCTGCGCTGACGCCCTGCGAGGCCGATTTGACGATCTGCTCATCGACGCCCAGAGCGGTGGCCGTCATCGACTCAAAGTAGAGGTCGGCATAGTCGCCGCCAGCCGAGAGAGCCTCGCTCAGGCAGCGCTCCAGGAGTCGTTCGGTGATGGCGAATTTGTCAAAAAAGTAGCGTTGATGACTCGGAGGTGGGGAAGCTGCCGGTATGTTCATCGTGTCTCTAAGTTTACGCTCTGGCCGAGTGCGACCGGACCAGTTCCTGTCTTGAGTCCGGGGCAAGCCGGCTCTACCGCTGGAGCGGCCTTCGTGATACATTTTTTTCATGAAGAGAATTCTTGCCACTGTATTGTTATTGATGGTGTTCGCCGGCACGGCGTTCGCCGAGAAACATCCAGGACTCCATCATTCCGGCCACCCCTCCAAACACCATCATCCTCACCATCATCACCACGCATAGAAGGAACCCCGCTCGTTACGCTGGGCTGCGGCATGATGAGTCGAGGCGTTTTTATTCCCGCTGGCGAACATGGTAAGGTGTGAGCTATGACAGACTTGGACAACCTCCGCTATCCGGTTGGCCCTTTCAATCCCCCAGCCAGCAGCCTGCCGGGGATTCGCGCGGCGCACATTGAAACGCTGCGCCTGCTGCCTGAGCGGCTGCGGGCCGCTGTCGCCGGATTGAGCGAGGCTCAGCTCGATACGCCCTACCGCGAAGGCGGCTGGACCGTGCGCCAGGTGGTGCATCACGTAGGCGACAGCCACGCCAACGCGTATGTCCGCTTCAAGCTGGCCCTGACTGAAGATTGGCCCACAATCAAGCCTTACGATGAGGCTGCCTGGGAGAGGCTGCCCGATAGCCGCGCGCTGTCCGTCGAGGACTCGCTGGCTTTCGTCGAGGCGCTTCATCGCAACTGGGTTGCGCTGCTGGAAAAGCTCACCGACGAGGATTTCCGCAAGGGCTACACACATCCCGAACGGGGCCGGGAGATGCTGGTCAAGGTGCTGGCAATGTACGACTGGCACTCGCGCCATCACACCGCGCACATTACCAATCTGCGTGCGCGCATGGCCTGGTAGAAACCCGTGGCCGCCGTTGCTGAGGCTGCGTCAGCGGAGCTGCTGACCCGGCAAATTGAAACATATCTCGCTGACCACCCCGCAGCTGCGCTGCTGGAGGATGGCCGTGTGCTGTTTGATATGCGCTCCGCTCGCTACGCCGTGAGCGAACAGCATGGGCGCTGCCTGCTGCAACTCTGGAGCGAAGAGCGCAACCTGATGCGCACCGTGGCTGGCGTGGAGGAGCGCGCGCAATGCCTGCGCCTGGTCACACGCCGCATGGGCGCGGCCCGGCCTCAGACGCTGGAACTAGTACCCACCAGCGACCGCCGCACGCC
>Ga0255348_1000362_pt1 | contig 20381 bp, 21 predicted proteins | sample CBST25v5metaG_FD_189945 | JGI IMG/M metagenome (GOLD analysis project Ga0255348, IMG submission 189945) | Peat soil microbial communities from Stordalen Mire, Sweden - C.B.S.T-25.v5 | ecosystem: Environmental > Terrestrial > Soil > Wetlands > Peat | place: Sweden: Norrbotten County, Stordalen... | reverse complement strand
TTCTCAGCCTAACTCTATTCGAGAAAACCCCCATTTTACAGGCACTTCAGACAGCAGATTGCGAGAACGACTTATACAATACTGGCAACCAGTTGATTCTGTTCGACTTTTAACCGGACAGCAGTGACAGCAGATTATTAGGTACGTTAACAATATCAGGGATGGAAAGTACAAGACGCCCAGCGGGCGGAAGATGTTGGTGGAACCCAACACTCCATTTTACGGATATGTAGTATGCGATATCACAGCCAAAGTCGAAGAATGGCTATTACGCGAGAAAAATCTTAAGGTTATGCCAGATCGGCTTGGTTGGTTTCAATGGATCGAGAATATAAACCTTTACGTCGAGGTACTTTCATGGGATAAGGTTCTCCGTGACGCTTGCTTACGCAACAGTATTTTCTTTCATAAACTCGGCATCCAATAATCCTTTGTGATTGACAAGATCGCGCCAAGGCAACAATTGTGCTTTCAGTTGCTCTGCTTGGCATAGGTAACCCGACGCCGGCTTGCGGCTGATGATCTTGACAGATATGATTCTATCTTGGCGGATTTAGGCCAATGCTTGAACGAAGGACTTCTTGACACAGTCCGTTGTAAGTGCATTTGCCTTCTGCAAACGCACTTACAATTAGCGTAGCGTCGCGCGTGCCGTGGTCGGAATCGGTTCGCCGGGAAGAATCACGTGTGCTCTCAATCGATTTTGAGGAAAGTCGGCGGGATTCAGCGTGACGATAAAATCGGCCTTGCCTACTTCGGCGCAAGTGCAGAATGGTTCGTCGTCCGGGTCTGGTGAAATTTCATTGCCGGCTGTCTCTGGTACTTCTTCCGCTTGCGAACGAATCAGGTTGATAACCGCGCCAATGAGATGGGGACAAACACCGCGGCGAGCAAGAATCTCCTTGTACTCATCGACAATCTCTTCGCTGATTAACCAGACAAGAGTGTCGTATTCGATCCAGTCCCGCAAGAATTTGGCGCTGGGCACTGGCGACTGAGCGCCTTGCTGCTTGAAAGCTGCGATTCCAGCAACCAGCACGGACGTATCGACTACGCCTCTAGGCCGTTTTTTTCTGGGGTAGGGCAATGACGCTGATCTCCGGTGATTTCTTTCGTTGCGCCCGATACAGCTTGATCTCATCCAGAATTGCGCGGTCCGTCGCGCCCTTCAGATCGCCGGAAGCTTCCTCAAAGGCGCGGGTGATCTCTTCCTTCCAGCCCTTCCGCTTTCTTCCATTCGCTTCATCACCGAGCGATGTCGTCGTCGGAAGCTGGGCTTCGAGTTCTCTGGCCAGCGCCTGGAGCGGGATTTCGATTTTGACCACTTCTTTTCCCCTCGCCGGCCGCGAAAGAATCGAGACATTGGAAAACAGTCCTGCCTTCGATCTCTGCGCGCCCTTGAAAATCTCCCTGGTGAATCTCGCCAGCAAGGGCACAGACGTTCCCAGCGATTCCTTGAGGTAGAACGCAACCTTGGCTTCGAGCAGAAGCGCAGCGTCAAAGACGAAGAACCGGTCTTTCCGTTGCGGCTGCAAAACGCCGAACTGGACCAAATTCTGAAGATCCTTGGGCGTCACACCCAGAACCGCGCTGGCTTCTCGAAGTTTGAGTTGGATCGTCTGCATGTGGCCACCTTCATCTAAAGTTTAGATGAAAACGGGCGGCAGAGCAAGGAATATGATTCGGCAAGCCAAAAATAGCAAACGATTGACTTTGATCTTGGTCCGGCAGGGCTGGGAGCCGTTGATTTTGTGGAGCGGGGATAGCGGGGACATGGCCGCCAATAGTAGCTCACGCCCAAATTTGTGAATTCTGCTTTTCAAAGAGGTCAAAATTTACCTCAGCCCCCATCCCGACACCCGGAAAGCCTCAACGGTGGAGGCTCATTTGCCCTAGCCACTTCTGGAAGCTTGGTCGTAGTCAGAACGATTTCAATCTGGGCGCGCTATTCCTCCTTATAGTTCAGCGCATAGATTTCCGAGGTATTCAGCCAGCGGTTCAGGAGCAGAGCATTGTCTGGCGTCAGGGAGAACCACGTGTCCAGTTGGCCTACCGACTTGCTGAATGAGTCAAGGTTCAACACGGTCTCAACAGCCCCTCCGCCTACAGCCACACGCAGAATCTCTGTTGGGCCTTGCATTGAACTCTTGGTGTATACATACTTGGAATCCGAAGACCAGCTCACGTCATTTCCATTAATTCCATCGGCGAGTTTGCGCCATCGCCGGCTGCCAAAATCAAACACGGAAAGTTCGCGGCGTAAAGAATTGAGAGCGGCAATATGGCGCCCATCCGGGGACCAGCGAGCCGTGGATAGCCCTTGCGAGCCGGGAAGTGTCGTAACTTGTCCGCTTGCCAAGTCAATTCGATGAATGGCGCAGGTGCTCCCTTGCTGACAGAAGACGTTTCCGTAGACCAGGAACCTGCCGTCTGGAGACCAGGTCGGTGCTCCCTGGCTGTCGTCGCCCTTGGAGGCTTCTCTGAAAACGCCCCCGCTTGCCGGCAGTACAAAGATGCGGACCGGTCGGTGCGGCAGCTGCCCCATGAAGGCTATCCACTTGCCGTCCGGCGACCACCTTGGCAGCTCCACGTCTATGCCTGCCGGACTCAATTGCCTTGCCTCGCTGCCGTCGGCTCGGCTCACCCACAAGGAGGCGTTCTGCGGCTTTACATACGCTGCAAATTCTCTGTTCTTCGTAAAATCAACATAAGTTGCGAATGCTTCGGGGAGCAGCATAGTAAAGCTATGTGTGGAGAGATCGTACCGAACCAATTCCCCTTGCTGGTTTGCACCGTTAATGACAAAGAGCTTTCGCACACCTGCATCCGCGGCAAGCCCGTCAATCTTGTCTAAGTGCGTGCTTAAAGAATAGGTCTCAAGCGACCCTGCACGCCACCAAGGTTGGGAACGTAATTGCAGGAGGCGATCTCCTGTCGAGTCCTTCACAACCGAGAAATAACCATTTGCGTCCCGAGTCAACAAACCTTCCTTGCAATACCGATCCCCCGCAGTGCGCAATGGCGTAACACGCTCTGCGTTGAGGCTGCCGCCAAGGTCTATCTGCCACAAAGAAACATCGCCTACGGGAAGACTCCGGAGAAAATACAAGAGATGCTTCCCATTTAGCGACCACTGAAGAGACTGCGGAATCCCGTCCAGATGGCTTAGAAGACGGATGTGGCCGCCCTGGGGCGATGCAATGTAAATAGCTTCCCCGAACGCGAATGCGATCCGATCTCCGGCGGGCGCCCACGCGGCAGTGTGGCATTTTACCCCAGCTATCTGGTATGGCTGGTCACCGGCCGTCGGAACAATCCACAGCGGATGTTCATCCTCGTGCCCCTCATCGGATATAACCAGAAGAAACTTGCCGTCCGTGCTGATGTCTTCCGGCTGAGGGTTGGGCAGCGGCAAGGTCATCCGCAGAATGGGTCCCCCACCCACCGCCATACTGGAGAGAATCTCTTTGTCCCCAATGCGCTCGTTGAAATAGAGTTGCTTACCGTCGGTAACGAGATTCCGCTTGGATGTGCCATCGCCGGTCAACTGCGTGACACTTGTGATTTGAATCACTTGCACCCAGTCCAGACTCCACAATGGATTGACCTTTGGCCGAACAATTTTCAGGCATAGGTCATGCACGCCACTTACGTTTTCCAGCTCCGAGCGCAGCCGCGTCACACCCGCGTGTCCCACGGCTGCGCCCAAAGGCAGCGTCGCCACCAGCTTGCCTCCGCACGTATCCAGATGCACCTCGACCTCTCCATTGGAGGTGTGCGGTTCGCCTAGGATGGGAGAGGCGCCATCCCTGTCGTGGAAAACGTATGGCATGCTCAGAACACCCACCGAGATGCCGGTCACACTGTCCAAATCCGCCGCCCTGTAGATCCAACATGGGTTTATATAATTCACCAACGTTACCGGCCTGTCCTGCTGCGGCGGATCGGGCTCGATCGCAATCACGGGCTCGTTGGAACATAGCTTCAGGTCCTGGCTGTAGCGCGTGCGCACCGACCCCGCATTCAGCTGGCGGCTCAATTCGCTGCCTGGAATCACGCCTTCGAGAAAAGCGGCCGCGCGCAAGTGTGTCGGCAGGGGCAAATCGAGTGCCCGCTCATACTGAGCTGATGACGCCGTTACTGCCGATCCGTCAGTCGTGTAACGCAGTGTTCCGAAGTTTGTCTGGTTGCTGAGGAGCACGGTCACGCGGGCGCCATTTTCTTCCAGTGTCTCCGCGCTTCTCACGCGAAACGAGGCCGGATCAAAATCGATTCCCAGCGCGCGATAGCGGCGCATTTCCGTGACCATTCGTTTTAAAAAATCGTCCCAGTTGCGGCGCTCCGGAGGGGTCCAGGCCACTTCTGCCAGCGCTGCCGAGCGCGGAAACAGCATCCATGCATCTCTGTCTTCCGTGATGACATACTCGGTCCACAGGTTCGCCTGGATGCCGAGGATGTGCTTGCGCTGCTCGTTTGTTAACGTCGTCGGCGTTGGGTCAAAGGCATATACGTCGGCGAGAGTGTTGAGTGCGAAGCGTCCCGGAGCCTCATCGGCAGCATCGCTCTGCCGGTAATTGAAATACAGCGGATGCGCGGGAGTAAGTACAGCGTCATATCCCTGCTTTGCGGCTTCGATGCCGCCCTTTACGCCATGCCAGGACATGACCATCGCGTTTTGCGTCAGATCGCCCTCAAGAATCTCGTCCCATCCCACGGTCCGCCGATGATGCGTCGTCAGGAATGTGTCGACTCTTTTCACAAAGTAACTCTGCAGCTCGCTTTCGCTGCCAATTCCGAACCGCTTCATCTGATCCTGGATCTTTGGCGAAGCCTTCCACTGGTCCTTGATCGCCTCATCCCCGCCGATGTGAATGTACGGACTGGGGAAGAGCTGCATCACCTCGGTAAGGATATTTTCGATGAAGGTGAAGGTGGAATCGTTCACGTTATAGAGGTTCGGAAATATCCCATACTCGCTGACCGGCGCTGCCAGGCGCGCATCTGACGAGCCGAACTCTGGATAGGCGGCGAGCGCCGCAGACGCGTGGCCCGGCATTTCAATCTCGGGAACGATCATCACGTTGCGCTGCTCGGCAAACGCTACCAGCTTGCGGACTGCATCCTGGGAATAATAGCCGCCATAGTGATGGGACGCTGCCTCCGAGCCGCTCATCGCCGCGGACGTGCTGACGAGCTGCCGCCATCCGCCAATCTCGGTGAGTCTGGGATACTGCTTGATTTCAAGCCTCCACCCCTGATCGTCCGTCAGATGCCAGTGCAGAACATTCAGTTTTACCAGCGACATCCATTCAATGAGCTGCTGTATAAACTCCACCGATTGCATATGCCGCGCGGAATCGAGCATGATGCCGCGCCACTGCATCTGGGGTTCGTCGTGGATGCGCTCACACTTCAATTCCGCCGGCCCTTGCAGGGTCTTTGTGGCAGTCAGCATCCCCACAGCGTTACCGTGCCGTAATAAAGGCCGGCGTCGCCTGAAGCCGAAATCGCGGCCTGCTTCGGTGAGACACTCAGGTCGTAAGATTCATCCGGCTGGATGCTGGCAGCCGAAGCAGTTCGCGTGAGCGCAATCGATGCTGTCGAAGGTGCGCCGGCAGGAATTCCCTTTGCAACCACCCGAAGGCCCCGCGTACGCTCTAACAGGTCCACGAAGTGTTCGGCCGCAAACCGTGCCTCCGCATCTCCGTCAGCATACGAGACCGTCGCGCCGTCTCGGATCGTGAAGACACCTGGCGTCTGGACTGCGGAAAGCGGCGCGGGAATCACCGAGGGCCCTTGCCCGCTTGCCAGATACGCACCGCATAACACTTCGGCCAACAGGCCGCGTACAGCACATACCGATACTCGCGACTCATAATTCGACGATCAGGTTTCATATATTCCTCCCCCACAAGCTGTTCCTGCGCACGCAGTGGCTAAACCGCGCGATGTAACTGCTTCGAGACTTCTTCCTTGCTTCCGCAGCAGCGGGAGCAAAGACTTCGATCGGATTGCACCGTAATCCTGGCAGCCATATGATGGGTTGCGCCGGGTACAAGCGCGATAGCGTCCGTGCGGGCATTGGCAATTTCCACGCAGACAAATTTCCGCCAATCGCCAGGACCAAGACCGGAGATGGCATCGGCCGTTTCGATGCCTGGATTCCACACCACCGTAGTTCGCGAGCCGGATTTCTCAAGGACGATTAGGCGTTTGTTCCCCTCATCGCGAAGGACGCAAGTCGCGACCGTACCCAGATGGATTGAGTCGGTTCGCCGGCGGAAGCGCAGTTCCGCCCCCGCCTGCCGCTTTTCCGTAAAACAATCGGCGCCGTCCAAATAGGGCATTCCAGCCAGGCCGATCAGCGACGCTCTCTCGATGTCTTCGATTGCAAAATAGGTGTGCAAGGCTTCTTCAAAGCACAGCGTCCTCGCCCCTTCGTTGTGCGTCGCGAGTTCCAATTCCAGCGAGCGCCCGACGCGGAGCGTATATGCCAAATGAAAGCCATCGAAACCCAGTGCGCGCGACTGTTTGTCCGGAGACAATGAGAACGTAAGTTGTAACTCGTCGCCAGATAAGCCGGCGGAAAACAACGTCCAGGGCGCTGTGCGCGCAAAACCATGCAAGCCATACCCGCCCTTGTCTGAAGCGGCGCCCGCATAGGGCCCAAACCAAGGAAAGACAAGGGGTATGCCTCCGCGGATTGCCTCTCCCGGCAACAAGCGGCTGCGAGCGCCGGTAAACAGGACGGGGCGTTCGTCTACCGGCTGCCAGTGTGTCAGATGCGCTCCTTGCAGGCAAACCGTGGCACGTGCGTTGGATGTGGCGATGTGCGCCAACACCAAGCCGCTGTCCGTCTGCTCGAAACGGAGAACGTCGGTAATGCCGAAGGTCGCATTCAGTTTCTGTATGCTCATCGTTCTCCCAGGCCCGGCAAGGCATTCGGCAAGGCTAGCGCTGCTGCAGCTGAATTCGTCGCGTATACCCAACCTCCCGGCACAACCGAGCCGCGACAAAGAGGAATGGGCATTCTCCCGCGAAAAGCTGTGGAAGAATTGTCATGGAATGCAAATAGGAACATCGGCGTACGCTTTCAGAGTGCTTTGAAAGAACGGTGCATCAACGTGTCGCGGTTGTTGTTTTCGATGCGGATCGCCGCTGTCTCCTGAAACTCGCTTTCAAAAACAACTCATCCATGGACACAGCCTCTTGTCTCCGATGTATCCACGAAAGATCTGCGCCGAAGCGTTCGGCTATGGCGCTCTGAATATCCTTCATCCTGGTGCGGATATGCTTTCCCATCGCCAGCGCCGCGGCATCCGGGTCGCCTGCGCTGAGAACTTTCGTCAGATCGGAGTGCCAATGTGCCGGCATTTGCGTTTCAGTGACCACATCGCAGAGCCAGTTGAACGTGAGAACCTGGTTCTTCTCCAGCATGTCGTAAAGCGGAATGCAGCCGGTGCATTCCGCGATCCTCATGTGGAAGCGGACGTGAAACGACTGGAATTCAAACTGGGTATTGTCGTCGTTCGAATTCTGCCGGGCCGTCTTGTCCAACCGCAAGGCCATCGCGGAAAGCTCCTGCCGCTCAGCTTGGCTTGCTCTTTCGCAAAACAGGCGCGCGCACTGCACTTCCAGAGCCTCGCGAATAATATAGCGGTCTCGCACATCGTTGGCCGACGGAATACGCACGCGCGTTCCAACCCGCGGAAGGCTTTCTAGCATTCCCTCAGCCTCAAGCCGCTGTATAGCTTCCGCAACTGGAACCAGACTCATCCCCAATTCGGCAGCGAAACCACGCCGCGATACGGCTTGGCCAAGACTGATCTCGCCCTTCAGAATCTTGTTGCGAATCTGAATGTAGGCTTGCATGGCAAGCGAGGGTTCAGCTTGAACTCTTGGCGATTGGCTTCTCACAGGTTTCACTCCTCAACTGATATATCAGCAGCTCACGGCGGATATGTCAAGTAGGGGTAACGAATCGGCGTAGGTTCGAGGGGCGTGCCTCGAAGCAGTTTGTTGTGTGTCAAGGGTAGGTACGGGGCCCTAATCCAATGGGAGATCCCCCGGCTCTGCGCTTTCAATTACCCACAACTCGGGCCTGGCCGGTGTGAGTGTTGACGGAGCAGATTCGGTCTCAAGCGAGATACTTTTCAGAGGGTACCGCTGGGCATTGAACTGTTGTTATGGAAGCAACAGCAAAACAGGCAATCGCGCCGGAGACTTGTGTCAGCCAGGACTGGATCGAGCAGGAATTGGCAACCTCGACGTTGCCGGATGCGCGGCTGGAGAAGCGGTTGCAGCATCTGGTGGAGCAGATGGCCGCAGGCTTGGGACGCGGCATTCCCCTGGCATGTCAGGACTGGGCCGGCACCAAGGCCGCCTACCGGTTTTTCTCCAACGAGCGGATCTGCGAAGAGCAAATTATAGCCGGGCATTTTGAAGCGACACCCCTTCGGAAGCTGGCCCTCTATGTTCGTGCGTATATACCCAATTACAACCATTTCGTCAACCACAAATATACCCAATTTCACCTAATCCGGCGCCGCTCAATGGCGTGGCAACCATGGGGGATAAAGGCGCTTCTCGTCATAGCTACTCCTGGATTGACTAAATAGCCATAACCGGCTCATCCACCCCGGATCGGTAACGCATGTCGCACAGCATGATCAAGTATTCAGCATCTGTTCAGGACACTTTTGAGCACCCTCAACTGCATCGGACCTTTGAATTCTGGCCAAGACCTCTGCCGTGCAACGACAGAGGTTGATTTAGATTGCTCACGACAACGGTGTGCATAGCCAGCCAGCGGCTTTACCGGATCGATTTCCTCCAGTTTTCTCCCTTTCAATCTTGAGTATCCCCGCGCGCTCCACAAGGACTGCGTCGGCTGGACCTTGATGCGGGCCGCTTGGCGCGCCGGATGCGTCACTCAGGCCGCGATGAACGGGGTCAGCGAGCGCGACATCATGCGCCAGACCGGCCACAAATCAACCAAGATGCTGGCTAAATACATCCGCATCGGCGAGATCTTCACCCGCAACGCGTCCGCAGGGCCTGGTACCTGACCTCTGAGAAAAAAAGCTTCTCAGATGTTTCCGGCGGCAGAAGCAGACCATCACGTTTCATGCCTACCCCGATCACACTATTGCACTCAACCCAATCAGGAGGACATCATGAGACTCCGCCGTAATCAACTGTGCCCGCTTCACCACTCCCTCTCCTGCTGCGGCAGAGAGACAATCCCGAGAGAGAAACGCCAGCGCCAGATGGGCGTTCGGCGCATTCAAGACCCTCATCACCCCAGAGGATACCGGGAACTTCGTTCCGATGGCGAAATGCGGAAGCTCCTCGACCGGAAGATCGCCGCCCAGAACGGTATATGCGCCCTTTGCAAGGAGAGGTTCACCAACTATGGCGACATCGTACCCGACCACATCCATCCCCGCGGCATGGGCGGTGGATGGCGAGACGATCATCCGGAAAACATTCAGGCTGTGTCCATTGGTGGTGCAATGGGAAAAGGGATCGAGCAGAGGGTGATCCTTGACTGGAATGATGTCTATCTTACCCCATGGCTGGATAGGTCCCGAAAGTCGGCAAACTTGATCAATATCCGGGAAGACAAAGAAATTGCCAAGGACGTTAGATCGGCATCGGGGAGGCCCCGGCCGGATCGCCGACATGGGCTTCGATGCGCTCGATGCGGATACGGCGAGTTTGCTGGCCCGCGACACCAATGATGAACTCGCCGAGGCGGTGCGCTCCCATCTGGCCCGATTCGGCGGGTTTGCGACGCTTGCCATGAAGGCTCCCGCAACGGCAGCTGCGGAGCTGGAGCGCTGCATCACCCGCCTCGGCTTTCACGGTGCCCGCCTCGATGGCACCACCGATGGCCTTTTTCTTGACGATCCGCGCTTCCTCCCGGTCTTTGAGGTCGCCGCTCATCTTGGAGTTCCCATCTATCTCCACCCCGCGCCGCCGCCCCAGCCGGTGCGCGAGGCCTATTATCCCGGCCTTCCCGGTGAACTCGGCTTCCTTCTCTCCATCGCGGGCTGGGGCTGGCACGCTGAGACCGGACTTCATACCCTGCGCCTCATCGTTTCCGGCCTCTTCGATCGCCTGCCCGCGCTGCAACTCATCATCTGCCACATGGGGGAAGGCTTGCCCTATGCGCTCGCCCGCTCCAGCGGCGTCCTCTCTCATGCCGCGCCGAATCTTCGCCATCTGGCCGCCGATTACTTCCAATCCAATATTCACTGCACCGCCAGCGGCTACTTTACCCTGCCGCCATTGCGCTGCGCCCTTGAGGTTGTCGGCATCGATCGCCTTCTCTTACGCTTACAGCCCCGACATACGCGGCCGGGCCTCGCTCGAGAGTCTGCCGAATATCCTCGGTGCAGATGACATTGCAAAGATCACTTACCGCAATGCCGAGCATCTGCTCAGTCTGCATCCAACTGCTTGAAGGTTCTCCTTGACCCCTCCTTCGCGGGCGTTAAGAAGTTATGCGGCAAGCGGCTGAGTACGAAAAGGCGTTGCATCGTTCTTGGCGGCGGTAGACTCATACTCAGAGAAAGCACGGAACTGCACGGGGCGCTATGATTTGGGCGATCCGCGCAGTCCCAGGAGGAGCAATGGATTACGTCAACCTTGGCAAGACCGGACTCAAAGTCTCTCGCATCTGTCTCGGCTGCATGACCTACGGAGAGCCTGCTACAGGCGAACTGAAACCCGGCAGACAGGCTTGGGCTCTGAACGAAGAACAGAGCCGGCCCTTTCTTCGCCAGGCGCTCGATCTCGGGATCAACTTCTTCGACACTGCCAATGTCTATTCAAGCGGCTCCAGCGAAGAGGTGCTGGGCCGGTTCTTGAAGGCCAATACCCGCCGTGAAGCAGTCGCTATCGCCACCAAGGTTCATGGCGTCATGCGCGACGAACCCAACGGCCATGGCCTTTCGCGCAAGGCCATCTTATTCGAAATTGATCAGAGCCTCCGCCGCCTTCAAACCGACTATGTGGATCTTTACCAGATTCACCGCTGGGACTACGAGACACCGATCGAGGAAACTCTGGAGGCGTTGCACGATGTGGTGAAGTCCGGCAAGGCGCGCTATATCGGCGCCTCGTCTATGTATGCATGGCAATTCACCAAAGCGCTCTATCTCGCCGACCTTCATGGCTGGACCCGTTTCGTTTCCATGCAGAATCATTGCAACCTACTCTATCGGGAAGAAGAGCGGGAGATGATCGGCCTTTGCCAGTCCGAAGGCATCGGGGTCATTCCCTGGAGTCCCCTGGCGCGTGGCCGCCTGGCGCGCCCTTGGCAAAGTGAAAGCACCAAACGCCATGAGACCGACCAGTTTGGGAACAAGATGTACTCGCAAACCGAAGATGCTGACCGCAAAGTTGTGGACCGCCTGGTGCAGGTCGCGGGCGAGCGTGGCGTCCCGCTTGCGCAGGTTGCGCTCGCTTGGCTGCTCGGCAAGCCGGCCATCACCGCGCCTATTGTTGGCGCAACCAGGCCGCATCATCTCGAAGATACTGTAGCGGCCCTCTCATTGCATTTGACGCATGAGGAGATAGCCTCTCTTGAGGAGCTGTATGTGCCTCATCCAGTGCTCGGTTTCAGTTAATTCGTAGCCTTTGCAGGCCGTGTCCAGGAGTCACAAACGTGATGAAGGATCTGCCTCTCTCGAAGATTCACCAGTTGCTCGAACCCGGCCCCGTGGTTCAGCTGACGACCGCCCACAAGGGCCGAGCCAACGTCATGACCAGCACCGGTGACAAGGGCTACTTTGTCATGGGTTTCCATGGCTATATGTATGCCTTGCTCGTGGTATCGCACTCCCAACGGGAAAGCCGCATTCAGCCGGCCAAGCTGTTCAGGCGTCAACCGGACCTTCAAGGCCCCGACGTTCTCTTCCAAATAGCGCGTGTGCTTGGTTCCCGGTATGGGACAATATCTTCACCCTCGGCGAGCACCCAGGCCAAGGCGGCCTGCGCCGGCGTACAGCCAACTCGACCACCTTGTCCGGTGAAGCGAAGCAGAGCTTTCTGGGCAGGGTAGTCTGCAAGTCTTCCTCCAGGAACTGGCAATGCTAGCCATGGCGGCACTGGAACGATATGTAGACCCGGTGCTGGGGATCCTGGCAGGCCATGGATTCAGCGTAGGCGAGTGTAGGGCGAATATTACCCACGATGCGACAAGCACCGGCGTATCGCATTTTCCATGAAGCCGACCAAGCTAAGGTCAAGGTCCAAAAGCCGACGCGTTTCGCTGAAGGCCTGCAGCCTGGCACTTTCAAGCATGAGTTGAATCAGCGTCGGATCCGGGCGGGACAAAGCGGGGAGGATCGCCAGTGGCCCAAGCTTTAGCCAATGTACTGGGGTCCGCCCGTTTAGCGACGACTCAGACTCAAGCTCCGATTCGCTCGTGATCCGCCCGGAACAAGGCCAAGCCCTCGGGAAGAAACCTTGCCAAATGCCGATTTTTCAGGATCGATCTCGTCAATATTCATTTAAGTTGTTGTAATTAAATAAGTTGCAACGTATTTTGATTGGGCGCTAAGTATATTCGCGCGCGCCCGTTTTGTGAACCTCCGTATTCACCTGCGGGACAATCTTGCTGCCCTGCTTGCCTATGAGGATGAAACAACCGGCTTCGGCGCTCGCTATTTGGATTTTCTCTAGCCGAGCGCAATCAATGCTTTGCATCTTTTCAGGTTCATATATTCCCAGCCTTTGCAGTTTGAAGTTCCTATGCCCCGGAGTCCGATTCGGCATTGCTTGGCAGCCATCGGCTGATTTTTGTTTACATCGCTTGTAACGAATTCCCAATTCCATGACTTTATTCATATGAATGCACAATCGAAGGACATTTCGCCCAATGAGTTCTCGCCTTTATCGAGGTCTATGTCTGTCTCTCCTGCTCGGGATGTGGGGATTTGCCGCCCCGGCGCAAGAAACGCTGTCGCTGCGACAAGCAATCGATCAGGCCTTGCAGCAGAGCCCACAAGCCGCAATCGCCCGCGCCGACTTGAGCGACACCAAGGCCGCGGCAGCCATGGCGCGCACGCAACTACTGCCGCAACTTGGCTTTACTGAAGACATTTCGCGTGGCAACGACCCGGTTTATGCTTTCGGCAGTCGTCTTCGGCAGCGGCAGTTCACGCAGGCCGATTTTGCGCTGAACGCACTGAACTACCCACAGCCGATCGGAAATTTCTCTACGCGCTTCTCGGGACAGTGGGTGGCGTTCGATTCTTTCAAGACGGAGCGGGAGATTCACCGTGCCGATTTATTCAAAGAAGGAGCCTCCTCCACCGCCAAAGCTGTGGACCAGCAGATCGTGATCCGCGTTGTTGAGGCGTATCAGCAGGTGCTCTATGCGCAGCGGGAGATCGACGTTGCACAGCACGAACAGGAGACTGCGGCAGCTCTGCTGACATCGGTGGGCGAACATGTGAAGGCGGGGCTTGTGGTGGAGTCGGACCAGATGTCGGCCGCGGTGAATGAGGCCGCGCGCAAAGAGGAGTTGATTGCGGCCCAGGGCGACCTGGAACTGGCGTGGGCGGCACTGCGCGAAGCGATGGGCGCGCCGGACCTGAACGCAAGCGCGCTCAAGCCAATTGAGCCGCATGTGTTTCCACAGGGCGCGCTGGAAGAGGAGATGGCGACGGCCGCAAAGACGCGCCCGGACCTGGCTGCGTTGGGAAAGGTGCAGTCGGCGCAGGCGTCCGCTGTGGGAGCGGCAAAGTCTGACTTCGGGCCCCGCGTAAGCGCCTACGGAAACTGGGAAGAAGATCGCACATCGTTTGGCGGCACGGGAGGCAACAACTGGGTGGCCGGCGTTCAGATCAGCGTAGACATTTTCCCAGCCGGCAAGCGCGCGCAACTGGCGAGGGAGAGCGCGGCAAAACAGAAGATCGACGCGCAAGTAACTGCTGCGCAGCAGCATCTGCGGCTCGAAGTGAGCCAGGCGCACATTCACCGGCAGACAGCGGCACTGCAACTGGAAACGGCACAGGCCGCAATGGATCAATCGGCTGAGAGTCTGCGCATTCTGAAGAACCGTTACAGCGCGGGACTTGCCACTATCACCGATTTGTTGCGAGCCGAGGACGCAGAGCGGCAGAGCCAATCCAATTACTGGCATGCGGTGTATGGAAATGCCATGGCCTATAGCCAACTTTTATACGCAACGGGGACTCTGACCCCCGATGCCGCGGAGGGACTGCAATGAAGTATATCTTTTCGGCAAGTTTGCTTGCCGTTTCCGTGGCGATGATCGCCGGCTGCCATGGCGGCGAAACTGCCGCAACGACAGGGACTGTGCAAACGATGCAGGCACGGGTTGTTGAAAGCCAGGAGCAAGAGGTGCCTGTGAACCTGCGATCGACGGGCACTGTTCATGCCAGGGAGACTGCGGTGGTATCGGCTCAGGTAATGGGCCGGGTTCAGCAGGTGCTGGTGCGTGAAGGAGACAACGTCCGGGCCGGCCAAACACTAGTGGTGCTTGACGACGCGGCATTGCGCGCGCAAGTTGAGCAAGCACAGGCGGGCGTGAAGGCTGCGCAGGGCGCCCAGGTTGCCGCACAGACCAATGCCGCATTGGCGCTGAGCACGCTGGGCCGGTACAAGCAGCTTGAATCGCAGAAGAGCGTGAGCGCGCAGGAGATGGACGAAGTGTCGCGCCGGTCCGAAGCGGCAGCGGCGAACCTCGATGCTGTGCGTGCGCAGACGAGCGCGGCGCGGGCGCAGGAGAGCGGGGCTCGCACAATGATGAGTTATACGCGGCTGGTCGCGCCGTTCGCAGGCGTGATAACGGCGCGGCAGGCAGATCCGGGAACGATGGCCGCGCCGGGCGTGCCCTTAGTACAGGTGGATCAGGCAGGAGCATTGCAACTTTATGCCACTGTGGATGAGTCGGCAATTGCCACGATTCACAAGGGGATGAAGACCCCAGTTGCGATCAGCGGCGATTCGTCTTCGAAGATCGCCGGTGTTGTTGCGGAGATTGTTCCTGCCGCTGACCCATCGAGCCACAGCTTTCTCGTCAAGATCAACCTGCCACCGCTGACCCAGCTGCGCGCGGGCATGTATGGGACGGCGGAATTTGCCAATGGCGTCCGGCAGGCGATACTCATTCCGCGCTCAGCGGTGGTTTTACGTGGCTCACTCTCCTGCGTGTATGTTCTCGACGGACGGGGGATCGCGCAACTTCGCTACCTCACTCTGGGCGCGGCGCAGGGCAATCTTGTAGAAGTTCTATCGGGCGTGTCTGCCGGTGAAAAACTCGTTGACGCACCTTCAGATCGGGACCTTGCCGGCAAGCGCATTGAGGTTCAGCCATGACGCAAGACATCGGAATAGCCGGGCGGCTGGCACATTCATTTCTTAACTCCAAGCTAACTCCGCTGTTCATTGCCGCATCGCTGGCCATCGGAATCTTCGCGGTCGCCATCATTCCCCGTGAGGAAGAGCCGCAGATCCTTGTTCCGATGCTGGACATCACCACCGCCATGCCGGGCGCATCCCCGGCCGAGGTGGAAGAGCGCGTTACGCTGCCCATAGAGAACCTGGTGCATCAGATCTCAGGCGTCGAATATGTATATTCGACGTCGATGCCAGGGCAGAGCCTGGTGATTGTGCGTTTTCTTGTCGGCACGGCGCAGGAGGACGCGCTGATCAAGGTCTATAGCAAGCTCTACTCGAACTTTGATCGCATGCCGCCGGGAGTTTCGCAGCCGCTGATCAAGGCTCGTTCCATTGACGATGTGCCGATCCTGGCCATGACTCTGTGGGGTGAGCATTACAACGGTTATCAACTGCGCGCCATCGCAAATGAGATGCAACACGACATCGCGCAGATCGGCGATGTGTCGGAGACGACGATCATCGGCGGTCTTCCGCGCACCATGCGCGTTGTGCTGAGTACGGAAAAGCTGAATGCCTACGGCCTGTCGCCGATGGCAATCGTTGGACATTTGCAAGCCGCAAACGCAAGTGTGCAGGCAGGAAACTTCTCTGAGAATAACCAGGAGGTCCGCGTCGACGCCGGCAACCTCTTCAACAGGCGCGAAGACCTGGAAGCCGTCGTGGTGGGCGTGGTTCGCGGGCATCCGGTGTACTTGCGCGACGTCGCCGACAAAATTGTGGATGACGCCGCGGAGCCGTCGGACTATGTGGTCTACGGAACGACGAACGCGGGCGCGACAGCATCGCAGGGAGCGCGCCAGTATCCGGCCGTAACGATTACGGTGGCCAAGCGCAAGGGAACCAACGCAACCGATATCTCGAATGCCGTACTCAAGCGTGTGCATGAGATGGAGGGCGTGACCATACCCAATGACGTAACGGTGACCACAACACGAAATTACGGAGAGACAGCGAAAAACAAGTCGGACGAATTGCTTGAACATCTGCTGCTGGCAACTTTGTCCGTGACCCTCCTCGTAGCGCTCTTTTTGGGGTGGCGCGAGTCGGGCGTCGTGCTGTTGGCTATTCCGGTCACGCTGGCGCTCACCATGTCAGTGTTTTACTTCCTGGGTTACACCATCAACCGCGTCACGCTTTTTGCTTTGATCTTCTCGATCGGCATTCTTGTGGATGATGCCATCGTCGTTGTCGAAAACATGGTGCGCCACTTCCGGTTGCCGGAGAATCATGGCCGGGCAATGAGTGAGGTCGCGGTGGAAGCAGTTGCCGAGGTTGGCAACCCAACCATTTTGGCAACCTTTGCCGTGATTGCGGCCGTACTGCCGATGGCTTTTGTGCGCGGGCTCATGGGACCGTATATGCGGCCCATCCCGGTGGGGGCATCCGCAGCCATGCTCTTTTCGCTGCTGGTGGCATTTGTGGTTTCGCCCTGGGCTGCCCTTCGTCTTGTTGGCCGGCATCTCGAAGGAGCCAAAATGCTGGAGCCCGAGGTCGAAAACTGGCGGACCATGGTCTATCGGCGCATCATGACTCCGCTGATTCGGTCTCCGCGCAATCGCATCCTGTTTTTCATTGGAGTGGCGATATTGCTTGTGGTCTCAATGGCGCTTGTGCCTCTGGGACTGGTGCGCGTAAAGATGCTGCCGTTCGACAACAAGAGCGAACTGCAGGTGGTTGTCAATATGCCCGATGGAACGCCGCTGGAACAGACGGCGCGCGTGACGCAGGCGCTGGGCGAAGAACTCGCGCGCCAGCCGGACGTGCTGAACTACCAAACCTACACGGGAACCTCCGGACCGTATAACTTCAATGGGCTGGTGCGCCACTACTACATGCGCCGCCAACCGAACCAGGCCGACATTCAGGTAAACCTGCTGCCTGCCAAGCAGCGCAGTGTGCAGAGCCATGCCATTGCCAAGCGGCTGCGGCCGTTGCTTGATGAGATAGGCAATCAGTATGGCGCACGCATTCAAGTCAGTGAAGTGCCGCCAGGGCCGCCAGTGATTCAGACACTGGTAGCCGAGGTCTACGGCCCGGATTTGGCTGGCCAGACTGAGGTTGCGCGACAAATCAAGTCGATCTTTCAGCACACTCCGGGCGTGGTTGATACCGACTGGTATGTCGAAGACCCACAACCACGGCTGGAAATCCGTGTGGATGAGGTGAAGGCGGCTGAGCATGGCATCGCAGTCTCTGACGTGGCCCGTGCTCTTGCGCTCGCCGTCACAGGCACGGAGGTCGGCCTGCTCCATGATCAAACCGCGCGGGAGCCCGTTCCAGCAATGGTCGAACTTGACCGCGCGGATCGCTCTTCCGAGCAGGGTTTGGACAATATTCGCCTGCCTGGCGCGGATGGTGGCATGGTGTCGCTGCGGGAGTTGGTCATCGTCGAGCACAAAACCATCGAACGCAGTATTTATCACAAGAACCTGCGTCGCGTGGTTTATGTCACAGGCGACGTGGCTGGAGCAGTGGAAAGCCCTGTCTACGCCATCCTGAAGATGAACAAGGAACTCGACCATCTCACGCTTCCGGCAGGATATACGCTGGCTCGATATAACGCGTCAATGCCGGAATCCACGGACCACTACTCGATGAAGTGGGACGGAGAATGGCAAATCACGATCGAGGTCTTTCGCGACATGGGACTGGCGTTCGCCGCCGTGCTGGTGCTCATCTACGTGCTTGTCGTCGGTTGGTTCCGCTCCTTCATTGTGCCGCTGATCATCATGGCCCCCATTCCTCTGACTCTGGTTGGCATCATGCCGGCGCACGCGATGCTGGGCGCATTCTTCACGGCCACGTCGATGATCGGCTTTATTGCGGGCGCCGGCATCATCGTGCGCAATTCGATTATTCTCGTCGACTTCATCGAACTTCGCATCCGCCAGGGAATGCCGCTGGCCGAAGCGGTGATCGACGCCGGAGCGACTCGCTTCCGTCCAATGCTTCTGACCGCAACGGCGGTCGTTGTCGGTGCCAGCGCGATTCTTACAGACCCCATCTTTCAAGGGCTTGCAATATCACTGATTGCCGGAGCAGTGGCTTCGACTTTCCTCTCGTGGCCGACCATTCCTGTGCTTTACTACATGGTTCACGCGCGGCATCAAGCCGGGCCTGGACATCAACCTGAAACCGAATAAGGAGATTCCCTATGACCGTCGAACGCGGTGTACGTCTGATGGCAGGCGTCGTGGTGCTGTTGTCACTTGCGCTTGCGCATTACGTTTCAATCTATTGGTTATGGCTCACGGTTTTTGTCAGCCTTAACCTTCTTCAATCGGCATTTACCAACTGGTGTCCCGCGATGGCCATTTTTCGCGCCATGGGCATGAAAGATGCGGGCTGCTGCGGAGGGAAGTGAGAACAACATGAATGATCGGCTGATGAACGCATCGCTGGCGGACAGGCTCGACGATCCGGAGCGCTTGCTCTGGCTTCCGCCAGCCGTAGTGATTGGCGCATTGTCACTCCAATCCGGTGACTCGATTGCAGACATCGGCGCGGGAACTGGGTACTTCTCGTTGCCCCTTGCTCAAGCAGCAGGGCCGCTTGGCTTGGTATACGCGGTAGATTGTCAGGCTGAAATGCTTGGGCACCTACAGTCCAAACTGGATAAGGGAAGCATATCCAACATCCGCGTAATCAATGCAGATGCAGATTCGACCGGGCTTCCAAACGCATCTTGCAATCTGGTTTTCATGGCAAATGTGTGGCACGAGTTTGCGGACTGCCTCACCGTTTTGTTGGAGGCTAAACGCCTTCTGAAGAGCGGTGGACAAATCGCTATTCTCGATTGGCGGCCGGATGTGGAACCCGAGCATGGGCCTCCACTCCATCATCGCCTTAGCGCTTCAGATGCCACTGACACCGTGCTATCCGCTGGTTTCATTGCGGTCAAACAGAGCAATATCGGAAAATACTCATGGTTCGTTCAGGGAAACATCGATAAAGAGAGCGAGCAATGACTCCGCGCAAGAGCACAGCCAGAGCCACTGCTTCTCCATCAAAGTGGAGCGAGCATCTGAAAGATGAAGTTTACCGACAGATGTACCGATTGGAGGCAAGCCGTCCGGGTGCCGAATTGGCTCTCGCGATTGCCTTGTTGCGAGCCTGGATTGCTTCGAATTCCGAAGCGGAGATGCCGCAATCGCGCGAGTGGCTGAAGAAAATCTGCCCGATTTGCCTTGAAATGATCGAAGCCACGCAGATTGCGAGCGATGCCGAGCGGCAATGTATTCAATGAAATCGGCTTACTGGGCGGCCACAATCTGTGCCGCTCTGCTGTAGGAGCCAAGATCGAAGACATTGACATAACCCAAGCCGCTCAGTATTTTCTTCGCCTTGGCGCTTCGCATCCCCCCTTGGCAATGCAGCAGCAACACCTGATTCTTATCACTCAGGGGCAGAGGCGCTCCAGATTCAATCTGTTGAAGAGGAATATTGCTCGCATTTGGCAGATGGCCCGCGCTGAATTCGGCGGGAGTGCGCACATCGATCACCAATGCTCCATTCTTGAGATATGCCTGCGCAGCCTCAGGTGAGATTAGGCTGGATTGGCCACGCAAGAGCGCGCCTCCCGCAATTGCCACTATCGCACAACCTATGATCCAACTCATTGTGCCAACCCTCCATTTTGTCAATTCAAAACGAACACGCCCGAGTCCCGCAAAGCCGCGCAGAGCAGCGAAAAGATATCTCCGGGAGCAAAAAACGGGTGCGAATGCTCTTATCTTGAGAGTAACAGTTCAACAAAGGGCTTAGGCGCCAAGAGCATCCTCCTTGCGGATACCAATGCCTATTATGATTGGATGCTTCCCAGATACTTCAACGCGAGGAAGGTTGCCCACGCATGTGCAAGTTCAGTTCCATCGGAGGAGCTTACTGAACCTCGCATAATATAGTGTCAATATTAGACATATAGCAGTAAGCTATAAGGC
>Ga0255348_1000358_pt1 | contig 20600 bp, 22 predicted proteins | sample CBST25v5metaG_FD_189945 | JGI IMG/M metagenome (GOLD analysis project Ga0255348, IMG submission 189945) | Peat soil microbial communities from Stordalen Mire, Sweden - C.B.S.T-25.v5 | ecosystem: Environmental > Terrestrial > Soil > Wetlands > Peat | place: Sweden: Norrbotten County, Stordalen... | reverse complement strand
CCTCCCCCCCCCCACACCCCCGGGGGGTATATGTTTTGAGCTATATCCGCTGAATTTTGCGGATCAATCCGCTTCTGAGCCACTCGACAAATTCCATGGAGATACAAGATGTGTTAGGGCGCGAATTCAGTCTGAAGGCAATTTTGCAAGTAGTTCACTTGTTCAGAGGTTCCCTAGGACTACAGTTGTACTTGTTGGGAATTGCCCTGTTCCGGGCCTGAATGCCCTGATTATTCAACCGCTTTTCAGGGCGCTAAAGCGCCCTGCTCCGTTGAAAGACAGCCGAACCGACTTTCATGCCTGGGGGCGACCCGCAGAGCCATTGATACTCCCTCCGGCAAGGCAATTTACAACTGTAGTACTAGGCCGCCAAGGCTGGTTGGGGTTTGTGGTTTCCCACCCTGGGCGCAAAGAACAAAGACGCGCCGAGGGTGGGGCGCCCAGCATCATTGTTTAGGACAAGAGCAATCATGACAACGACCGGAGCCAGGCCACCGAACGCAAAAGACGAAGCCAGCGCGGCTCAGGCCGTGCGGCATCTTTTCGATGCAATTGCGCCCAGGTATGACCTGCTGAACCACGTTCTCTCGGCCAATGTGGACCGATTGTGGCGGCGGCGGGCGGCGCGGCGCTTTCGCGCGGTGCTGGCCCAGCCGGATGCGGCGGTACTGGACGTCTGCTGCGGCACGGGCGACATGACCATGGCCCTCTTGAAGCGCCGTCCGCGCGGCGCGCAGCCGATTGTCGCGGCGGATTTTTCGCCGGAGATGCTGAGCCGGGGCGCGAAGAAGTTCGGCCAGCCGGGCGTGGGCGCGCGTGAGGCTGGGGCGGCGTACGCGGTGCCACTGGAGGCCGACGCGCTGCATCTTCCGCTGGAATCGGAGTCGCTGGACCTGATCGTGACAGCCTTTGGTTTCCGCAATTTGGCCAACTACGAGGCCGGCCTGCGAGAGTTTCATCGCGTGCTGAAACCCGGCGGGCAGTTGGGCATTCTGGAGTTCAGCGAGCCGGGCGGGCTCCTTGGCAAGGCCTACGCAGTCTACTTCCACCGCGTGCTGCCGGTGATCGGGCGGCTGGTCTGCGGCCGGGCTGGGCCGTACAATTATTTGCCTGCGTCGGTGGGCCGCTTCCTTCGGCCAGAGGAGATGCTCGGACTGATGCGGGCAACTGGCTATGAGCAGTGCGCGTGGCAGCCGTACACCTTTGGCATCGCCGGGTTGTACACGGCGGTGCGCGGCGCTGTAGCCTAGATAAGCCATGACTCCAGCCGCCGAAAGCGTCCCTCTCTTTTCCGCTGAGAAGCGGCGCGTGGCGCTGTATTCGATGCTGGCAGCGGCGGCAATGACTGTGCTGAAACTCGTGGCGGGCCTGCTGTCGCACTCTCTGGGCGTGCTGTCGGACGCGGCCCACTCCGGACTGGACCTGGTGGGCGCGACGCTCACCTTCTTTTCCGTCCGGGTGAGCGACAAGCCAGCCGACGAAGACCACACCTACGGCCACGGCAAATTCGAGAATATTTCCTCGTTCTGCGAAGTCATTCTGATGGCCGGCTCCAGTGTGTGGATTATTTGGGAGGCAATTCGCCGGATCATCCACCCTGGCAAGGGATTGCAAAATCTGGCGTTGCCGGCCGCCGTGGTGCTTTGCTCCATCGGCGTGGACTTCTGGCGCTCCAGGCAACTGCGCAAGGTGGCCGAGCAAACCGGCTCTCCGGCGCTGGCCACGGACGCTTTTCACTTTGCCTCGGATATCTGGTCGTCGCTGGCGGTGCTGGCTGGGCTGGGCGCCAGTTGGGCGGGCATTCGTTTCGGCATCGGGGGGCTGCGCTACGCCGACCCGCTGGCAGCGGTGGTGGTTTCGCTTATGATTCTGCGCCTGACTTTGCTGCTGGGCCGCGAGGCGGTGAACGTGCTGCTGGATGAGACTCCAGCCGAGACACAGAGGCAGCTGATCGAAGAAGTGGCGCAGGTGCCAGGGGTGCTGTCCGTGGAGCAGGCGCGGCTGCGGCGGGCCGGAGCCAACTTTTTTGCCGACCTGACGCTGGCGCTGCCGCGGCGCTATACCTTCGAGCACACTGAGGATCTGGTGGAAGCAGCCAAGAAGGCTGTGCGTCGCGTATTGCCCCAGGCCGATGTGGTAATTCACACTGTACCCCGGCAGGCAAAGGCGGAGAGCATCTTCGACCGCGTGCGGGCGGTGGCCGCGCGTCACAATGTTTCGGTCCACGAACTGAGCGCCCGGTCGTATCTGGGACGGCTGCGCGTGGAGCAGCACCTGGAACTGGACGAGACCCTCCCGCTGCTGGAGGCGCACAACTTTGTGACCGCGATGGAAACCGAGATTCTGCGCGAGGTTCCGGAGGTGGACACCGTGCTGACGCACATCGAGAGCGAGCCGGCCACCATTGAGCAGCCCGAGGAACTGGACTTGGTGGACCGTCAGATCGAGCTGGCGATGCGCGCGACGGCCGCGCAAATTCCGGAGATTGCGGATGTGCATGAGGTTGAGGTCCGGCGCCAGGGCGAGCACATCTATGTTGCCTGCCACTGCACGCTGCCCGACGAGATGACGATGCAGCGGGTTCATGGAGTGATTACCGAGTTCGAGGATCGCTTCCGGAAGCAGTGCCCGGAGATCGACCGTGTAACGATCCACCCCGAGCCTGCAACGGATAACTCGCGGTGAGAGAGATGGGTGGCAATAGAATAGCTGCTAACTCGCTGAGTTTTTCATGCCGGTGCATGGAGGTAGATCGATGACGGTGGATGAAGCCAACAAGGAAAAACCAAAAGAACGCAAACAGATTTTTGCAATCGCCGATCCATCATATTTGCTGTTGTTTGGCGTGTGCGTTTTTGAGTATACCTTTATCAAATTCGTGTGGCTTAAACCAAGTCAGACAACTGATTTGTTCATGAAAATCTGCCTACAGATTTTGGTCCTTGGACCGATATACGATGGATTGATTGCACGCACTAAGATGGGGAAAAAGTTGAAGGCGGGCGAAATAAGCTCTGCTTACGCTTCCGATCTCGGCTCTTGGTTAGTCTTACAGCCTTTATCCGTGTATATCACGTTCATGCTTCTTGTTTTATTCGCTACGCATTAGCGCGAAGCAACTTTCTCTTTCAGCGCGCTCTGCACAATGTACGAGGAGCGGGAAAGCCCCTTGGAGCGGGCGCGGCGGTCGATCTCGGCAATCTGGCTTTGGCGGGCGGTGATGTTGATGCGGACGGTTCTCTCCGGCTCGCGCAGTTCGGTCAGGAAAGCAACCGCGCCCTTCATGGCTGGATCGCCGTGCAGGTCGTCGAGGGTCGAGGGCTTGGGAATCGCCTCGCCGTCCTCGCGCATACCGGCCACATGAAATGCAAGAGCCTGCGCAGCCATGCCGCGCGCATCCTCCAAGCTGGAACCGGCGGTGATGCAGCCGGGAAAGTCTGGGAAGCTGACGCCGTAATCCGAGTTCTTGTCTTTGTGAAGATAGGCGATGTATTCCATGGTTGCTCCTTTACCTGAGCTTGAGGCCGGATTGTTTTTCGATGCTCCGGAGGGTCCCCTCGGGAACATCTCTTTGTGGGTAAACAACCGTAACCCGTCCCAGCTTGACCGGATGCTTGAATTGCTTGTGACTTCCCGCCTGCGCAACCTCGAACCAGCCGTCCTTTTGGAGTCTGCGAATGACTTCACGGCTGTTCATCGCGGCGCATCCTTCCGCTTTAAGAATACACATTTTGTATACACTCATCAATGATCGGAAACGCCCAAGAGGGTAAACTCATGGTCAAGCGCAAGATTGTCTTCGCTAAAGGAGAGCCCAGATTATGAGGGTGCGTCCGATAGTCAATTTCTTCCAGGTGGCGTGGCTGGTGATGATGCTGGTGGCTGTGGCGCTGCTGGCGGCCATCACCACCATGCACTTCGCCATTCACGGCGCGGAGGTCACCGTGCCCGCGCTGAAGGGCATGACCGTGGCCGACGCGCGCAGCCAGACCTCGGGGCTGGGGCTCGATCTGGACGTGGACAACCGCTACTACTCCGGCGATGTGGCCGCCGGACACATTCTTGCGCAGTCGCCCGCGCCGGGAACGGTGGTGCGGCGGGAGTGGCACATGCGCGTGGCCGAGAGCCTGGGACCGCAGAAAGTGGATGTGCCGGAAACCGTGGGCCAGGAAGAGCGCGTGGCGGCGCTGAATCTGCGGCGCGTGGGTCTGGAAGTGGGCATGACGGCGCGGCTGCCGTATGGCAAGGCGGCTGAGGGAACGGTGCTGGCCCAGGATCCGCCGGCCCACGCACAGGGCATTGCGCGGCCCAGTATCAACCTGCTGCTGGCCGCCCCGGAAGACGATGCGGCCGACGGCTTTGTGATGCCTGATCTGACCGGCCTGCCGGTAGTCAGCGCGCAGGCGGAACTGACCCGTGTGGGCGTCAAGTCCGCGCCGCCGCGGTTTGTGGATGTGCCGGTAGCGCCCATGGGCAACGGAAACGCGGCTCCCAGGCTGCCCGTGAAGCCGGGCGCGGTGACGGCGCAGCAGCCCCCTGCCGGAGCGCGCGTGGACCAGAGCACGCAGGTGAAGTTGACAGTAGCGAAGTGAGGAAAGCAGGGAATAGGGGTCAGGGATCAGGGCCGGCGCTGCTTTCAGGCTGTTTTCTCGATCATGCAAATGAAGAAGGCGTCGGTGTGAAATGCGCCGGGCAGTAAGCGGAGCGCGCCTTCGGGCGTAATGCTGCCGCGCAGTCGCTCCGCTCCGGAATCGGTAAGAATGCCCTCGTCAAGCAGTTCGCCGATGCGGTCGCCAAGCGAAACCATGCGGGCATTTGGCGTTGCGGCCAGCACTGCGGCGATGACCTGCTCGTTTTCTTCCGGCTCCAGCGAGCAGGTGGAGTAGACGGCGCGGCCGCCGGAGCGGATGGCGCGTAATGCCGCGGTCAAAATCGCACGCTGGCGTTCGGACTGGCGGGTCAGCTCTTCGGGGCGCAGGCGATGGCGAATCTCCGGGTTGCGGCCCAGCGTTCCGGTGCCGCTGCATGGGACGTCGGCCAGAGCCAGATCGAAGACTGAATCTTCCGTGAGAGCGGCGGCATCGGCCCGGCGGCATTCGATGCGTTCGCCAAGAAACGCCAGCCGTTTCTGCAATTGATCGAGTCTCGGCGCGCTGGCTTCAGAGGCGACAATGCGGGCCGCTGGGTTGCGCTCGGCCAGAATGAGTGTTTTTCCGCCCGGCGCCGCGCAGGCGTCGAGAACGCTTTTTACTTTTTGGCCGGGATTCATGCCGGCCAGCTCGGCCACCAGTTGCGAGCCTTCGTCCTGAAGCCGTACACAGCCCTCGCGGAAGGCTTCCGTCGCGGTCACATCGCCAGAGACGACGGTGCGTGCGGCGGCAAGCAGTTCGCCGGCTTCAAGCGCAATACCGGCCTGGGTGAGTTCGGCTTCGACCTCTGGGCTGGCAAGGCGCACTGCGAGTACAGGCTGGCTCTGGCCGTGGCGGCAGATCGCCTGCGTCGCCTCAAGGCCGTAGAAATTGATCCAGCGCTCAACCATCCACGCGGGGTGGGCCTGGGCGAGCGCGAGTTCGGCGGCGGATTCCTCAGGGAGCATTTCCTCGACCGCTAAAGCCGGATCCATCTTGACTTGTCTCTTGGCGCGGCTGAAGCCGTGGCCTTTCAAAACAAGCCGCGCCATCTCGACTTGCGGAGTGATGGCGAGCTTGCGCAGCACGGCGTTGACCATGCCGGAGGCGAAGCGGTGGCCGGAGTGCTTGGCCAGCTCGACGCTCTCGTCAATCGCGGCGCGGGCGGGAATGCGGTTCATGTGCAGCAACTGGAAGGCGCCCATGCGCAGAGCGATCAGAATCTCGGCGTCCAGTTTTGCATTGGGGTGAGAGAGCAGAGCGAGAATCTGATGGTCGAGCTGAATCTGCCAGCGCAGCACGCCCAGCACCAGCGCCGTGGCCAGATTGCGGTCGGGGGCCGAAAGCGCGTTGACGGCTTTCTCGCGCAGCAGATCGTCGGAGTGAGACTGGCCGCGCTCGACGGCTAAAAGGATATTGAAGGCTGCCTTGCGGGCTGCGGAGATAGCTGCCTTCGGCTTAGGACTTGAATTCCTGGGGGCTTTCATCTCCTTCAGTATCGAGGAACCGCTTCACCATTGCCAGGAATTCGTCGAAGCACAAGAACATCGTCGCATGACCGCCGTTCTGGTACGTATGAACCAAGGCGTTGGGGTAGGTTTGGCGCAGAGCCTGCCGGCGGCGCTGGCTGATGACATCTGTATCAGATTCGGCGATGAGAATCTTTCCTTTCCAAACCTCCAAATCTTGCGGCGTGAAGTGAAACCGCCGATGGTAATCAAGCTGGATTCGGATGTTGGCAAGCAGATCGGCCTTGGTGATCCGGATGGAAAACAGCTCATCGAAATATGCGCTCCAGAAAGCGCGATCCTCTTCGGTTATGGCCAGCGCCCTGGGCATGGAGCGGCGCAGGAGCGCGGCTGTGGCTGACCAAGGAAGCGCTTCCGCAATCCAACTGAATACTCGCACAGACGGCACAAGATAGCGCAAAGGAACGCCGCAATTCGATAGGATCAGATGGCTGATCCTCTCCGGGTACTTGCGCACGAAGACCTGGGCAAGCGCGCCTCCGAACGACGCGCCCAGAATCGCCGTCTGCCTGATCTTTTCGGCATCAAGAATGGCGCGCAATCCGCCGGCCAGTTGCTCAATCGAATCGACGCGCGGGTAAGCCGGATAAATAATGCGGCAGCAGCCGCTGATCGCCAGCGCAAACTCGAAGCCTGTGTCGTTCACCAGTTCGCCGCCGGGAATTGCCAACAGCGCCGGGACTGCCGAGCCGATAACTCGATACCGCCATTCAACTGCTCCGTCGCGAACGGTTTTTTCTGGAAAGCGGCGCCGGAAGTCTGCCAGAGCGGCGGCTTTGGGAGTTGAAACATTCCCGTAAAACTGCGCGGTATTCACTTTGGAATCAGGATGATTCATGGTGAGGTTGCTTTCGCGGAGTCTTCCAGAGTCTGCTTCCGAATGAGAGTGGAGCGTGATCAGGAACAGAGTACCACTGAACGCATCGGTTGAAAGATACTCTGAATCTATGGGCTTGCAGCCCGTACTCTTCAACTTCCATGGTCTATGATTGCGCCGCAGCCCCGAGGCGCTCGGAAGCCGTGAGCGCGGCCCCGCGCAGAAACTCGGCTGCAGGAAGGCGCTTTTTGCCTTCGAGCTGAACTTCGACCAGTTCGAGCCAGGTATTCTCGGCGCAGGCAACAAAAAGGCGGCGGCATTCGACATGGATTTGGCCTGGCTCGGCGGAAGCGGGAGCTGTGAAGGCGGAAGCATCAGCGATGGCCATGCGGTGAACGATCAGCTTTCTGCCCGCAAGCGTAGTGAATGCGCCGGGCCAGGGCTGAAAGCCGCGCCAGCGATTCTTCAGCTCTGTTGCCGAGCGCGCGGCAAAGTCCATGCGCCCGTCTTCGCGGTCGAGCAGCGGGGCGAAGCTGACGCCCGCGGGAGTCTGCGGCCTGGGCTGAATGCTCCCCTCGGCCAGGTCGTCCAGCGTCTTGACCACCAGCGGCGCGCCGTCCTCGGCGAGCAGGTCAAACAAATCCGCCGCGGTCTGGTCAGGACCGATGGGCTGTGTCTGCTGGAGCAGAATCGGCCCGGTGTCGAGGCCCTCGTTGAGCAGCATGGTGGTGTTGCCGGTGAAGGCGTCGCCCATGGCCACGGCCCACTGGATGGGCGCCGCGCCACGGTATTTCGGAAGCAGGGAAGCGTGCAGGTTGACGCATCCCTGCCGCGGCAGCTCAAGCATCCAGGTCGGGATCAGGCGGCCGTAAGCCACGACGACAATGGCCTCGGGAACAATCGCTTCAAGCCGCGCGCGAAACTCCTGGTTGTTGCGGATTCTTTCCGGCTGCGTGACGGGAAAGCCAGCGGCGAGAGCGGCCAGCTTGACGGGCGGAGCAGTGAGTTGACGGCCGCGGCCCGCGGGACGGTCCGGCTGCGTGACGACCAACGCAATTTCATGGCCTGCCGCTTGCAATGCCTTCAGCGTGGGCACGGCAAACTGCGGAGTTCCGCAAAAAACCAGCTTCATGCCTCTACCACTTGCCTTCGCGCTGCAACTTGCGAATCTTGCGCTGTACCAGATCGCGCTTGAGCGCGCTCATGCGAAAGATGAACTGTATGCCGTCGGTATGGTCGATCTCATGCTGGAAGCAGCGCGCCAGCACATCTTCACCGTCCATCTCGAACCATTTGCCTTTTTCGTCCTGGGCGCGGATGCGCACCTTGGCCGCGCGCGTCACCTTCTCCTGGATGTCAGGGAAGCTCAGGCATCCTTCCAGTTCGTATTGCCTGCCCTCGCTGACGATGATTTCGGGATTGATAAGCACAAGCTTGTCTTCAGGCTTCTGGCCCACGCTCAGGTCGATGACCAGCAGGCGCTTGGCGATGCCTACCTGCTGCGCGGCCAGGCCAATGCCCTGTCCTGCGTACATGGTCTCAAACATGTTTGCGATCAGCTGGCGCAACTCTGCATTGAATTCGGTGATGGGCTCGCCGGGCTGCGCCAGCACCGGATCAGGATATTTCACAATCTTAAGAATCATTTCAGCCTGCTAATATCTCCGTATTTGTTCGATGTATCCGGCGAAATTCCGTCGCAACTCGACAAGAGAATCGCCTCCGAACTTTTCCTGCGTCAGGCGCGCGATGGTCAGCGCCACCATGGCTTCGCCTACCACTCCGGCCGCGGGCACAACGCAGATGTCACTGCGCTCATAGCTGGCGCTGGTGGCCTCGCGGGTGTCGAAACGCACTGATTCCAATGGCTTGCGCAGCGTGGAAATGGGTTTCAGATAGCCGCGCACCACAATGTCTTCGCCGTTCGAGATGCCGCCCTCGATGCCGCCGGCGTTGTTGCTTGGCCGGGTAAAGCGCGTGGGCTTGCCAGTCTCTTCGGCGGCGTAATGGATGGGATCGTGAACCTGGGAGCCGAAGCTGGCTGCGGCCACAACGCCGTGGCCGATTTCGACGGCCTTGACCGCCTGCACGCTCATCATCGCCCCGGCAAGCTGACCGTCCAGCCGCTCGTCCCAGTTGGCATAAGTGCCCAGGCCGGGTGGGACGCCATGCGCCACCACCTCGAAGACTCCGCCCACGGTGTCTTTGGTGCGGGAAGTCTCCCCGACCTCTTCCTTCATGCGGGCTTCGGTCGCCTCATCCACGCAGCCAAGGAAAACCTCGTCGCGGGCGTTCAGGGCGGCAATTTCTTCCCACGTGGCGTTGCGCTCCAGCGCGACGCGGCCTATGCGGATCACGTGGCTGGCCACTTCAATGCCCAGCGCCCGCAGCATCAGCTTGGCCAGAGCCCCTGCGGCCACGCGCGCCGTGGTCTCGCGCGCCGAGGCGCGCTCCAGCACAAAGCGGGCGTCTGGAAGGTCGTACTTGAGGGCTCCGGCCAGATCGGCGTGACCGGGACGCGGCGAGGCCACCACCGGATGGAGCGCGGGATCGCCCGCCTCAACCGGGAGCTTCGCTTCCCAGTTCTTCCAGTCGCTGTTGATGATTTCAATGGCGATAGGCGTGCCGATGGTCTTGCCCTGGCGAACGCCGCTGAGAATGTGCGCCTTGTCGGTTTCAATCTTCATGCGCCCGCCGCGCCCATAGCCCTGCTGACGCCGCCACAGTTCGCGGTTCACAAATTCCAGGTCGATAGGCACACCGGCAGGCATCCCAGAGACCAGCGCAATCAGCGCCTCCCCGTGCGACTCCCCGGCAGTTGAGAAACGAATCATCTTCTTCTAATTGTAACGGGAAGAGGCAGAAAGCAGGGAGCAGAGATCAGGGATCAAGTGCTCTTCAGGCCAGAGGAATGCTCCACTCCCGCAGCGTCTCAGCCTTTTGCGGCAGGAGTGGTTACAAAGGCGGCGGCCACTTGTGTTTTGTAGTAAGATTTCCTTGTATCCTTGAATGAGGCGAATCATGCTGGCCAAATTGACCGTCAAAAACCAACTCACCCTGCCCAAGGCGGTCGTCACGCGCTTCGGCGGAGTGGAGTACTTCGATGTCAGCACGGATGGTTCCGCGATCACGCTCAAGCCACTGCGCCTGAGCAAGGCCGATGAAGTGCGGGAGTACCTGGCTGGCTTAGGCATCACCGAGCAGGACGTTACCGATGCGGTTGCATGGGCGCGTGAAAGCCGGTGACCGGACTCCAGCGGCAGCGGGTTGTTTTCGACACAAACGCGGTTGTTTCGGCGCTTGTATTCAGGGCTGGACGCTTGGCGTGGCTGAGGGAACACTGGCGTGAGCGGCGCGCAATAGCCCTCGTCTCCGGCGCGACAGTTACGGAACTGAAATCGGTTCTCGGCTACCGCAAGTTCAAGTTGAGCGCCGAATTTCAATACGAACTGCTGGGGGATTACCTCGGCTACTGTGAAACCATCGAAGTGAAGGAAACTTGCCCGGTTCTTTGCCGCGACGCCAAGGATCAACCTCTGCTCGATCTGGCCGAAAGCGGCAAGGCAGACGTGCTCGTGACGGGCGATGCTGACCTGCTGGCGCTGGCCGGACAAACGGCGTTTGTCATCGAGACGCCGGAAGACTACAGAAACAGAATCCTCGGCGCGGAACCAATTCTGTAATTTTCGTCTCACAAGTTCGAGAATCCGGTTTTAGAGCACCCGGCTTTCGACTGGTCAGGCATGAGCCACCAGCCCACCTGCCAGTTGAAGCCCCACTCCATGATTCAATCGCCGTTTCTCTCTGTCGCAATGATTTCCCTGATTAAGTGGTCAGGGACATCGTTTGGGAAGTGTTCCTTATCCACAAGAGCACACAAACCATCTTCAATGCCCGCAAAATCCTGGCTATGCAGCTTCTCATCGTCTTCGACGTCATTGAGAGGTAATTTGCTCCGGTAACTTTGGAGAACTTCTTCCAGCGCGTGCAAGGGAAGGTTGGATGATGCCGTCTTGAGTGTTTCGGAATTCGCATCAGTACAGTCGATCATCAGGATGATCTCGAAAAGTTGCTTGTGCTGCTCGGAAGTAAGCTCTGGATGCAAGGCACAGTATTCCGCATATACCGAGGCGATATGCTCCCAGACCGCCACCTCGCATGATGGGTGGGAATCTCTTTTAAAGTCATCCAACCAGGAACCCATAGAGCCCGGCCATGCTTGCAACAAAGAAGCGCGTACCAATCTGATACGCCCGACCAAATCCGGCGGAAGAGTGGTATGCTGCGTGGGAGATGACCTAATTGTCGTCGGATCCGAGAATTCAACCTTTGCGTCTTGGCGCATTTCGAGGAGTGCGCGCCTTCGAGCTATACGCTGAAACAGCTCAGGCCGAATCAGCTCGATGACCTTCACCGCAATTTGAAGAGGAGTAAGTCCCGTCGAATCTATGGCTAACTTATCCGCTAACGGAGGACTAAACCTGAGTATGTCTTCCTTGGCGATTTTATACCAGATAGGCAAGATAACAGTGCGACCTGCGATCTCTCTGGCAGTCAGTCCTCTGAGTTCGTACTCAGGCCATCTTTTATCTAGGAAACTCGGCGACAGTACCACTAAACCAAAACGGGATCGCGCTAAGCCTTCATCTATACTTCTGCTCAAGCTGTCGCCAAGCGAAAGTGTGAAGCGGTCATACCATACCTTGAGGCCGAACTCCGCTAGCGCTGCGGCGAGCGGCTCAACAAACGCTGCCTTGTCTTCGGAGGCATGGCAGACAAATACATCCCAACGCGCTTTCGATGTTGATGTTAAGGACCTTCTTTTTTGGGAAGGCATTCGGGACTCCTTCGGATGGTGAGTATTCCTAGGTCTTACATACATTTTCCCTTGCGCGTCCTCAACGAATTACATCTTACGAGTTGGGCTTCTGCAGATTAGCACTCAAAAGTCGACATTGCGCAAGTTTCCCATGTTCGGGAGTTGTTTCGACGGCGTAACAAGCAATTTGGTGGAAATCTGCTTGCCTTGGCGCTTATCAGCCTGTGGCGAAAGTCCAAAAAGCCGAAAAACATTCCTCAGAGGTTGAAGCCCTTCTTCTGTTATCAAGCAGATACGGCACGACTAAAGTCATGCCCTTTCAAAACCGGACCTTCACTACTTGCTGCTAATCTCTAACCCCTGCCTCTCCCAGCCACCGCTTGGTGTTGAGCAACTGCCGCTGATCGAGCGACCAGACTTTGCCGGTCAGCTCGTCGGCTGGCTTGCCTTCGCGGATGCACTTGTCGAATTCGCTGGTGATGGCTTGCATCTTGGCGTCCAGGTCGTCAATGAAGCTGAGAGCCAGGGCCTCGGGGATCATGGGCAGCTTGGGCGAGCCGAACTCGAGCTTGCCGTGGTGCGAAAGAATCATGTGCAGGACAAGCGTCTTGAGCTTCGGCGGAAAGCTGGGCAGCTTGTCCATGGCGCGCTCGGCCAGAACCGAGCCGATGTGAATGTGGCCCAGCAGGCTGCCTTCGATGGTGTACTCGAAGCCGGTTACCCAACTTAATTCGCGCACCTTGCCGATGTCGTGGAGGATGACGCCAGTCAGCAGCAGGTCGCGGTCGAGCAGCGGATAATGTCTGGCGATGCTGTCGCCGAGCGCGAGCAGGCTGACGACGTGCTCCAGCAGGCCGCCCAGCCAGGCGTGGTGAAGCTGCTTGGCCGCCGGGGCTTCGCGGAAGGCGGCGGAAAGCTCCGGGTCGTTAAACATGCTGGTCATGAGCAGCTTCAAGTCGGGGTTGGCGAAGCTGTCAACGACACTGACAAGCTGGCGCCAAAGCTCGGCCACGTCGCAGCTGGTCGAGGGCAGAAGGTCGGTCTTGTCCACCTCATTGGGCAGGGCCACGCGCAACTGGTCAATCTTCATCTGCACGCGGTCGTCGAAGTGGCTGGCCGAGCCGCGAACCTTCACGGTGTCGCCCTTCTCGAAGTCCTTGGCGATGCGCGGGTCAGAGGGGTCCCAGACGCGGCCTTCGATCTGGCCGGTCTTGTCGCCCAGAATAAGGTTCAGGTAGGGTTTGTTGGTCTTGGTGGTGCGCTGCTGCCTGGCGAGGACGAGAAAGAAGCCATTGAGGAGCGCGCCCTCGTTGAAGTTGGCTAAGTCGGCAATATAGATGTCTTTCATAGGGATGACCATGGCACAAAGCAAAAGCGTACAAAGAAGTTGCGCGCGCCGCTGCCGTGCGCGTCAAGAATAGCACTCCAGCGCGATTGAAACATTGATAAGAAAACACAAAGGCATCCAGGCACGCATCGCGGTTCACGCGATTGCCCAGCCGTCCCAACGCCAACGCGCGCGCCGGGGTGGAAGAGAACCGGAACCGTGCCGCCGGGCACTCCCGGTTGTGTGCCGGTATGAGATAATCTCCAATGGAATTCTGCGTGGACAATTTCATGAGCGCTACGATGCAGAGCGATTCCATTTCGCTGTTGGAGTCTCTCGCCCAGACGAAGTTTGCTGATTGCTATCAGTGCGGCAAGTGCACGGCCGGCTGTCCGCGTTCGGCGCATATGGACAAAACGCCGAACCAGATCGTTCGCATGGTTCAGCTTGGCGAGGTGGATGCGGCGCTGAAGACCGACGCAATCTGGCAATGCGTTTCCTGCGAAACCTGCACGGCGCGGTGCCCCAAGAATGTGGATTGCGCGGCTATTATCGATGCGCTGCGGCAGGTGTCGTATGAGCGCGGCATGACTTCAAAACAGCAGGCCGCGGTGGTGCTCTTTCAGAAGGCTTTCCTCGATAGCGTGCGGCGCAATGGGCGCGTGAACGAGGTCGAGATGATCGCACAGTACAAGCTGGAAGGATTCGCGGCGATGCGGCGGCTGGGCTTCCTTTTCGAAGGCGCGATGCTGGCGCCAAGACTGCAAATGCATCACAAGCTCCATCTCATTGGCGAGAAAGTTCGCAACCGCGATCTGGTGCGCCGCATCTTTGCGCGCTGCATGGATGGCAAAGAATGAATCTCGGCTATTATCCCGGCTGTGCGCTGCACGGCTCCTCGGACGACTATCAGCAGTCGCTGAAGGCCTGTTTCGGCGCGCTCGATGTGTCGCTGAAGGAGCTGGATGACTGGATATGTTGCGGCGCGACGGCGGCGCACACGTTGAACCACAAGCTGTCGATTGCGCTTCCGGCTCGGAACCTGGCGCTGGCCGCGCAACAGGGATGTGAAGAACTGGTGGCGCCCTGCTCGATGTGCTCGCTGCAATTGAAAAAAGCGCAGAAGGCGATCTCTGGCGACGCATTGCTGGCCGCGGAGATGGCCGCGATTGTCGAGGCGAAGCCGGACGGCGCGCGCGTGCTGAATCTGATTGAAGCTCTGGAGCGCGTGGGGTTGGAGACGATCAAAACGGCTGTGAAAGCGCCGCTCAAGGACCTCAAGGTGGCCTGCTATTACGGTTGCCTGCTGACGCGTCCTCCGAAGGTGGCGGAGTTTGATGACTGTGAGCAGCCGGAGTCGATGGAGAGAATCGTCGCGGCGCTGGGCGCGACGCCGGTCGCGTGGAATTACAAGACCGAGTGCTGCGGCGCCGGCATGACCATGGCGGACGAAGATACGGTTCTGGAACTCTCGCAGAAGATTCTGGCGGACGCTGCGGCGCATGGCGCGCAGTCGGTCGTTGTGGCCTGCCCCATGTGCCACGTGAATCTCGACATGAAACAGTCGGCGATTGAGGCGCGTTACGGCACAAAGTACGACATGACGATCTACTATCTTTGCGATCTGGTGGGACTGGCGCTGGGGCTCGCGCCGAAGACGCTGGGAATCAATCGGCATTTCGCCGGGAGGATTGCCTGATGTCCAGAATCGGCGTCTTCGTGTGCTGGTGCGGAGAGAACATTGCCCGAACGGTTGACGTGGATCGCGTGGTCGAAGAAGTGGCCAAGCTGCCCGGCGTGCGCTGCGCCGTCAACTACAAGTACATGTGCTCGGACCCCGGCCAGACGATGATCCGCGAGAAGATCGTGTCGGAAAAGCTGGACGGAGTGGTGGTGGCATCGTGCTCGCCGCACATGCACCTGAAAACCTTTCGCAAGGCCGCGCAGACCGCGGGACTGAATCCGTATCTGCTGGAAGTGGCCAACATCCGCGAACAATGCTCATGGGTGCATTCCGACCGCGACGAGGCTACGGAGAAGGCCATCGAGCTGATCCGGATGGCCGTGGCGAAGGTGAAGAACAACCACGCCTTGCAGCCGATCAAGGTTCCGGTGACGCGGCGGGCGATGGTTGTCGGCGGCGGCGTGGCCGGCATTCAGGCGGCGCTGGACATTGCCGACGCCGGATACGAAGTGGTGATGGTGGAGCGCGAGCCCTCGATCGGCGGCAAGATGGCGGGGCTTTCCGAGACCTTCCCGACGCTGGATTGTTCGCAGTGCATTCTGACGCCGCGCATGGTGGATGTGGGCCAGCATCCGCGCATCAAGCTCTACACGTATTCGGAAGTGGAAGCGGTCGATGGCTTTGTCGGGAACTTCGAAGTTACCATCCGGCAAAAGGCGCGCTATGTCGACATTACCAAGTGCACCGGCTGCGGCGAGTGCTCGAAGGCCTGTCCGCTGAAGAAGAACAAGAGCGAATTCGATTTTGGCATGGGCACGCGGTCGGCAATTTATATGCCGTTTCCGCAAGCGGTGCCGGCGCGGCCCGTTATTGATAAAAACGTGTGCGCGATGCTGACCCGCGGCAAGTGCGGCGTCTGCGCCAAGAAGTGCGCGGCGGGAGCGATCAACTATAAGGATGAAGACAAGCTGGTGAAAGAGAAGGTCGGCGCCGTGGTGCTGGCCACGGGCTACAAACTCTATAGCATCGGCAAGCAGGACGGCAAAATCGCCGGCTACGGCGAGTACGGCTACGGAATGTATAAGGACGTGATCGACTCGCTGCAATTCGAGCGGCTTCTCTCCGCCTCCGGGCCGACCAATGGCGAGGTGAAGCGGCCTTCGGACGGCAAGACGCCGAAGAACGTCGTCTTTATCAGTTGCGTCGGCTCGCGCGACAACGCCAAGGGGCTGACCTACTGCTCGAAGATCTGCTGCATGTACACGGCCAAGCACACCATGCTTTACAAGCACAAGGTGCATGACGGGCAGGCGCATGTCTTCTATATGGATATTCGCTCGGCCGGCAAAAACTACGACGAGTTTGTGCGCCGGGCCATCGAGCAGGATGGCGCGAAGTATTATCGCGGCCGCGTTTCAAAAATTACCGAGCAGAACGGCAAGCTGATTGTGCGCGGCTCGGATACGCTGGCTGGCACGCCTGTGACAGTTGAGGCCGACCTGGTGGTTCTGGCTGCGGCGATGCGTCCGGCGGATGGCGTGACGGAACTGGCGCAGAAGCTGAATGTCGGCTGCGACCAGTTTGGATTCCTGATGGAGAGTCACCCGAAGCTGCGGCCCGTCGAGACAAACACGGCGGGAGTTTACATCTGCGGCGCGGCGCAGGCTCCCAAAGACATTCCCGAATCGGTGGCGCAGGCATCGGCCGCGGCCAGCAAGGTGCAAATCACGCTGTCGGCCGCGGAGCTGACGCGCGAGCCGGAGATCGCGCGCATCAACGAAAAAACCTGCGCGGCGTGCTTCCGCTGCTTCGAGGCCTGCCCGTATCACGCGATTGAAAAGGCCGAGGTCCGCAGCCGCAAGGGAGAACTGGTGAAACGCACGGCGCGCGTGAACGCGGGCCTTTGCATGGGCTGCGGCACATGCGTTTCGATTTGCCCGTCGAAGAACGCCGACATTGAAGGATTTACGGAGCAGGAAACCTACGCCATGATCGAGAGCCTGATATGAGCGAGAACGCAGCTTTCGAGCCGAAGATTATCGCTTTCGTCTGCAACTGGTGCACCTATCTGGGCGCTGACCTGGCGGGAACGTCGCGGCTGGAGTATCCGGCGAACGTGCGCATTGTGCGGCTGCCCTGCACGGGGCGCATCGACTTCAACCTGCTGATCAAGGCCTTTGAGATGAAGGCCGACGCCGTGCTGGTTTCGGGCTGCCATCCCGGCGACTGCCACTACACCAGCGGCAACTATCACGCGCGCCGCCGCTGGATACTCTTCCGCGAACTGCTGGATTTGCTGGGCTTCGACATGCGGCGGATTCACTTCTCATGGATCTCGGGCGCGGAGGGACACAAATTCCAGCAGGTCATTACCGGGATCACAGAAGAGACGCGCAAGCTCGGTCCTTACAAACTCTACGAGGGCAAGCCGGCTGCGTACCCCAAATTTCCGGAAACGGTGTTGCCGCTGGGCGACTTCAGCACGGAAGCCGAGATGCGCCAGACCGCGCGCAAACTGCTGAGCGAAGGCACGGTGCAGGTGGTCATTGGCTACGGCGAGCGCGGGCCGGTTTTCGTGACCAGGGCAGAAGACGCGGACAAGCTGGTTTGGAACCGGAACTGCCTGACGAATCTGACCGCATATTTGAAACGAAAGGAAATCAAAACGCTCGGCAAAGCCGCGATTGTGGTGAAGGGATGCGACGAGCGCGCGTTGATGGTTCTGGAGCAGGAATCGCAGATCGAGCGCGAGAATCTGCATGTTATCGGCATGGCCTGCGAAGGCCTTGGCCTTCCCAAGTGCGCGGGCTGCAATGTGCGCCAGCCGCGCTTCGCTGACGAAGCGATCGGCGAGGCAAAACCAGCAGAACCAATCGACCACTACGCCGCGCTGGACGTTCTGATGGCGATGCCGCCCGAAGAGCGCATGGGTTTCTGGGCCGAGCAGTTCGACCGCTGCCAGCGCTGTTACGCGTGCCGGCAGGTTTGCCCAATGTGCTATTGCGAGCAGTGCATTGTGGACAAAAATCTGCCCCAGGAAATCAGCCCCTCGGCGACGCGCGAGGGAAATTTCGCCTGGCAGATTGCCAGGGCTTTTCATCAGGCGGGGCGCTGCGTGGGATGCGGCGAGTGCTCCAGGGTTTGCCCGGCAGGCATTGATCTGTGGGCGCTGAATCTGACGCTGGAGCGCGCCGCGGAAAAGAACTTCGAGTACAAGGCGGGCATGGAGCCAGCGGCAACGTCCTTGATTGGCTCGTATTCGGCGAAGGACGAGGAGGCGTTCATCCAATGAGCGAAATCATTGCCCAGGACGCTCTGCGCGCGTGCGTCAGCGAGTGGCTGGCGGCGGGGAAATGTGTTGCCGGCCCCAGGCAGGTAAGTTGGAATCGCGTGCTGTATTCGTATCTGAAAAAGCCGGAAGAGTTGCTGCTCGACTCGGAAGCGCGTCCGGTGAACTCGATCAAGGAGTTCTTCTTCCCGAAGCACGAAAAGCTCTACGGATACAAGATCGAGGGCAACGATGTGCGGCTGACGGAAACCGCGGAAGCCCTGCCGGAGCAGGTGATTCTGGGCGGGCGTCCGTGCGATGCGGCTGCGCTGCCGATTCTCGATCACGTCTTCAATTGGGACTACAAGGATTCGCAGTACAACGCGCGCCGGGCGGCCGCGACGATCGTGACCATCGCTTGCACTACGCACGATGACGCCTGCTTCTGCACCAGCGTCGGTCTGGCTCCAACGGCGGAGCGCGGGTCGGACGCGCTGCTGGTTCCTTTCGGCGACGGCAGTTACGAAGTGCGCTGCCTGACGGAAAAGGGCAAGGCGCTTTTTGCGGGCAAAACGGCGCAATCCGATAAAACAGCGCCAGCGCACGCCGGACCGGAGAAGAAGATTGACGCTGCCAAGGTGGAAGCCTTTGTGCGCGATCACTTCGAAGATCCCTTCTGGAAAGAACACGCGCTGGCTTGCTTAGGCTGCGGCGTCTGCGCCTACAATTGCCCTACGTGCCACTGCTTCGACATTGTGGACGAAGGCAACGCGGCAGGCGGCGAGCGAGCGCGCAACTGGGATTCCTGCCAGTTTTCGCTCTTCACGCAGCACGCCAGCGGGCACAATCCGCGCGCTTCGCAATTTAACCGGCAGCGCCAGCGCGTCTACCATAAGTTCCACATTTATCCCGAAAAATTCGGCGAGACGCTATGCACGGGTTGCGGCGCTTGCACGCGCAATTGCCCGGCCGGCCTGGGCATTTTAGGCATCGCCACCGAGATCAGCCATGGATAATATCTACCAGCCCGACCTGATGGAAGTCGTCGAAACGCAGCAGCAAACCAGCGACGTGAAGCTGGTAAAGCTGCGCTTCCGCGACCCCGATCGCGCAAAGCAATTCTCATTTCGCGTGGGACAATTTGGCATTTTTTCGGCCTTCGGCTACGGCGAATCGACCTTCAATATCTGTTCGAGCTCGAACTGGAAAGACCACATTGAGTTCTGCTTTAGGCGCGTGGGACGCGTGACCGAAGGCCTGTGGCGGCTGGAGCCGGGCGACACGATGGGCTTTCGCGGCCCCTACGGAAACGGCTATCCGATGGAGGAATGGCGCGGCAAGGACCTGATCTTCCTCGGCGGCGGCATCGCCATGCCGCCCATTCGCTGCGCCGTCTGGAAGGCGCTCGAAAACCGCCAGGAATTCGGCAATATCAGTGTTGTCTACGGCGCGCGCACGACTGGTGACCTGGTTTTCAAAGACGAACTCGATGAGTGGGCTAGGCGCGAGCGCACGCGCATTGTGCAGTGCGTTGATCCGGGCGGCGAAACGCCGGAATGGAAGGGCGAGGTCGGATTTGTGCCCTCGGTTTTTGAGCGCGCCAAAATCGCCGCCGGCGCAAACTCAATCGTGCTTGTCATCGGTCCGCCGATCATGATTAAAGTGACAATGAAACTGCTCACCGCGATGGGCGTCCCGGCGGGCAATGTTTATACAAGCCTGGAGAATCGCATGAAGTGCGGCGTGGGCAAGTGCGGACGCTGCAATGCTGGTCCAGCTTACGTTTGTAAGGATGGGCCGGTCTTCTCCATCGAGCAGTTGAACGCCATTCCGCTGGATTACTAGGTCTCTAACAACTTAAAGATGTACCAACGATGGGTGCCCCATCCTTTCCGCAGCATCATCGCGGAAAGGGTGGGAGAGCACAGATCTCAATCTCGACTGTAGAGAGTCAACCCGAATCCGGTCTAGCCCGCGTGTCTCATGGTAGTTGTTGCGAGAAATGCTGGTTTGAGAATCTCCGATTCTCCACGGCATAGAATGATAAGGGCGACGGCAGGCTTGGCTCGCGCCAGTCTCATGCCTTTCCGCGCAGAAGTGACAAGATTCACGCTTCGCCTCGCAAGATGCCAGGGCTGAAAATTACAAATCTCAACGGGGGTCCGTTCATGAAGAGCAGTGAAGTGAAATCGAGTGGGAAGCTGGCGGTAGTCATCATGGCGGCAGGCAAGGGGACGCGCCTGAAGTCGCAACTGCCCAAGGTGCTCCACCAGATCGGCGGCAAGCCGCTTCTGGCTCACGTCATCGCCGCCGCCAGCCGCATCGTCGCGCCAGGCGACATCTGCGTCGTGATCGGCCACCAGGCCGAAAAGGTGCGTGCAGCAGTGGCCTCCACCGGCGTCCGCTTTATCGAGCAGGCCGAGCAGCGCGGTACCGGCCACGCCATTCAGTGTGCGCGCGAGGCGATTGCGGACTACAAGAATATCCTTGTACTCTCCGGCGACGTGCCCCTCATTCGCCCGGAAACC
>Ga0255348_1000353_pt1 | contig 20798 bp, 13 predicted proteins | sample CBST25v5metaG_FD_189945 | JGI IMG/M metagenome (GOLD analysis project Ga0255348, IMG submission 189945) | Peat soil microbial communities from Stordalen Mire, Sweden - C.B.S.T-25.v5 | ecosystem: Environmental > Terrestrial > Soil > Wetlands > Peat | place: Sweden: Norrbotten County, Stordalen... | reverse complement strand
GCGCGGCGCGGCGGCGGCGGGCTTGCATGGCGGCGAAGTCTCGGCGCGGAGCACTGGAGCGTGTCATGCCTTATAGCTTACTGCTATATGTCTAATATTGACACTATATTATGCGAGGTTCAGTAAGCAAGCCACTTTCGTTAGAGCGTCTTCCCTGCTCGTGGACGCCACGATTGTTTCCATCAATTCATGAAGTTTTCGCGTTTGCTGCTGGTATTCAGATGAAGGCTCGTCAGAATATTCGGTCTGAGACATTTTGCTGAAAATGTCGTTTGCGTCGCTCAAGCTTCCATCTACATTCGATGCAGTGGTTGCATCTGCTTTTTGCTCGATAATTGCTCTGACATACGCAACTGGGACTGCAAAATTCAGGTTCTGACCATCCTCCAGCATTCCAACTGCTACTCCTACCACCTCACCTTTTGCGTTAAGAATCGGGCCTCCTGACGACCCGTGAGAAATAGGACTTGTGACCTGCAATAGATCCCTGTCACCCCGTTTTCGCAAACCAGAAATAATTCCCTGACTAATTGTTTTCTCCAACCCTTCTGGGTTTCCAATAGCGAATATTTGTTCGCCAGGTGACACCGCTGCTGAGGCGAGTGGCAGAGGTTTTGAAGTCAGATCAACGTCTACTGAAAGTAGTGCTAAATCATTTTTTTCGTCGGTGCGAAGGACCTTAAGCGGGATGCGGACTGGACCGACAGCGAGCACTGGGCTTCCAGCATCGGCAACGTGGGCATTCGTAACGAGGAGTCGGGGAGCTACTAGAAACGCGCTCCCTAATGCACTGGGTGTGCCGCTGCTATCGTTGAGGTAGACGAGGAATACGGAATCCTGAGAGGAGCTATAGATTTTCTTAGCTTCATCACCGGCTTGCCCAAACGCTAACGGCTGACCTAGCACTACAATTGCCACTACAAGCGTGATCGAACGTACAAAGCACATACCCCGCCTCCAAGACTAGCATCTAAGTATCTGGGGATTGAAAACATGATAGCTGTTTATTTTAGCATACCAGTTTTGTCATTGCCCACTTCGTAACGCGGCGCAGCAATGGTCAGGTCAGCTGCTGCAATATAGCTTTTGATTAAGGCATCCAAGCCCGTCGGGGTGGGCCAAAGAGCCTGACGCGAAGCGGCAGCACATCACAGGGCGGGAAGACGGGCGCGCCCTTTGAAAATAGGGGGTCCGGCGTACCGGCCCCCTCTCTGATTCAAGGTTCTCTGATTTGACTCTATGCCGCCTTGGGCTTCTTTTGAGCTACATACGGCGTTTGGCTCGACTTCGCCTTGTCCGGTGCCTTCCGGGTGGCTTGCGCCTTTTCCTTGGCGGCGAACTCCTGCTTGACCTTGGCCGTGATCGCGGCCACGTCCACTTTGTAGAACTCGGCGGCTTCGCGCAGGGCTTTCGCGGATTCGTTGGGGCCGTGCGCCGCTTGCAGCACGGTGATTGCCACCAAAACGCGGCCAGTGGTGCTTTCGTCGGCTTTGCGAAGAAAGGACGTGAGCAGCTTGGGCGGGGTGTCTCCGGCTCGGTTGGCCTTGCCGATGCCGTGAAGGCGAAAGATGACCGCAAGACGGCGTTCGTCCAAAACGGCAGCGAGGCGCTCGGTAACAAAAAGCAGATCGCGCTTCATCAACCGAACCGGAACCGCGTCGCTGGTTGCTTTCAGGACACGAAGGCCGGTCGCCTGGGCGATGGCCTCTTCGCGGCGGCGCTTCTCCTGCTCTGCCTTGATTGCCGCGTCGGTCGCGGGCCGTTGCTTGGTGGCGTGGTGAATCGGGCAATCGGGATTCGCGCACACCTTGTGAATGGTGCCGATGTCGCTGCCTTCGATGATGATGGCGTCGGCGGCATACCTGCACACCTTGAACTCCGGGCGCTGAGCATCTTCCTTCTTTTGGGGCTTGTCATCGCGGATCGCGGTGTACTTGTTGCGCGGTAAAACAGCGCTGCCCTCCTTCTGCCCGCCGTATGCCGTGCTGATTTGTACGAGGCTCGGCTTGGCGGCAACGGCCTTCGCAACGTGTGCCGAGAGCTTCGCATTGAAACAACGTGGATCAGTGCAGCGGTCGCCCTGCTTGCCGAGGTCGTCGCCGAAGAGCAGCTTGTTGTGGCCGGTGCGCTTGGGGCAGTCTGCGCAACTGCCCGCCGTGGAAACAAGCTGCGCGTCGCGCTTGTCGAAGGGCGCGTCTTTGAGGATGAGCAATACATTCGTCTCAATCCAGAATTGCAGATTGCGCACCGGCAGAAGAATCCGCGCCGGATTCTGGCCGCCGTTGTAGGCTTCCTTGAAGCAAGCCGAAAGCGCCTGTCCCTGCTGGTCGGCGGGCAACTTCGCCAGTAGCAGCGCGTGGCCCACGCCGATTTCGTTGGCGTAGAAAGCATCGACAGCAGCGGGCACAAGGTCAACCAATTTCAACCTTGAAGCCACAAACGAAGGATGCTTGCCAACTTTCGCCGCGATCTGTTCGATGCTGTACTTCGGCTCCTCCAGCGCCAAAAGCCGTGCGAAGCCTTCGGCCTCTTCCATTGGGTGAATCTCGGCGCGAATCAGGTTCTCGACAAGCTGCGCCTCCAATACTTCGGCGTCGTCCATCTGCTTGATGCGCACCGGCACGGTGACGGCTTCGGCCATCCGCGCGGCGCGGTAACGCCGCGCACCGGCCACGATCTCAAAGCCGTTTTCAGTGAGTGGCCGGACAAGCAAGGGCGACAGTACACCCTGGCTGCGAATGCTGGCGGCGAGTTCTCGAAGACTCACATCGTCAAAGACGCGACGGGGATTGGTCTTCGATTCGCTAAGCAAAGCGAGCGGAAGCTCGCGGTATTCGGTGGCATTGATAACGGTCGTTTCCATGGTTCATTGCTCCTTTCGAGCGGTTGAAGTGTGAAGGCGCGCGGAGCGGCGACACGTCGGGCGTGGTCCGCTCCGCAGGGAGCGGACTAGCCTCGAATCAACTTGTCCGTGAAGGCTTCAAGAAAACCCTGTGCGCGAAGATTTCGGTCCCACTGCCGCGCAAAGGTTTCATGCTGCCGGTGGAGGTCGGGCACAAACACATAGTTCTCGCCGTCCCGGTAGCGCGAATACTGCTCGACGCCGAGATAGTCATTCCGAAAATAGAAACTCGATAATGACAAGCCGCAGAGCGGCAGTTTCGACAACTCGAAACACATCTCCGGGGCGCGCATCAGGTCGCCGTTCTGTTCGCCGTAGTGCGCGATGGAGATTGCGGGCAGTCCGGTTGGCCCCAACTCCGGCGTGGCTTCGATAACAAGCGCCATGTAGGGCGGATTCTCGATCTTGAGGTAGAGCGTGGGCCGGTAATCTCCGACCAGTTCAAGAATGCGAAGAATGGTTTTCATTACGCTACCTCCGCCATTTCGTCCTGCGACTCTGCTGCTGTGACCGAAGAGGCCGTCAGTCTGCCGCTCGGCTCTCCGGTGATGGCGTCGAGAATGACCGCTGAGGTCCGCTGGATGACTTCAAGGCTTTCAGCCAGAAGCGCCGCGTTTCCGGCGTACATCTGGATGTAGTCCGAAGAGGCTCGGCCCATCTCAAGGCCGATAGCTTGGCCAACGATGAAAGCCACGGCCTCGGCTTCTGTCTCGCGCACGGTGGCGGTAGTCTTGGTGCGCCGCTCTGTTTTGTGAAGATATTCGTGCGCTAACTCGTGGACCAAAGTCACGACTTCCTCGGCTGGCGACTGGCCGGGCAGAATGGCAATCTTTCCGCCATAGCTGACGCCAAGAGCGGGCGCGATGTTTTCGTTGTATTTGAGGGCGATATTCTGCGAATCGAGAAATGCAATCAGTCGTTCGCGGTGTTCGCCCACTTCGCCGGTAATGTTGTGCTCGAATTCGGGCAGGTCCGCGCCTTCGGTCTGCGCCACATCGAAGACGTAAACCGCGCGAAAGCCAATCAGCATGGGCGTGGGCTTGCCGTTGTCGTCCTGTGTGCGGTTGCGGTCGGCGTCGTCTCTCTTGCGGCGGTGTCCAACCATCGGGGCGAGAATCTGGATACCCTTTTCGCCGCGCTTCACAAACCGGCCCAACTCCTTCCACGTGTGGAACCCGGCGACTCTGGTCGCTGTTGGGCGTTGTCTCGCAATGCTGAGAATGTTCCCGAAAGAATAGGCATGGAAACGGGCCATTGCCGCGAGATACGCGGTCAATGTCTCGCTTTTGCCTGCTTCAAGCTGCTGGAGCAGGTAATCCACGGCCTGTTTGATGAGTTGCTGCGTGGGGTTGTCGCGCTGTGTTGTGCGCTGCTGGTAAGGGGATTCACTGCGGAGCGCCGCATTGTTGCTGTGCGGCGCGGTGGTGGTGTTACTGTTGGCGTAAGTCATGATGTTCGCTCTCCTGTGCTGCCCGCGTGGGGCGAGATTCTGAAGGAGGGCATCTGCATCAAACCAAATTTCTTTTGTTGAGCGCCCCCGCTTCATGTCTTGCGCGGCGGGCAGGGGCGCGGAGGGTTCTGTCAAGGGCGCGGCTTTTCGCGTTTATCGAAGCGCAGCGGAGACCCTTGACGGGTTCCGACCGCCTCTGCCATAAAGCCGCATGAAGCGGGGGCACTTAACGAAAGAAGAAATTAGGTTCTCTTCCGAATGGACTTGGGGAGGGGCGTTGCGGGGAAGGAACGGCCCCGCTGAGGTGGGTATTGGAAGACGCGGAACGCGGCTGAAAATAGGGAGGATCCTTCCTCCCAAGCAGCTCAACATTGCACAATGGAAGTGGAGAATTATATGCCCCTAAGATTGGAAGAAGTCCGCGGTCTTGTATTACAGGCTCTAAAACAGCCGGGATGGAATCAGGTTGTCAATCTGGAAATAGCGGTTGGAAATCTAAAGGCCCAAATGCAAGGCATCTCTCAGAATCAGCGCGGTTTCTCGACCGATGGAAGAGCGCACTTGGAACATGGCGAATATGCGCTTATTCACGAGATCATTTGGAGTTTCATCATTCAAGGAATTCTGATTCCAGGCTGTGACGACAATAATCCGAACTGGCCGTTCTTACGCCTCACCGCTTACGGCCAAATTTGTATTGAAGCACATCAGATTCTTCCCCATGATCCTGATGGCTATCTCCGCGATTTTCAAAGAGCCGTTCCATCTCCTGATGCCGTGATTCAGGAGTACCTTACCGAAGCCCTGCAATGTTTTCTCCGCGACCTCAATCGTGCATCTGCTGTCATGCTCGGAGCTGCCAGTGAGAGGGCGATTCTGTTGCTCATAGATAGTTATGCGGAATCGATTGCCGACCCGAACAAGAGAGCGCAGGTAAAGGGGCAGATTGAAAAGGCACCGTCCATCTTCCGCAAGTATGAGGTGTTCGAGAAAGGCTTTACAAATATCAAGCCACAGATGCCAAAGCCGCTTACGGAGAATGCGGATTCGTTGCTGCGCGGCGTTTTCGACTTGATCCGCAATAGCCGCAATGACGCGGGGCACCCTGCATCCGGAATGCTGGTATCACGGGACAGCAACTATTCACACCTGCGGCTCTTCATTCCTTATTGCCAACGCATTTATGAGTTGATCGCCTGGTTTGCAGTCAACCCGACATAAAATTGCCTTCTGCATGAGTGCCAGATGTTTCAAGTTCCATCATTACTCTTCGACAAAACGACTCTGGAAAGCCTCAGTCTGAATGAGGCAGTTTCGCTGTCTTCGTCGTCGTTACTTTCGGCGATCGCGGATCGCCTTCACCCAGGCTTCTAAGGCCTGAATGTCTTTCTTGAGTTCGGCGGGGCTTGGAACAGGCGCGCGTGCCGCCGCCGCCTTATCGTGACCCGGTAACCACGTCGAGCACTTCGTCATTGCCGTCTCAACCGTTTTACAGTCCGCATCTGTAATATCAGAGAGTGGCGTTAACCGTTGCGTCTGAACGCTCGACCTGTATCGTTCTACGACGCCGCCCAAGAGAACCTCTTCCAGCGCGCGTTCCCACGCTTCACGCAACATGCCGTAAAGATACTTTGCTTCGTGTTCGTAGGCATCTTCATTGCCGTCACGACTGAGTTTCTCTGCCGCTTGATAACATTTGTTGAGATAGCCGATTTTCCCCTTTACCGGCATCGCAACCCACGGTAATTCATCCACGCATATGCCCGCGCCCTTCGACTGCCGACGCACATGCTAGTCAAGCGGCACAATGTTGCCTTCTTCGGCATATTGTTTCAGCGCCAGCAAAAAGACGACATCGTGTGTGAATACGATAACCTGCCTGTGCTTCGATTCCTCCACAAGTCGCCTTGCGACGTTGTTGCGCCATTCAAAGTCGAGCGAGGAAACCGGGTCGTCGAAAACGATTGCGGACGGGTCATCGGCGGTGCTGAGTTCGGCGAAAAAAGCCGCAATCGAGATGCAACGTTGTTCGCCCTCGCTTACGACTTTCGGAACATCGATGCCGGGGTTACGTGTCAGCATCAGCTTGTGATAAAAAACGCCTTCCGAACCGCCCACCTCTTTCAATTCAACTTCGACGTGGTTGAATTTGAGATTATCCACTAATTCGGTCTTGAAGCTCTGTTTCAATTTCTCCGAAACAACAGCCTTCGTGACCTGAGAACTTTTCGCCGTGATGGCCGTGGGCTTCGTTTCATCGATGCACTGGCCGTAAGCAGCAATTTTCTTCTTCTTCTCAATCTCGTCAAGGATGGTCTGTTCGTGCTTGCCAAGCGCATCCCGCGCGCGCAGTTCCTGTGCTTCGTCCGTCAGCTTCTTGCGCGTCTCCGTGTTTGCGCTCTCGCGCAGAGACTTAATGCGCGCGTCGATCTCGGCGGCGACGGATTGCGCCTCGCCCGATGCCGGTACGAGCGGCGGACAGTCTTGGAGCAAGTCTTTGTCTTCTGTCAGCGCGGTTGCGACGGCGGAGCAGCGCTTCTCGTTCTGCGCGATTGCGGCGCTGATAGCCTCCGCTTTGGACTCGTGTTCCAATCGCAGTTCTTTAATCGATTCCTGAACCGCGTTCGTGGTGGTCTTGAGGGAAGTGAAAGCATTGCGCCTGCGGGCGAAGTCATCTCGGATCTGGCGCAGTTCTTTTTCCGTGGTCGAAGCGATGAAATCCTCAAACTGCTTGAGCCTGTGCGCGGCGGCGTGGTCGAGGTCTTGCTGACAGAGGACGCATTTCGCACCGTCTTCCGTGACCGGAAACGCCTTTCCCGGATAAGTGTATTGCTCGGAAAGGGCTCGTGACGACTCCCACATGGTCTTCCACGGTTCGCTCCCCGTGCCGGAGAGCAAACCCTGCGGAAACGTCGCCTCACGCAATCGCTTCGCTTCCTCGCTTTTGCGGCGGCCCTCCGTCCTGACATCAAATACGGATGCGACCTCTGCATCCGACAAAGCAGTCTCCATTGCTTTGAGATGTTCGCCAAGAGCGCGCACGCGACCGGCGCGGACAGTGAGTTGGGCAATCAGCTTATTGGGGTCATTGGCCTGCAAGTCTTGCAAGGATTTTTCAAGGAATCCAAGCCGCGTTTTTTCCTCATCTGATAACCGCGTAACGGCTTGAACCGCTTCCGGTTTGGTAAGTGAAGTAATGCTTCCGACGAGTTTCGCCGCCGCCGTTCCTACGGGAATCAGAGGGATAATGGGTGCAAGCGCATTAGTATTCAATGCGCGCTGCTCTGACTCCAGCCGTGTGCGGACGGCCCGACACGCCTTCACCAGTTTGTCGAACAAGTCTAGTCCGAAAGGAAGAAACGCAACGTCCGTTCTCTCGTTGAGGTATACGGCGGCGCATTGCGAATCAAAAATGCTGACGCGGGAAATGTATTCATCCGCATCGCCGCCCACCCATTCGCGGAGAGTCGTCTCATCGCCAACCTTATATTTGATATTCACAACCGGCCTGGGCGGGGCCGTGCCAGACACGACATTTCCTAGAATCGTTTCCCGCCCGCGCGCGCGGCACGCTTGCTTGAGGATGCGAATGTAGCCGGTTTTTCCCGCGCCATTGTCGCCGTAGACAACGGTGAGGCCGGGGTCGAACTTGAGGGTTTGATCTTCCGCAAGCGCGTTTACGCCCTGGTGGTGAAATATTGAAGCAAGCGATACCGCCACTGCCGTTCCCCCTGCGGTGGGGACATGCTCTGTTGCAAGCAACTTCGCTTCCGGCTTTTCGACCAGGCCGTGATCGCCCTTGCAGATTTCAGTGAGGGCGCGAATGTCGTCGTCGGACAGTTCGCCAGTTGCAACCAAACGACGTAGCGCGTCGCGTTGCCATGTCGGGCGTTCTGCTGACCAGGCAAGAATTTCTTGTAGGACGTTCACCATCGTCTATCCCACTTTCCTCAACCCCTTGAGCACGGCGCGAAAGCTGGCGAGGCCAGCTTCAAGATTCTCGATGATCTCCTCGGCCAGAGTGTCGGGCTCGGGAAGATTGTCGAGGTCGGTCAGGCCCTTATCCTTGAGCCAAAATAAATCCAAGCTCGTCTTGTCGCGAGCAATGAGTTCATCGTAGGTGTATTTGCGCCAGCGGCCTTCAGGATTGCTATCCGCATTCCACGTCGCCTTGCGTTTGTGCCGATTCTTTGGGCGGTAGCATTCGATGAACTCGGCCAGATGCTCGAAGCGCATCGGCTTCTGTTTCAGAGTGTGGTGGATGTTGGTGCGATAGTCGTAGTACCAGACTTTCTTGGTCCACGGGGCTTTGCTGGCCTCGTGGTTATCGAAGAAGAGTACGTTGGCCTTCACGCCCTGTGCATAAAATATGCCGGTTGGCAGGCGCAAGATCGTATGAAGTTCGGCGGTCTTGAGCAGGTTTTGCCGGACCGTCTCGCCCGCTCCGCCCTCGAAGAGCACATTGTCCGGCACCACCACGGCGGCGCAGCCCGTGGTCTTGAGCATCGTGCGGATGTGCTGCACAAAATTCAATTGCTTGTTGGAAGTGGTTGCCCAAAAGTCCTGCCGGTTATAGGTCAGGTCGTCCGTTTCTTCTTCGCCCTCTTCGTTGGTAAAGCTCATGGAGCTTTTCTTACCAAACGGAGGATTGGCCAGCACGTAATCGAAGCTCTGGCTGGAGGGGGCCACCAGCGAGTCATTCGGAGAGATCAGCACATCGCCGTCAATCTCCCCGATATTGTGCAAGAACATATTCATCAGGCATAGGCGGCGGGTGTTGGCGACAATTTCGTTTCCAAAGAATGTCTTATATTTGAGCTTTGTCTTTTGTGCCTTGTCGAGTTCGTAATTGTGCGTCAGAAAGTCGTAAGCCGCAAGGAAGAAGCCGCCTGTACCGCAAGCAGGATCGGCAATCGTTTTGCCCGGCTCCGGCCGCACGCACTCTACCATCGCGCGGATCAATGAGCGCGGAGTGAAGTACTGTCCTGCGCCGGATTTCGCGTCTTCTGCGTTTTTTTCAAGCAGGCCTTCGTAAATGTCGCCTTTTACATCGGCTCCCATCACCACCCACTGCACTTCGTCGATCATGTCGATCAGGCGGTAGAGCTTGGCCGGGTCCTGAATCTTGTTCTGCGACTTGGTGAAGATTTGGCCCAGTACGTCCTTGCGTTTGCCAAGTTCACGCAGCAACTCGATGTAGTGGCCCTCTAGCTGCGCGCCGCGCTTGGCTCTCAGGCTCGGCCAGGTGTACTTTTCCGGGATACCGACACTGCGGTTGTAGGGCGGCTTGGAATACTCGTCGGCCATCTTGAGAAAGATCAGATAGGTCAACTGCTCCAGATAGTCGCCGTAGCTCACGCCGTCATCACGCAGCGTATTGCAGAAGCTCCAAACCTTTGTGACGATGGGTGCTGTCGAGGGGGTCATGCTGTTGCTCTCTTTCCGGTCTTTCTGTGGCCGGTTATCTTTGTCTTGCGCCCAGGCTTCTTGGCATCCGCCTTCTTGCGCTCGGCGCGGATGCGCTCCAGGAGCACCGATGCTGGTTCGTCCGCGGGGTCCTGCGCCACAAGCTGGCCGGAAAAAGCCTGCTTCAGGATCGATTGGCGAAGAGCGCTGGCTCTTGCAAACTGATCATCAATTTCCGAAAGCATGTAATCACAGACGGAGAGCTTCTCCTCGACCAACCGAATGATTTCGGACTGTTCCTGCAACGGGAGAAGCGGAATAGGAAAGCCACCGAGTACGCCCTTATTGATCGAGGCTAAGTTTGTGGTCTGTTTACCTTCGGTATTGAAATAGTCCTGTCCGAAAGTATTTCCCCAATATGAAATGAATTTCGCGTGCTTCTCTGAGGCGAGATATAAACTGGCACGGAAGACATGGTTTTGCGTGATGCAGGAGGTGATTTGGTCTTCCCATATCCAACCACGCCCCAACTTATCGCGGTCGCCGCCCTCGTTAAACAAGACATCCCATTTCTTCAGAACAAGCTGCACCAGTTGTGTCTTTTCAACTTTTATAACCTTTATCTGCGCAAGGTCCAATTTGCCGCGCTGCACGTTGGCGACCCGCAGATACGGCACTTCGACAGGGTCTTCGAGAACACGGTCTTTGCTTACCGACATCCCTGAGCCGATCTGCGCTATCGTGTCTAGCCTCACGTATCTCCATGATGGATGAATATCGGGCAAGCGCTTGAGGTCCAGATCAGATAGTGGCAGAACTTTCGCTGGATTCTCCGGCCTGGATGGACGCTTACCCTTTTCGCCACCCTTCGTCCACTCCCTTACGGCTATTTCCCACTTGTGTGACTGCTCTGCACAATACAAGGTCCGTGCTTTATTCAACTGCTCAAGCAGCGAGTTTCCTGAGGAGGTGGCTACACCCGCGTGTTTACGCCATTTCTCCGTGAGTTTGCCCGAGAAAGCATGTTGGAGGACGGATTGGCGGTAGACCTTGAGCTGTTCGCGGGCGGTGGTCAGGGCCTCGACGCCTTTGTCGAGTTCGGAGAACAGTTCCTCAATCTTGGCAACGATGCGCCGCTGTTCCCGGCTCGGCGGTACCGGAATTTGTTGGGCGGAAATATAAGTTGTGGTGACACGGCGTTGTCCAACGGCACCACTCATTTTGTGCTCTGCTGCGTACCTAAATCCCTGTGAAGACACGAAGTAGTAAATGTACTTTGCGCTTATTCCTGAGAACGGCCGCAGAACATGAAACTCAGTGGAGCCAAATCCGTAGCCGTTCTTTAGCGCAGGAGCCACAGCCATTTTTCCGTTTTCCATGCATGGCGTGATTTTTGCGAATAGCACGTCTCCTTCAAGGAAGGGGGTGAAGCCCTTCTTCACCTCAGATAATGGGCGGGTCTTACTCACGGTGATTCGCCCGGTAAGTTGCTCAACAGCGGGCATTGGCACGAAAGAAACTTCAAGGTCATCGGCGATCTCAGACTTATCTAAGGTCGGATTGACCGCTGCAATTTCAGAGATTCTTGCGTGTACCCATGAACTTGGCAGTGGAATATTGCTCATGCCGCCAACGCCTCATTCATTTCTTTCAGCACATTGTCCATCTCCGCGCCGAAGAGTTGATACATCTTGCCCAGCCCGCCTTTGGCGTCGAAGGGGGCCAAATCGAGGTCTTCGCGGTCGATGTGAACTGAGGTTGCGATGTGGTCGCGGATCATATGCATCCATTCAAGCTGTTCGCCGGTGAACTTTTCGCCCGCGCCGCTGTGTCGCTGCATGATCCAGGTCTGGAAGTTGCGCTTCACGGTCTCGCCATAGGGCGCTATCTTTGCATCCAGCCCGCAGACGCGGCGGATCAGAGCAACCAGCGCGGTCAACTCATTGGCCGGCTGCGCGCCCTTGTACTCATCCAGCATGGCATAGGCACGCCAGACGCGGACGGGTGCGAGTTTGGGCCGGTCGGTGCGCAGGGTGTGCATCAGGCTCTGAATCATCGCGTAGGTAATCTCCGAGCGCCGTGCGGGCTGCGAGAAGAAGATAGTCAGCGCCTCGATCTGGTCGCGATGCTCGGCAAGGTAGGCGGCAAACTCCTGGGTAAGGTTCTTGGCGTTCTGCTTTGCGTCGCCATCCCACGCTGCCTCCAGAACGTTATCCAGTTTCTCGTGGTCGATGGTCTGCTCTTTTTCCCGGCGGATTGTGTCAATCAAGTCAATGAGCGGCCCGGTGAAGACGTTTGCCGCCTGCCCCACGAGCCGGTCGCGGGTGCGGTCGCACTGGTTGTCTGTTGGCTCCTCGCATTTGAATTCAATTTTTGCCGCCTCCTCGATGCGGTCGGCGTCAATGGCGTTGAGCAAACCGCTGACAATCTCCGTGAGGCGCGTACCGCCTGCAAGCTCGGCGATGCGCTTGTGGTCGTCCTCTTCCAACTCCCTGTCGAGCCGGGCGAGGCGACCGGCCAGCGAGCTGACGGTATCGTCGTCGCGCACGCCCATCATGACCCCGGTGGCCAGATCCTTGAGCGAGACGCCGGGCTTGGTGATGAGCGGCTGGCTGGCCGTCTTGACGGACCGGGTGACGCCCACGGCATCGACAATGACGTAATGCGTTTTCGCCTTGGCGGAGGGCGTGACCTTCTTGAGATCGTCGGCCTCAATGACGCGCGTGCCGCGTCCCTTCATTTGCTCAAAGTAGTTGCGGCTGCGCACATCGCGCATGAAGAGCAGGCATTCGAGCGGACGCACATCGGTGCCGGTGGCGATCATGTCCACGGTGACGGCGATGCGCGGGTTGTAGTTGTTGCGGAACTGCGCAAGAACGGATTTCGGGTCTTCGGTGGACTGGTAGGTGATCTTCTTGCAGAAGTCGTTGCCCTGGTCGAACTCCTCACGGACGATCTGGATGATGTCGTCGGCGTGGCTGTCGGTCTTTGCGAAAATGAGTGTCTTGGGCACCTCGTCGCGGCTCGGGAATATCTCAGGCAGCTTGTCCCGGAAGGTACGGACGATGGTCCGAATCTGGTCGGGAATGACGACAGCGCGGTCAAGCTGCGCGGCGGCGAATTGCTCGTCATCGTCCTGCCGTTCCCAGCGTTTCTTGCGGGTCAGCCGCTCCCGCTTTTCAATCTGCTGCTCGGCCCGGATTGTGGTGCCCTGCTGGGTGACTTCCGTATCGATGCGGTAGACCTCGTTGCCCACGTTCACGCCGTCGGCAACTGCCCGTTCATGGCTGTATTCGCTGACGATGTTCTTTTTGAAAAAACCATAGGTGCGCGCGTCTGGCGTGGCGGTAAGGCCGATGAGGAAAGCATCGAAGTATTCGATGACCTGCCGCCAGATGTTGTAAATCGAACGGTGGCACTCGTCGATGATGATGAAGTCGAAATACTCCGGCGGGTACTTCGCGTTGTAGACCACGGGCAGCGGCTGCTTGGGGCGGACGAGGCGTTCTGCCGGGTTCTCATCCTCCGCGCTTTCGTCGAGCGGTTCATCCTTGAGGATGGAATACATGCGCTGAATGGTGCTGATGCAGACTTGGCTACTGCCCGCGATATAGGAGTTCTTCAGTAGCTGAACATTGTAAAGCTCGGTGAACTTGCGATTTTCGTCGTTCGGCAGGTAAGACATGAACTCTTGCTCGGCCTGCTGGCCGAGGTTGCGCGTGTCCACCAGAAAGAGGATGCGCTTGGCGTCCGCGTGCTTGAGCAGGCGATAGACAGAGGAGATCGCTGTGAAGGTCTTGCCGGAGCCTGTGGCCATCTGCATGAGCGCGCGCGGGCGGTCAGCCTTGAAGGAGTTTTCCAGGTTTTTGATCGCCGTGATCTGGCAGGCGCGAAAGCCTGCCGGGTCGAGCGGTGGGATATTCTGCAACCGGGCACGAAGCGATTGGGGCTTGGAAAGCCATTCCGCCATAGTCTCCGGGCGGTGGAAGGTGAACACCTCGCGCGAGCGGGGTTGCGGATCGCGCCCGTCTGTAAAGCGGGTGATGACGCCCGTGCTCTGGTAGACGAAGGGCAGCGGCTCCCGGTTATTAACCCATTTCAGGTTGGCGGCGGCATAGCCTCCGGCCTGCTCTTCAACAACCGTTATCCTGTGACCCCAGTCTTCTGGCTTGGCCTCGATAACGCCCACAGCGCGGCGATCCACGAAAAGCACATAATCGGCGGGACCGATGTCGGTGGGGTATTCGCGCACCGCGATCCCCTGCGCGGCATTGAAGTCGATCTTGCTTTTGTCCTGAACACGCCAGCCTGCTTCGGCCAGTTTCGCGTCGATCTGGTCGCGGACAATCTGTTCCGGATTCTGATTGATGGACGTTTGAGGCATATTTTCGATCAATTCGTAGGCGAAGTACCGAGCGTGGCCAGGCGTTTGCCCCACACGCCCTACAAGACGCAGAAAAATGATAAGTTATGCCTTCTATCCTGCGATTGGGGCAGAAAGGAGGCATAACTAAAACCTTCAGAATCAAAGAAACCACGTCGCTCATCATGATAAATGACGGCAGCAACTCAAGCGGTAGTCGAGGGAGAAAAACGGCTTCATGGAACATGGAGAGGTATTATTCGCTGCTTCCTGGGAGTAATCTGCGCTGTTCCAGTTCCCGGCGAGAGCGCTCCAGTTCATCTGCGATGGTTTTTTCGTCGGGCAAAACGGTCTGGTACTCGGCGGCAAGAATCTTGTTGGGCAGGTTGTCGAGGGCATAATGCGCCTCGGCTGCCCCCTTCTCGGCGCAGAGGATCAGGCCGACAGGCGGGTTTTCGCCGGGTTTTGTCCAGTGTTCGCGGGCGTAGTTGAGGTAGAGGTGCATTTGACCAGCGTCAGCGTAGCTAAATTTACCAATCTTCAGGTCGGCCAGGAGCAGACACCGCAGGCGGCGATGGAAGAAAACAAGATCGACGCGAAACCAGTTGTCGTCGAGACGAAGCCGACGTTGGCGGCCAACAAAGGCGAAATCGTCGCCCAATTCCAGCAGGAAATCGGTGAGATGCCGGATGAGCGCATCTTCCAAATCCGACTCGGAATACTCGTCCTTGAGGTCCAGGAATTCCAGTACGAACGGGTCTTTGATGGCTTCTTCGGGCGTGATTGCATCGGATGATTCAGGAGTTTGCGCCTTCTCCATCATCGCGGCTTTGTTCCGGGAAAGGGCGATGCGCTCGTAGAACTGGCTGCCGATCTGGCGGTCGAGTTGGCGGACAGACCAGCCCGAGCGAAGGGCTTCCGACTCGTAGAATGTTCGGGCCTCTGGATTCTTGACGGAGAGCAGCCGGACATATGCGGACCAGGGCAGGGCGAAACGAGCGGCCAGAGCTGTGGGTGAGGTAGGGTGTTTCTCTATGTCATTGATAGAAATGCCGGTTGCAAATTCTCCAGACAGTGTCTGGAGAATTTGCGCTTCAGGCCAGGCAAGGTAAAACGCCCTCATTTGCCATAGATTAGTCCGTTTGAAACCACGGCCAAACTGCCCTGTGAGATCGGTGGCCAGTTGTTCAATGAGTTGTTCGCCGTATTCGGCGCGTTCCTCCCCGCCCTGTTCGAGCGTCACGATGCGCCGCCCGATCTCCCAGTAGGTCGCCGTCATGATCGAATTGACATTGCGGGCGGCGGCGGATCGGGCTGCCTTGAGCAGCTCGACGATTCCAGTGCGGATATGTTCGTAGTTCTCGGGCATAGTCGTCAGGTTGGTCATCGAAATCCTCCGTGCTTCGAGCCGCGTAGTGAACGCGGGTTGTGGAGGCCGGTGACACCTCCATTCTATCGGACCTGTACATCCGAAACTCAGCCAATGCCGATTCCCTGAATGGCGGCGGCGCTTTGTGCGACTTTGATCGCGGAGGTCTTGGAAATGTCGGTACTGAGTTGCGGGGCAAGTTGGGCGAGGTTGTTGGTGAAGATTTGCGCGTCCTGCGAAGCACGCGAGACGGAGACGTAGGCAAAGCGGGTGTTGATGAGTTCAGGATGGACGTTGGTGTCCATGTTGACCAGAACGCGCTCCGAAGTGAGTCCCTGCGAACTATGCGATGTTACGGCATATCCGTGATCGAAGTGCCGCATCTCGGCTGGATCGAATGTGACCGCCGTGTCTTTGCCGCCGTCCATGCGGACGGTCATTTTGGCGTTCTCGTCGATCTTTTGTACGGTTCCAAGGTCGCGGTTGGCGACGCCCAGTTCCCGGTTCGGTGCAGTGAATTGCAAACGGTCGCCAACGGCAAATTCGCGCTCAATCTCGCGATAGGCGGAGATACCGTGCAGCCGAGCAGGATCGTAGGTGACTTGCTGGCCATCCGGTTTCTCGACGATCAGCAGATTCGATTTTGGATCGGTCGAAACCACGCGGGCGTAGCTGCGCTGTTCGATGCCGAGGGCCTTGCTGCCGCGCTGGTAGTGGAGCACGTCGCCAACTTCATAGCGCGCAGCCCAGGCGCGATCAGCACCGGTCATATCGGAACGCGGTGCAAGGACGCGCAGGGTGTGGTTTTCGGATTCGACGATGCCGCGTTCCTGCAACTCAGCGCGGACCGCCTGATTGATCGCGCGACGCGAGGCATTGTCAGGTGAAACGATGATGGTATTGGCAGGATTGTCGGCATAGTTCCGGGCAATCGAAGCGATGCGTTTATCGAGATCGGCAATCTCCGTGATGCGGCCCTGCTGTTCGAGAAGCGCGACGCCCTCGGCTACTTCGCCGCGTGAGAGATGCTCGACGGCGCGCAGCAACTCCGGGTCTTTCTGGCGGACAATTTGATCAAGTCGCGTCGTGTTCATTCCGGCATCGACCAACTGCTCAAAGGGCGTGCCGGCTTCGACGCCTTGATGCTGGCGCGTGTCGCCAATGAAGAGAACCCGGTCGTCGGGGTCGAGTTTGGCGAGGAAATCGCGCACCTGCTTGGTGCTGGCGAGGCTCGACTCGTCAACCATATATAGGTGGCGTTCCGGTGTCGGCTGCTTATGCCGGGCGAGGAAGCCTTGCAGCGTATCGGAATTGATGCCAGCATCGCGGAGCTGATGCGCGGCGCGCGAGGTCGGGGCGAAGCCTTCTACAATCATCCCCCGCTGTTCGGCGGCCTCGCGCACAGTTATGAGAGCCGTAGTCTTTCCCACACCGGCGCTGCCTTGTAGACCCTGGATTCTATCGCGAGATGTCAAAATCTCTTCCGCCGCCGAGCGTTGGGAGGAATTGAGAATCGGGTATTGGGCGGTATGTGCCACTGCCTGCTGGACAGGCATGATCTGGTCGGACCGGCCTTGCCCCTGGCGCATTTTTCGCAGGATTTCGTTCTCAGCATGGATGGTTTCCGCCGTGGTGAACTGCCGCGCGGAATCGTGCTTCGTTGCAGTGACAAGCTGGAACTCGCCGGAAGCCAACCTCGCCTCCACGCTTGCGCGAACTTGCGCGTAGGTCGTTTCGCCCAAGCCGCGCCGCAAGGCATCGCGGAAGAGGGCGCGCTCATCCGTGACGGCTTCGCGCTCAAAGCTGCGTTCGCGGGCAAAGGTCACTGCTTCCCGCGCGGCCTTCTGCGCTTTCTCAGGAGCGCGCTCGGTCGATTTCTTTTGGCTACGCTCGTGCGCCGCAGCTACAACCTGATTCGGCTGATTGCCGAACTCGGCGGCCAGCTTACGGTGCGCCGAGAGCACTTCGGCAGGCGACTGAATCTGTTTCTTGTCGCGCGTGGCGTGGGCGGCGATCTCCGCCGCTTCGTAGCCAGATAGACCATTCTGCTGCATGTGGGCGAGGATCTGATTCTGGCGCTGACTCGATGCGTCGAGATACTCCTGCGAGTAGCCTTTGATCTCCGGCGCGCCGCTCCTGCCGGGCGCGATCTCGTAGCCAAGTTCATGCAACCGAAAGGTCAACTCCGACTGATAGACGGCAGTGGCGAACTGCTGCGACTCGAAGAAACCGCGCTCCTGAAGCGCCCGCGTCGTTCCGTCCGCGCGCTCAGTGACATTGAAGATGACAGCGTGCGTGTGAAGCTGCGGAGCAGCGTAGCCATCGACGGGCCGCGATGTGTCGTGCTCGAATTTTGCAACGATGAATTGGCCGGTGGACTCGGCGGGACGATTGCCGCCAAGCCGCGCCTGCGTGTAGCGTTCCAACTCGCCGAGAGCGGTCGTGACCGCCATGCGGTGAGCATCACGCACCCGGCTGTCGCCGCCAACAAGGGCGGTCAACGAAACCGACTTCGGAGCGCTGAAGGTCGCATCCCACCCGGCGCGGTGCTCTACGGATTTGATTGTCTTGCCATTGGCATCCTGGTACTCAAAGGACTGCCGATGCTGAACAAGTTGCTCGCCGGTCTGAGGGTGCTGGCCGTCCGAGAGCCGGTGAAATTCATCGGCGTTGACTGCGCCCGTGAGACCGTACTTCTGGGCGAGCTAACCCTGCCATTCACCCTGCACGGTCTGTCCCTGGCTCCAATAACTCTGGTCCGGCGAAGTGAATTCCTGCTTGTGGTAGTTTTCGAGTTTGCCTGCGGAAAGGGCTTTTGAGATTTTGAGCATGTTCAATCTCCTAATGAGAATCCGCTCTGGATTGCCTCGGCGCTTTCTTCGATGGCCTCCGGCTCCGCCTGCTTTTTCGCCAGCGTCTTCGGGTCGAAGCCGAGTTCATCGTCGTCTAGTGGGCGCGGCACAAAAGATGGTTGCGTTGCAGGGATGTCGTGGTAGGCAAATGAGAAGCAGGCAACGTAGTTGCCAAGTTTCAGGAAGGCGTGCCGGTCGGGCAAGCCGGAGATTTCAGAATCAAGAACCAGTGGCTCGACCTGACGCTCCAGCGTGAAGTTTTTCCCCGTGCGGCTGCCGTCGAAGTGCGTCTGCCGCAGTCGTTCGATTTCCACTTTGCCGATTGCGCTCGATACCCACTCGGCGGCCTTTGGCTCGGTGGTTTTCAAGAAGATTTTCGTGGCCGGCTGCGAGAGCATGACCTCGGCCATGTGGCCGTAGATGTACTCAAGCTGCGCCTTCCCCTGAAAGCCCAGCACAATCGGATTCTTCGATTTGCGGTTCTCTGTGATGGCCGTGTGGAGTTGCGGAAGACGTTGCAGACTGGCCAGTTCGTCCAGCACAAACCAGACCGGATGCTGGCCTTCTTTCGGTTCATTCAAGAGCCGCAAAACCAGCAGGTCAATCCACAGGCTGTGCAGCGGGCGCAATGCCTCGCGCTCGCTGGGTTTCGAGGTCAGAAAGATCCAGCCCTTCCGGTTCTCAGACCAATCGGTGGCACTCCAGTGGTTCCGGGTTTTGTCTTTGCGCGGGAGCATCCGCAAGCTGTCGGCGATCAGACCGAGTGAGGCCAATACACCGTTGCGTTGCTGCTGCGCGCCCTTGGCAATCATCATCGCCATCTCGGTATTTTGGACGCGCCGGTCGATCTCGTCGGGATTGGCCATCCACTCGACAAGTTCCTCGGGCGAGGGGCCGAATGTCAGAAGATGAGCGAAGATCTTCTGCGGCGTTTCCGTGAAAAACTCGCCCTTCTTGTCCGTGGTCGGTTGATAGAGCGAGGCTGCAATCGCCTTTGCTTCGGCACGGCGGCGTAATTCCTCGGACGGCCCCCAGTAAGGGCAGCGGGCGTCCAGAGGATTCAGAATAATGTCACCTTTTTTGCTGTCATAAAACCGCTGCACGAACTCGCAGGCTGGATCATAGACGATGGCCGAGTGACCCCGCTCTTTGATCTGCATGAGTATCTGCATAATGAGCCTGGTCTTGCCCGCGCCCGTGTCACCCATCAACTCGATGTGCTGACCTTCAGCGAGCCTGGGAATGCGCATGAGCTTCTTCGATTCGATGGTTCTGAAGCCAACTCCATCGCCCTTCACTGCGCGATTGAAGCCGACGGGCGTGACGCGCACCGGACCTTTGAGCAGGCGGCCATACTTCATCTCCCGGAATCGATCCACGTCTTTACGCGCGGCAAACGGGAGCACGCTCAAGAGCACAACAAGCCCAGCGATAAGCGGCAAGCGAAATACTCCAGAGACGCTATGCCCACCATAAACGAACTGCTGAAGATAGGCATGAAGCGGGCCATTCCGGTAAAAAGTCTTCGGACCGCGATAGAGGTAAACCAGCCCGGAATCGCGTGCGCTCCGAGTCAATTGAAGTGGCAGCGGTCGTGCAAATTCAATCGTCGTCACGCCTGGCTCCACATTGGCAGAGGCGGCAGGATGCGCATGAAGATGGGCATCCGAAACATCGAGAAGCTGGTACTGGCTGCTTTGCTTCAACCCGGTCAATGCGCCCGACTGAATGTACGGCCAGAGGTCATAGCGTTCGAGCGGTGGCATGAACACACCTATATAGATGCGCAGAAATGCAGCGGTCAGAATCAGTGCCAGCGCGATGGCCGCGTAGCTATAGATGGGAGCCTGCGGCGGCGTAACGATTGTTTCCTTGCGTCCCCAATGCGTGGTGTTCATAGCTGTTCCGTGCTCCTTTCCGCATAGTTGGCGACAGCGTCTTCCGCCGCCTTGCGCTTGTTTGCCTTCACGTAGCGAAGCATCTCCTTGAACTGATCCGCGGTCATTTTGTCACCGCGCAGAAGCGGTTCGAGTGTGTTGATAAGCAGCAGCCGAAGTGCCGCAACTTCTCCCATAACCGCCAGAGACTGCAATTGACCGCTACCCTCGGCGAGTTCTCGCTGCACCAGATCGCGCAACCACTCACCAACTGCTTTTCCTTCGGACTCCGCAGCGGCATTCACGGCAGCCGCTTCGGTAGCGGTGAGCTTGGTGTTGAGTGAATGGTTGCGGCACTCGCGGCCTTTCACCGCGCCTTTGCGGCGCTTCATTTCGGTGTCCAGAATTGGCATACGCGATACGCTCCTTTCGTTGAAATCGCATGGAGCTTATAGGTTCCCGCGATTTCATAACCTGTTCTGTTTCTGCCAGAACCAAATAGCTCCCGCAGGGAGCTAAACAGTTCCCTATGAGGGATGGAGTATCGAAAATTCTTCCGGCGCGCAGCGCCGCAGTGGT